>ENA-OFCI01000786-OFCI01000786.1-metagenomes-genome-assembly--contig:-NODE-786-length-17006-cov-5.252551_pt1 | contig 17006 bp, 7 predicted proteins | sample MGYA00153391_OFCI01 | MGnify analysis MGYA00153391
CGAAAGTCAGGTTCGTGGCGCCGGCTCGTACTCACACTGGCGGCCATCTGCCGACGTTCGACCTCGCCGGCTGAGCGACAGCACCACACTGGAAGCTGCCGGTCACCTAACGGCAGGACCGACGCGCGGAGCCACAAAGATCGGGTGCCGGTCAGCAGTCGTTAGTGTGGGCCGGCACTCGACCCTCAGCGGCTGACCACATATGCGCATTCGAGGCCCGATAGCCGACCTTCCATCCGAAGCACAGCCTGTCGAGATCGAAGAGATGTCGGACCTGTAATCCGATCCTGGACGTGGCGGCAGATAGACCTCGCTGGCGCGCCCGTAGGTCAGGACCCGCTCGTCATCTCACGGACAAACCGAGGCCCGCCTCGCGAGCCATGACGATGGCACGCGACCGATCCGGCAGGTCCAGCTTGTCGAAAATGTGATTGATGTGATTGCGGACAGTCTTCGGTTGGATACCCAGCTTCGTCGCGATCTGCGCATTGTTCAAGCCGCCGGCAACCAGCTCGAGCACGCGCACTTCGCCTGGCGTCAGTTCACCCAGGCTCGACGCCGCTTCGGCGTCGGCGCCGCCATGACGACGCAGGAATCCGTCGACCTCGTCGAAGAATTGCTTCCATGCGGGCTGGTGATCCAGCAGGATGTGATTTCGGCTCTCGAGGGATACGAACTCGGCCCCTCGAATCGCGCTTGCGACAAGCCGCCCTTGTTCGAAAGGAATCCGGGCATCCTCGCGCGCATGGAGCACCATGGTCGGGCAGACGACTCCAGCGGCAAGAGCCGAGACATCCATGTCGTAGAAGCTGGCCAGTAGCTTGGCGGCGGCTTCGGGTTCGATCGTTCGCCGTTGTATCTCGTCGAACGCACGCAGCTGCTCCATTGAGCTGTCCGGGATGAACTGGCTGGCAAATACCTGTCGGAACGCCGAGTTTTCTCGGCCCCAGCCAAGTTCGACGATCTTCAGCATGGTCTGCGCCTCCTCGATGGCTTTCGGACCGGGATCGCGCTTCAGGACACCGCGCAGATAGCCGCCATAGATGATGAGATGGCTGACACGATCGGGGTGACGGGCTGCGTATTCGATGGCAATCGCCGCACCCTGCGAGGCGCCGAACAAGACGAATTTCTGAAGTCCGGCGGCGTCAACCACTGCATCCAGGTCGAGTTGGTTGGTTGCGGAGAACCCTACGCGTGCCTCGCGATCCGACAGACCGCAGCCACGAGCGTCATAACGGACCAGCTTGTACTGCTGGCTCACTCGCGCGATCCATTTTTGCCACACCGGACTGGCGACGTCGAGCTCCAGATGGTTGAGCCAGTTCGGCGTCTTGACGAATGCCCTGCCGGCTCCCCCAACTGCATAGGCGATGCTCACGCCATCCGCGGTGCTGCAGAAGCGAATCTTCTGTGTCGAAGGAGCCAGGGTGCCTGTCATGGGCGGATTCTGTTCCAGCGGCTCGGGGCGCCGTTCCGAGTCGATGCAAGCCTGGGCCAGCGGTCCCGCATTTCGGACACTATCTGTCTATCCAAGGTACGGCGTGGGTGCCTGGTCTCATGCGGACCGAACCCGCCCGCGCCGACACTGCAGCGGGCGCCGGCAAGGCACCTGGCCAGACCCTCCAACCACTCAAGGAGCAAGACACATGGATACCGCAGTCAAGCCGCGAACTGCCGACGGCAACGGTGTTCTCTGGGGGCATCGCGCTCGCGACTGGAGCGAGCAAATGGAGCCTCTCTTCGGGCCCGTGTACTCGGCAGCCTTTGATCGTGCCGGAATTCGCGCGGGGACGGAGTACCTGGACGTTGGCTGCGGTGCAGGGCTTGCGCTTCAGATGGCCGCCCAACGGGGCGCGCGCGCGCACGGACTCGATGCCGCCGACCCGCTTCTGGAGATTGCGCGTCGGCGTACGCCGGCAGCCGACATCCGTCACGGCGACATTGAGGTGCTGCCCTTCGCCGATGGGCGTTTCGACGTGGTGACCGGATTCAACGCGTTTCAATATGCCGGCAATCCCGTGCTCGCGTTGGCCGAGGCAAAGCGCGCTTGCAAGACGGGCGGCCAAGTTCTGGTGGCGACCTGGGGTCAGCCCGAAGGCATGGAGGCCGCCTCGCTGGTGGCGGCGATGCGGCCCCTGCTGCCGGCCCCACCGCCTGGCGCGCCCGGCCCGTTCGCACTCTCCGATGAGATGACCTTGCGGAATTTCGCGGCAAGCGCGGGGCTGACGCCCGGTGAATGCTTCGATGTCGAGGCGCCCTGGTATTTCGCAAACTTGGCAACGGCACTGCTTGCGTTGAAATCGTCCGGCGTTGGAGCACGAGCCATAAAGCACTCCGATGAGGCCGCCGTCGACAAAGCTCACGCCGCGGCGCTGGCACCGTTCGCCCGGCCTGACGGAAGCTTTCGGATCCGCGCCACTTTTCGCTGTTTGATGTCGCAGGCATAGCTTGGCGTCCGCGCGTTGGCGGAGCTGAACGAGCTTGTAGCGCCAACACCGTTGTCACCTAGACCGGCCGTTCGCCTTGGACCGCTTCTGGCCGACCTCCGACGGCCGGCTCGCGGAACTTCTCGCCCCGAAGCGGCCAGTCAGGATGCGTTCTTGAGCGTCAGCAAAGTGGCGTCGAACTCGTCTGACGGAGGACCGGGCATCGGGCATGACCTGACGGTCACCAACGACCGGTTTGAGGCACTTGCTTGTACCGATCCCCCCAACGTCGCTGGTGAGGCTCTGTCCAAGCCGACTGTTGCCCGCCGTCATCGTTGCAGCCATTGCGCCGTTCATCGTTCATCCCCAGGAAGCAGATGAGCAGCTTGAAGCCACGCAATGCGGCCGGTAGCGCGCCCGCCGCGCTTCGCGGGCTGCCCCGCCCCAAAGGTCGTGGGCGAGCAGCTGCACAACGGCGTCGACAACGCCGCTCGGCGCACCGCTTCGGCCGCCTCGGTCGCAATCCCAACCCTACGGCCGGTAGCCCAGCACGTAGAACTCCCGCGCGAACACCAGCCGCTCTGCGACACCGGGGCGGGTGACGCGGCCCAGCGGCGAATGGTCGGTGACATTGAAGTCGCCGAAGTGGCGCTCGTACTCGCGCACCATCAGCCGTCGGCGCTCGCCGTCGGGCGTGGGGCCGAAGGGCAGCATGCCGCTGAAAAGCAGGTCAGAGCGCAGGCGGTGTAGGTTCTCCAGGCCGACCTTGAAGAGCTCGGTCGAGATTTGAGCGCTGAGCATCGAGCCCAGCACGGGGCCGGCCAGCGCCGCGGTGTCCGCGCCCACGCCCTCTCCCACCCCATCGCTCAGGCCCTCAACAAAGCGGCGTGGGCCGCCCGGCGCAGACTGGCCCGGCTGGGCCTCGCCGCTGAGCGGGCCGATGCCGCTCACGTCTTCCCAGTCGAGGTCGGTCGCCAGGCCGCTGGACTGGCGCTGCACCACCAGCTCGATGCGGTTGTGACCGCGGTCATAGCCCAGCAGTGGCCCGAAGAAATCGGCCACGGCGGCGGGCACGGGGGGAACAAGCCGGCCGGTCAGCTCCGCGCGACCCGAGGCCGGGCCGATTTCTGGGGCCGGGCCAAACACCTGCAGGGTCGCGCCGCCGAGGCGCGACACCAAGCGGCCCAGATGCAGCTCTCGGGTGGGCGGCAGTTGCGCGTACTGGGTGTGCTGCACGGGGGAGAGCGTGCAATCGCCCAAGGCTTGGGGTTGCACACGCACCAAGGCCAGGCGAACGAAGGGGCTGTAGCTGAGGCCGGCGTCAATCTCGAGATCGGCGAACCAGAGCTGGCGCTCGAAGTCGTAGTGCACCCGGTGCGCCGCCACGCGCATGTTGCGCGCCACCTCGGGCAGGTAAAAGTCGAACTCGGCAACGCGCGCGCTGAAGGCGCTGACCTGCATCACCGGGCGGGGCACGAGGCTGTCGATCATCGGATCTTGCCCCCACTGCGACACCACACCGATCAGTTCGGGGTGCGCAGGCAGTTGGTCAAAGCGCTGCTCGCCCGGGGTGGCCGAGCCGCAAACGACACCCAGCAACTCGCCCTCGCCGCTGCTGAACCAGGGCCGCTCCAAGTACACGCGCAGGCCATTGCCGCGGCGGATGCTGACGATGCCGCTGGCGAGATCGCTGCCGGTCTCGGCCCAGCGGAAGGTGGGCACGACGTAGGCGATCTTGGGGGCATCGGGGCGGCGGCTGGCACGCACGATGCTGCCGGGTTGGGCCGGCAGCGCGTTCTGCAGCAGGGGCGCGCCGAGCTCGGGGTCAGGTGGCAGGGCGGCCGGCGGCAGGGCATCCGGGTCGGGGTATTGGGCCGTGTAGTTGGGCGGTAAGGAGAGGGTATGGCCGGCGAACACGGCGCCCAGGCGAATCATGTTGGCCGCGTCGGCGCGGATGCTGGCCGGCAGGTATTCGGCAAACCGGGTGGTGGCGCGCAGGCGGTAGTTGACGAGTCGGAACTTGTGGTCACCAAACTCATGCCGGATGTGGGCATGCGCCGCCTCAGCGCTGCCGGTGCCCAGGGCCTCGAAGAACACGCCGCTGGCGGGCTCCTGGCTGCGCAGGGGCGGCTGTTCGATGTTGACGTGGGGCAGCCGGGCGCTGAAGGCGCGGCGCACCGGGGCGGGCAGGCTCGGGTCGTCGGTCCATTCGAACCACTCGGCCACCACCTCCAACTGTGCCGTCGAGCGAGCGTGGTAGCGCACTTGGCTGCGGCGAATTTCGACCCAGGTCTGGTCCTGCCCGCGCAATGGATTGAGCGCCTCGAAGAGCGGCTCGCAGACCGGCTGCTGGGTGACGTGAACAAGCGTCAGTGGCCGGTCGGGCGTGACCATCCAGTGCGCGCCCAGTACGCTCTGGATCGCCACTTTGGCGGGCATGCTGGCCAGCCGCGGGATGGCGAGCTGGTTGATCGCTGCCGGCTCCAGGGCGCTGGCGTAGCGCACCTGGGCCACCTCGCCCTTGCGCAGGGAGACGGTCAGCATCCGCTCGGCGCTGTTCCAGGTGGGCAGGCGGTTGGGCAGGAAGGCGCCCACGGCGCAGCCATCGAAACCGGCGAGCTCGTCCGGGTGCTCGGCCACTGCCAGGCGCAGGCCCTGACGCTTGGGCCAGGCGCCGGCCAGGGGCACGATCACGACAAACTCCTCGGTGCCGGGGATCTGCACCGAGCGCACGTTGTCGGTCGCGTCGATCACGGCGGCGACGAACACGCCGGGCAGGCCGCGCAGCGCCACGGCGGCTGCGATCGGGTCGGGCAGGTAGGGCGTGCTGAGAGCTGCTTCGGTGTGGATCAAATACTCGCCCGGCAGCAGCCGGAAGCCTTCGGGCGGGGCCACGGCGAGGTTGCGCTCGGGCGAGCGGGGTACGGCGCCGTCCTTGGGCGGGGTGACGATGTGGACCGAGGCGCCGCCGTTGTAGAGCGTGCCTGCCTCCAGGCCGCTGATGAGGTCATAGGTGGCGGCAATTTGCGCAGGGGTGGCGCCGGCACCGATCGCGGTCTCGAAGGCGCCGTGCTGCTCGGCCAGCAACTGGCTGGTCTTGGGCGGGACGACGTGGCGCTCGTTGACAGCGCCGTAGGCAAAGCCTCTGTCGCTGGGGTCATTGCCGGCGTAGGGCGCGCCAGCCAGGTAGGCCGCGCAGCTCTGCGCGAAGTTGCTGCGAATCACCATGCGCTCCAGTGACTCGCCCTCGCTGACCCGCTGGCGCAGCGACAGGGCTGGCGCGTCGAGCGGCTCGTAGCGCAGGTAGGCGATGGGCTCGCTGGCTTCTTCGAGCTTGCCCAGACCGGGGTCGTCAAAGGCCAGGCTGTTGCCGGCCAGGTCGACCAGGCGCGCACGCAGCCGGTAGGCGTTGCCAAAGCGCAGCTTGGGCAGGCTGCCGGACGCTGCGCTCACGTCGCGCGTCACCGGTGTGCCGCCCGGGTGGGTGTCGGCATCCGTTTGCTCGTCGACCCTTTCGTCTTGCAGCAGGCCGACTTTGGCGCGATCAGCGGGCGGCGTGCTGCTGTCAGGGAAGGGGCGGATGCGCCGGCCCGGGCGGGGGGCCACCAAGCTCCAGCCGGTCCACTTGACCAGGGCCTCGTGGAGGTAATGGTTTTGCGTGGCGCCGGGCGCCAACTCGGCGGCGGGCTTGCTGCTGGTGGAGGCGCCGCTGATGTAGCCCTCGTCTTTGGTGTCGTCCAGCTTCGGAGCCCTGGGGTGGCCAGCCGTCCAGCCATAACGGGCCAGGCGCTGGCACAGCGAGCGCCAGTCACCCGTGGCCTCGTTGAAGACGTCGATGCGGTAGCCGCGCAGCACGTCCTCCGCGTAGAAGACGATGTTGTTGCCCAGGTGGGTGTTGACTGCGTCGTTCTTCAGGCTGGCCGCGATGGTGTCGTCGGCCACATGGCCGGCGCGGCCGTGCTCAACCAGGGTGATGCCTTGGCTGCGCAGGGCGGCCACGGTCTCGTCCTGGCTGGTGGTGTAGCTGAGTTCGCCTGGTGATTTGAGGGTCTCGGGGTCGCCGGGGTCAGCCACCTTGGCGAGGTGGTCTTGAAGGGTCAGCGCGAAGCCGACGGTCTTGAGCGCGGCGCCGTCGGGGTCAACGGCGGTGAGGGCAAAGCCGCGGTCCTTGCCCTGCAGCTCCTGGGCCTGGGTGCCGATTGGGCGGGCGCCGGAGAGGCGCAGCAGGCCGGCCTGGTGGCGGTCGGTGCGGGTGTCGCACACAAAGCGTCGAGGCGTGAGCCAGAAGGCGGTGGCCGGCGTGCTCAGGTCGGTGCTCACGGCCCACGCCGGGTGGTGGGACAGCAGGCTCATCGTGCCGCGCAGCAGATGGCCGGGCAGGCCAGCCGCCTGATCGACCACGGTGCGGGTGCCAACGACGACGAGGTCGAGTACCAGGCCGAGTTGGCGCATCACGGCCGGCGCGTCGGCAAAGCTGGCGGCCATGCGGTGGAAGTCGAACTCGGGCGCCTTGATTGGCGCGGTGGCGGCACCGGCCTTCGGGAGGGCGCTGTACTTGCGGTCGTTCTCGGGCCGCTGGTAGAAGCGGTTGGCCTGGAACAGGGCGTACTCGGCCTCGCTGTGGAAGAGGCCGGAGGCCGCACCGCTCAGATTGGCCGGCAGGGCGCGGCGCAGCTTGCGGGCGCTGATGTAGCTGGAACCGTTGTCGCGCGGCTTGCCATCGATGCCCACCACCGTGGGCGGCGCCACACCCTGGTCGCTGAAGAAGGCGTCGTTGAGCGCGGCTTCAAGCTGGGTGACGCCAGTCTCCTTGCTGCGACCGTCTTCAAACCAGCGGCCGATGCCGCCACGAAAGCGAGTGTGTGGCCGGATGCCGATCTCGGCCAGCATGCCTTGCAGCCGGGCGCCGTCAGGGCCGAAGAGGGAGGGACGGTTCAGTCCGTCCTGGTCGGCCAGTTCGCCGTAGTGGGTGTGCAAATAGCTGACCACGGTGCGCACGGGGAAGGAGCGCAGGTTGTGCTTGGAGAGGTCATTGAACACATAGCCGGCCACCGGCAGGCTCGACGGGAACACCTCTTGCCACACCGGAGTGCTGGGCACGCTGATCGGCTTGAGGTCAAAGGCCTGCACGCCGATGCGAAGTTGAAAGCGGCTGTGCGCCAGCAGGCCTGGCCAATCGAGCAGGTCGCGGAAGGCCTTGAGCACTTGCTCGTCGGGCGCCTGCGGCGTGAGACGGAAGGACGGCACCAGCGAGACGATGAGCTCGCGGTTCGGCGTGAAGCCCTTTGGCAGGACGGTCCAGATGATTTTTTGGGTGGCCATTCTTGTCTCCTCAGGCGAATGCTTCGCAGTAGTCGCGCCAGGCGTAGTGGGTGGCCGGCGTGATGACGACACCGTCGCCCGGCCCCATCAGCGCAGCGAAAGACGGGTCACCGCTGGAGCCGGCGAACTTGCGCTCGGCCGAGATCGAGACGCTGGCCGAGAAGAACAGCACATGCACTTCGATGGTGAGGGTGGCGTGGCCGATGCACTTGCCCTCGTCAAAGATGTAGGTGAGGTCCATGTAGAGCTCGATGGACGCGGAGATCAGCCCCAGCACATCCACAAAGCCGCCTAGCCGGAAGTAGCCGGTCAGCGAGGCCTTGTTTGGCTCCATCTTGAAATAGATGCCGGCCATGACGTGGACACCGCCGCTGGCCACGCCAAAGTCGATGGCGATGGAGGCGCCAAACTCGAAGCTGGCTTCAAGTTTTTGCACGCCGTGCGGGTCGATCGCGATGCCGAAGAAGCCACCACCGCCAAAGAGAGAAACCGTCAGGTTGAACGGCGCCTCACGGGTGCAGAAGAAGAAACGCACCGACAGCGGCTGGCCGATGAAGGGCACGGTGAAGCCCGCCCCCAGGCTCAGGTTGGTCAGGCTCATCACGCCCACTGCGAGATTGGGCAGGGCGACGCTGAACTGGGCGTCGATGCCGTGTTCGTCAATGGTGAGGCTCGGTGGGTCGGAGAAGCCGTCCAGCGGAATCAGCGAGCGCAGCGACTCGACGAACGACAGCACACCGATGAAGTGGATGCCCGAGAAGCCCACGTTGACATTGGTCTTGAGCGACGAGTCGGCGGTGAACTCGATCTTGCTGAACTCCAGCTTGATGAAGCCGGCGTCGCCGTCGCCGAGCAGGTTGAGGTCGAAGTGGTTGAGGGCGCACCGCACTTTGGCGACCGGTGCGCCGCCGCTCTTCTTGAGGCGCGCCTCGACCGCCACCACGAAGCCCTTGGGGTCGTGCGGCAAGAAGAGATTGGGCAAGGCCGTGCCAATGGAGAAGGGCTTGAGCGTGGGGTTGAAGGCAAAGCGCACCACGATCTCGTCGCCCACCAGGGACTCCAGGATCGGCAGCAGCTTGTCGACTGCGCTGAGCACCGTGTCGAGCCCGTCGATCACGCTGAGCAGGGTGCTCTTGACCGCGCCCTCGATCAGTTGCAGCGGCTTGAGCACGCCGGCGAAGCTGCCCAGCGCGGTGTTGAGCGCGGTGAGCAGGCCGCCTAGCGTGCCGGCCTTGAGCAGGGCGAGCAGTTCCTCCGGAGTGACCAGCACCTTGGCCAAGGCCGTGAACGCAGTCTGGGCCTGGGTGATGACGCCGGGAATCTTGGCAAAGTCGGCCAGGATGTCTTGCGCCTGCTGCACCCGCTGCTGCACCAGGGCGATCTGCTGGCGCACCATCTGAATGAGCGAGTTGGTCAGGCCATCCGCGCCGGGAATCTTGAGTGCGGTGTCGCGTGTAAACAGGGCGTTAGACAGGGCTTGCAGGGCGCTCAGCAGCGGGTCTAGCGCGGTCTGCAGGGCGGCGGGGTTGGCGAGCAGCCCCGCACCCGCGCTGCCCAGGACGGTGGCTACGCTGGTGGCGGCCGTCACCACGGCTTGCGCCTGGGCTTGCAGCGCGGCGGTGTTGCTGTCGAGCACGGCGAGCTGCTGGGCCACCGCGCCGAAGGCGGTGTTCATGGCCTGGGTGATGACAGCCTTGGCCGCCTGCTGCACCAGGCCCACCACCACGTCGTCGAGCTTGTCGAGCTGGCCCAGGTTGGTGAATAAGGCCTCGCCCTCTTGCAGGGCCTCGGTGACGAAGTTGGGCATCTCCTTGAGGCCCAGATCACCGGCAATCTCCTTGATGAGGCCCCCCAGCGGGATGCAGCCAAACAGCAGCGGCGCGAGGCTGCTGAAGAAGTCGGTCGGCTTGAAGTTGCCTGCCGCGACTTGCGCCAGATCGCCCGAGACCGGGCCCTTGAGGCGCGAGAGGCCGCTGGGCGCGAGGTTGGGCTGCACGAAGCCGCCGGAGCGATGGCCGCAACTGGTGAAGTCCAGCGCCTGGCCGCCGACGATTTTTGCGTAGACCTCGCCGGGGCCGAAGCCGGTTTGCAGGGCCAGGTAGCCGGACTCGTACTGCAGCGGGTTGGTGCCCGCGCCACCAGTCAGCGCGCCGATGGTGGGCAGGCGCACATTGGCCTGCAAGACGGTGGCGCGCATGAAGGGGCTGGAGATCTTGCCCTGCAGGCCCGCCGTCTCGGCACCGAACTCCAGGGTGTCGACCTCGCTGGCGGTGTCGCCGGGTTTGGTCGAAGGGGCTAACGCGACCTTTTGGCGGTTGAGCTGCGCGGTGCGCCGGGCCGGGCGGGTGGCCAGCAGCCAGTCGTTCTGGGCCGCGACGAAGTTGGGCATGGGATCGCCATTGCCCGCCGGGTTGGCCAAGCTGTTGTCGATGAAGATGCCGCCCAAGCCGAAACGGATCTTCTTGCCGTCGAGATCCGTCGCCTCGTACTGGAACTGGAAGGGCTCGGTCTGCCCGGGCAGGGTGGGCCAGAAGAGGTTCTGGCCATTCGTACCACCGAGTGGGATCTGCGTGGCGTTGGGGTCGGCGATGTCGGGCGTCACCGTGGTAAGCAGGCGCACCACCGGGAAGGGCATGGCGCGGTGGTAGTAGCTGGGCTGGCCGCCAGCCATCTTGAACAGGGTGGTCTCGGGGAACTCCCGCACCGGCTCGCGCACGATCAGGTACATGCGCTGCAGCACATAGGCTGCGTTACCGGGTTGGTCATTCAGGAAGAAACGTTCGCTGACCTTGACCAGCGAAACGCGGTGGCCAAAGGGCAGCAAATAGCCCTTGTAGATCACCCGCACGTAGTGGTCACGCGCCTGCGCGGCGTGGTGTACCCACTGCTCGACCGAGAGGCCGTTGGGCACCTTCCAGTTGCCGCGTGCGTCCAGCCAGCCGCCGAGCGACGACAGCATCAAGCGCTGGCAGTCCACCGCCTCATGCTGGCCGCCGGAGAGCGCGAAGTTGCCGCTCAAGTGGGCGATGTTGTAGCGGTCGCGGTCGTCCAGGGTCTGACGGAACAGCGGTGCGGGCGTCGGGTCGGGGTTGGGCGGGGTGGGCAGGGCCGGCCAGTGGTCGGTGAAGATGCTGTGATCCGACTCCGGCCCGCCACGCGCCCAGATCGCGCGGATGGATTCATCGACCGGGCGGCTGATGCCGTCGTCGGCCTCGGCAACTTCTGCCAACCGGGTGTGCCACAGGGCGGTGTGGCCGGTGGGCGCGAAGGAGGCGGGCAGGGCGTTGTGGGTGAAGCGGGCCAGGGCGTTGGGCGAGACCACCAGGCGAAACGGCAACTCCAGCGAGGTCTCGTTGGCGCTGGGCTTGCGCGGGCGCGGCACGGTTACGAACTTGGTGGCCGCGGCCTGCGTGGCGCTGATGGCGTGCAGGCTGGTGCTAAGCGCCAGGGCACCGAGCGAGGTGGGCAGACGGGCCGTGCTGTCGACATTGGCCAGCGCGTTGCCACTCAGCGCGGTGTCTTCGGTAGCGTTGACGGCTTGGGCGCCGACGTCCAGGTAGGCCAGATCGGCGCGGCGTAGCAGCACCGTGCCGGCAGCCGTGCCCAACTGTCGGGCCAACTGCTGGTTGCGTTGTGCGCTGGCGAGCAGGGCGCCCTTGCTGGCCACACTGAGCGCGACATGAGCGGCGCTGACGGTGGCCTTGAGCGCCTTGCGGTAGACGGCGCGCTTGAGTGGCCGGCGCGGCGGCTGGTAGCGGGCGTTGGCAGCGACGTTGAGGGTGAGCGCCCGGCAGGCCTGCAGGATGCCGGCCTGGGTGTAGGGCACGGGCCACACGCCCGCCTTGCGCAGCCGGGCTTCGTCAAACAAAAATACCAGCCGGCTGGGGTAGGCGATGCGCGTTCCGATGGGCGGCCGCACGATGGGCTCCAGCGGCGTGGGCGGCACCGAGGGCGGCGGCTGGTCCGTGCCGCCGACGACATGGCCGTCTTGCTCCTTTGGGATGGGTGAGGCAGCGAAGAAGGCCCGCTCCGCAATCGCCTGTGGCGCGAAGTGCAGAGCGACGGTGGCCGCGCCCCGGCCGTGCTGCACCAGCACGGCCGGGCCGGCGCTGTCTTCCGGGTGGGGCTCGGGTTGCAGGCCGCTGAGTTCGAGGTGGAAGGAGAGCAGGTCTTGCGAGCGCAGCACCCACTGGCCGGGCGTGCGCAGGGGCTCGGGCGTGAGGAGTTCGCCGAGCTGTATGCCGCTCACCAGCTCGGGGTGAAGGGTGAGTTCTTGCAGCAATTGGCTCACGGCGAGATGCCGGCTGCGCGATGCCCGCATGGGGCTGCGAACGCTCGCGGCGGTAGTGCCGCGGCCGTCGGCTTCATCCGGCGCGTCGTTTCGACTCTTGGTGGCTGCCATCTGCGGTCTCCTTCGTCTGCTGCTGTGCTCGGAAGGGTCGGCCGCGTTGCGGCGCAAGGCCGCATGCCGAGGATTGATCCGAGGTCAGATTGGCGCGTGCAGCGGCAACTTTGTCCATCCCCAAGAGGCAAGAAGGCCGCTTGAGGCCTGCCCTCGCCGGGTCAAACATGGGGCTCCCGTCAGGAGCATCCTCGCGTTCGAGGATGACCGCCCACGCGTCCCTAACCTGTGCCCCGCGCCTCATCTACCCATTGAGGAAGAATGAACGGCGGGTTCCGGGCGTCGGATTCGCACCGACCTCGGACAGCAATGGGTCGATTGCCGGCCCACAGGACCGACCGCTGACCGGCACCGCATCTTATGGCTCTAGTTTTCTGAAGCGGCCCTGAGGGGACCGGCCGCTTTGCGCCGCGTCACCGACGCCCACGCCGTCTCCGTCATCGGCAGCTGAGGGTCGATACCGCCAGTCCAGGTGACGGCAAAGCGGTCAGTGACGTGTTGCTATCCGGATCGCTGGAGGCCTACGACTGCACTCCCTCGGATAGCGGCCGTTCGGGCCAGCACATGCGGCACAGTCCAATGACCGCTTGATGCCTGTTAGCGTGAGTACGCTTGCCGATGGCGACTGGCAGCAATCGCTGCGTCGCCGACTATCGCCGGTTTCAACGGCTGCAAAGGATCGGAAGTGACAGTTGCCAGCAGAAATGCTGACCGGCATCGTCGCCACTCAGCGCGCCCAATCTGAACGGCAGCAGCATGCGGCGCGTCGTGCAGCCGCTCAAGTTTTGGAGAGTCCATCGCTCATAGGCATCGTCGTCTTGCACTTCGGGTAGCCGGAGCAGCCCCAAAAGGCCGCGCCACCCTTCCGCGGAGAACGCTCGACCATTTTGACCCCGCAGTTGACGCATGTCGGTCGCCAATATTCGCCCTCGGTGGCGACTTCCAGCAACGCTGCTTGCTGTTCGCCAGTTCGCTTGGCGATCAATCCGAGTAGGCCCTGGACATCCAGTAGATTGATCCCGTTGTCCTTCGCGAATGCCTCGGCATCGGGCGTGAATGTCGACGTGGTGGCGAACTGGCCGCGCGTCACGTTCTTCGCGGCCATCACGCCGCGAAGCTCACGTACCTTGTCCACGCCGACTCGCCTTCCCTTCCAATGCTTGCACTGGACCAGGCTGACTGGCACACCGGGCCTGTTGCGCGAATACAGCCAGATGTCGATGCCTTCATCAGCACCGTGCGACTGCGAATTCGTCTCGAAGCCCGCCTGAGCGAAGAGCGCCTCGACGAGGGCCTCAAACCTTCGCCACTCGATGACTTCGAATACTGCCGGCCCCCATGTCTTAAGCTCACGGACGGCCGACCCGTCAAGCGCTTGCGAATGGCTCCTCGGTGGCGCAACCCCGGCAACGAAGCGCTCCACCTGTGGCAATGCGTCTGAGGTACGGGCGAATGGCCTCGGTGACTGCCGGACTGAGCTGGCATCCGGCGCGACCGGCGCCGCAGCCCGTTGCCTGTGACTTTGCCACCAGAGCAACCCGCAGCCAACCAGAAGCAGGAGCCAACCCACCGGTTGGAGTGAGCGAAGTCCAAGCCCTATGGGGGACGCGCAAAGAAAGAGCGGAACGATGGCGAGCAGCAAGCCGGCACCGATCAGTTTGGGCGCGAGGGCCTCCTGCGCCCTTCGTTTGCTGGCGTTCGATCTGTTCTTCTTGGCCACGACCACTCCCGTTGGTCGTCGATCCTAGCTACCGAGCCATCGACTGGGATGGCTTGCAAGGGCAACTCGACGCGCTCCGTGACTTCAGCACGATACCTAGCCCCCGGACAGTGTTCAGCGCCTCGGCTCAACTCTGTCTCTCGAGATGGCAGTCGCCCTGCCCGTCTCAATCGTGGGTCGCGCAAGTTCACGTAGGGCCGCCGCAAGCTTTCTGTCGCGCGGCTCGTCGGAAACAGACAGTGCATTGGTTAGCTGAGACCATATCTCGACGCTGCGCTTCCAATTAATCGAGGAAGTCGAGTCGCGAGATCGAGGCTGGTCCCGCAGCAGCCGTTGCTCCTCGCCGGCCATGATTCGCCATAGCGCTTCGCCCTGGCGACCTTGCCTACGAACGGCGCGCGAAGATGCCTCGGCCTCGATGCCCATCTCTCTTAGCTTGTCTGCAAACGTCTGCCTCCAGCGGCTCAAATCTGCCTTGCGCGGATTGAGCCGCTTGCCACGACGAGACTCTGCTCGCACGCTCAGATGAACGTGTGGATTGGCCTGATGATCGTGCAGCACCATGACGTACTTGTGGTCGGCCAACTCAGTCTGCGCAAACTCCCGTGCAGCCTTCAACACATACAGCGGATCGATCCCGCGAGGCATCGACAGCATGACGTTGAAAGCCTCCCTCCTAAATCCAAGATCGTCGATCGGCGTCCCGCCCAATCGCCAGTCATCGGCAAGTCCGCGCAGATCGTCCTTGCCTCGAAGCAGCTCACCACGGTCGTCTTCGATATCCAACCTTCCGTTCTTGCTGATGTACTTGAAGTGCGCAGCGATCGCCTTCATGCCGCGGCCGCCGCCCGTGACCTTGACCATCACCTGCGGCGCCCGTCGCACGACAGTCGCTTCGATACGCGCACGTACCGCATTCGCTCTTTGTCTGAGCAGGTTCGCTGGCACTCTTGGCTGCGGGGCGACCTTGACGATTCGATTGCCGGGGTAGAACAGACGCTCTCCCCACTGGACCAACACGCCGTCGATGGATTGAGGGTCTGACATCAGTTCTTCTCCGGTTTGTGTCCAGCAACGTGTACAGACGCGCTCTGCGAGCCATGCTGTGGCGCTATCTGTTTGAGAGCCTGTCCGACCAGATGCAGGTGCCTTTCGACATCGCCCCCCAAGCCGTCGAGCATCGATCTGTATTGCTGCGCCGCGCGCATGTCGCTTCGGGCTAGCAACGTCGCCAGGTGGCGCACATTGCGACTGAGAGTCGACAGCTCAGCGTTCGATGCGATAAGTGCCGACAGGTGATCGGTGCGTCCGCCGGAAGACAAGACGCGAACGCCGTCGACCAGGCCTGCCAGGAAAGCCCCGCGCGACATGGCCGCTGCCTTCGCGCCCTTCGCGAGACGGTCGGCCTCGTCGGCTGTGAGCCTGATCGATAGCTTCGCGATGTTCGCGACCGGCGCCACCGCTTGATTCGATGCCTCGGCTTCAGGCGGAAGAGCCTTCGTCAAGGCGTCTCGTACAACGACCGAGACGCTCACACGCCGCTCGCGAGCGCGAGCGACCAGCGCGGCTTTCAGACCGCGCATATCGACCGTGACGAACTCGTGAGGGACCATGTTCATGAGGCGACGAATGGACTCGCGAAGCGGTTGTGAAATCGGCGGCGCGCAGCCTATCTCTGCACTCACCTTGAATTCATCTTCGTCGATGAATCGAGCCTCTTGATTGCTGAATTTCGACTCAAATTCAGCACGCCAGATTATTTCTGCGCAGTGAAGATGGACCAAGCGCGAATCGAACTGACATGAAACTGATACCCCGCACACCCCCCGGCCGCACGAACCGACGGGCCCGAGCGTTCGGCGAAGAGATCGCACGGCTCCGATGCGAAGGGTATGGCTACGTCGCCATACAGGAAGCACTTGCCGATGCGGGCGTCATCGTCAGCAAGAGCACAGTGCAACGCGAGGTCGCCCGAATGTCCAGACCAATACCGCAGACCGGGAAGTACAGCACGACCGCGCGCGTTCACACGGCCTCTGGACCGATCTCAACCGAGTCCTTCACCCCGCCGGTCGGCCCGCCGCTTCATCAACGACGCAGCGGAAGAGACGTCGCCGAGGCGTTCATGAAGGGCCAGATCACCAACCCCCTGTTTCGTTCAAAGGAACCACGATGAAGATCGCAGTCATCAATTTCTCCGGCAACGTCGGCAAGACCACGATTTCACGGCACCTCCTGTTGCCGCGCATTCCAGGAGCCGAGCTCATTGCCATCGAAAGCATCAACGCCGAGGAAGGTCATCAGGGACAGTCGCTTCGTGGTCGACAGTTCGGCGAGTTGCAGGAGTACATGCAGACCGTGGAAAGTTTGGTCGTGGACATCGGCGCCAGCAATGTCGAAGACCTGATGGCGCTTATGCGCAGGTACCGCGGCAGTCACGAGGACTTCGATTTCTTCGTGGTGCCCACGGTCGCCGCCCGAAAGCAGCAGCAGGACACGATGGCGACGCTGGCCGAGCTGGGCCGGTCAGGGATACCGCCGGAACGCCTCAAGGTCGTCTTCAACATGGTCGACCAGGAAGTGGACGTGGCCCAGGCCTTCGAGTTGCTGCTCGCTTTTTTGAAACAGTATCCGGTGGCCAACGTGTCGATGGATTGCCGCCTGGAGGCGAACGAGATTTACGGGCGAGTCAAGGGGATGGGGACGGCCATCGACTTGGTGGCGCTCGCAAACGACTCGACCGACTACAAGTCCCTCATCACCAAGTCGACCAACATGGCCGAGAAGCTGGCGCTGGCACAGGCATTGGCGACCCGCCGCCTGGCTCGCGGCGTCGTGCCGGAGCTCGACGCATGCTTTGCGGCTCTTGGATTGGAGCCCGTGTCTCCATGAACCGCCCGACCAGCGCGCGCGAGGCGCTCATCGTCGAGGCCCTCGGCGACGTTGCGCTCCTGCTCGACCGGGTCGAATCGCTGATGTCCTCGATGGAGACGGGTCGACTCGAGTTGGCCAATGCCAGCGCACACCTGGACAGCCGGCTAAAGGCGTTCGAGGCGGGCACGGCCTCTGTTGCTCAAAAGGTCCAGGTGAAGGCGATCGAGCACATCATCAGGCGCACTGGCAAGGCGACGAG
>ENA-OFCI01000791-OFCI01000791.1-metagenomes-genome-assembly--contig:-NODE-791-length-16943-cov-3.525462_pt1 | contig 16943 bp, 16 predicted proteins | sample MGYA00153391_OFCI01 | MGnify analysis MGYA00153391
CATCCCTGGCGCGGAGCATGTCTTGATCAACGATGCTGGGCACATCATCATGCTGGAGCACGGCGACGTGGTCAGCGAGCAGCTGCTCGCTCTTATCGGGCGCGCCGAACGCGCCGACGCTGCTCACATCGACCCGCGCAGCAAGCCGCGTGTGCGCCGACTCATCACCGACCTGGCCAAGAAGAGACGGATCGAGAGGGCGGTCCAGGAACGTCGCCAGAGTGCCCCTTGAGAGTGCCGATGACTCCTGAGAGCCTCGACGCGTCCGGCCCCTTGTTTCAGGTACGGCTGCGTTCTGTCGAGGACACCCACGCATGGGGCGCCAGGCTGGGCGCCCTGCTCGCTGCCGGAGACCTGGTGGTCCTGACGGGCGAGCTGGGTGCTGGCAAGACAACACTGGTGCAGGGCATAGCGGTCGGACTCGGTGTGCGAGGCCCGATCACCTCACCGACGTACGTCATAGCCCGGGTGCACGCCTCTGTGAACGGGGGTCCCGAGCTCGTCCACGTCGATGCCTATCGCTTGGCTGGGCTCGCCGAGCTCGATGACCTTGATCTTGATGCCTCGCTGGACGACGCCGTCACAGTGGTCGAGTGGGGCCATGGCCTGGCTGAGCTGCTCAGCGAGAGCTATCTCGAAGTGACCCTTCGCGGACACGATGTCCGGACCGTCAGCCTCGTCGGCCGTGGCGTCCGTTGGTCCGGTCCGGCAGCGTGTGCGGCCCTCGATAACCTCGTCTCGCTAGCCTGAGTCCGTGCTGCTGCTCGCGATCGACACCGCTACATCCGCGATCACCGTCGCCCTGCACGACGGCCAGAAGGTGCTCGTCGAGTCCAGCACGCTGGACTCACGACGCCATGGAGAGTGCTTAGCTCCTGCGATGGCCGAGGTTCTCGCTCGGGCTGGGCGCCCAGCCGCAGATGTCACTGCGGTGGTCTCCGGCACAGGCCCGGGGCCGTTCACCGGGCTGCGCGTGGGCCTGGTGACCGCACGCACCTTCGCTTTCGCCCGCGGCATACCGGTCTTCGGGGTGTGCAGTCTGGACGCGATGGCTCACGAAGCGTGGCTTGGCGGTGCGGTCGAAGTGGGTCAATCCTGTGTCGTGGCAACTGATGCGCGACGCAAGGAGGTCTACTGGGCTCGCTACGACATCACGGACGAGGGGGCGATGCGCCAAGGGGCGCCGATGGTTGCGAAGGCGGCCGCGATCGCGGCCGAAGTTCGGGGTCTTCCCGTGATCGGGCGAGGCGCCGTGCTGTATGCCGAGTCGTTCGGCCCGCGTGTCGGTCCGCTCGACGTCAACGCCGGTGCTCTGGCTGATCTCGCGGTAAGGATCATGACAGCCGGCGACGATCTCCCGGCGCCTGAACCGATGTATCTGCGTCGCCCGGACGCGACACCCTCGCTTTCGCGCAAGGCGGCGCTGTGACAGCCGGCGACCTGGTTCTGCGCGAGATGACATGGAGGGACATCCCGGTCCTGACGGCCCTCGAGCCTGCGCTGTTCGCCGATGACGCCTGGTCCGAGCAGACCTGGTGGGCCGAGCTGGCCGGCCGGCCCCGACGCAGCTACGTCGTCGCGGAGCAGGGTGGTGTCGTGGTCGGCTATGCCGGAGTGGACCGTCACGGCGAGGTCGCCGACGTCATGACGATTGCCGTTGCCCCCGCAGCCCAGGGTCAAGGGCTGGGCTCGCTGCTGATGGACTGGCTCATCGATGCGGCCCGATGTGGTGGCGCCGAGCATCTGATGCTTGAGGTTCGTGCGGACAACACGGCCGCACAACGGCTCTACTTCAAGAGGGGCTTCGCGATGCTGACCGTCCGACGCAGGTACTACCAACCGGGCGACGTGGACGCCCACATCATGAGGCTGCATCTTGAGACTCCTACCAAGGGAATGGCTCGCGCGGTGACCCAGTGAACGACGGCCCTCTCGTGCTCGGCATCGAGACTTCCTGCGACGAGACCGGTGTCGGGATCGTCCGCGGTCAGAGGTTGCTCGTCGATGCGGTGGCCAGCAGCGTCGAGCTGCACGCGCGTTTCGGTGGTGTGGTGCCAGAGGTGGCCAGTCGCGCCCACCTCGAGGCCATGGTGCCGATGATTGATCGCGCCTGCCGTGAGGCCGACATACGCCTGGATGACCTCGATGCGATCGCGGTCACTGCCGGGCCGGGGCTGGCCGGCGCTCTGCTTGTGGGCGTGGCCGCGGCCAAGTCGCTGGCCGTTGCCTTGGGCAAGCCCCTCTACGGCGTCAACCACCTCGCTGCCCACGTCGCGGTCGACATCGTCGAGCACGGCCCACTGCCCGAGCCGACGCTGGCGTTGCTGGTGTCCGGCGGGCACTCGAGCCTCTTGCTCGTCCCCGACGTCACACTCGATGTTCGATCGCTGGGGAGCACGATCGACGATGCCGCCGGAGAGGCCTTCGACAAGGTGGCCAGGGTCTTGGGACTGCCCTTCCCTGGGGGACCGCAGGTGGATCGGATTGCTACAGAGGGCGACTCGGCATTTGTGAGATTTCCTCGTGGGCTCACTTCGGGCCGTGACATGGAGCGGCACCGTTTCGACTTCTCGTTCTCGGGCCTCAAGACCTCTGTGGCCCGCTGGGTCGAGGCGCGCGAGCTCGCGGGTGATCCGGTGCCAGTTGCCGACGTGGCTGCGAGCTTCCAGGAGGCAGTGGCCGACGTCCTGACGCGCAAGGCGGTCCTCGCCTGCCGCGCGCACGGCGTCGACGACCTGCTCGTGGGTGGTGGCGTCGCCGCCAACACCCGTCTGCGCGCCATGGCTCAGGAGCGCTGCGACGCCGCGGGCATCCGGCTTCGCGTGCCGCGACCCGGTCTGTGCACCGACAACGGCGCGATGGTGGCCGCTCTCGGTGCCCTCATGGTGGCCAAAGGTCGAGCCCCTTCAGCTCTCGACCTCCCGGCCGACTCATCCATGCCCGTGACCTTGGTCCAGGCATGACTTCCCTGATCCGACTGAACACCCCGCCGGCACCATTTCCGACCGCTGAGGGGACCGAAACGGTGCGGGCGAGGTGTTCGGATGGGTCGAGCCGGCCCACGCCGATCATTCTCGACGTCGACACCGGAGTGGATGACGCCTGTGCGCTGCTGTTGGCCGCCCTGCATCCGGATGTCGATCTGCTCGCGGTCACTTGCGTCAGTGGTAACGCGAGCGTGGACGACGTCGTCCGCAACACGTTGAAGGTGCTGGACGTCGCCGGGCGGCCCGATGTCCCGGTCGCCCGCGGCGCCGCCAGACCGTTGCTCGAGTCGGCCGGAGATGCTCGGCACGTCCACGGCGAGGACGGTATGGCGGACCTCGGCTGGCCTGCGTCGAAGCGTCATAGCGATGGGCGGAACGCCGTGGAGCTGTTGCGCGACCTGCTCAGCCAGGCAGCGTCCGGGGAGCCAGCAGATCGAATAACTTTGGTGCCGTTGGCCCCTTTGACCAACATTGCACTTCTGTTGCGAACTTATCCGGAGGTGGCGGGCGGCCTGGGTGAGATCGTCTTCATGGGAGGGGCGGCACAGGTCGGCAATGCCACTGCCTCGGCGGAGTTCAACGTGTGGCACGACCCCGAAGCGGCTGCCATCGTCCTGGAGTCGGCTGCCGAGCTCGACATTCCCGTGGTCATGTACGGCCTGGACGTCTTCTACGACGTACGGGTCAGCCGTGAACAGGCCGCCGAGCTCATTGCGGTCGGCAGCCGCGGGCCGGCCGAGCTCGCCGGGCGTTTGATCGCCTACCAGTGCGAACGCTTTGGCCAGCACGACGCCACCATCGGTGACGCGGGCGCAGTGTGCGCCGCGATCGATCGCCCGGGTCTGACGATGCTGCGACTTCCGGTGCGGGTGGAGCTCGCGGGGACGTACTCGCGTGGTCGGACCATCGTCGACCGTCGCGACTGGCCGGGGGACCTCGCCCACGATTCTCACGGGATGGCATCGACGTCGGTAGATGTCGCGCTGGCGGTGGATGCTGGTCGATACGCCGAGCTGTGGCTGCAAACCATGAAGGCCAGCGCTCACTGATGGGACGCGTCTTCGTGGTCGGGTCGCTCAATGTCGATCTTGTGGCGCGCGTCGAGCGACTCCCCAAACCCGGCGAGACGGTCACGGGCACTGGTCTAGAGCGGTGGGCAGGTGGCAAGGGCGCCAACCAGGCTGTGGCAGCTGTGGTGGCCGGTGCCGCGGTGGTCCTCGTCGGCTGCGTCGGATCCGACGAGGCCGGCTCTGTATATATCGCAAGACTGTCGGCTCGGGGCATTGATGCAGCCGCCGTACGTGTGGAGCTAGACAGCCCCACGGGGCATGCCTTCATCACCGTTGACGAGATGGGCGAAAAATCGATCGTGGTTGTCCCGGGGGCGAATGCCAGGCTTGCTCTCGATGACCTGGCGCCGCTGGACTCGGTCAGACCCGGAGACGTCGTGCTGTTGCAGCTGGAAGTTCCCTTGAGCGTGGTCGCTGCGGCGGCGCGTCGGGGGGCTGCCAGGGGTGCTCGGGTCATTCTGAACCTCGCCCCGTATGCCGCGCTCCCAGCCGACGTCGTCGCGATGGCCGACCCCTTGGTGGTCAACGAGCACGAAGCCCTGATGTTGGCCGACTCCGAAGCACTGCCAGCGTCATTGGTGGTGACCTTCGGCTCGGCAGGTGCTGCCTGGGATGGGTACCAGGTGAACGGACCCCTGGTCGAGGGGGCTGAGGTGCTCGACACCACCGGTGCGGGTGATGCCTTCTGTGGTGCCCTGAGCGCCGCACTTGCCGCTGGGAAAGGGCGACGGGAGGCCCTTGAGGCGGCGCTTGCCGCGGGAGCGGATGCGGTCAGACACCTCGGGGCACAACCGAGTCCGATGCTTTGACCCGCAACCCCAAGTCAAGGCCTCATAGCGCAAGGAATGGATGGGGGCCGCGCAGCCCATCAAGGGAGCCTGCGAGCAGGGCCAGCGGCCCGCATCCCTTCCTTGGCGCGCTCAGTACACCTTGGTTTGTTGGCTCGAGGCGGACAGGCTCCCTAGGTTTGTTGGCTCGAGGCGGACACGCTCCCTAGGTTTGTTGTGGCAGGATCGCGAGCGTGAATCCGTCGACCGCGCTGGCCACAGTCGTGGTGGACGAGCTGGTCCGCCAAGGGGTCCGCGAGGCCGTCCTCTGTCCAGGGTCGCGCTCCGCCCCGTTCGCCTATGCCCTGCAGGATGCCGACCGTGCCGGGAGACTTCGGCTGCACGTCCGCGTCGACGAGCGCTCCGCTGCCTTCCTGGCCCTGGGCATGGCCAAGCTCACGCGGCGGCCGGTGCCGGTGTTTACCACGTCCGGAACAGCAGTTGCCAACCTTCACCCAGCGGTGCTTGAGGCAAACCATGCCGCTGTGCCGTTGATCATCGTCAGCGCAGACCGCCCGTCGGAGCTACGCGGGACTGGCGCGAACCAGACCACCGACCAGGTCCACCTGTTCGGCACGGCCGTACGCATGTTTCACGAGCTGGGCGCACCCGAGAGCCGCCAGGGCCAGAACGCGGTATGGCGCTCAGTCGTGTCCCGGCTGTGCGCTGCGGCCACCGGCGCACGAGGGTCGGACGCCGGTCCGGTCCATCTCAATGTTCCCCTGCGTGAGCCGTTGGTGCCCGATCTGGTCGCTGACGGTGAGTGGCCGGAGAGCCTCGATGGCCGTGACGACGCGGCCCCGTGGGTCAGCGTCCAACTTTCAAGCCGCAGGTCTTCGGGCGTGGCAGATGTTCCCAAGACCCTTGTCCTGCTTGGTGATCTTCCTGATCCGGCTGGGGCCATCGCGGTGACGGACCTCGCCCGTGCTGCAGGGTGGCCGGTCGTCGCCGAGCCGTTCGGTGCGCATGGCCCCAGCGACCTGGTCCCGCACGGTCCCCTTCTGCTCACTGCCGATCAATGGCTGGGAGAGCATCTTCCTGATCGGGTCCTGGTGGTCGGGCGGCTGACGCTTTCACGCGCAGTGAGTGCCCTTTTGCGCCATCCCGCGGTAGCGGTGGAGATCGTTGCAGCGCAGACGAGCTGGCCGGATCCATCGCACGGTGCGACGGTCGTCTACCCGCTCGAGGCGGTGACGGCCTCCATCGCCAGCGGCCGCCAGGTCGACGAGCCGTGGGCCCAGGAGTGGGCAGATGCCGGTGAGCGCGTCGACAAGGCCGCCGGGTCGTTCATTGAGCAGGCATGGCCCAGCGGGCTTGCGATCGCGGCGATCACCCTCGCTGAGCTGCCGCCCGAGGCAACGCTGTTCGTGGGTTCCTCCAACTCGGCACGTGATATCGACCTCGCCGTGTCGCCGTCCGCCAGAAGCGCGCCGCTCACGATTGTGGCCAGTCGCGGACTGGCCGGCATCGATGGGTGCGTCTCGACGGCCATCGGACTCGCGCTCGCGCAGCCGGGCAGACCGGCATACGCGCTGATGGGCGACCTGACCTTCCTGCATGACAGCAACGGTCTGCTCATCGGCCCGCATGAGCCGCAGCCTGACCTGACCATCGTCGTCGTCAATGACGACGGAGGTGGCATCTTCACCCTGCTGGAGCCTGGCGAGCCAGGCAGGGCAACGGACTACGAACGCGTCTTCGGCACGCCGACGGGTGCGTCCGTCGTGGACATCTGCCGCGCCCATGGGGTCCGGCACACTCTGGCCTCAACGGCCGCGGAGCTCACCGGTGTCGTCGGGCAGCGCCCTGAAGGACTTTGCGTCGTCGAGGTCAGGGTTGACCGCGCGGGGCATCGAGAGCTCCATGCCGGGCTGCGTGAGGTAGCCGCCAACGCTCTGCGTTAGAGCTCGGGTGCCCTGGGACCCAGTGGCGCTAGAACTCGATGGCTCCGACCGGCTCGCGGTCGGAGCTCATGGCCCGCGAGAGCAGTCTTAGCGAGCCGGGCGTCAGCTCGGTAACCAGACCCTGATGTGCCTGTGTGGCAAGACTTCTGGACCCCAGGTAGGCGGCACCTAGTGCCTGGACGGGCAGTCGCACATCCGCGTGGTCCGCTGTGGGCTGGCAGGTCGCTATCCCATCCTCGTCAACGCTCAGCCGCCACGCGCGCTGGTTCCACGGGCAGACCAGGTCGATGACATCAAGAACGATGTCGCAGGCACTGGAGTAGCCCCGCGCGGCCATTCCGGTGCCGACGTCGATCAGCCGCAGCCACAACGAGTCGGACGCCTTGACGCCCAGCGCCCTCGGACCCCCGGCCCACCAGACCAGGGGGTCATCGGTCCCCCGGCCGTGGATGGTGATCGATGTGGTCAGGTCGAAGTCAACGAGTCGGCGCGCCAGGGCCAGCAAGGTCGCCGGATCTGCGGCTGCTAGCTCACGGACCGCAACCGTGCCCTTGGCCTTGAAGTCCTCCCACTTGAACCTTCGACTGAACACGGCATATCCCGTCGGTTGGCCATCCACGTGGGCAAGGAGCACCTGCCACGGCTCGCTCCCCTGACGGAGCAATGGAAGGTCCACGAAGAGCGGTCGTGCCATCCGCTCCGGCCGGGTCACCGCACCCAATGTGTTTTCGGCACAAAGCAGATGGAGGTCATGAACGGCCCGGGCCGCGGTGTCGGAGTCCGCTGCTACGAACCGGGTCGTCACCCGGCTGGCTGCATCTTCCACTGAGGGCGCGGTCAGGATGGCACCCCGCTCGAGCTCGAGATCAAGCTCGATCGAGCTGACGCCATAGCCGAACCTTCCGTAGATACCGACCTCGGCTGCGTGGAGCCCGCTGACGGCGGCGCCTGCGTCCCGAAGCCGCGCGAAGTGGTGGGTCATCATCTCGCGCAGCACACCGTGGCGTCGATGGTCAGGATGCACGGACACCCAGGTCAACCCTGCCATCGGCACCTGGGTCAGGGAGTCGAGCGACCCAGGCGCGGTCACAGCCATGTCATATGAGGAGTAGACGCCGACCAGCTCGTCCGAGCCTTCGCGGGTGGCGCCGAAGGTGCGTGCCCAGTCGAAGTGGCTGGTGACGACATCGCCCGGATACATGTTCGGGTCGAAGAAGAACGCGGCATTGTCGACGTCCAAGAGCCGCTGCTGGTCCGAGGAGGTGAGGGGCACGATCGAGATGGTCATGTGGCGAGCCTTACGGGCGGGGCAAGCGAGCGCAACCGCTTTGTGTAGGCGGCCGACCGGCTTGGTGTAGGCGGCCGACCGGCCCGGCTCAGCCGGCGGTGAGGGCGTCCCGCATCGGCACGAACTTGGCATCAGACTCCGCCAGCTCGGAGTCCGGGTCCGAGCCGGAAACGATGCCGCAGCCGGCGAACAGCCGCATCCGGCTTGGGTCTGCCGGGTCGATGGAGCCGCACCGCAGCGCAATGCCCCACTCGCCGTCCCCGGTCGCATCCATCCAGCCGACAGGGCCGGCATAACGCCCACGGTCCATCTGCTCGAGCTCCCGGATCGCGACATTGGCGATGGGTGTCGGTGTCCCACAGACGGCCGCCGAGGGGTGCAGTGATGCGGCCAGGGCCAAAGATGTCGAGTGGTCGGTCACGACACCGGCGACATCGGTCGCCAGATGCATGACGTTCGACAGGTGCAGGACGAAGGGCGACTCGGGAACATTGACCGACGAACAGTGCGGCGCCAGGGCGTCGGCTACGGATCGAACCGCGTACTCGTGCTCCTCGAGGTCCTTTGAGGACCGCGCGAGGGAGGCAGCTAGCGCGAGGTCGCGCTCGTCGTTTCCTGTGCGCCGGATGGTCCCCGCCAGCACACGCGAGGTGACCAGGCCCTTCTCGAGCTTCACGAGCATCTCGGGTGTGGCCCCGACGAGGCCGTCGACCGTGAATACCCAGGTGTTGTCATAGCGCTCGGCCAGGCGCTGCAGCAGCCAGCGTGGGTCGATCGCCGAGCGGGTGTCCACTGCAAGATCGCGGGCAAGGACCACCTTGTCCATCTCGCCGGCGTTGATTCGGCCCACGGCGTGGGCAACGACCGCCGACCACTGCGCTCCTGAGAGGGCGCCATCGGAGAACCTGACGTCCTGGGGCGCAGCAGGTGGCGGTGCTACGGACGGGGTCAGTGAGCCAGGCAGATGTGAGTCAACCCCGATAGTTGTCAGCCAGCATTGTGAACCTCGTTGTCCCACAATGACTTCGGGCACGACAAGGGCAGCACCGAAGGGTGAGTCTGCGGAGAAGGAGAAGGAGCCGAATGCCACCGGCCCGGTGCCAGGAAGAATCAGGTCATCCCGTACGACAGCGTGGTCCACCACCGATCGCCACCACATCTGCGCCTTGGCGAAACGGTCCTGGCCGCTGGCCCGGAACTCCAGTGCGCGGCCCCAGCCGACCAGTCCCTCGCCTCGGCGGACCCAGGCGGACACCTGGTCGGGGCCGCTGGTCTCGGGCAGCAGCGACAGCAGGGCACCCGGACGCTCGATCGCGATCGTGCGGGCCACCAGAGCGGGGACAGGCACGGCGGACGAGTCGGGTCGAGTCGCCTCGGGTCGCGGCAAGGAGGTCACGAGCAACAAGCCTACGACGAACATGACGTACAGCGGTTTCGGGACTTCGGGACTGCGGGGGCGCTGCTGTTGTCGCCGCTCCCGGCGTGATCGGCGAAGATGGGACCATGACCCGCGCCAGCCTCGACAAGCGACCCAGCGATGTGGCGGCCATGTTCGACGGCGTCGCCGCCAAGTACGACCTGACGAACGACGTGCTGTCCCTGGGCCAGGACCGCCGATGGCGCAAGCTCGTGGGCGTGGCCGTGGGCGCCAGGCGCGGCGACACGGTCCTTGATATCGCGGCTGGCACCGGCACCAGCAGCGAGCCCTTCGCGGACGCCGGGGTCAACGTCGTGCCTGCTGACTTCTCATTGGGGATGCTCCGGGTCGGCCACCGCAGGCGCCCGGACCTCGCCTTCACGGCCGCGGATGCGCTCCACCTGCCGTTCGCTGACGACTCCTTCGACGCGGTCACGATGTCTTTCGGTCTGCGCAACGTTGTGGGCACCAGTGAGGCGCTGCAGGAGTTCTTGCGCGTGACAAAGCCGGGCGGATCGCTGGTCATCTGCGAGTTCAGCCACCCCAGCAACGGGTTGTTGCGCACGGTCTACTCCAAGTACCTGATCCGCTCGCTGCCGTCCATCGCGCGCAAGGTCAGCTCGAACCCCGACTCCTACGTCTACCTCGCCGAGTCCATCGCGGCCTGGCCCGACCAGGCCGGTATGGCGCGTCTGATCGCCCGGGCGGGATGGGCGAACGCCCAGTGGCGAAACCTGTCCGGCGGCATCGTCGCACTGCATCGAGCGACCAAGTCAGCCTCGACTCCCGTCCCCCTTCACAAGCCACGTAACGTTAGCCCTGCCTAAGTAACCACATCGCGATCCCGCGTAGGCTTCGGTACGCTCGTGAAATTCTTCACAAGCGCAGCGTTGTCAGCTCAGCAGAAATCACCATGGTGAGGCCCCCAGTGAGTCAGAGCACCGTTATCAACGTCACAGAGAGCGCAGCCGACATCCGTACCGAGACATCGACCTCCTCAGCAGCGCCGCCCATCCACGGGATGGAGACCGCCGACGTCATCATCGTCGGCGCCGGTCCTGGCGGGTCCTCCACCGCGGCCTATCTGGCGATGGCGGGGCTCGACGTCCTGCTGTTGGAGAAGAGCGCGTTTCCTCGCGAGAAGGTCTGCGGCGACGGTTTGACCCCTCGGGCGGTGCGCGAGCTGATCACCCTGGGCATCCCTACGCCTGAGGAGGACGGCTGGATCAAGAACCACGGTCTTCGCATCATCGGCGGCGGAATGCGCCTCGAGCTTCCCTGGCCGGACCTGGCCAGCTTCCCGCCATACGGCCTGGTGCGCCCCCGCAAGGACTTCGACGAGGTCCTGGCCAGGCACGCGGTCAAGCACGGTGCGCGCCTGCGCGAGTCCACCAGCGTGACCGGCCCGATCGTGGACGAGCGCACCGGGGCCATCATCGGTGTCAGGGCCAAGGCGATGGACGAGTCCGGCCGTGATGCCGGGGCTCCACCGCTGGAGTTCCGCGCTCCTCTCGTCGTCGCCGCCGACGGCAACTCCAGCCGTCTGAGCCTGTCCATGCACCGGGCCCAGCGCGACGACCGCCCCATGGGGGTCGCGGTCCGCACCTACTACACGAGCCCGCGCCACGACGACGACTACCTCGAGTCCTGGCTCGAGCTGTGGTCGAAGAATGACGCCGGCGAAAAGATCTTGTTGCCCGGGTACGGCTGGATCTTCGGAGTCGGGGACGGCACCTCCAACGTGGGCCTGGGCATCCTCAACACCTCGGCCGCCTTCGGCAACGTCGACTACAAGGACGTTCTCAAGCGCTGGGTCGACACGTTGCCTGCCGAGTGGACCTTCAACGAGGAAACCATGACCGGACCGGTCCGCGGCGCTGCGCTGCCGATGGGCTTCAACCGTCAGCCTCTCTACGCCCAGGGTCTGCTCCTGGTCGGTGACGCCGGTGGCATGGTCAACCCGTTCAACGGCGAGGGCATCGCGTACGCCATGGAGTCCGGCCGGCTGGCCGCCGAGGTTATCGCCCAGGCATTCGCCCGCCAGACCGACGCCGGGCGCGAGAAGGTGCTGCAGTCTTACCCCCGGGTCATGAAGGATGCGCTGGGCGGCTACTTCACGCTGGGCCGCGCCTTCGCGAAGATGATCGGCAACCCGGAGTTCATGCGCCTTGCCGTGAAGTATGGGCTGCCACGGACCACGATGATGAAGTATCTGATGAAGATCATGGCCAACCTGGCCGAGCCCCACGGCGGCGATGCCAGCGACCGGCTGATCAACGCCCTGTCCAAGATGGCCCCGGCGTCATGACCGTGCGCGTCGCATCTAGGCTGGTGCCGCACGCACGGCAGGACGGCAACCGAAAGGGGAGCGCTCCGCGATGACGAACCAGTATGTTCCACTCTTGTTCATGGGGGGGCTCGGCGCTTTTCTTGCCGTCGTCTGCGTGCTGGGCAGCCCGTTCGTCGGGCCCAAGCGCTACAACCGCGCCAAAGCCGATGCCTACGAGTGCGGCCTCGAGCCAACCCCCCAGGCCCTGGGCGGCGGCAAGGTGCCCGTCAAGTACTACCTGACCGCGATGATCTTCATCATCTTCGACATCGAGGGTGTTTTCCTCTACCCGTTCGCGGTGGCTTTCAACAAGCTGGGCGTGTTTGCCCTGGTCGAGATGGTGCTGTTCATCATCACGGTGTTCGTCGCCTACGCCTATGTGTGGCGTCGTGGCGGCCTCGAGTGGGACTGAGTAGGGACTGATAAATGGGTATCGAAGACAAGGTTCCGGCCGGCTTCATGCTGACTTCGCTCGAAAATATCGTGGGCTACTGCCGGATTCACTCGGTCTGGCCGGCGACGTTCGGTCTGGCCTGCTGTGCCATCGAGATGATGGCCACCGGCTCGCCTGACTATGACATCGCCCGCTTCGGCATGGAGTACTTCCAGGCTACGCCGCGCACAGCAGACCTGATGATCGTGGCGGGTCGCGTCAGCCAGAAGATGGCCCCGATACTTCGGCAGGTCTACGACCAGATGCCCGAGCCCAAGTGGGTGATCTCGATGGGCGTCTGTGCCAGCTCCGGCGGCATGTTCAACAACTACGCCATCGTGCAGGGGGTCGACCACATCGTCCCGGTCGATGTCTACCTGCCGGGTTGTCCGCCCCGGCCAGAGATGCTGCTCAACGCGATCATCATGTTGCACGAGCAAATCCAGAAGACCCCGTTCGGCGTCAACCGGGTCGCCGCAGCCAAGGCGGCCGAGGCCGCAGCTCTGGCCGCGACGCCCACGCACCAGATGAAGGGTCTCTTGGCATGACGGGCACAGGAGAGCACGAGAACCTTCCGGCTTCCCTCGGGACGACTCCCGAGCCCGTGGTGATGGGTTCGCGACAGGGCATGTTCGGACCCTCGGACGGAGGCGACACCAGCGGGTATGGCGGCCTGGTGGCCCCCGTGCTCTTCCCGGGTGCCGCTGTTCGCCCCTATGGCGGCTACTACGACGAGGTCGCCGACCATCTGGAACGCGTGCTGGATGGTGGCGGCGCGTCATACGCGCAGGCGATCGAACGGGTCGTGGTCGACCGTGGCGAGATGACCATCTTCGTGGCCCGAGAGCACCTCGTGGCGGTCGCTCGCGCCCTTCGTGATGACCCATCGCTTCGCTTCGAGATGTGTATGGGCGTCTCCGGGGTTCACTACCCGCAGGAGGGCGGCCGGGAGCTGCATGCTGCCTATAACCTGCTCTCGATCACCAACGGTGGCAGGCGAATTCGTCTCGAGGTCACCTGTCCCGACGGCGACCCGCACATCCCCTCGATCGTGGGGGTCTATCCGGCCAATGACTGGCACGAACGCGAGACCTGGGACATGTTCGGCATCGAGTTCGACGGCCACCCGGCGTTGACCCGGATCCTGATGCCGGACGACTGGCCCGGTCATCCGCAGCGCAAGGACTATCCCCTTGGCGGCATCCCTGTGGAGTACAAGGGTGCCACCGTCCCGCCGCCGGACCAGCGCAGGAAGTACACCTGATGACCGAGCAGACCACCGATATCCACGCTACCCCGACGGCTGAGGTCAAGGATGTCGAGGGCGACCACGTCTACATCGCGGTCGGCGGCGACTGGGACGCCATCGTCGATGAGGCGTCCTCGCTCCACGAGGAGCGAATCGTTGTCAACATGGGTCCCCAGCACCCTTCGACGCACGGCGTTCTGCGCCTCATCCTCGAGCTCGACGGCGAGACCGTCACAGAGGCGCGGGCCAGCATCGGCTACCTGCACACCGGTATCGAGAAGAACATGGAGTTCCGCACCTGGACCCAGGGCGTGACGTTCTGCACGCGGATGGACTACGTCGCGACCTTGTTCAACGAGACGGCCTACTGCCTGGCCGTCGAGAAGCTGCTCGGCATCACCGATCAGGTCCCCGAGCGGGCCAGTACCATCCGCGTGCTCATGATGGAGCTCAACAGGGTCACCTCCCACCTCGTGGCCCTGGCCAGTGGTGGTTTGGAGATGGGCTCGACCTCGGTCATGGAGCTGGGCATGCGCGAGCGGGAGCGCATCATGACGGTCTTTGAGATGATCACCGGGCTGCGGATGAACCACGCGTACATCCGTCCCGGCGGCGTGTCCCAGGACCTGCCACCTGGCGCGATCGACAAGATCCGTGACGCCATCCCGATGCTCCGTCGCGGCATCGGCGAGATCGAGCGACTGTTCAACGAGAATCCTCTGGTCAAGGGGCGCATGGTGAACGTGGCCTACCTCGACCTCACCGGCTGCATGTCCCTGAGCGTTACCGGGCCCATGTTGCGGTCGACCGGTCTGCCGCACGACCTGCGCAAGTCCGCACCGTACTGCGGTTACGAGACCTACAAGTTCGAGGTGCCGGTGCGCGACACCTGCGATGCCTACGGCCGGATGCGGGTACGCATCGACGAGATGTACCAGTCGCTCAAGATCGTCGAGCAGGCCGCCGACCGGCTCCAGAACACTCCCGGCCCGATCATGGTCGCGGACAAGAAGATCGCATGGCCAGCCCAGCTCGCCATCGGCAGCGACGGAATGGGCAACAGCCTGGACCACATCCGCGAGATCATGGGCACCTCGATGGAGTCCCTGATCCATCACTTCAAGCTGGTGACCGAGGGCTTTCACGTTCCGCCCGGGCAGGTCTACGTCTCCGTGGAGTCGCCCAAGGGCGAGCTCGGCGTCCACCTGGTCTCCGACGGTGGCACCATGCCCTACCGGGCGCACTTCCGTGACCCTTCGTTCAACAACCTCCAGTCAGTCGCCGCCATCATGGAAGGCGGCCAGCTGGGTGACGTCATCGTGGCAGTTGCTTCGATCGACCCCGTGCTGGGAGGCGTGGACCGCTGATGAACACTGACGACAAACCGAACTATGGCGTGGTGCCCTCAACAGACACCGAGGCCTACCCCGACGATGTGCTCGCAACGCTGCGGGTCGACGCCGAGAAGATCATCGCGCGCTACCCGCAGAAGCGTTCGGCCTTGTTGCCGCTGCTGCACCTGGTGCAGTCCGTCGACTCCTATGTCTCTCCACGGGGCATCGAGCTGTGCGCCGACCTTTTGGATCTCACCGGCGCCGAGGTCAGTGGCGTGGCCACCTTCTACTCGCAGTACAAGCGGCACCCCAACGGCAAGTACACCGTGGGGGTCTGCACCAACACGCTGTGCGCGATCATGGGCGGCGACGAGATCTGGGACTCGGTCAGCGACCACCTGGGCATCAGCAACGACGAGACCACGGCCGATGGCATGGTTACCCTCGAGCGGATCGAGTGCAACGCAGCCTGTGACTACGCGCCTGTCGTGATGGCGAACTGGGAGTTCTTCGACAACCAGACGCCCGAGTCCACCAACGCCCTTGTCGACGACCTGCGCTCCGGCGCCAGGGTGACCCCCACCCGTGGCCCGTCCAAGGTTTGCAGCTTCAAGGAGGTCTCGCGGGTCCTGGCCGGTTTTGACGACGGTCTGGCCGACGAGGGTGTCGGTGCGGGTCCGGCATCGCTGGTGGGCCTCAAAGCCGCGAAAGCCCAGAATGGGGAGGCGATCAAGTGAGCACCGCGCTGACGCCGATCATGACCGAGTTCTGGGACGAGCCCCGCTCCTGGAGGATGGAGACCTACGAGAAGCACGACGGCTACCAGGCCTTCAAAAAGTCCCTGACGATGCCGCCGGCCGACCTGGTGCAGATGGCCAAGGACTCCGGTCTGCGTGGCCGCGGTGGTGCCGGATTCCCGACGGGTATGAAGTGGGGCTTCCTGCCCGCTCCTGACGGTGGCCCCCGTTATCTCGTGGTCAACGCCGACGAGTCCGAGCCGGGCACGTGCAAGGACACCCCGTTGATGATGGCGACCCCGCAGCTCCTGATCGAGGGCATGGCCATCACGTCGTTCGCGATCGGCTGCCACCACGCCTTCATCTACCTGCGCGGCGAAGTTGTCCACGTTTATCGACGACTGCTTCGCGCGATCGAGGAAGCCTACGCCGCAGGCTATCTGGGCAAGAACATCCTTGGCAGTGGCTTCGACCTGGACATCACCCTGCACGCCGGCGCCGGCGCTTACATCTGCGGTGAGGAGACGGCGCTGCTGGACTCGCTCGAGGGTCGTCGCGGCCAACCTCGCCTCAAGCCCCCGTTCCCCGCCGTTGCCGGCCTGTATGCGCGGCCGACTGTCGTGAACAACGTTGAGTCCATCGCGTCCATCGCCCCGATACTGCTCCGTGGGGCAGAGTGGTTTGCCGACATGGGGACTGAGAAGTCGAACGGTTTCGGCATCTTCAGCCTCTCTGGTCACGTGACCCGCCCCGGGCAGTATGAGGCACCTCTGGGCATCACTCTGCGCGAGCTGCTCGAGATGGCCGGCGGCATGCGCGGCGGCAGAAAGCTCAAGTTCTGGACCCCGGGCGGCTCGTCCACGCCGATGTTCACCGACCAGCACCTCGACGTGCCGCTGGACTTCGAGTCCGTCGCCGCCGCTGGGTCGATGCTCGGAACCCGTGCCCTTCAGATCTTCGACGAGACGGTGTCGGTGGTCCGGGCCGTCTCGCGCTGGACCGACTTCTACGCGCATGAGTCCTGCGGCAAGTGCACGCCCTGCCGTGAGGGCACGTTCTGGCTCAAACAGATCATGGAGCGGCTCGAGCACGGCAAGGGCTCGCAGGACGACATCGACAAGCTCCTGGATATCTGCAGCAACATCTTCGGGCGCTCGTTCTGCCCGCTGGCGGATGGCGCGGTCAGTCCGATCACCTCTGCCGTTCAGTACTTCCGCGAGGAGTTCGAGGCCGGCATGCACACCCCTGCCGCGGACCTGTTCCCGCCGAGAGCATCCACACTGTTCGCGAAGGAGAACGTAACCGCGCCGTCGCCGCTCAGTTTGGCGATCCCGCGGTCGTCGAGCCCGCGGCACGAACGCAAACCAC
>ENA-OFCI01000792-OFCI01000792.1-metagenomes-genome-assembly--contig:-NODE-792-length-16921-cov-5.043994_pt1 | contig 16921 bp, 18 predicted proteins | sample MGYA00153391_OFCI01 | MGnify analysis MGYA00153391
GTCGCCCGAACCTTTGCGCGTGTTGCTGATGACGGTCACGGTGCCCTTGGCGACGTCGCCGTCGCGACCCTTGACGAACTCGACCTTGACGGACGAAGCCAGACGGGCGTTGCGTTGTTCCACTCGTACGAATGCCATGATGAATGTCTAGTCGAGAGACACCAGCCGGAACCCGTCTTGAGTTCCTTCAAACCGATCCTCTCGTTTGGACTCACCTCGTCTCGCCCTGGGGCGACGGAAGTGGGGAGAGCCTCTTCCCTCACGGGAAGAGGTTGGAGCTGGATGGTGTGCAAACGCAGCCGAAGCGATGAGCCAGTTTCCCGGCCCACCGCATTGAAGATCCCCCCATCAGTCCCCCTCATGAAAGACGGGGGCGCAACTGGGGGGAGCGCGGTGGGTTGCACTGGCGATGAAGGCTGCAAAGAAGGAAAACAGAGCCCGCAGCACCGGCGAACGATGTGACAGGTCTCCTGGCGCAGCGGATGCGCGGAGGAGCACGCCTCATCAGTGAGAGTCGGCTTCCCCGCGGCCGGCGTGACACCAAGCGGAGCGACTGGCGCGTTGGCCGAGTCGGCTCGATCACGTCATCGTCGGGCTTCTGGACCCTCGTCGACCAAAGGTCAGCGGCCGCAGCGCAGGTTGCACAATCCTCGCCACCACACCCAGCAGAGGCGAGCGGGCAAACTGATCGATGCCTTGAGGCACGAGGCCCGATCCGCGACGCGCCTGCCGGCGAACTCGATCAAGCCGCAGACAAGAAGGAGCAGACGATGAGCATCAAGGAGACGAAGAGCGAACTCGCGGGCAAGACCATCGAATGGGCTGGCATCGTCGAGCGGCCGAGCGGCGATGCCGAGTTCCTGATGCGTTTCACCGACGGCTCCACTGCCACCGTCGCTGCCTGGCAGCGAGAAGGTCATTCGCTCCGCATGAACGTGGACCTCGCGCCGAACCCCAACCCGCAGACCGACGGCGGCACCATGTCGACTCGCGGCATCTAGGCCTGCACCAGACCGCGCCGCGCGGCAGCTACTCCCGTCCGCGTCGCGTCCAGCGGGATGCCGGCGCCCTGCACCGAAGAAAGTACAAAATGGCCCGCAGCGACAGCGAAGAGAACCGATCGGTCGCCCTCTACTGGGACTTCGAGAACCTGCACGCGGGCCTCGTCGAAGCCAAGTTCGGCGAGGGCTACTACGGCCGCCCCGACAACCGCTTCAAGCCGCAGGAAGCACTGATCGACATCCAGGCCATCGTCGAACTCGCCTCGTCGTTCGGGCCGGTGGCGATCAACCGCGCCTACTGCAACTGGCAGTGGTACGGCCGCTACCGTGATGCCTTGCTGCAGAGCGCCGTCGAACTGATCCAGCTGTTCTCCCCGGGAGCTTCTGCCAAGAACGGCGCCGACATCAAGCTGTGCCTCGACGCCACCGAGGACATGAGCCGCTTCGACCACCTCGGCACGATCATCATCGTCGGCGGCGACAGCGACTTCATGCCGGTGGCCCAGAAAATCAAGGCCGCCGGCCGCACGCTGATCGGCATCGGCACCCAGCCGAACACGAACCGCCACTGGGCCAAGAGCTGCCACGAGTTCCGGTACTACGAGAAGCTTGTCGAAGCGCCCGCAGCGGTCGAAGAGGTCAGGCACGACGCGGTCCAGCCGGCACCGCTACCGCCGCCGGACCCGGCCGCCGAAATGCTGGCGCGCGCCGTGCGCCTGCTGTCCGAGACCAAGGGCGAGGCCTGGGTCAACAAAGGAGCGGTCTGGCACATGATCAAGCGCCTGGACTCGACCTTCGATCCCAAGGACCACGGACACGCCAACTTCGCCGAGATGGTCAAGGCCCTCGATGCCGTCGTCGAACTCCGCAAGGGCGAGTCCGACCACATGCTGCGCTTGCGTTAGCTACAGCGGCCGGTGGTAGCTCAAGCCATCGGCATCCCGATGATCCGGTGCCGTGCACCACGCGATGAGCGCCAGCAGCGCGACCTGGATCGGCAGACGGAGCCACAACACCCAGACCGGAATCGCCGGAAACAGCTCGGGCTGCTGAAGCATGTAGACGTGGCACGGGGTCACCGCGATCGTCAGCAGGAACAGACCGATGCCCGCCGCGCGACGCGTCGGATGCCGCAACAGCCCGACGGCTCCGACCAGCTCCAAGACACCGCTCACCAAGACCGCTGCTCGCGGCCACGGAACCTACGGCGGCACGATCCGCATCTCGGTCTCGGTCGCTACAAAATGCGCGATGCCGCCGATGAAGAACCACAGGACACGAAGCCCACACCGGCCAGCTTGAATCGAGAACGAGGAGCAGGCGACATCATCACTCGCCCAGCAGATGGAGCACGACTTCACGCCGATGCGGACGGAGCCGGTGCTCCCACAGGTAGATGCCCTGCCAGGTGCCGAGCGCGAGCCGGCCGCCGACCAGCGGCACCGACAGCTGCACGGCCGTGAGCGCTGTGCGAACGTGCGCCGGCATGTCGTCCGGACCCTCGTCGCGATGGACGAACAGCGCGTCGCCGTCCGGCACGAGCCGCGCGAAGAAGCGATCGAGGTCACCGCGCACATCGGGATCAGCGTTCTCCTGAATCAGCAGGCTCGCCGACGTGTGGCGAACGAAAACCGTCAGCAGTCCGTTGTCGAGCCTCGCCGCGTCGACCCAGTCGACGACCGGTCCGGTGATCTCGAGCAGCCCCCGCCCGCGCGTGTCGAAGCTCAGGGACGTGGTGAACTGGCGCAGCATCGCCAAAGAATACGGCTCAGCGTCCAATGATCTCGGGCAGGCCTGGGGTCGACGAGCGCCTAGCGCTCGACCGATAAGTTTCGGGTTCTGGCGGCCCGGCTTCGGGCATGGCGGGTGGTCGGGGTGGCGATCTGGCCGGTGCGCAGCACACGGCGCGAAGCGACGTGCCCGCAGGGACGGTCAGTTCGCCAGCGCGCTCGTTCGCGCGCAGCGCGAAGGAAGGCAGCGCGCGAGCCCCGATCACGGGAAGGGCCGCCACCTGATCGTGCACTGACTCGGATGCGCCACCACGGTCTCGCCAGGGTTCAGCAAGCGACCTGCTGGAATCGGAAACGCCTGAAGGTACGGCGCGCGGCCGACTCGATACTTGACCAGGACCACCTTGTCGTCCGACCCGTCGGGCAGTGCGTCGACGCAGTGCGCATCGACACCGGAACTCAACCGCGCCAGTGACTGGACGCCGACAACGATTGATTGGTGCCACCACTGCGACGGAATGCCACCGCCAAAGGACGAACAGCCGGCGCCCGTCAACGACTTAACGAGCGCCACCAGACTAGGAGCCTGGGCGGCAGATGGGAAGTTCCTGATAGCTGATGGCACGGGAGGTGCGTTGATGAGGCATGGCCGCGAACTACCTCCCCTACGAACCCGATCAGATGTTGCTGCTTCCCGAGTCGTTGCAGGAATGGCTGCCCGAAGGTCACTTGGCGCACTTCATCAGCGATGCCGTTGACGGACTCGACCTCGTCGCCTTCCACGCGCGCTACGACAAGGACGGCCCGCGCAACCAGCCATTCCACCCGGCCATGATGGTCAAGGTGCTGATCTACGGCTACGCCACGGGGTGTTTTAGCTCACGCAAGATCGCGCGCAAGCTGTACGAGGATGTGGCGTTCCGGGTGCTGGCAGCACGCAACTTCCCCGCGCACCGCACGATCCGTGACTTCCGCGCGTTCCACCTGGAGGAGCTCTCAAACCTGTTCTTGCAGGTCGTGCGCCTGGCACGCGAGATGGGCCTGGTCAAGCTCGGCACCATCGCCGTGGACGGCACCAAGGTCAAGGCCAACGCGAGCCGCCACAAGGCGATGAGCTACGGCCACATGCTCAAGGCCGAAGCCGAGTTGAAGGCGCAGATCGAGGCCCTGCTCGACAAGGCGCGAGCGGCTGACGAGGCCGAGAAGAACGAGCCCGAGCTGGACATCCCCGCGGAGATTGCGCTTCGCCAAGACCGGCTTGACGCCATCGTCGCAGCGCGTGCCCGGTTGGAGCAACGCCAGCGCGATGCGGATCTCGAACGCGGGCGCAGCGACGACGACGACCAGAAGCCGCGCGGCCAGGACGGCAAGCCCAAGGGGGCGCTACAAACAGCCCTTCGGCGTGCCGCAGGACAAGGATCAGGACAACTTCACCGACCCCGACAGCCGCGTCATGCCGCGCGCTGGCGGCGGGTTCGACCCGGCTTACAACGCGCAGACCGCAGTCGACGACACGGCCCACATCATCGTGGCTGCCGGGTTGGTGAACTGTGCCGCCGACGCGGGTGAATTGCCCAGGATGCTGGAGGCCGTGAAGGACAACGTCGGCGCGTACCCCGAACAGACCTTGGCCGACGCGGGCTACCGCAGCGAGGCGGTGTTCGAGGCGCTTGCCGGGCGCACCGACCTGATCGTGGCCATCGGGCGCGAAGGCAAGTAGCACCGCACCATCAGCGAGGCCACACTGCCGCTGACCGCGGCGATGGTGGCGAAGATGAAGACGCCGCAGGCGCGCGATGCCTACCGCCGACGCAAGTGGCTGGCCGAACCACCGAACGGCTGGATCAAGAACATCTTGGGGTTCCGCCAGTTCAGCCTGCGTGGTCTGCACCGAGTCCAGGCCGAGTGGAAACTCGTCCGCTTGGCGTTGAATCTGCGACGAATGGCAACCATGCGGGCGGGTTGACGCCCACAAAGAGCTCGCAATGCAGTCCAGAAGACCGCCTCACTCGGTCCTCACGACCTCGCGCAGCGCTTCGCAGGCCAACGACAGGCACCTCACGTAGCCGTCCCGTCGAAATCGCAGCTATCAGACGCCGGCCCTTCGTCTGCCGCCCAGACTCCTAGGCGCCGATGATGTGGCTCAGCTCGAGGCCCCTACCAGCCGCACCCGGTAGTCGGCTTCGAATGAACACAGGAATACCTGTTCGCCGCCACAGTTGACATCGGCCATACGACTCGAAACCAACTGACCATGAGCCCACATCTTCACATCTGGACTGGGTGGGCAGCGCGATGGCACCAAGCGCCTTCGGCTTTGAAACTGAGTGACCAAGGCTTGAGTCGACAACAGGCTGCGGACATCGCTACTTCATCGACTGCTGCGTGTTTAACGCGTTCTTGACCGCCTTCGCGAGATCAACAGCCTTGCCCTTGCCCCAGTAGTGCAAGAACATGAACCGGGGTGTCTCGTGCGTCATGTGCTGATGGATCGCGACGATGTTGATGTCGTCGCCGCGCATCGATTTCAGGACCGCCTGCAATTCGTCCTCGTGCATCGCGAAGTCGCCGTCGACCACGGCCTGTTCGTCACTGCCGGCGAAGGCGGCCCAGGTGTTGACGCCCATTTCGCTGCCAATCGACGTGCCATGCATCTTCGCCGAGCGGCCGATCGTCACCTTCACCATGCCGTCCTTGCTCTGCGCCTTCGTGCCAAAGATCGCTTCGATCGGCTCCGAAGAGATGTTGCTCGGGGATGGAATGTCGCCTACGAAACTTGTCGCCGGGGTGGGCGTGGCGGCGCGGATCTGGGCAACGCGGCCATACACCGCTTTCACTGCGCGGGCCAGGCGCGCGGTATCTCCCATGCCACCGATGTGCATGAAATACACCTTGGGCTGATCGAAGTAGAAGTGGTTGTGCAGGGCGGTTACCTCCAGGCCGGCTTCGAGCGCGGCGCTCATGGCCGGATTGACCTCGTCCTCGAACAGAACGGTGTCCCCCATCACCATCGTCGACATGCCCATGGGCGTGAAGGCGGCCGACGAAGTCAGACCCATGAAGGGCGGCATCGTCCAGCGGTCGACGCTGACTTTCACCTCGTCCCGAGGTTTGCTTACCTTGAAGACGTTTTCAGCCCTGTTGTAGGTGCCCTTGAGTCCCGTTTCCGTCTCGATCAAGGCCGTATCGATTGACGGTCCGGCGGCTGCTGCAACGTGCACGAAAGCTGCTGCGGCAATGCCGAGCATCAGGTGCGACAAAGTTGACAAGTAAATCTGAACATATCCCGTTCTCATGGAGTTTCTCCTGTGAATGGCGTCTTCAAGGACGCACGGTGCCGTACACGAAGTCATCGAAGGCCGTCACGCTGTCGGCCTTGGTCCACACGCCTACTGCGCCAGCGCCTGTGAAGTGGGCATCCTCGAACGTGATCGCTGCCTTGCTATCAAGCAGCACTCGAATGCTCGTGCCCTTGAATTCGACGCGCAGTACATGCCAATCGTTGGCCGGCACGGGCGCATCGACGTACTTCAGCGTCCTGCGCGAACCTCCCTCGGTGTAGTACAGCGAGACGTTGTTCTCCAAGGCGTTGGCGCGGGCCACGTAGTAGTTGTTGCCATCCTTCCAGCGCCAGACGACGCCGCCGGCTTGGTCTTCTCGGCCGCGGATCGCCTTGAACTTCACTTCGACAAAGCCGTCCTGAACCGCTGTACTCGCGCGGACGCACCAGGGAAAGTCGCCGGCACCCGACTGCATCAACACGTTCGGGGCGCTGGGCGCGCCGGGATCAGGTTCCACGGTCCAGCGAGGCTTACCGCTGCCGGTCACGCCGCAGGTCCAATCGCCCGGGGGGGCGCCGGTCTTGTCCTTATCGAAAGTCACTGTCTGCGCCAATGAGACGCCTGCTGCCAGCAGCGTGGACACCATCGTGATCGTCGTTTTCATGGACTTGTCTCCGTTGCATCGTCTGACCACAGCGACTTGAGCTCGATGCTCTTCGGCTGCACCCTCAGTCGAAATGGAACTTGGCCGAACGGGCTTCGACCTCCGCCTCGTACAGGTCCTGCCTGTTGGCACGGAGGATGAAGCTCTTGCCGGACCGAACCGCGGTGCGGCAGTCGTAGTCTGCGCCGATCGGAACGCTCACGCACAGCTCGTTGCCGCTGATCTTCCAGCGCCCTTTGATGGCCTCGAGCCTGCCGGTGATCTATGCCACGGACGACGAGCTCACGTCACATGCACTCGTCGTGGCCGAGGTCGAGAAGGCTTCTGGTGGCAAAGCTGTCTGGCGCATTCCGGCGGCGGGTCCATTTACTGACGTCCGCCGATCCAGGCCGCAATGATGATGGCGGGCGGCTTCACTCAGGCAGACGCACCCGAGCTGGTACCCTGCCTCTCCTCCAGATGCTAAGTAAACACGAGCCTCTGCGGCCCGTTTTTGCATGCGCCCCATCATCCTACCCACCCTCCCGGCAACCTCTTGGAAGGACGCATTTCATGTGCGGTGGAACGTCAACGTGCGGTAAGCGGCTTTAGGAGCCCTGGGACGAGAGGGGGTCCGTCGCTTCAGCGCTGCGGCTTTCGGTGGCGCGCCTGATGCCGATGGCCCCCCTCTAGGGCAACCGGTCGCATGGCGGCGTGCTTCGTTTTCCGGCCATGCACGCGTTTGCGCCACAGGCGAAATGATCCAAGTTTCAGTTGCTGACGCATCAGGGCGATGACCGCGCCTTCGTCCAGCCCAAACTGGGTCTTGATCGCCTCGAAGGGGGTACGGTCCTCCCAGGCCATTTCGATGACCCGGGACACGTCAGCAGCATCAAGAGTGCGGGTGGGCTTTGGCATGTCGCATGGTAAGCACCAACCGGACCAGTGATGTGTACTCTGCCGGCTTCGGACTGACTGGCCCAGACCCGATGCAAAGCGAGTTCTCGGCGGGCCGCATGCCTGCACGGGTCTGACACACGCAGGACTGACCGTGGCGCATCATCACCAGCTATGAGATCGATTTTCGAACCCGGGGCGGTAGCGCCAGCGCTTCCAGCGCTCAATCACTGCACGCCAAAGAACCCGCTGAGCCCGAAAAAGCTTTTGCTGACGAAGTGGACGGCGGTGACGCCGCGCAATCGCGAGAAGCATTTCGTGGTGCTGCGGGTCATCGAGCCCGAGCCGCCGTCGATACGCGTCGAACAGGTCGAACTGGAGGCCGTGCATTCCGGGCAGGTGTATCTGCTGCAATGGCGCGAGCTGACCGACGCCAGCTTGTGGCGCCAAGGCTGGGTCTGACGCGAAGCCGTCCCGGGCGTCTGCTGTCTCGGTCCGCGGACCGGCGCTCTCGACCCCGAGCTGCCCGTCGCAGCGCGCCAGCTGGCGTTCAGCCAATCGGATCGTCAGCCGCCCTGCCTCAAACCTCTCGCTTCGCCCACGCCGCCACGATCTCGCGGTGGTGGGGGATGTTGCTCAGAAAGCCCTGGCGAGTTGCTCCGTGGCCATCGCGTCACGGTTCAAGGCCTGGCGGAACGCGGACTCGTCGAGACCGGCCGCCCGTCTTCTTATGTCACTCGCAGACTCGCCCGACAAACGGCGAGATGAGCTGCACTTTCGCCTCGGCACAGGCGACCCCCTGGACCAGGAAAAGAGAAGCGTTAGGTTTGTCCGAACGTCCGTCGCCTCGAGTTCGCGTGCGACCTAGATGCCCTCCGACGTGGACGCCACCTTGACCAGCACGCGCATCCGCGGCAGCCTTTTGGCGTCGCGCAGCGTCAGGATGCGCCAAGTACGTTTTACGGTCCCGCGCGTGTCGAAGCGCAGTCGCCCATCGACCTCGGTGGAGACACGGCCCAAAACGAGGGCGAGGATTCCGCGCCGAAGGCGACCAGCACCCGGTTGGTCGGCCATGCGCTTAAGGTCTTCGCGGCGCTAGGTCGCCACGACACGCTCGAGCAGCGGCTGGCAGGTACTGCGGCGCACCGCCTGAAGAGCCACCGTCGGATTCGTGGTGGCGTCGAGCGGCGCATATCGCGCGAGCTGCTCGAACGCGCCGGCGTCGGCAACGAGCGTGGCATCAGCACTACTCCGCGGCAGTCGCGCAAGCGGCCATTTGGCCGCTTGCGATGCAGCGCGCCGAACAGCGCACGCGGTTGCGGATGGCGCTGGATGCCGACGCCATTGCCAGCCTGATGCGCACCGCCGCAGACACCTCCACATTCCAGCGGCCCTGCAACGGGTTCTATCGCATGGCGCCTCTTGGTGTGACGACACAGGTTGTCAGCGACCCGGCGCCGGGGTTACGCCCTGAAGCCCGTGCCGCCGGCATGCATGACGATATGCGCGACGGGATCGGAGCCATCTGCATCGCGCACCTGACGGCTGCAAGAGATGACTTTCATCCGCCCGATGCCACTGCTTCACGCCTTTGCCGGCTGGTCGGCGAAGTGGCCCACAGGCACGTAGCGTTGACGGACGGCATCCACATGCTGCGTGCCAACCCATTCGCTGAACTCGATAATTGCGCGCTGGCCACCGGTGCTCGCCTCGTCATCCTCGACGAGCTGGGCTACCTGCCGTTCAGCCAGTGGTCAATGTCCGGCCGGCCGCCACGCAGCGCTGACCGCTGACGCGCTCCCAGGGCCGCGCGTCGTGCCACATCGGGCCGCAGTCAAGCGGACCAGCGCGTCGAACGCAGGGCGCGCTGCGGCTGCATTCTCGTGGTTAGCGATGACGACGAACGCGCACCGACGCCCCGAATCGGCAAGCACATAGCCAGCCATTCCGGAGACGCCGCGCAGCGTGCCGGTCTTGAGATGCGCGCGGCCCGGCATCACGTCCGAATCCTTCAGGGTACCGTCGACGCCACCGACCGACAGCGCACTCACGAACTCGGGCATCACCGGGTCTGCCCATGCGCGGAGCAATAGACGTGTCAACAAACGCGCGCTGACGCGGGTGTCGCGTGAAAGCCCAGAACCGTTTTCGATCACCAGCCCGTCCGCGGCCTCGCCGAATCTCTCGACGGCCCACTGGCGAAGCACCTCGCGAGACGCCTCGGGAGAGCCGTTGCCACGCTGCACGAGGCCGAGCGTCAGGAAGAGCTGCTGCGCCATCACGTTGTTGCTGAACTTGTCGATGTCACGAACCACCTCGGTCAGCGACGGCGATGTCGAAATGAAGCTCGCCGGCGTGGACGGCGCGGTGCCGTCGCGCACGACGCCGCCGATGCGGCCGCCCATCTCCTGCCACAGGCCGAGCAACGCGCGTGCGTTAAACGCGTTCGGGTCCGGGGACGCGACCGCCCAGCTGCGTTCCGCACAGGCGCTCGAATACGTGCCCGACAGACGCATCTGGGCCGGGTCGGTGAAATCGGCGCGCAGCTCGGTGCGCCAGTCTTCGCAAGGCGCGCTGCTCAGCGGCACGCGCGCATCGACGCGCACGCCGGCCAGCGGTGGGTCGGCGCTGACCACCGCGATGCCGCGCGCGGCATCGGGTGTGAAGGTCAGCACCACCGACTTGAAGCCGAGCATCAGCGCATCGGCCTGCACGTTGTACGGGCGCAGGGGTTCGCCGTCGAACGCGGCCGGGCTGGTGTCGGGCACGACGAAGCTGCTGCGATCGAGCACGATGTCGCCACGAATTTCGCGCGCGCCGAGTTGCTGCACGCGACGCAGCAGCAGCCACACCCGCTCCATTACGAGCTTCGGGTCGCCGGTGCCCTTGATCACGAGGTCGCCGTCGAGCACGCCGTCGTGCACCGTGCCTTGCAGCCAGACCGGCGTGGCCCAAGTCCAGCCACGCCCGAGCAGTTCGAGGCCGGCATAGGTCGTCAACAGCTTCGTGATCGACGCGGGGTTGACGGGCTTGTCGACCTGCCACGTGAGCCGCGGCTCGGCCGCACCGAGCTCCTGCACCATGGCGACGACCGCGTCGCGCGGCACCTTCGCGGCATCGAGCGCGACGCCGACTTCGTCGGGCAGGCTGTCGGCGGCGTGCGCCTGACAGGCCACCGCCGCGATACCGACGAGCGCCGCCCGCAGAAGCCCCGTCCGCGGGCGGGGCTGCACAAAGCTGAACATGCGCTGCGGTCTCGACCGTCAGACCGGCGGCGCGTAGATCTGGCCGATCAACTCGCGTGCGATGTCGGTCCCCGCCGCTCTTGCATTCAGGTTCGGCCCGAGGTTGACCCAGACGATCACGGTGACCTTGTTGACCGGGTCGTAACCCATGAAGGTGTTGAAGCCTGGCACTTCTCCGGTGTGACCGTAGAGCGGGCCGAACTTGGCGAGGTTCCAGCCGTAGCCCAGGCCCGGCTGGATCGGGACGCCCTCGCGCACGCTTGCAATCCGCGCGGCCTGCATCTGCTCGTTCAGCAAGCCGCCGCCGACGAGCGCCCGCGCGAAGATCGCGAGGTCGTTCGCGGTCGAGATACCGGAGCCGGCCGACCAGCCCCAAGAAGGGTTGTCGTTGGTCTCGTCGGTCGGCAGGAACGTGCCCGCACGCGCCGCGGCCTGAAGTTCGGGCGGCAACGCGGCCATGGTCTGCACGTTGGTGCCGTACTGGTAGCCGTGGCTGAAAGGCTGGGGCAGGCTGTTGTCGGTGATCGCCGGCAGGTAGGTGTTTTTCAGGCCGAGACGCTTGAAGATTCGGTCCTGCACTATGGTGGCAAGCGGCTTGCCGTCTTCGAGCTTCTCGGCCAGCAACCCGAGCAGGATCGTGTTGGTGTTCGAGTATTCGTAGCTGGTGCCTGGATCGAACGACTGCTGCTGTTTGCCGAGCACCAGTGCGAGCAACTCGTTCGCGGCCCAGACGCGTGTCGGGCTGTCGTCGAGCGCCTGGTTGAATTCGAGACTGGTCGAGTAGTTGAGCAGGCCGCTGCGCATCATCAGCATCATCTCGATCGTGATCTGGTCACCTTTCGGTATGCCGGCGATGTACTTGCCGATCGGGTCGCTGAGCTTGAGCAGGCCCTCCTGCACCTGCTGCAGGATCACCGTACCGGTCCACGTTTTCGTGACCGATCCGATCCGCATGTGCATGTCGGCGGTGGGTAGCGTCGAGCCCTTGTATGTCGTCGCGCCGTAGTTGTAGCTGAAGTCGTCTTTCGGTGTGCGCACCAGCACCACGGCGCCGGGAACGAGCATCTGGGCGGCCATCGTTGCGACCGTGGCCTGCATCTTGGTGCTGTCGATCTCATTCAGCGCGGGATAGTCGTCGTTGTTGCCACCGCACGCGGTCGTGACAAGAACGACTGTGCTCGCAGCGAGCAGTAACTGCGTCGCGGTGAACCGGTGGGCAATCGATTTGGAAGCGTGTTTCATTCGAGGCTTTCAGGCAGGTGGGCGAGAGGCGAGAGGCGCAGTCTGTCAAGTCGGAGGTGGCGGTATCCAGACGCTGACCGACGGTTCGGTCAGCCCGGGAATCGAGCCGTTCGGCAACACCAGCGTCTCGTAGTTCAGCGTGTAGACGCTGCGCCAGAGATCGACCGCGAGCCGCGCGGCGTTGACGCCCTGCGTGCTGCAGATTGGCGCGGAGCCGGTCTGCTGCGGGTGGTAAATGTCGAGCCGGTGGTCGTACTGGGCATCCCTCGACAACAGGTAGATGTAGCCGGTGAACTCGATGGCTAGGTCGAGGCAGATCCGGCCCTGGAGCGCGAGCGGGAAGAAGTACGGCAGCGCCTGGCGCTTGAAGTAGGGGATCGGGTTGCCGCCGAGATCGAACGCCTGCAGCCGCATGTGCTCGTCGTCGCTGCCTTCGACGACGACGATCACGCCTTCTGGCGAGATCGCGGCGGTGACCGGCCGGGTCATCAGACCGGGCCGTGTACCCCTGCCCGAGTGGGTGCGCGCGCGCAGCTGTGTCAGCGCCTCGGCGTCGCTCTTCGGCGCGAGCGGCAACTTCAAGGTCTCCATCTGGTGCGTCGCGGTACTGATGCTGACGATATGGCCAGAGGGATGCAGCAGCAGCCGCGTCGATGCGTGATTCAAGTGGCCGAACGACTGGTCGCCGCCCGGGCTCGCGAACTTCGGTGCCGGTGCGAGCTGCACCTGGCGCACATGTCGGGTGTCGGAGTCGAGATAGAAGTTGCGGTCGTCGCTGTCGAGCAGGCCGTACGCGACCGACGCGCCGGCCTGCAGCCCGCAGCCGACGGTGGCGTAGCCGTCCTGCGCGTGCACGCCGTCGTCGCTGAGGTCGGTGTTCAGGTTCGCCAGCAGATCGAGCTGGCCCGGCGAGTTGGCCCGGCAGTCGTTGACACCGGTGCTGAAGGCGCGCCACGCGTAGCCGACGTAGCCCTGTTGCGGCGACTGGCCCGACCTCGGCTGACGCACCGTGATGCTGCGAAAGTCGCCGAGCGCCGGGGTCTGGCCGTTGTTGGTCGGTACGTAGGGCGGCGCAGTCGAGGTAACCGTCCAGGCGTGGTGCGCGTTCGCATCGAGCCTTGTCTTCAGCGTGTGCCGGTAGACGGTGGTCGCCTGAATCGGCACCTTCGTCTGCGTGATCGTGATCGAGTCGGCGACGCCGCGCGCGGGCTCTACGGCGAACGCGTTCGCGAGCTCTTCTCGCCGGAAGACGATCGCGGCGTGAATCACGTGGTCGTCGATCGCGTATTCGGCTTTGGATACGCCGGTCCCGTGCGCGAGCGCCGAGCGCGGCAGCAGAGTCGCGATCACGAACGCGACGAGCGCGAGCCAGACGCCCCGTGTCACTTGGTGCAGTTCGCCTTCGCGGCGTCGAAACGCGCCTTCACGTCAGGACCGAGCGCGCAGTCGATCGTCGCCGCTTGCTTGACGGCGTCGCAGGCTTCGATCGGGAGCTTCAGCGCGAGCGCGGCCGTGAGCCACATGTCGAGCGACTCTTCTGCGGGAGCGTTCTTGGCGGCCTGCTTGGCGAGCGTGAGCGCGCGCGGCAGGTCCTTGCCCATGCCCATGAAGTAGGCGGCGCCGTGATCGGCGAACGCGAGCGGGTGCTTTCGGAGCAGCTCCTCGAAGCGGGCGCGTGCGACGTCGTTGGCTAGCTTTGCCTCGTCCGTGCGGCCAGCGCGACGCAGCGCGTCTGCCTTGGCGGCGAGGGCGTCTGGGTCGTCGCAGCCGGGATCGAGCGCGGCGAGCAGCTCGAGCGCGCGGGCAGGGGGCACTGATCCGGTGAGGTGGATCACCGCGTGCGCGTACACCGGCAGGATGCTCACGGCCTCTTGGTAGTAGTGGCTCGCGCTGGTCTTGTCGCCTTGGCGATCGAGGGCACGCGCGCGTTCGAAGTCCATCCAGCCGATCGCGAACGGAGACACGTCACGGTAGCGAGAGCGCGCGAGTGCGAAGAGTCGCTCGGACTCGGCCGCGTTACCACGGCGCTGCTCGATGGCGGCGTGTGTTGCCATGTCGAGAGGAAGCGCATCGTCTGCCTTGTCGCCGAAGCCAACGGCCATCTCGCATTTGCCCATCGCGAGCGCGATAGGGAGCTTCATGCGGTTGACCTCGAACGCAGAGCCGAGCACGGCCGCGCGCTCGACTTCGCTCGAAGCGAGTCCGAACTCGTGAAAGCTCGCCGCAACTCCCGCCTTCGCGAGGTGCGCGTTTGGGTCTTTCGGGTGCTCGATGACGCCCTTGTCGACCAGCGTCTGCGCGGTCTCGAGGTCCTTGATGATTCCCAGAAATTGCGCCCGCATCAGGAGCGACGTCACGAGGGGTCCGCTGAGAACGGGATCGTCCAGGTGCTTGGTTTGAAAGTCGATGTCTGCGCTCAGGTTGGAGACCGCGATCGACGGCGAGGTCGTGTTCGGAGGCTCTGGAAACGGCGAAGCCGCGTCGATCGAGACCGACGCGGCTCCTCCATTCGATAGAGCCGCCGGCTCCTCGTGCCTTTTGCTGCAAGCAGCACCGAGCACGAGGAGAACCGCGGCGGCGCTACTACTTCGCTGGTGCAAGGTACGGGAACGTCTTGCCACCGGTCTTGACCGGATCCGCCGAGATGCCGTCGCCGATCATGTTGTTGCCACCGGCAACGACATTGTAGGTCACGTCGATGACGTCGTACGGAAGCGCGCGGCCGCCGCAGTCCGTGTTCTTCGCGAGACCGGTCGCGTTCAGCTCGACGCCCAAGTACGTCGTGCACGTGGTGCTCGCCGTGTTGAGGAAGAGACGGTCATCGGCGAGGGCGCCGGCGAGGCCGTTGTAGCGACCGACGACGGCCGTCTGACCGTTGAGCGGCTGATTTCCACAAATGGTGTCGAGACCGTCATAGATGGCGAGGTTCGTGCCGATTTCCTTGAGGAACGAGCCGCTCCAGGTCGACGGGTCACTTGCCGCGTTGTAGGCGTCCTTCGCCTTACCAGCGACCGTGAGGTCGGGCTGGAAGGTATTGTTCGCTGCCGTGTTCGCCGCGGGACGACCCATGCGGTCGATCTGGACGCCGAGCTTCGGCGGAGTCGGATTGGTGCTGGAGTCAGCGCCGCTGTCTAACGGCGGGGTGCTCTGGCGCCGAAGGACTTCTTCGCTCTGGTCACCCGTCGAGGTGTCTTTGGGCCCCGAGTCTTTTTGCGGGGTCACCGTGTCATCGCCGCCGCAAGCCACCACGCCGATAAGGGCGAAAGAGGCCATCGAGAGAATAATTTTCTTGTTCATGGTCTTTTCCTCCTTTCAGGGTTTCGAGTTCGTGGACGCCCATGCGCTCACGATGGGGCCGCCGCTGGTGATGAGCTTGGCGTCGATCGAGATGACGATCGCCAAAGCGTTCAGGTTCGCGAAGAAGTCCTTCGGCGGTCCGCCCATCTTGTCGGTCTTGAGCTGTGTTACGAGCGCCGCGGATGTACCGGCGTTGATCGCCGGGCAACCCGCCGGATCGAAGACGAGCATGCCTGCGGCGCTCTCGACCGTCGCGACGGTGTTCTTGAACCCTTCGAGGTTGAAGAAGAACGGGTCCGCGCGCGGGCCAGCGAAGATCTTGAACTTGCCGTCTTGGCTCGTTAGACCCGCACCGCTTGCGTCGCCGGTGACGTAGCCGCCGGCTCCGTACCAAGCCTGGATCTTGTTCGCCGTGTCGAAGGTGACGATCAGGTCGAATGGGGTCGTGGTCGCGCCAAACGCGGCGCCGCTGTTCGTGTGGAACACGTACTGGACCTTGTCCGAGAACTTGGTCGTCGGCGCCGTGTCGAACTTGCTGGTCAGCACGAACACGGCGTTCGTTCCGTCCATCCAAGTGTACAGGTCGTTGATGTCAACGGTGGGGTCGGTCTTAGTGGCCGGCGAGTCCAAGTGGTCAGCTGAGTGTGCTGCAGGTTCACGGTAGAACATCGCCACGCCGATACCGACGGCAGCGACTCCGAGTCCGCCAAGAATGCGTCCAAGTCTCATGATTTCTCCTTGTGAGGGGTGGAAGCTATCGCCACCCCAATCACGGGAGACTACGCGAAGCACACCTCGGCGGTTGCAATTTCTTTGTCGAGTAACACGAACTGTAAATTCGTAACACAAGCGCACTGTTGGTAAAGTTTACATAATGCATCTTATGCGCGATTCGTGGAGGGCAAAACAGGGCTCAAAGTAGCCCCTTTCACGCCGTCCCGCGCTAGCGGCTACTTTGCTTCGGGACGCTTGCCGAGCGGAGTGTCGATCCCGATCGCCAGCATCGCGCCGGTGTTCGAGAGCACATAAGCTCGGTTGCCGAAGGTCGCGGGCGTGGCCGAGAAGCCGGTGTCGGTGTCGATCCCGTCGATGACCCGACCGTTCTCGGGGTTGATCAAGAACAGGCCGTAGCGGCTGCTGCCGAACACGATCGCTCCGGCAACGGTCGCCGGTGCCGTGATGCCGCCTTCGGGAATCGGGAGCCGCCAGACTTGGTGTCCGTTCGTGGGGTCCAGGGCCCAGAATCCCGTCTGCGCGCTCGAGGCAAACAACAGTCGCTTTTCGGGGACTCGCGGACCGCCCGTGTCCGGACCGCTCGGGTGCGGTTGGTGCGCGCGCTGAACGAAGTACAAGAGGTCGTTCACTCCCACGACCTTCTCGTTCACCCAGACCCGCGAGCCGTTCTCCGCGTCGAGCGCGTGGACCCCGCCGGTGTAGCTCGCGACGAACACGACGCGCCCGATCGGCGCGACATCCGCCACGATTGGCGTCGTGTCGACGTCCAGGTAGCGCTGGGTCTGATCGCCCGACGACTGCTCGGCCTCTGCGGCCAGGTCCACGGGCGACCACTTCTCCGAGCCGTCGC
>ENA-OFCI01000793-OFCI01000793.1-metagenomes-genome-assembly--contig:-NODE-793-length-16913-cov-3.251453_pt1 | contig 16913 bp, 15 predicted proteins | sample MGYA00153391_OFCI01 | MGnify analysis MGYA00153391
TCATGAATAAGGAAAGTGCTGTAGTGTGGATGGTGAATCATGATGTCTATTTCTTGAGTGGGAAGGGAGTAGCTGATAATTTAGGATTGCTATCTGCTATCTACTCAATTATCGACTAATGCACCTTGTTCGCGGAGGATTAGTCGATCGCTTTTATAGACAAGTAGTGTATTATCGCTAGTTATTAAGTAACGATATGGCCCATTCCGAAACTCATAACCCAGCAAAGTATAACTGCGGCTATTATTAAGTGTTTTACCAGTTAGAAAAATAGATTTACCTGTCTTTAAAGATTTACCGACATAAGTAACTCGATCGCAACTCACATTACCTTCCTCACAATGTTGGGTAATCTTAATTTGGAAATTCTTAGTGACTAAGGTTTCAGCACCTGCAAGATCGGTAGAAGCTATGATTCCAGCAATTGGTAGGAGCAGCAAACTGATGACGGTATTACATTTTAACATTTGATTCGCTCCGGTGAATAAGTAATAAGTTCGTTTTTGAGACGGGGTTTGAATCCCTGTCTCAAAAAATATCACACTTTTAGGCGTATCTAAACCGTTGTTACTTGGTAAAGTTAGTGCAGATATTTATAGATACATTTCTGTATCAGCAATTACGGAATAGTTATTTTAGCGGCTCTCCTTAAATTTGATTTTATCATTTAGTGGCAACGATTCTGATACACCAACAATCTCACTAGTTTTCACCCCACTGTATTAGCCAGTTATTTAGGGCTTCTGGTAATTCCTTGCGCTTTCTACTCTGAGGATCGATAACTATGTGTTTAGTGATAGCTGTAGCTAATACTAATGAGCCAGTAGCTAATATCTGATATTTAATCTCAAATCTGTAGATATCGATCGAGCTAGGTATGAGTTCGATGATTACTCGATCGCCACAAAATAATGGTTTGTAAAAGTCAGCAGATACATGAATAATCGGTACTGCAAAATTAGGATTATCTACAAACAATTGAAGATTTACACCCGATTCGATTAATGAAGCTTCATAGACAACATGACAGATTGAAAGAATATTGGCAAAATATACAACTCCTGCTGCATCGGTATCTCGAAATTGAACTACATACTCATAACTAAAAGACATAATCTGCTTTCTTCAAGATTTCAAATACGATCTCGATCCCCACAACCGAAGATCGACTAGCCACTATCTACACTAACAACAATGGTTGACACTGACTGAGCGCGTGAGCTAATTTCTCGATTTTCACAGGCTTAGTTACATAACCGTGCATCCCAGCATCGAGACATTCTTGTTTATCACCTTCTAGAGCATTTGCTGTCATCGCAATAATTGTCGGGCAACGGTGCTCGGGGAATTCAATTAAAATTCGGCGTGTAGCCTCAATCCCATCCATTTTGGGCATGTGGAGATCCATTAACACCACATCATAAGCCTGACGATGTAATAATTCGAGTACCTCTAAACCATTGATAGCAATATCAGCTTGATAACCAATCCGCTTCAACATATGGATAGCTACTTTCTGGTTGACAATATTATCTTCAGCTAGCAAAATTCTTAATGGAAATGCAGCTCGATCTAGATTGTGACTGAACGATCTTGATTTTGGGGCGGCAAAAGATTTTGAAGAATTTTTGCCTAAGATATGAGCCAGCACATCTTGAAGTTGAAATTGTTTGATTGGTTTATTTAGGGTAGCTGCAAAATCGACTTGAGCTGCTTCAATTTCAATCCGACTGATACTGAGTGAACTGAGCATCAGTAATGGTAATTTTTGATATTCTGGAAACTCTCGAATTTTTTGGGCAAGTGTCAAACCATCCATCTCTGGCATATACATATCCAAAATTGCGAGATCGAAATGTCCACGTAAATCGAGTAATTTGAGAGCTTCGGTTCCAGATTTGGTAGGATGTGCAAACATCCCCCAAGACTGAGCTTGAAGTGCTAAGATTTTGCGATGAGTAGAATTATCCTCGACGATTAATAATCGTTTTCCTTTTAGTTCTTCAGGCTGATACTGCTCTTTTTGACAAGATTGGGCCGAAGCTGGAGCAGCTTTAGCAATAATGGTAAAGAAGAAATTAGAGCCACCTTCACCATTACTTTCGACCCACATTTTACCACCCATCAATTCAGTAAGTCGCCTGCTAATAATCAACCCTAAACCAGTACCGCCATAATTACGAGTAGTAGAAGAATCGACTTGACTAAAAGCTTTAAATAATCGATCGATCTTATCTTGGGGAATCCCAATTCCTGTATCTTTAACAACAAATCGTACCTCGTAAGTAGGCTCATTAGTGGTAAGAACTGGATCTGGATCGATCGGTGTGATTTTGCGTGCAGTTACGCCGACGATGACTTCACCAGAGTTAGTAAACTTCAAGCCATTACCAACTAAGTTGACCAAGATCTGGCGGACACGGGTAGCATCACCATACAGGCAACTGGGAGTATTTTTGTAGATGAGATAGGCAAGTTCTAAATTTTTTTCGGCAGCTTTGGGTGCGAGGAGATCGAGAGTTTCTTCGATACAGTCGCGAATATCAAAAGGCTGATAATCTAGTTCTAATTTACCCGACTCAATTTTGGAAAAGTCCAGGATGTCATTTATCAGTGTGAGTAAAGCATCGCCACTATGACGAATAGTACCGACAAACTCATGTTGTTGGGAAGTTAGTTCCGTATCTAATAGCAATCCCGTCATCCCAATTACCCCATTCATCGGTGTGCGGATTTCATGGCTCATCGCCGCCAAAAAAGCACTTTTAGCTTGATTAGCCGACTCTGCGGCTTTTTTGGACTGTTCGAGGAGATGATTTTGGTGCTGAAGTTCGGCGGATTTTTGGCGCAGGGCGAGATTTGATGCTTCGAGCTGGCGATGTAGATGAGACTGATCCAATACTCGCTTGACTCTTTGGCGCAATACCGCCCAGTGAATGGGTTTGGTGATGTAGTCAGCAGCTCCTACGGCGTAGGCTCGATCGAGTGATGCGTTATCATCTAAGCCAGTAATCATTAATACTGGTGTCAGCTCCCCTCCAGGCAACTGTTGTAGATGTTCGCAACATTCAAATCCGTCCATCTCTGGCATCACCCCATCCATCAGTACCAAGTCTGGCTGGATCTCTTGATAAATGACGATCGCTTCTTCCCCATTTCGCGCAGTTCTCACCTGATAACCATCATGTTGTACTTGTTCGCACAACATCTGTCTGACTAGCTCGTCATCATCGACAATCAAGATTAGCGGTGGGTAATGAGGTGTTTTACCGATTGGCATAAGGGGGTACAAAATACAAGTTGTAGGTCGATCGGGAGTGGCTTGTTTTGATACTCTCTCTAGTATTTATCCCAAAAATTACCAAAAAACTGACGTTGCTTGCGAATCTATCCCTACTTGTTACCGCCACTTGCTACCGCATCGTAAAATATTACCAAACTTATTTGTCCGATCGCGGGCAACTAACAACGGTTGTGTGGTACCATCCAGTGTTATCTATAGCTGATTTAAGCATTAAGTCTAAATCAACGATCCAGGTCAGTCGCTATCAATAGATGGTTCGACCTGAGTGCAAAGCATAAGCTGTGCCAAGATTACCACTTTGTATCCGATCCTTTGCTCCCTTGACTGTAACTTCATGCAATTGCGAGATTCCCTCCGCCGAACTAAGATTGTTGCTACCATCGGCCCAGCAACTAGTAGCCCTGAAGTCCTGAAACAATTGATTCAAGCTGGAGCAACGACTCTGCGACTCAATTTTTCCCACGGTACTCACGACGATCATTTGGCAAATATTCGCCTGATTAGGCAAATATCTTTTGAATTAAATCAGCCAGTAGGTATATTACAGGATTTACAGGGGCCAAAAATCCGATTGGGCAAATTTGCAGATGGCTCGATCGTCCTCAAAAATGGCGACCCGTTCACGCTGACGAGTAAAATCATCCCAGGGACGCAGACGATTAGTTCGGTGACTTACGATACTCTAGCCGAAGAAGTGCCCGTGGGTTCGACGATCCTCCTCGATGATGGTAAGGTCGAAATGGTCGTAACTGGAGTCGATCCTGTCACCAGTGAATTGCACTGTCAAGTAGTCGTCGGGGGAACGCTATCGAATAATAAAGGTGTCAACTTTCCTGGAGTCTACCTGTCAATCAAAGCTCTGACTGATAAAGACCGTCAGGATCTGATGTTTGGACTCGATCAAGGTGTAGACTGGGTTGCCCTTAGCTTTGTCCGCAATCCTGCCGATATCATCGAAATCAAAGAACTGATCGCCAATGCGGGTAAAGAAGTTCCAGTCATTGCTAAAATTGAGAAGCACGAAGCGATCGAGCAAATGGAAGCGATCCTCTCCCTCTGCGATGGGGTCATGGTAGCACGGGGCGATCTCGGCGTCGAAATGCCCGCCGAACAAGTCCCCAGAATCCAGAAACAACTGATTGCTACAGCCAACCGGATGGGAATTCCGATTATTACTGCTACCCAAATGTTGGATAGTATGGTGAATAATCCCCGTGGGACTCGCGCCGAAATTTCCGACGTTGCCAATGCGATCCTTGATGGTACCGACGCGGTGATGCTCTCCAATGAAACCGCTGTAGGTATTTATCCGATTGAAGCCGTTCAAACTATGGCGAGAATCGCGATCGAAACCGAGAAAGGAAAACTCTCCAAACGCTGGGAAGATAACAAACGATCGATTCCCAATGCCATCAGTGAAGCCGTCAGCAACATTGCCGAACAACTCGGAGCCGCCGCCATCATCCCCTTCACCAAAACCGGAGCTACCGCCCGCAGTGTCTCCAAATTCCGCCCATCCAAGCCGATTCTCGCCGTCACGCCCCACGTAGATGTCGCCCGTAGACTCCAGCTCGTATGGGGGGTTCAACCCATGCTCCTGCTCGATCTACCCAATGTCAGTGATAACTTCCAAGCCGCAATTAAGATGGCGCAGACGAGCAATCTCTTGCAAGAAGGGGATTTAGTTGTAATTATGTCTGGTACCCAAGGGGTGGCTGGTTCTACAGATCTAGTCAAAGTCGAAGTCGTCACATCCGTTTTAGGTGAAGGAATCGGCATGGGACATGGTTTAGTTACTGGAGCTGCTCATATTGCCAATTCGCCCAAGGATATCGCTCACTTTAATAAAGGGGATATTTTAGTGGTAAAGACGACGAATGCTGAGTACGTAGAAGCAATTCGCAAAGCTAGCGCAATTGTTGTCGAAGAGGAAGGTTTAACCTGTCATGCGGCGGTGTTAGGATTACGGTTGGATATTCCAGTTATTGTTGGTGTCAAGGGTGCTACCCAGAGCATTCGTGGTGGCACCGTAATTACCCTCGATGTCCAACGTGGGCTGATTTATTCTGGGGCAATTAGTTTCAATTAGCGGGTAGTGTTGAGCTGAAATAGTTGACAGTTGACAGTTATCAGATTGTTGTCAGAGTAAGGATTTAGACCACACTCTGACAGCAATCTGCCCAGAGGCGAGGGATTTAAACCTCTGATTTTCGTTAAATCTGCCCTCTCTGAATTTGTGATTGAGGGCAAAGAGATAATTCTGGTATTGTGTGCAATTACGCCTCTCCAAGCAGGTGCTGGGTTTTGGTTCCGGTTCAGAGCGGGGCAACTCATCTCGCAATTGAGCAACGATTGATATTTGTAGTAGGAAGTTGAGAGTGACGATGCTCCATCCGAGCAGTTCCGCCAACGAGCGCAAGAAATGGCTATCAGTGATCGGGATTGGTGAGTCGGGATTGTCCGAACTAAGTCCACTTGCACGCGGATTTGTCGATCGAGCATCACTCATCGTCGGTGGTAAACGTCATTTAGCCATGCTCGATGATTCTCTCCAACCTCGGCTAGTGTGGACATCGCCAATTGAAACATCGATCGAGTCAATCCTCACACATCGAGGTACCCCAGTCTGTATCCTGGCTAGCGGCGATCCGCTCTGTTATGGCATCGGGGTGACTTTGCTCAAGTATATCTCGATCCTTGAGATGACCATTATCCCCGCTCCATCTACATTTAGTCTAGCTTGCGCCCGATTGGGATGGTCGTTGACAGATGTAGAGACAATCAGTTTGTGCGGACGTGCTCCAGACTTTTTAGCGGCGATCCTCGCGCCAGATGCCAAGTTATTAATTTTGAGCGCAGGTGCAGATACGCCGCAGATTGTGGCAGATTTATTGACGCAACGTGGCTACGGGGATAGTCAAATTACCGTATTAGAACACTTGGGTGGACGAGAAAGAGTAATTTCAGATACTGCCAGAGCGTGGTCGAAACCGGATGTAGCGGCTCTCAATGCGATCGCCGTCGAATGCCGAATCGATCCAAATACAACCCCCTTAAATCGCCTCCCAGGACTGCCTGAGAGTGCCTATCATCACGATGGACAACTGACAAAGCGCGAAGTCCGCGCGATAACTCTAGCCGCACTCGCACCAATGCCAGGGGAATTACTGTGGGATGTGGGTGCTGGCTGTGGTTCGATTGGGATTGAATGGCTGCGGAGTCATCCTCGGTGTCGAGCGATCGCGATCGAGCAACACTCCCATCGGTTACAATTTATTGCCGATAATATGGCAGCTTTGGGCACCCCACACCTCCAACTCGTGCAGGGAAAAGCACCAGCAGCTTTGACAGATTTACCGACTCCCGATGCTATTTTCATCGGTGGTGGCGTTACAGCTCCAGGATTATTAGCTACCTGTTGGACGGCATTGCGATCGGGTGGTAGATTGGTGGCTAATGCTGTGACAGTAGAGAGCGAATTGCAGTTATTGCAGTGGCATCAACAAGTCGGTGGCGAACTGACTCGGATCGCGATTCAACGGACTCAGATGATTGGTGGCTTTCTCGGCTGGAAACCGCTGATTCCGGTGACGCAGTTGGTAGTAGTCAAGAGTAAAGAGTAGGATAGGGAATCGATCGTGCTAAAAACCTGTCGATCGTTCAGCATAATTACTGATTTCAACTAGTTAGGTATTGATAATAGATATCAATAGTGTTATTCTACAGTTTGGTTAGAACCAACAAAAACAGGTAGGTGCTAGAAAAGAGCGAAGGTCTAGTGCTAAGAAATTTTAGCGTTTAGACGATCGACCTTTAACAGCATCTACCCACAAACAAATAATATCTATTCCCATTCTCTCATGAAAAATTCGATCCCTTCATTTGTCGTTGCTGGACTAGCTGCGATTGGTTTTGCTGGTTCAGCATCTGCTGTACCTGTCGGAGCGACTGGTAGCATTCCCACCACCTGCGCCATCCAGAATGTGATCCCTGGGGTACTCGGCCCCAACCGGACAAACGCCAACGAACTTTCCACTAAATATACAGGTGGTATTCCAGCAGCAGTGAATATACTGTGCAATACAACTACCAGCACAGTCACAATCACACCTGATGTCGCCGCAAGTGTGCTGCCCCCAGGCGGATTTCTCGAATATCAAATTCGGAAGGTTTCTGCTAGTACTGGTATCTATGCGAATTTAGATACTCCTAACTTCAAACAACCTGAGCAAGCTAGTTACACTACTCCACCTGCGGGAGCTGCGACTGGATCTCGTGGCGATATTCTAAGGATTGACACTGAAGTTGTCGCACCTGGCGTCATGCCTCCTGGTACTTACAGCACTGTGCTTGATGTCACTGTAACTCCATAATTCTAGGACTTCGATCCTCGAATCTGAAGATAGAAGAGCATAGTCGAAGGTCATATTACCATTTTGACTATGCTCTTTTGAGTTGGAGCAGACAAATTATCGGTTAATAGTTCTCAATTCAGTCAAATATAGTTATGTTCGATTCTCTGTGGAAGCAAGTAAGAATTGTAAGTCTTGCTGCGGTAATTGGGTTAGGATTGCCAGTACGGGATGCGATCGCTCAATCAGTAAGTATCAGTCCATTAGTAACGATCGAACAGTTGCAAGGGTCGCAAAATAAAACGACAGTTACGGTTAGCAATAATAGCGATAAACCGCTGCGCGCGCGAATTGTGACGACAGACTTTACTTACGATCGCGAAACTGGATTTATATCTATCCCGACTCACGCTAAAAGTGCGGTACCTTATCTGCAATTTTCACCGCGAGAATTTGTCGTACCGCCCGGTGTATCCAGAACTGTTAGAGTTGGCTTTACTATCCCACCGAGTTTGCCAGATGGGGAATATAGCGTAGCTTTATATATAGAAGGATTGCAAGAGCAGAAAATCACCCAAACAGTTGGCGGACAGCAATCGATTACAACACTTAGACCTCGGATTGCATCGATTTTCTTTGTCAATAAAGGTGTCGGAAACTCAAAAATATCAGTAGCTAGTGCCCAGTGGAATAATGCAAGTAAAGAACCAGTAGTAATCTTGAATAATCAAGGTACAGCTTCAGCTTATCCCAATTTGAATTGGAAAATATCCAAAGGTGGTAGTGCTGTTACCGAAGGGAAACTAGAAGGGATCGTTTTAGTTGCTGGAAAAGAACGCTCGATGCCGATTAAAATTTCGGCACTTAGTCCTGGTAGTTACTTATTCAGTGGTGAAATTATTAGCCGAAGTGCTGGTACCCCAGTCAAGTTTGAGACTCAATTAATTATTCCCGATCGTTAGGATTGAAAGTGAAATTAATTCAGTCTCAAAATAAGTTATTACTAATAGTGTTAGTAACTCTTACGCACTGGCTCTGTCTGACATCAGTCGCTACTGCTCAAAGTAATTTACAGAAAGGATCGGATCCCGATAAAGATATAAGTCAACAATTACCTCCTCCAGTTGTCCCAGCACCAATTAAGATTGGTGCGCCACCGCTACCTGTGGGATTAATCCTCAACGATAAAAGTGTACTTGAGGGAATTAATATTCGCGGATCTGAAGATGGCGAAAAAGCGATCGGGTTCGAGCGGTGGTTAGTCCCCTTTGATGAATTGATGAAAGCATTAGGAATTAAAATCAAGGAAATAGGTGCCGATACGGTTGAGTTAAGTTCGTCAAGTTTTCGATTAAATTTTGATACTCAAAAATTGATAGACGATCCAGCTTTAGGTCGATCGATTTCGATTGTCGATCTTCAATCGATTGGTGGCATCAAAGCTAAATTCGATCTGTATAAATATGCGATCGCGATTACTATTCCCACACGATCGTCTACAGGTGCTAGTATCGCCAGCGACATGCCGATCGATCTAGATGGTTTACCAATTGTCTCGGCAGGTAAAATTGGAATGGGGGCGATCCAACAACGATCGAATGTATCTGGAGCGAGTCAAGATTCCACTCGGACATCAGGAGAACTTAGAGCTGTTGGCAATATAGGATCTGGTAGCTGGCAAGTGCGGATCGAACAGCCTACTCTAGAGAGGATAAATAACTGGAATCTCAACGCAGCCACCGTTTTATTCCAAAATAAGACCACCGATTTGGCGATCGGTTCTCAGCAACCCTTTTGGGGACAATCGTTCGGTCAGGGTGGCTCTTACTGGGGCGTGACGACTATTTCCCGCTCTGGGTTTGTCCCGCCCATCGGCACTACCAACAGTGATTTTAGCGTATCCGATCGATTGCAGTCGAGCCGCATCGGGCGGAGTATTATCGGACAAGCCGCACCAGGTACGGTAGTTCAACTAGTCCGCAGCCTGAATACCGAAGTAGTCAAAGAGGTATTAGTCGATAGTAGCGGCACTTTTCGGTTCGAGAATATTATCGTCGGTAGTGTGGGCGAAGATATCCTCGGTCGAGATTATCGCCTATTGCTTTACCCACGCGGTCAATTGACAGCTAGTCCCGAAATTCGTGATGTTCAATTTACCACGTTGCTCGGACAACTACCGAGCGGGGCATCGGCTTGGGTGGCTTCTGTTGGGGGGAATCGGATGACATCGGGACAGTTTGGCAATTTTGATGCAGCTCAAGGGGGCGTTTTGTACCGTCGCGGCTTGAATGAATCTCTAACTGTCGGTGTGGGGTCGATTTACGATCGCGGTGTTAGAGGTTTAGGAGAGGTACTATTTCAGCCCACTGGAGTCCCGCTAGAGCTGGCTGGATCGATAATTACGGGCGCGAACCCAATCGTGCTGGGGCGGTTGAGTTATCAACCATCTTCCCAATTTAATTTGACGGCAAATGTCGATCGGTTGTCAGTTCGGAGCGATGCCAACTGGAGATTATCGTCAGGATTTGCGGCTGTGGCTAGTTACGATAGTCAGACTGGGGCAAAGATTGGGGGTGAGTTTAGTGCCCGCAATCTGCGTAATGCTACCTCGATTCGCGCCACGATCGACAATCGTAGCCGCCTCAATTGGAATGCTCGGCAAACCTTTGACAAATTGCAATTCGGCTATCAGGCTAATGATGTCTCCAGTTTGGCAGAAATTAGCTACCGTATTCCGATCGATCGAGAAGAGAATGGCGAACATCAGATCGGTGCAGCCTACCAGACAAACAATTCACAGCAAACTACTACCTTTGCCAGTTTGAGTTGGAAATATCGATCTCCAGCGCGAAATAGTAGTGGGCGTTCTCTGTGGCAAAGCGAACTCGGCTATGGCAAGAGCTTATTTGGGAGTGGGATCGTCGCTGGACTCGACTATAGTATCGCTCCTGGTTGGCAAGTGCGCGGACGTTATCGCGGCGCGTCAGAATCTACCAGTGGCAGCGATTTCGCACTGGATCTGACGACAACGCTCCAAACTCAAGGGGCGATGAGCGGAACAGATCGATCGATCGAGGAGTTGGCTACCTTTGGACAAGTCAGAATCGTCCCATTTTTCGATCGTGATGGCAACAGTCGTCAAGATCCAGGCGAAGAAGGTTATTTCGATCCGCTCTTAATAGAAATTAATCGCAAGTCCTTGAGAGATTTGTATGCTCAGACAAATGGCGTAATTTCTAAAGTCCAACTAGCTCCAGGTAGTTATCGTCTCGATCTCAATCCGGCTGGATACCCGATTAGTTATCGGAGTAAAGCTAGTGCCCTGCACATCGACGTAGTTGCGGGCACCACAACTGAAATTCCCGTGCCGCTGATTCCGGCTTATGCCATCACCGGAACAGTCAAAAATAGCGCGGGTGAACCAATCATCGGTGGGCGTGTCGAAGCAGTTTCGATCGTCAATGGCGAGCGATATACCTCGATTACTAATGATAGTGGCATATACTACATGGAGGGGCTAGAACAAGGTGAATATCGAATTATGGTGAGTGGATTAGCAACGAAGATTGCCGATTGCACATCGACTTGCAACGACCGAATCCGCATTAGCTCGACAACCAATCCCGTGCAAGAACTCAACCTAATTCCCCAACAGCCAACTCCAGCTAATCCTACCAGTTTCCATCATGTTTCCGGTCATCATCTGGCAACAAGGATCGATATCTCAATTAATTATTAAAGGAGAAAACCGATGACAAACGAATCGCCCATTACTGTGACTCCGCTCCGAGAATTGCCCAAATCCTCAGATTTAACTCAAGTTTGTATCTATGGATTGAGCTTTTTGTCAGCGGGCTTATTTCTGTTTTTACCCTTTGTTAATTTACTCCATCCTAGCCCGTGGCAGCGAAGTATCGGTACCATTCATGCGGTGGCGGCACTTCTTTGCACAGTAGTGGTTGCTTATACCGGACACCTTGCCTTTCCGCTGATGCGGGGATCTAATAAGATTCTCCCCCAACTGCGAACTCTGATTTTTTGGTCTACACTGCTAAGTTTTTTAGGTATTGTTTCAGGCAATTGGGCATATATGCGATATCGGGCAGGAATCGAGCATGGCGGAGCTAGTGCTTGGCTAAAAGAAAACTCTCCCTTAACTCATTATGTCTTGGCGCAATATCACGAATTTAGCACGTTATTTACCATTCCCCTGGGAGTCGCCTGTACCTGGATTTTGTGGAGCTACGGGGATAGTATCCTCGAAAAACAACATCGAGCCGTCTTATCTGCTACGAGTATCGCATTGATGGTGTTGATGTTTCTCGCAATGGGCGGGATGGTGAGCGGATTGGGGATTGCGAAGATTCACTCCCTGTAATTAGGGCATCAGGGCATTGACATACTCCCTTCCCGATCGAGAAATAGACATCATGATTCACCATTCACACTGTGCCTACGGCAGGCTAACGCCAACGGCTTCGCTCAGTGCGAGCCATCCACCCCCTACGCTAGATATCTAATTTGACACTGGGAATGGAGTAACTAGAAATAAACTATTAATTAACAAATATTTATGAATACTCGATCGCGTCAGCTTCGCTCTGGAACACTCCCCTGGTATACTCACTTCTGGAATTGGCTCAAGCAATTTCCAGCGATCCTGGCTACTGGTGCGAGTACACCACCTCAAACTTCTGGTGTAGCTGCTGCTGCATTAATTAGCGCAGCTATCGGCGCAGTAACGGTGATGGTGACACACCATCTCGCATCTACATCAACAGTGCGGGATCGATTCGTTGACAGTTTAGGATATTGGATCCCAGGTAGCACCAATCCCGATCCTGTCGCGGGCAATATCGGTAGTTATGCAGGCAAAGAAACGATGCTACTAGTCGGCTGGCTAGTGAGTTGGATCGTCCTCCACAATGTGCTCAAACATCGACAGGTGCGCCCCAGAACGATCTGTTTTGGCACGTTTGGCTTGCTATTAGTCGCGATAGCGATGTGTTGGCATCCGTTATTTCCCTATCTCCCTCTATATTAAGCACAGGTAGTTAGTTTATGTCTATCGATACCAACCGTACCCGATCGGGGTACCTCGAATCATCACTAGTGAGCCAGTCAACCAATACTACCCGATCGGAGCAGCTCGAATCATCACTAGTAATCCAGTCAACTAATATTACCCGATCGGAGCAGCTTGAATCATCACTAGCGATCCAGTCAAATTCCCAGCGAATTTCTGCGCGGGAGTTACATCGATATGTTTGGGGCTTGACGATCTTATTTGCAGTATTTGCAATTAGTTACCCGATTGCTTGTTGGCGCGTGAGTCAATCAGCAAAGTTTCGTCCTCATCAATCTCATCTCAAATCTGTGAGCAACAGCTACCCTTCAGTTAATCCTAAGCGATCGTCTGGCGATCCTAAATAACATCTATAGAACTTATTTGAGATCTTTTAGCGCGAAGCTAATCGGCAACGATGATAACTTGTAGGGTGCGAGTTTTGTTAGTGTGGACAGAACCCGGATCTGGGGGTACCGACTCCCAGATCTCCCGTGCCAGAGGCGGAACGCTGTCTTGGAGCGGCATTCACTTTACTTTAGATTTTAGTTGGGAGTTGCTTGACTAGAATTTAGTCTAGGTATAAATCTCAACAATATCTGTCGGAGCTTGCGATCCGCCTAAGCAGCAGTCGATTCCTCCTGAAAAGATCTCAAATGGGTTGCAAATGAAGCTAATATCCTTAACCTGAACGGACGTTATTTAACGTCAGTTCGATCGAAAAGTTCATCGGCGAGATCGAAATTAGCCGTGACGGTTTGAACATCATCTAATGCTTCGAGCACTTCGATCAATTTGAGCAACTGTTTACTCTGATCTGGATCGTCCACTAGCACTGTATTCTGTGGCACCCACCGCCACTCACGATCGCTGACAATAAAACCCTCAGATCGCAGCGTAGCATCGAGTAGTTCGAGATTTGCCACCGTGGTAAATACTTCCGCCCCTGGTTGCTCCTCATCGTCGATTAGTTCATAGATGTCCGCACCACCTTTGAGAGCCGCCTCTAACAGCCGATCCTCATCTACATTTCCAGCGATCGAGCATACCCCCTTGAGGTCGAACATCCACCCTACACAGCCCATTTCCCCCAGATTACCACCTTGCTTGACAAATGCAAATCGCAGATCCGCCGCAGTCCGCTTGCGATTGTCTGTCAGAGCTTCGACAATAATGGCTACCCCGCCAGCACCATAGCCTTCATAGCGAATTTCTTCGAGTCGATCGCTACTATCTAAAGTACCTGCACCCTTAGCAATCGCCCGATCGATGTTATCGTTGGGGATACCTGCTGCTTTGGCTTTTTCGATCGCCGTCCGCAGTTGGAAGTTACCATCGGGATCGGGAACTCCGTTCCGCGTGGCGACGATAATCGCCCGTGATATTTGGGCAAATGTTTTCCCCCGTACAACATCAACTCGTGCCTTTTGTCGCTTAATATTTGCCCATTTACTATGACCTGCCATATAGATCGATTAGCTTCTAAAATTGGAATATTGGTTGCTCTAATTTTACTCACAATTACCGCCGGATGTACGCCAACTCAACTAGATACTAATGGTGTGACACATCTCACCTTGTGGCAAGGAATTAATCCACCACCCAATCGAGCTGTTTTTGACAAATTAGTTACCAAATTTAATCAACAACATCCGTCGATCGAGGTTGAATCGATCTATGTCGGACAAGCCGATCGACAGTTACCAAAAATTCTGGCTGCGGTAGTAGGTGATGCTAAACCAGATCTACTTTGGTACGGGCCGATGTTGACAGGGCAATTAGTCGATTTGGATGCGATCGAGCCTTTGGACAAACTGTGGAATCGATCGCCAATTAGTAAAGATATCGATCCAGCTTTACTTGGCTCGATGCAGTATGAAAACCATTTATGGTCTGTACCTTTTGGCACAAATAATGTCGGGATATTCTATCGTCCGAGTCTCTTTAAAGCGGCAGGAGTCGAGCATCTTCCCACTAATTGGACAGAATTTAAAGCCACTGCCAAACAACTTACTCGCGATACTAATGGTGATGGTAAACATGATACCCACGGCATATTATTACCATTAGGACAAGGCGAATGGACAGTCTTTACTTGGTTGCCCTTTATGTGGAGTGGTGGTGGTGAATTGCGTTCCGAGGTCAATTCAGCGCAGCCTCTCCACTGGCAAATCGATAATCCTGGGGCAATTAATGCCCTGCAATTATGGAGCGATCTGGTTCGAGATGGTAGTGCCATTTTATCATCTCCAGAACGAGGCTATGAATTAGATAATTTCCTATCTGGGAAGGTAGCGATGCAATTAACTGGCCCCTGGACATTGGGACAATTAGCCGGACTCAATCAAACTGACTATGATGTAATGCCGATTCCAATGGGGACTCGATCGGCAACAAGTATCGGCGGAGAAAATCTATTTATGATGAAGAGTACTCTCGCGCATCAACAAGCCGCTTGGGAGTTTATGGAATATGTACTTAGTGAAGATTTCCAAACTGAGTGGGCATTAGGTACGGGATATTTACCGATAAATCTCAAGTCTCGCGATCGATCTGCCTATCGAGATTATGTAACTAAAACACCTGCTACTCAAGTATTTTTAGACCAAGCTAAATATGGTAGATCTCGTCCAGTCGAGCCTGGATATAGTGAAATATCTGAAGATCTCGGACGCGCGATCGAATCAGTATTACTAAATAAGTCTTCACCTGAAGCAGCACTCAAAACAGCACAAGAAAGACTAAATTTAAGTTTGAATCAATGACAATATTTATGATAGAATAGCTCAGTATTTAGCCGATCTATCCTTTCAATTGATGCGCGATGAGTTTTGATAATGTCTGTAAGCTATTAACAGAAAAATACCCCCAATAACAACTTCGCTCTCAACTATCAACTGTCAACTGTCAACTGTTTAAAGGAGACAGACGATCCAATTGCGCGGATGCAAGAGTATGTGGATGAGACAACTACACATCGCTATCGCTCACTCCGCATGTGGGAACAGGATGCAAGGTTATTTTTAGGAAATTTGGCTCTACTACCATTAGCCCCACTGTGTCAAACTGATTCGCCACGAGATTTGTTATCGCAGGTGGCGATAGAGGTAGCTAAAATAGAGGAGCGGCAGGAGCGGCAGAATACGGCAGGTTATACTGAGATCCTAGCAGGGTTGCGGTTTGAGAAAAGTTTGATTCGGCAGTTATTAAGCGAGGACATCATGCAAGAGTCTGTTATTTATCAAGATATTTTACAAAAAGGGGAACAGAAGGAGGCTTTTAGATTATTAAATCGATTATTAAATAGACGGTTCGGGGAAATAGATTCGTCGATAATAAACCGAATCCAAGTTTTACCGACGGAACAGTTAGAAGCTTTGGGTGAGGAGTTTTTAGGTTTCTCTGATGTTTCTGCTTTACTTGTTTGGCTCGATCGATCTACTGGGAATTAATATTTTATTCATTGCATCAATTCATCCAATGCAATTACCTTCGGTAGGCGATGCCAACGATTCAATAAATAGCGATCGAGATTGAGTAGATTCAGATCGATCGAGAGAATAAGTCAAAGTTATTGCTCCGTATAGGGTTTTTCGTGGGCATTGCCCACCTTACAAACTTTCATCTAAATCAATGATTTTTGCTGTTGATGTCAACTATATTGAGGACAAAGCTTTAGTTGCAGGTATTCTATTTGAATATTGGCAAGGTTCCGAAACCATTTGTCAAATCACCACAAAAATTAATAATATATCCGAGTACGAGCCAGGGCAATTTTATAAGCGCGAATTGCCATGTATCTTAGAAATTCTGGCGCAACTTGAGTCGTTACCAGAGATAATAGTTGTCGATGGTTATGTCGAGCTTGGTTCGGAGCAGAAGCCAGGATTGGGGAAGCATTTACATGATGCGATTGACGGTAAATCTATCATCATCGGCGTTGCTAAAAATAGATTTGAAGATACACCAGTCGAAGCAGAAGTTTTTCGCGGTGGTAGTCAGCGTCCATTATATGTGACAGCGATTGGAACCAGATCGCCAGAAAAATGTAGGGTGGTTACTGCTCATTACTTTAGCATCGACATTAATCAAGTTGAAGCTAAAAATACGACCGAGCAGATTATGATAAATATTACATCCTATATCTATTAAAATTGGTGGGCATTAGTAACAGTAACGATCAAGTTTCCAC
>ENA-OFCI01000794-OFCI01000794.1-metagenomes-genome-assembly--contig:-NODE-794-length-16906-cov-5.814788_pt1 | contig 16906 bp, 14 predicted proteins | sample MGYA00153391_OFCI01 | MGnify analysis MGYA00153391
CTTTATGACGGATTCAATGCGGGTGGCGTGCCAGGTGGGGGCTCGGTCAGTGTTGCCCTAGATATATTTGCTCCTGGTTGTTGGAAAAGCTCGGCTCTCACCTTACGTCCGTTCAGGTCGAGCCATGTCACTCATCAGGCATTTGTTCGACAGGAGAGCGCCAAGCTCGCAAGCAAACATCGCGAGGCAACTTTGGAGGTTTCGGCGAAGCGCCGAAACCCGAAACGCCTAGGGCGATGCGGATCGCCCACAGCAGTTCGATTCCTGTCGGCGTCAACGACTTGTCTTAAAAGTTAGAGCCTCATATCTAGGCAGGTGCGGCAGCCAGCAGTGCTTTCACGGCCTGCGCGATGCGATCCCCGATGATGAGTTTCGAGGCCGACTCGTAGTGATAGATCCCGCTTAAATCCGACGTGGTGACAAGCCTTGCATATTTGTCGGCGCTAACCACCGCGCTTTGCGCGGCGGACACGTTTTTGCCGAAAGCCAGGGACTGCGCCGACGATCCGATTTGAACGATGACGACCGTTAGTGTCGGTGAGCCCACATCGTTGCGCACGTCCGCAATCAGGTTCTTCAGGTTCTGCTCGTTCGACAAGCCGTTGGCGCTGTCGAACGAGTCGTTTTTGCCCTGGAACCAGACGAACGCAGACCACCGGCAGCCCTGGTTCTTGCGAGAGGGGTTCACGCCGGCCGGCGCCGATTTCAGCGACTGGATGCGCGCGCGCAGCTCGGTGTACAACGGGCCCACGGTCCCGCCCGAGAGCGAGCTGCGGCGGTCGACGTAGAGATTCGTCCCTCCGTGAGCGACCTTGATCAGCGATGTGGCCGAGTACCCGGCCTGGCTCAAGGCCTGACCAAACACCAGTTCGGGGCCGAACGCGTTGCCGCATTTGGTTGAGAGCGATGAGACGAACAGCGGCGAAACGCCCGCGGCGTTCCGTGCGAATGCGCTCTGCCAGCCGCGCCTTGGTGTCCGTGTTCGCGGCGCTCGCCAGGTCGGCGAGGAGCATTTGGAACAGCGCCGTGTCGACGTTGCCTTCCGTGTTGGATTGCCCAGCGAGCAAGAACATCGGCAGCTCTTCGGTCAAGACTGCTTCGGCGCTGGTCACCGAGCCGGCACTGTTGTTCACCACGGCCGAGAACCGGGCGCCGTGATCGGCCGCCAGCGCCGACGTCATGGTCAGCGTTGCCGACGTGGCCCCGGCGATCGGCGTACCGTTGCGACGCCACGCGTAAATCAGCGGTGCCGTGCCCAAGGCCGTCACGCTGAAGGACGCAGACTGCCGCTCCGCCACCGTGATGCCAGCAGGCTGTGCCGTGATGGCCGGTGCCGATCCGCTGTCGGCGCCGCCGCAACCGGCCAGCGGCAAGAGGGTGAACAAGAAGACTGAACCGAAGATCGGTGCGAACCGCCTTTGCCCGTTCGATGCCCACGAGATGGTTCGACAGCGCATTGGAGTGGGGTGCATGGCGTTGCTCGGGTGCAGCCTCGCGCTCAAGGCCGTCCACCCGGAAAGTATTTCTGCAGGATGCCCGCCATCGCCATCGCCATCGCCACCTGCGCCGCCTTGCCGTGCGACACGCCGTACTGCGGCAGCCAGTCGAAGTACCAGCCCTCGCCGTAGTCCGGGCTCGCGCCGGCCGTGATCACGCTTTTGCCGAGGAGCACCTTGGCATGTGCGGTGAACGCGGCGTTGTCGAGCGGGATGATCGACTGGTACTTGACCAGGCGGTCGTAGATCGCGGCCGAGGGCTTCAACCCCGCGGCGCTCATTGCCTTGGCGAGCAGCGCGCCGTCGACCGGCTGCACGCCCCAGAAGTGGATCAACGGCGTCAGGTCGGCACCTGCGGCCTTCGACATCTTGAGGATGCGGCTGTCGATCTCGCTCAGGCCGTCGCTCGCGACCGGCGTGATGAAGTCCAGGTTCTCCTGCAGGTAGAACTTGTCGAGCGCGCTCCAGCCGAACAGTGCCGCCACTTCGACGTACTTGGCATAGCCGCGGTGCTGGTAGCGCACCTCGTCTTTGGTCGTGTTCGAAATGTCCATCGGCTTGCCAGCACGAAAGTTCGGCGTCACCATCCAGTCGAGCGCGGCCTGTTCGCGGCTGATCTGGGCGAGGTTGAGGAACGACTTGCCGAACGCCAGATCGAGGTCCATGCCGTACTTGCGGTTCCAGACCGCGGCGGCCAGCAGGTTGACCTCGGCCTCGCCTTCGCCGGGGAAGTTGGTGAACGGCTGCGCGTGGCCGAGCTCGTGGAACTCGGTCTCCCAGAAGTCGCTGCTGGCGTTGAGGTACCAGGCCTTCTGGTTGCCGTCGGTCGCGGCGTTCGGGTCGAAGGTGTTGTTGATCGCGGGGTAGCCGATGCCGTAGCCGCTGAACATGATGTCGGTGTCGATCTGCAGGTACAGGATGGCGTTGTTGCGCACCAGCGGCTGGCCAATCAGGTCGGAGACGGCGTCGAGCCGCATGTCCCAGTGCCGCATCAGCTCGACCGGGTCAGCGTAGTTGTAGATGAAGCCGGTCGGCACCTGCATCATGAACTTATCGGTCTCGAAATCGGCCCACGGCGCCGGGTTGTTGCGCTGCGTGGCGACCCACTCGGCGAGCGTCGTCTTGTTGTGCGCGGTCGCCGAGAAGAACGGTGCCGGCACTGCGTTCTTGATCTGCACGTCGACGATGCCGGCATCGGCCAGGTACGGCGTGTTGATGTAGATGCCGCCACCGAACGGGTTCGCGACCTCGGTCGTCGTAATAGATGGGCATCGAGGCCTTGATCTTGGCGACATAGGTCTTGCTCGGGTCGGCCGCCAGCTTCACCCTGCCCGGAAAGAAATCCGCGGTGTTGAACTTCTTGCCGCCCAGCAGCGCACGGTGCTTCGCGAAGGCGGCGGGCGTGAACGCCTGGTCGTGAATGCCTTGCTGCAACGTGAACACCGCGCGCGCGAGCTCCAGGCCGTCGAGCGCGCCGGGCTTGTTGGGGAAGCCGCCCTTGGTCTTCGCACCGATGAAGAACGTGCCCTCTTTTTTCTCGTACGCCTCGACGACCGCGAGCGCTTCGGCAAGCGTTGCCTCGCTGTCGACGAGCGTGAACATCGATGCGGCGAGCAGGCCGGCCTGCAGGTTGATCTGCGCGGCGTCGTGCACCGCATCACCGGTGATGTGGCGTTTGATCTTGGCCAGCGCGGCGGCAAACGTCACCGCGTCCGCACCGTCGACCACCGGTTTGCAATAGACGAGTTTGCTGGTGCCGAAGATCGGGTCGTTGCCGAACGTGGTGGCGTCGAGCACGACCTTGCCGGTCTGGTTGAACAGGGAGACGAACGCGTTGTTGTTGCCGTAGGCCAAATGGGTTTTGACGCCGAGCGTGACCGAGCCGCCGTCGGAGCCGCACTGGTTGAAGCCATCGAGGCCGAAGGCCGAAGTTGTCGAGCCCGGTGCGGTCGGCGTTGCCGGTGCGCTCGTCGCGGCGCCCGCCGCGGCAGTGTCGACCGCTGCGCTCGGGCCCGATCCGCCACCACACGCGACAAGGCAAGCGGACAGCTTGGCAAGTGCCGCGGCGTTGCGAATCCGTGTCGGTCGAAAAAAGTTGGCGGCTGGTCACGAGCGCATTGGGGCAGGCAAGGTCATGGTTTCTTCGGGTGAGTTGTGAACTTCAGCGGACATGGCATGGCTCAAAAATCGAACGCTTCGGGTGACTGGTGGCCAGGGCTTCGCGGCGCGTGGCGACAGGAGCGGTGGCGTACGCAAATTGCAACGAACGTTCCACCCCGCTTTTGTCCATTTGGACAGAAGTTCAACAAAACTTGTCGTTGAATTCGTACAGGCAGTAACGAGTGACGAGATTCGTGAATCACGTCGGACTCTCGAGCACCCGCGCAGCTTTGCCGAAGTCGCTTTCAGGTACGCACGAGCTCGGCGGCCAGCCACGCTTTGAAGGCGACGATCGGCGCACGCTCGTCGTTCGCCTTCCTATAGCAAAGGAAATGGGTCGCACGCTCGACTCGTTTGAACGCCGGGCCATCGATCGCAATCAATTCGCCGCGCGCGAGTTCTGCTTCGGCAAACCGGCTCGTTTCGAGCGCGATGCCGAGCCCGTCGGCGGCGGCTGCCACGGCCAATGAGCCTCGGTCGAACGATGGCCGTGCGGCCGGTGGCAGCGCCAGCCCGTTGTGCTTGAACCAGTCGGCCCATTGCACGGGGTTGAGCTTGGAGTCGATCAGCGTGAACCGCGCGAGGTCGCGCGGCCGCGTTGGCAACTCGCCGTTGAAGAGTCGCGGGGCCGCCAGCGGCAGCGTTCGTTCACTGCCGAGCGACTCGACGATCACGCCCGCACGGGGCGGCGGCGCGCCGTACGTGATGTCGATGTCGATGTCGGTCTGCGATTTCAAATCGACCGGCTCGGCACCCGATGTGAGCCGGATCGTGATCTCGGCGTGGGCTTGCATGAGGCGCGCCAAACGTGGGCCCAACCACTTGCTCGCAAAGCTCGGTGCGCAGTGAACCGACAGGCCGGTGCGCGCCGCGCTCGGCCGCAGCGCGGTGCACGCATCTTCGATTTGGTCGAATGCCGCTGAGAGTTCGCCGAGCAGGCGCTCGCCGTCGGCCGTCAGCGTGACGCGCCGAACCGAGCGCAGGAACAGCGGTCGCTCGAACCACGCCTCCAGCGCGCGCACCTGGTGGCTGATCGCCGATGGCGTTTGATGCAATTCGCCGCCTGCCGCGGCGAAGCTGCCGAGGCGCGCCGCGCATTCGAAGGCACGCAAGGCGGGGAATGAAGGGAGTTGGCGCATGGGCTGTGAGGTGACGGCTGGTGGATGAAAGCTGATGGATAAAAACTGATAGATGAAATCAACTCATGTATCAAGGAAAACTCGTCGTTTGTCAACGGCTCCTCGCCTGTTGATGATTCGGGCGCCAAATCCACGTAGGGCGATAAAAGCCATGCTTAACAACGCCAAGCGCATTTCGGTCTACCAACCGAATCAGGCCGGCTTGAAGTTTCCGAAACTGCCGACCTTCGCGACGCTTGCCGAAGAGCGCAAGCACCGCAAGGAGCGGCTCGTGGCGGCGTGCCGCGCGTTCGACCAGCAGGGCTTCGACTACGGCTTCGCCGGCCATTTGACAGTCCGCGATCCGGAGCACCCCGCGCTGTACTGGACCAACCCGATGTGCGTTCACTTCAGCCAGGTCAGGGTGTCCAACCTGATCTTGGTCGATCACGACGGCCAGGTTGTCGAAGGTGAGTACGCGGTCAATCGCGCCGGGTTCGTGCTGCATGCCGCCGTGCACGAAGCGCACCCCGACATCCTCGCGATGTGCCACGCGCACACGGTCTACGGCACCGCGTTCGCGGCGCTCGGCAAGAAGCTCGAACCGATCACGCAAGACGCCGCAGCCTTCTTCGAAGACCATGTGCTGATCGGCGACGAGGCCGGACAAGTCGCTGTCGAGGTCGAGGGCGGGAACAAGGTCGCCAACGCGTTCAAGGGCGCCAAGGCCGCCATCCACCAAAACCACGGCTTGCTGACCGCGAGCCGCCACAGCATCGAGGCCGCGGCATTCTGGTTCATCGCGCTCGAGCGCTGCTGCCAACAGCAATTGCTGATCGACGCGACCGGCCTTACGCCCAAGCTCATCCCGCCCGATCGCTCGCGCTACAGCCGCGAGCACGTTGGCAGCGAATACATCGGTTGGCTGCACTTCCAGACGATCTACGACCAACTCTCGAAAACGCAGCCCGACATGTTCGAGTAGGCGCCCACGCAAGACCATTGACCGCGCGCGGGCCGCGGATCGGTGAACCTAAAAATCAACGGAGACAAGACATGACCGCCACCAGCCTGCCGCTGAGCACGGCACCCCTCACTGCGCGCGACGAAGACATCGCCTACGCCCGCGTCACTTGGCGGCTCGTGCCGCTGCTCTTTATTTGCTACGTGGCGGCTTACCTCGATCGCGTCAACGTCGGCTTTGCCAAGCTGCAGATGCTGAGCGATCTGAAGTTCAGCGAGTCGATCTACGGGCTCGGTGCCGGCATCTTCTTCATCGGCTATTTTTTGTTCGAGGTGCCGAGCAACCTGCTGCTGCACAAGCTCGGCGCACGGCGCTGGATCGCCCGCATCCTGATCAGCTGGGGCCTGATCTCGGGCTGCATGATGTTCGTGCAAACGCCGACGATGTTCTACGTGCTGCGCTTTTTGCTCGGCGTGGCCGAGGCCGGATTCTTCCCGGGCATCATCCTGTATCTCACCTACTGGTATCCGTCGGCGCGCCGTTCGCAGGTCACCTCGTTGTTCATGACCGGCATCCCGATGGCGGGGGTGATCGGCGGTCCGTTGTCGGGCTGGATCCTCGGGTCGTCCAACGGCGTTGCGGGCATGGCGGGCTGGAAGTGGCTGTTCATCATCGAGGCACTGCCTTCGGTCGCCCTCGGCTTCGTGGTGATGTTTTGCCTCGTCGACCGGATCGCCGACGCGCGCTGGCTCAGCGCCGACCAGAAGCGACTCCTGCAACGCAACATCGACCAGGAAAGCGCCAAGGTCGGGGACCACTCTGCCCTCGGTGTGTTCCGCAATGCCAAGGTATGGGTGCTGTGCGCGGCCTACTTCGGCTTCATCATGGGCCTGTATGGCGTCGGCTTTTGGCTACCGTCGCTGATCAAGGCGTCGGGCATCTCCAGCCCGGCAACGATCGGCTGGCTCGTGGCGATTCCGTACTCGGCCGCCGTGGTCTGCATGATCCTGACGAGCCGTCATTCCGACCGCACCGGTGAGCGGCGCTGGCACATCGCGATCCCGGCCTTGGTCGGCGCGGCCGCGCTCGTCGTCAGCACCTTCGTGCCGCAGACGCCGCTCTGGGCGATCGTGACGCTGACCGTGGCGACGATGGGCATCCTGACCGGTCTGGCGCAGTTCTGGGTGCTGCCGCCGGCATTCCTCGGCGGCGCTGCGGCCGCGGCGGGCATCGCGCTGATCAACTCGGTCGGCAATCTTGCCGGGTTCGTGAGCCCTTTTGCCGTCGGCTGGATCAAAGACGCCACCGGCAGCACCAACAACGGTCTGTATGTGATTGCAGCTAGCCTCGTCGTCGGCGCCGCGATCATCGTCGCCATCGCGCCGCGCGGCGCGCGCAAGGGTGCCGCATGAATCGCTACGTGGGAGCCGGAATACGCGACGGCGGCGCAGCGCTTCCTCCGAGCTTCGAGGCGTATCAGGTCGAGGCGCTGGCGTGCCGCTGTGACGAAGCATTGGTGCGCGAATGGCAACCGAACGCCGTGGTCGGCACCCACTCGCACCCGTTCGATGCCGAAGCGATCGTCGTTCAGGGCGAGATGTGGCTCACCGAGGGTGATCGCACTCGTCACCTGCGGGTCGGAGGAACGTTTCGACTGTCGGCCGGAACCCCTCACAGCGAGCGCTACGGGCCGGAAGGTGCGACCTTTTGGGTCGGTCGCAAAACGGTTGCCGCCTGAAACGAGGCGTGCTTTTTCACGAGTGGTCATCACACTTTCAACAGGAGACTTTCACATGCGTCGCATTCGCTTTTTTTCCGCCATGGCTGCGGTTCCGCTGCTGATCTCGGCCTTTGCCGTCTCGGCGCAAGAGGCTGAACCCGGCTGGGCCAAAGGCCGGCCCAAGACCGACACCGCCATGAAGATGGCGCCGGTGCCGGCGTTCCCGATCCCGACGGCGGTCGACCAGCTCCCGACCAAGAAATTCAAGCTGCCGCCCGGCTTCAAGGTCGAGACCTGGGCCTCCGGTGTGCTCGATGCGCGCGAACTGCGCCAAGGCCCGCCGGGCACGATCATCGTCAGCACGCTGTTCGTCGGCAACAAGGTCTACTCGATGCCGGAGGCCGCCACCGACGGCAACCGCAAGGCCACGGTGATCATCGACAAGACCGAGCAGGCGACCGGCATCGAGTACAAGAACGGCTCGCTGTTCTTCGCGACGCACAAGCAAATCGTGCGCTACGACAACGTCGACGGCAAGCTCGGCGGCCCGCTCGGCGAGCCGACCAAGGTGCTCAAGGCCGACCTGCCCGGCGGCAGCGACCACAGCTGGAAGTTCCTGCGCATCAGCGGCAACAAGCTCTACTACAACATCGGCGCACCCTGCAACATTTGCGACCCCGGCGAGTTCGCAAAGATCTACAGCATGAACTTCGACGGCTCGAACATCGAGACGATTGCCTCGGGCGTGCGCAACACCGTCGGCTTCGACTTTGATCCCAAGAATGGCGACCTCTGGTTTACCAACAACGGCCGCGACTGGCTGAGCGAGGAACTGCCCAATGACACGCTGAACCATGTCACCAAGCCGGGCAAGGAGCACTTCGGCTTCCCGTACTGTCACCAGGGTAACCTGCCAGATCCCGAGTTTGGATGGGGCAAGGATTGCACGGAGTTCACGCAGCCGGCCGCTCTCCTCGGCGCGCATGCGGGCGTGCTGGGCATGAAGTTCTACACCGGCAAGATGTTCCCGAAAAAGTATCAGGGGGCGATGTTCATTGCAAAGCATGGGCCCTGGAACCGTACGAAGAAGTACAACGGCGTCTTCGTGGCCTGGCCCGACGGCAACGGCGGCGCGAGGGTCGAACCCTTCATGACCGGTTTCGTCGAGAACAACCAGTACCTCGGCCGTCCGGTCGACTTCCTGGTGCTGAAGGACGGCTCGATGCTCGTCAGCGATGACCACGCCGGTGCGATCTACCGCATCAGCTACGCAGGCAAGTGAGTTGAAGCCCTGGCGACACGCTGCTGCAGCGGCCGCCTTGGCGTTGCTCGGCTCGACCGTGGCGCTGCCTGCCAATGCGCAGGCGAAGAAGGTCACGGTCGGCACGAGCGCAACCTCGGCAGCGCGCGCTGCCGGCGCTGCCGGCGCTGCCGCCTCGGTCCCTTCCGGCAACGCGCTCTATGCCGAGCGCTTTCGCAACGTCTGCGCAGCCTGCCACGGCGCCGATGGCCGCAGTGACATGGCGGGCACGCCGGTGCTGGCGGGGCAGTATTCGCTTTACACGATCACGCAGCTGTTCCTGTTCCGCGAAGGGCGCCGCACCAACGAGGCGATGGTCGCGCTGGCCAAGCCGATGACCGACACCGACCTTCGCGGCTTCTCCGACTTCATCGGCACACTGGCGCCCATGCCCGCACCGCCGCCCGCCGCCCCGCCCGATGCCGCGAGGATGAGCAAGGGGCAAGCCCTCGCCCAACAGAACAAATGCGTGTTTTGCCACGGCACCGCGCTTGAGGGTGGCCAAGGTGTACCGCGCATCGGCGGCCAGAAAGAGGAGTACGTGCGCGCCACGCTGCGTGGATTCAAGTCGGGTGAGCGGCCGGGGTACACGCGCGCGATGACCGAGGCGCTGAGCCAGGTGCCGGTCGACGACCTGGACGCGCTGGCGTATTACGTCGCGAACTTCACGGGCAAGTAGCAACGGGCATCAGCGGCCGGCTGGCGAGGTGTGCTTCAGTGCCCCGACGATGCCGCAGCACGCGCCCATCGTGTGGTGGTCGACCTTGCCGGCGGGGCTCTTCTCGTCGGTCGTGTTGACGTTCGTGCGCGAGAGCAACCGCAACCACGCGCCGTGTCGGTGGTCGACCCAGTTTTGCCAACAGTACGCCCACAAATGGTCGTACCAGTCGCGGCACACCGCGTTGCCCGTGCGCGCCCCGAGCAGTGCGGCGCAGGCCAGCGTCTCGGCTTGCACACAATGGTATTTGCGGTCGTCACAAACGGCGAAGTCAGGGCCGAAGCCGTAGAACACGCTGCCGTATTCGGCACCCCAGGCGCGCGCGAGCGCGCGCTCGAACAAGGCTTAGGCGCGCCGCAAAAGCCAGAGCAGCGGCCGATGGCGCTCGAGGATCAACAGCAGCTTGGCCCACTTGGTGAAGTGCCGCGGTTGGTAGCCCCAAGGCCGAAAGATGTCGCTGCTGTCGTGGCGGTTGTAGTCCCAGTCGATCGACCGGTCGGCGCGGTAGTGCTCCCAAATCATCAAGCCATCGGTTTGGGCGGTTTGGCGCTGAACGATGTGGTCGGCCAGCAGCGTGGCGCGGTCGAGAAAGCGCTCGTCTCGCGTGGCCTCGAAGGCGGCCAGACAGGCCTCGGTCGCGTGCATGTTGGCGATCTGACCGCGGTAGTCGGTGCGGTGCCAATGCGCGTCGGCCTCGTCTGCATACAGGCCGAACTCCGGTTGCCAGAAATGGCGCTCCATCAGCGCAAAGGTTTCGTACAGCGCGTCACGCGCCTCGCCGACGCCAGCGAGCAGCGCATGCGAACAGGCGAGCAGCACGAAGGCCAGCCCATAGCAGTGGTTGGTCGCATCGGTGACCGTGGCGCGCCGGCCATCTCAGTCGCGCTGCCAGGCGTAGCCGCCGGTCTCGGCGTTGCGGTGCACGTCGCGCAAGAACGCCAGCGCGTGGTGCATGTTCTTCGCGTGCGCAGGCGTGTGTGAAAAGTGGCGCACCGCCATCGCCCACACGAACACGTGGCGCGCGCTGCCCACCAAATGCCGGGTGCGGGCGTCGTAGACGGTGCCGTCGTCCTCGAGAAAGTGGAAGAAGCCCCGCTCGGGTCGACCGCGCGCGGGTCGTAAAAAGTGAGCGGGTGCTGCACGTGCTGGAGGATCGCTTCAGGGCGATGAAAGTCAGGTGGCGTCGGGGTCATCGGAATGGTCGGTGTCGACAGTTGCGTACAGGCAGCGCCAGTCTGTCGAGCGCGAATTGGACCCAACACCGCGCGGCATTCAGTTTGGGGCTTCCAGCAATGTGGCGACCAGTGGACTCGCACGAGACGTGCACCCACCTCGCCTGCACGTGCCGCAAGCATCGGCCCTGCTGCGGCCGCTCGCTACACTCGCAGCCATGTTCTACCACCGCGCCATTCACCGCCTGACGACCGCGATGCTCGTGGTTTGTTCGCTGCTGTTCTCACAGCTGGCATTGGCGCGGTACGTGTGCCCCGGCGCAGCCGGCGCCGGCGTGAGTGGGCAAACCATGGCGCAAAAGATGGCTGCGGGCGAGCCTTGCACCGGCATGGATGAGCCGCAACCGGTGCTGTGCCACCAGCACTGCACCGGCTCGCCGCAGTCGTTCGAGATCGCCAAGCTCGCCACGCCGACGATGCCGGCGATCGTGCAGGTGCTGACCGTGCCGGTCGTGTTCGATGCCCACCGCATCGAAGCCGCACCGCGCGCGCAGGCGCTCGTCGTGCGCGCTCCCCCCGACCCGCTGTTTCTGGCCACGCTCAGACTCCGCGTCTGACCGCTCCACCGACCGACCGGCGCTGGTGCGGCCTGCCCGCTCGCCAGCTCACCCCTGTTCGCTCGCGGAGTTCGCATGCCCATCCAAATTTTTCGCGCGGTCGCGTTTGCTGTTGCAAAAGCCGTTGCCCAAGCCGCTGCCCTTTTGCCGATCGCTGCGACATGCTGGCCGCTCCCGGCATCGGCCGCACCGCTCTCGCTCGACGCTGCGCTCGAGCTCGCTGTCGCACGCTCTGAGGCGACACGCTCGGCCCGCGCCGGCCTGAGCAGCGCCGCCGAATCGGCGCGCGCTGCCGGCCAGTTGCCCGACCCGACGCTGCGTGCCGGCATCGAGAACCTGCCGGTGACCGGCGCCGACCGCCTGCACACGGCACGCGATTCGATGACGATGAAGCGCCTCGGCATCGCGCAGGAATGGCTCTCGGCCGACAAGCGCGCGGCGCGCCAGTCGGCCGCCGACGCGATCGTAGGCCGCGAGACCAATGCCGTGCGCACCGCGACCGCACAAACGCGTTTGCAGACGGCACTCGCCTACCTCGACGCGTGGTATGCCGGCGAGACCCTCGCGCTGACGACGCTTGCAACCCACCACGCTCATGAGGAGCTCGAAGCCGCACGCGCACGCCTCTCGTCGTCGAGCGGCAACAGCGCCGAGGTGCTGGCCATGACCGGCGCGCTCGGCTCGGCCGAAGACGCATCGGCCGAGGCGCTGCAACAGCAGTCGAGCGCGACGCTCGCGCTGCAGCGTTGGGTCGGCGTTGCGCCCGAGGCGCTGACGCCGGTGGCGGTGGCCACGGTGCCGACCGAGCCGGCGTTCGTCGAGGCGCACCCGGCCGTGCTGGCGCTGCAGCGTGACCTGCAGGTCGCGCGACAGGCCGCTGCGGCGACGGCGAGCGAGCGCCGGCCGAACTGGACCTGGGAGGTGTCGTACGGCCAGCGCACCGGCTATGCCGACATGGTCTCGGTGGGCGTCAGCATCCCGCTGCCGATCGCGCCCGAGCAGCGACAAGACCGCGACACCGCGTCGAAACTCGCACTCGCCGACAAGGCCGAAGCCGACCTCGCCGAAGCGACGCGCGCGGCCACCACCGAGTACCGAACCATTGCGAGCGAGGCGCAGCGGCTGCGTGAGCGCATCGATCGTTACCGCACCGGCGTGGTCGTGCCCGCGGCCCAGCGAACCGCTGTGGCCACCGCCGCGTACCGCTCGAATCAATTCCCGCTGACGACGCTGTTCGAGGCCCGGCATGCCGAGGTCGAAGTGCAGCGCAGGCTGCTCGCGCTGCAACGCGAACTTGCGAGAACGCAGGCGCAGCTGGCGTTCAAACCGATCGATCAAGGAGTGTCGCGATGAACCGCATTCAGTTCACCGCCAGCCTCGTCGCAGCTGCCGGGGTCATTGCCGGCGGCAGCTTTTACCTCGGGCGCCATGGCCACTCCGACGACATGAAAACAGCGTCGAGCATCAGCAGCAACCCGCCGACCGCCGCCGAGAAGAAAGTGCTGTACTGGCACGACCCGATGGTGCCGGGCCAGCGCTTCGACAAACCCGGCAAGTCGCCGTTCATGGACATGCAACTCGTGCCGGTCTATGCCGAGGCCGACGCTGGTGCCGCCACCCTCACGGGCAACGCCGATGGCGGCGTGAAGATCAGCCCGACGGTGCAGCAAAACCTCGGCATCCGGTTCGCGACCGTGCGGCGCGCCGAGGTGTCGGCGTCGTTCGACGCGGTCGGCGCGGTGCAGTTCGACGAGCGCCTGAGCGTGGCGGTGCAAACGCGCGTCGCGGGCTATGTCGAGCGGCTGCTGGTGCGCGCGCCGATGGAGCGGGTGCGCAAGGGGCAGGCGCTCGCGAGCGTGTTCGCACCCGAGTGGCTGGGGCCGCAGGCCGAGCTGCTCGCGCTGCAACGTGCGGGTGTCGGCCCCGAGCTGATCGCTGCGGCGCGCGACCGGCTGCGCGCGATGTCGATCCCCGCCGATCTGGTGCGGCAGAGCGAGGCCGCGGGCACGGCGCTGGCACGCTTCACGCTGACCGCACCGGCCGACGGCGTGGTGGCCGAACTCGGCGTGCGCGAAGGCGCGGCCGTGACGCCTGGGATGACATTGTTCCGCATCGCCGGCCTGGCCAAAGTGTGGGCGGTGGCCGAGGTGCCGGAGGCCCTGGCGGTGCGGCTCGCACGCGGCCAGAAGGTCAAGGCCATGTTGCAGGCCGACGCGGCGCAAACGTTCGACGGCACGTTGACGGAAATCCTGCCGCAAATCAGCGCGAGCACGCGCACGCTGCAGGCGCGCTTCGAGGTCGACAATCGCGCCGGCAAGCTCGTGCCGGGCATGCTGCTGCGGCTGCAGGTCGCGGGGCCGACGATCGCGCGGCTGCTGGTGCCGTCGGAGGCGGTGATCCGCACCGGCCAGCGCGCGGTCGTCATCGTGAAGCGGGGTGGTGGGGCCGGTGGAGCCAGCGGCTTCGAACCGCGCGACGTGTCGCTGGGCGCCGAGAACGGCGACGACATCGAGGTCGTGAAAGGCCTGGCGGAAGGCGATGAAGTCGTCGCGAGTGGCCAGTTCATGATCGATTCCGAAGCCCGGTTGCGCTCGGTGCTCGGCGGCATGGCAGCGGCCTCGGCGGCTGCCGTGGCATCGGCACCAAAGGCCGCACGATGATCGCGGCGCTGATCCGCTGGTCGGTCGCGAACCGTTTTCTGGTGCTGCTCGCGACCGTGTTCTTGGTCGTCGCGGGGCTCTGGTCGGTGGCGCACACGCCGCTCGATGCGCTGCCCGATCTGTCGGACACGCAGGTCATCATCCGCACGCCCTACCCTGGCAAATCGCCGCAGGTCGTCGAAGACCTCGTGACCTATCCGCTGACGACCACGATGCTCAGCGTGCCGGGCGCGAAAACGGTGCGCGGCTATTCGTTCTTCGGCGACTCGTTCGTCTACGTGCTGTTCGACGACAAGACCGATCCGTACTGGGCGCGCTCGCGGGTCGTCGAATACCTGAACCAAGTGCAGAGCCGGCTGCCCGCGGGCGCCAACGCCGCACTCGGGCCGGACGCCACCGGCGTCGGCTGGGTCTACGAGTACGCGCTCGTCGACCGCGCCGGCAAGAACGACCTGGGTCAACTGCGCGCACTCAACGACTGGTTCCTGAAGTTCGAGTTGAAGACCGTGCCCGATGTGGCCGAGGTCGCGAGCATCGGCGGCATGGTGCGCCAGTACCAGGTCGTGCTCGACCCCGACCGCATGCGCGGCTTGGGCATCACGCAGGCGGTTGTGATCAAGGCGCTGCAGCAGGCGAACCAGGCAGCGGGCGGCTCGGTCGTCGAGATGGCCGAGGCCGAGTACATGGTGCGGTCGCGCGGATTTTTGAAGTCGCTCGACGACTTTCGCAGCATCCCGCTCGCGCTGACGGGCGCGACGCCGGTGCTGCTGCGCGATGTGGCGAGCGTGCAGATCGGGCCCGAGATGCGGCGCGGCATCGCCGAGCTCGACGGCGAGGGCGAAGTGGCCGGTGGCGTGGTCGTGATGCGCTCGGGCAAGAACGCGCGCACGACGATCGCGGCCGTCAAGGCCAAGCTCGAAGCGCTCAAGACCAGCCTGCCGCCGGGCGTCGAGATCGTGCCGACCTACGACCGCTCGCTGCTGATCGACCGCGCGGTCGACAACCTGCGCAGCAAGCTCGTCGAAGAGTTCATCGTCGTCGCGCTGGTGTGCGCGATCTTCCTGTTCCACCTGCGCTCGGCGCTGGTCGCGGTGGTCGCGCTGCCGGTCGGTGTGCTGGCCGCCTTCGTCGTGATGCACTGGCAGGGCGTGAGCGCGAACATCCTGTCGCTCGGCGGCATTGCCGTGGCGATCGGCGCGATGACCGATGGCTCGGTCGTGATGGTCGAGAACATGGCCAAGCACATCGAGGCGTTCGAGGCGAAGCATGCGCGCATGCCTTCGATCGCGGAGCGCTGGGCGCTTGTCGCCGAATCGTGCGTCGAGGTCGGGCCGGCGCTGTTTTTTTCGCTGCTCGTGATCGCACTGTCGTTCGTGCCGGTGTTCGCGCTCGAAGCCCAAGAGGGCCGCCTGTTCGCGCCGCTCGCGTTCACGAAAACGTATGCGATGGCGGCCGCGGCCGGGCTCTCGGTCACGCTGGTGCCCGTGCTGATGGGCTACTTCATCCGCGGCCGCATTCCGCACGAGGCCGCCAACCCGTTGAACCGCGCGCTGATCGCGGTCTACCGGCCGGCGCTCGATGCGGTGCTGCGCTTCCCGAAGGCGACGTTGCTCGTCGCCGCGCTGCTGCTGGCGCTGACGGCTGTGCCGGTGACTCGCCTCGGCGGCGAGTTCATGCCCGCGCTCGACGAGGGCGATCTGCTTTACATGCCGTCGGCGCTGCCCGGTTTGTCGGTCTCGAAAGCCGCGCAACTGCTGCAGCAGACCGACCGCCTGATCCGATCAGTGCCCGAGGTCGCGCGCGTGTTCGGCAAGGCCGGCCGCGCCGACACCGCCACAGACCCGGCGCCGCTGGAGATGTTCGAGACCACCGTGCAGTTCAAGCCGCGCGATCAGTGGCGCGTCGGCATGACGCCCGACAAACTCGTCGAAGAACTGGACCGCGTCGTCAAGGTGCCGGGGCTGACCAACGTGTGGGTGCCGCCGATCCGCAACCGCATCGACATGCTCGCGACCGGCATCAAGAGCCCCGTCGGCATCAAGGTCGCGGGTGCCGATCTGGCGACGATCGATTCACTGACGACGCGCATCGAGGCGGCGGTGAAAAACGTGCCCGGCGTGTCGTCGGCACTCGCCGAGCGGCTGACTGGCGGGCGCTACATCGATGTCGATGTCGACCGGCTCGCGGCCGCGCGCTACGGGCTTTCGGTCGCCGATGTGCAGGCCATCGTTGCCACCGCGATCGGCGGCGAGAACGTCGGCGAAGTCATTCAGGGCCGCGAACGCTACCCAATCAACGTGCGCTACCCGCGCGAAATTCGCGACTCGCTCGAGCGCCTGCGACAACTGCCGTTCGTCACCGAAAAAGGCGCGCAACTGCGGCTGCAAGACGTCGCCAAAATCGCCATCGCCGAAGGCCCGCCGATGCTGCGCAGCGAGAACGCGAGGCTGTCGGGCTGGGTGTATGTCGATGTCCGCGGCCGTGACCTGCGCTCCGCGGTCAACGACATGCAGGCAGCGGTTGCCAGGTCCGTCAAAACGCCAGCGGGTTATGCAGTGTCGTGGTCCGGCCAGTTCGAATACCTCGAACGTGCGACCGAGCGATTGAAGCTGGTCGTGCCGGTCACGCTGACCGTCATCTTCGTGCTGCTCTATCTGCTCTTCAAGTCGTTCAGCGAAGCAGCCTTGGTCATGGCGGCGGTGCCCTTCTCTCTCATCGGTGGCTTCTGGTTGGTCTGGACACTGGGGCACTCGATATCGGTGGCGACGGCGGTGGGTTTCATTGCCCTGGCCGGTGTCGCCGCGGAGTTCGGCGTCGTGATGCTCGTCTATCTGAAGAACGCCCTGCAACGCCGCCTCGACGCTGGTGAGCCCATGAACGACGAAACGCTGCTGGCTGCGATCCGTGAAGGCGCGGTGTTGCGGGTGCGGCCCAAGGCAATGACGGTTGCAGTCGTCATGGCGGGTCTGCTGCCGATCCTG
>ENA-OFCI01000797-OFCI01000797.1-metagenomes-genome-assembly--contig:-NODE-797-length-16893-cov-3.449816_pt1 | contig 16893 bp, 15 predicted proteins | sample MGYA00153391_OFCI01 | MGnify analysis MGYA00153391
CCAAGATATATCTAAATCGGACATACAGCAGTGAGGTGGGCATTGCCCACCCTAATAATCTATAATTGACCCAACTATTCAATCGATCGATTATGACTTCCCAACAACTTGAAGAACGCTCTCAACAGCTCGAAAAGCGAGTTGCAAGCTTGGAAACAGAACTAGCTCACATGAAACAACTGTTAGTTGAGTCTTTCCAGCGAAAAAATCCTTGGTGGTTAGAAATAGCAGGTAGCTGTGAAAACGATCCTACCTTCGATGAAGCCGTCCGTCTTGGACAAGAATGGCGCAAATCTGCTGAGTAAATCCCCCAATGTACATTCTTGACACCGACCATCTCAGCCTGATTCAGCGCAATGGAGAAGACGGAAAACGAATTCTAGCAAGATTAGCTAGTATTGCTAATGCTGAAGTTGCCGTTACCGTGATTACCTACGAAGAGCAAGTTAAAGGGCGGCTCAGTGTTCTTGCTAGAGCAAAAACGATAGATGAACAAGTTTTTGCATATCGAGGGCTTCAACAAGTTGCAATTGATTACCTCAAGATCGCAATTCTTCCTTTCAGTCATGCAGCCGCTCTTGAGCATCAACGCTTACGTAAAGCCTATCCTCGATTGGGAAATATGGATTTAAAAATTGCGGCAATTTCGTCAACTCATAATGCACTCTTACTAACTCGTAATAAATCAGACTTTGGGCAAATTTTAGAATTGCGAATCGAAGATTGGTCTATCTTAGTGAAATAGATAATTTTAGATATGATGATTAGATCGATATTTCAGGCGATCGAGGTTGTAGGTGCAGTCACTCCGTACAATATTATTCAACTAAAAGTTTTCTATCCGGTAATGTCAGATAATGCCCCAGCACAGAGCATGGGCATCATCCCCGCCAATCCTCAACATGCTCCTTTCCCAGTAGTTATTTTTTTGGGGGGGATAAACTGTGGCTGGGAACTGTATCAATGGCTGGCTGTGAAATTAGCCGCGCGGGGGTTGGTAGTAGTGACTTTTAATTGGGTTGTTGAAAATCTACCTGGGAGCGTGGGGCTGACTCCAGGTGTTGCGATCGAGAACTTGGCTCCAAATATCTACGGTACAGCCCCCACCGCCTCCGCTTTGCCCACGCTGTTGTCAGCTTTGGCACGTTTGAACTCTGAGGGAGTTTTAGCGGGCTTGTTGGACTTAGAACGGGTGATTTTGGGTGGGCATTCTGCTGGCGGTAGAGTCGCGATTGAAAGTGCCAACCCCAGTTTTTTCCCCCAGGTTGTAGCTGCTTTTGCCTATGGTGCTCATACGGCGGCGATCGTTCAGTTAGGCTATGAAGCTGGGACAATTTTACCTTTGTCTGAGGCACTACCACTGATGTTAATTGGTGGTACCTGTGATGGGGTAATTGCCAATAATAGCTCTCTCTATGGAGTAACTTGGGAACGCCCGACAACACCGATCGAACGGACATTCCAACAGATGGTAGGTGGTAAAAGCGATCGTTATTTACTCTTGGTAGAAGGCGCAAATCATTTTTCGATCGCCGATCGTGTCGATGCAACTACAGGTACTTCTTTTCTAGACTTTTCCGCTACTCAACCAGACGAGCAAAGTCGAAATTTAATTGCTGCGGCGATTGGTTTATTCATTGACGCTCATGTACGCGATCGATCGGATGACATCGTAGCTCTAGAGCAATTGTTGACATCTGACGGGGCGATCGCATCATGGGAGCGAAAATAGTTGGTATGTTGAATGCTAACAGTATTAATCGCCATTTAGCTAGTTCGATCGTGGACGATCGAGTGTGTCAGACAGATCGCTAAAAAATCTCCCAGTATATTTGTGAGATCGTTGGGACTAGCAAATCCCAACTTCCAACTATTTGTATATTTCCCTTAACAATCAGCAGTGTCCGATCGCCTGAATATGCTAGGTTGTTAAGTCAGTTGACAGCTTGCACTGTTGGCATTAGCCTGCCGTAGGCAATGCGTAGCCGAAGTGTTGACAGTTTGACCTTAATTAAAATTCTGCACTGTATATGACAGCTTTCTCCACGGACACCAAGTTTCTACCCCCTGCTGATGCTAAAAGTCGGATTACTCAATTCATGCGGGAGTTCCAGGATAGTGTCTGTCAAGGCTTAGAAGCAGTTGATGGCGGCGGTAAGTTTCAGGAAGAAAGCTGGGAACGTCCCGAAGGCGGTGGCGGTCGATCGCGGGTGATGAAGGAAGGTAATATATTTGAACAAGGTGGGGTAAATTTTTCGGAAGTTTGGGGCGACCATTTACCGCCCTCGATTTTAGCTCAACGTCCTGATGCTGCTGGGCATCGCTTTTATGCGACAGGTACCTCGATGGTATTGCATCCCAGAAATCCTTATATTCCAACTGTCCATCTCAATTATCGCTACTTTGAAGCTGGCCCTGTGTGGTGGTTTGGTGGCGGTTTGGATCTGACTCCTTATTATCCATTTGCTGAGGATGCCAGCCATCTGCACAATACGCTCAAGTCAGCTTGCGACAAGCACAGTCCCGAACTATATCCCACCTTTAAATTATGGTGCGATGAGTATTTTTATCTCAAGCATCGCAACGAAACTCGCGGTGTCGGCGGGATCTTCTTTGACTATCAAGATGGACAAGGGGCATTGTATCGCGGTCCCGACCCCAAGGGGCCAGCGGCTGAATATAGTGACTCGCTAGGTATTCCCAAACCTCGCACCTGGGAGGAATTATTCGCGATCTCTCAAGACTGTGCTGATAGCTTTTTACCTGCATATATACCGATCGTCGAGCGGAGACGCGATACTGAGTATGGCGAACATCAGCGCAATTTCCAGTTATATCGGCGCGGACGCTATGTTGAGTTTAATCTAGTTTACGATCGCGGCACGATCTTCGGGCTACAGACAAATGGACGGACTGAATCGATCCTGATGTCGTTACCGCCGCTGGTGCGTTGGGAATACGGCTATCAACCCGAACCCAACTCGCCTGAAGCCGAACTCTACAATACATTTCTCAAGCCTCAAGATTGGGCGAACTGGAAGCACTAAGCAGTTGACAGTTGACAGTTGACAGCTTGTCTAATGTAAGAGCGAAGTGTTGACAGCAATTCGCTCTTGCATTGGGCTTCTGCTGAGGTTAGATCTTTTCTTTGGTGAGACTAGTTAATAATTGTTGTAATCGATCGATCTGTTGAGCTTCTGCCCCATATCGCCAAGCAGTATAAGCTTGAGAGATCTCTGTAACTAAGATACTAGTTGAGGTCGATCGAGTTTCTCGCACTATTTGGGCATATTCTAAGGGAGTTTGTGCTGGATGTTTAGGAGTAGTGTCGTTTAATTGAGCTAACATTTGTTGATAGACACGCTCGACTGGCGATAGTTTTTTCAACCATTGGCGATGTCGCCATTTGCCCCATTGTTGCCATCCCCACCAACCGCAAAACGCGATCGAGATCGCAATCGCGCTACCGCTAAATATCCCTAACCAACCTTGACTAAATAGACCGAAAAATCCACCAATGCCAACAGCTAACCAACCGAGAGTCAGCGACCAAATATAGGCGAGCCAAGCTGTAACCGGAGAAGGTAGCCAACTAGCAACCCAGTTCCAAAGTTGCCCAAGTGCACTAAAGGTTTGGTCTTCATCGACACCTGGAGGGGTCAAGGGATGCCCTGGAATCGGATCGAAGGCAAACCAACCATAATCTGGGAAATAGACCTCTGTTAGGGCGTGTGCGTCGGTATTGGCTACTTCGTAGAATCCAGTAAAGGGATTGAATCTACCAGGATCGAATCCCACTGCTAATCGGGCGGGAATACCGATCGAGCGTAACATCATCGTGTAAGTAGTGGCGAAATGATCGGCATAGCCACCTGTTTCACAACTAGTCGATTTACCCTCACAGCGGAAGAGAAACCAGCTTGCCAAATCGTCGCCATCTGGAACGCGGGCGAGGGCGATCGGGTCTTGTGGTAGGCGATAATGTTGCTTGAGATATTGGGCGAGGTAGAGAGCTTTGGCGTAGTTGGATGTCAGTGGTTGACTATTTTTTCCGACTTGTTTTTGAGGAGAGTTAGCGATTAAGTCTTGAGTGTATGTTTGGATTTTTGCCGCAACCTTAGCGGGGATTTGCAGATAATAATCGGTAATATCTGGGGAATAGTTGGTACTCGCCTTGTCGAGCAATTGTCGATCGCGAAATGGTACTTGAGACACCGCAGTATAAGTCAAACCTTGCTGTAAGCCTACAGGCGATCGGACACTGCCTTCTTTATCTACAGCAATTTCTGGAGTCGGAAAGTATAATTCAGTCACTGATGACATCGCTGGGATGATGTTCGGCAACTCTTCCAAGGCGGTGTAACTTTGAATTACCTGCTTGGTAGGCATTTTCGATGTGGGATAGCCAAGCGTAAATTTATAATCCCACTCAGGGCGATTAACTTTGCGCGTCTGAGAGTTGCGAGAAATTTCCCAGCCTTGCCCAGTATAGCGATCGAATGCCAATGCCCGCCAAAATCCTGGAGCCTGGGAACGTACCCGCATCACCATTTTTGGCTTCATTATCCCCCGCAGATTTTGATTTATCTGCGAGTTAAATCCATAATAAAAATTCTCGTCTAATGTCCCGTCGCTCTTGCCATCGCCACCTTTACCATCGATCTGTTGACCTTTACCATTTCCCCCTTTACCCTTACGCTGATACCCAGGATTGATAATTCCTTTAGCATCAAATTGTTTCTGCTCATACTTAACTGGCGCACTGACGGGGAGAGAACCTTGGTAGCCAGGAAAGCGCGGCATCAGTGCGAAAATAACTAAACCGATCGCTAGTACTATCCCCAGCAATTGCCCCAATCGTTGCCAGGGTAAACCGATTTTGGTAATCTGGGTAGGACTGGTAATGATTAGTGGTGAGAGATTGAGACGCGATCGATAGTCGAGAAATAATACCGGAATTGCGATCGTCAAAAAGAGTAATAATAGCGGCGCAAAAGTGAGAGTTTGACTCAAAGTACCAGCGACACTAATCAAGATTAACCCGATCGTCATCGAATAACCTAAATCCTTGCGGCGCGGTAGATCGAAAGTATGAATTACCTGCATCTGCACCAATAACTCTGCCAAAACTAGTCGAGTATCATTCATACTGCCGACTAGATGCGAGACAAAATAACCTAAAGCCCCTAGCATCGCCAATGCTAACCCAAATTTGACCCCAATATTGCGGTCGTGACGATGATACCAGCTCCAAGTTGCACCGACAATACTCAGCGGAATTGCCCACAAACTCAAATTAGTTTCCGCAGCTACATCGGTGGCAATAATCCCGATTACTACCATTAACTGTACCAATACCCGCAGCAGCAGCGATTCCTCTGGGGAAGTCTTGGGCATGTTTGCCATCTGCTGACGAATTTGAGCGAAGATCGAATTTGGTTGTGATGGGGCAGATGTGGGCATAATCGGAGTATAAGTGTCAATTATTACCCACTAACGATTTACCAGCTACCGTTGGCGATCTCTAGAGATCGGCATTGGGTTCGGGTGGTAAAGTTGGGATACTAAGCATAGGGTTCCCAGATTCCGCCTCAATTGTTTCATATTCTTCAACTTCCGTTTCCCAAGGGAATAATGGCGGATGTTGCTGAATTTTGGCATTTAGTTGTTTTTGAATTAATAAAGGTAATCGATCTTCCACGTTCGGCACTCACTCTCAAATTGATTTAGATCTTGGTTGACATACCAACCCCAGGTAATGCACGGTAACTGGTTGAATCTTCGTCTTCATTTGAATATACACTACAGCTATCCCCAAATCAGGACAGTATTAACTCACAACTAGAGCTAAATTCGTCCTGTTTTCGCTAGGATAATGGTGTTATGTCAATTTGTCTGAAGTTATCGACTCAACTTAAAATCACATATCGACGAGAGAATCGGTATTTCAGCGATTTAATTTTTAAAAACCTTTGCGATCTATGACGATTGTTACTAGTCAGTCTCAGTCAATCCCCGCTGGTGCCTTGTGTCGCTTGCACCACATCGCGCTGAATGTGGCAAATATGCCAGCCTCACGCCACTTTTACGGTACGATCTTGGGTCTACACGAACTAACAGGCTCGGACATACCATCTAGTCTGATTGAATTAGTAAAACAGGGACGAGTAACAAATTTTCGGCTTCCCGATGGGATGATTCTCGACTTATTTGCCGAGCCGGATTTATCGCCACCATCGCCCGATCCCACACTCCAATTCACCCGCGCCAATCATTTGGCATTTGATATCGCTCCCGACTTATTTGACTTAGCAGTAAGAGTTTTACGCGATAATGATGTCAAAATTGAGGGCGAACCTGTGACTCGATCGACAGGTAAAGGAATTTATTGCTACGATCCAGATGGCTTCATGGTGGAAATTCGCTGCGATTGATTGATTATCATTTTTTTGATTTCATCTTGGTAATCTTACATCTTGCACCAGTTTCAATATACTAGTGCTTAGTATAGATTTAGGGTACCCACAAGGGGCACCCCTACACAATTAACCTGTAGGGGTGCCCCTTGTGGGTACCCTCAGATCTACACTTTAACTAGTCTTTATGTATTGGTGCAAGATGTGAGGATAACGGTTTTCCAATAGATTCAAACTACCACGATCGTTTCTCGTCTGTGTAATTTCACGGATATCGATCGATCGACATTAGAACAGATATACACAGCCGCGATCTCAAAGTTCCGTATTCATCATGATGTCAAATCGGTACTTGAGTCTGCATAATGGAAATAGGTGAAATAACACCTAAATTAAAGTTGAGTGGATGAGAACCATAGAGAGCGATTGGTCGGGAATGTAGCTACATAGCGATTTAGCACCGAATCGTGCGAAGTCGATCGATCCGCCATGTAGCACAGTTGCCGCCAGCGCAATTCTATTGGAGGCAATGGTCTGTGAATGCTAAGATTAGTAGTTATATAGACTAAAATTAATTAGCAATACGTAATGAAATTAAATTTTCGCCGGATGATGACAGGCTTGCTGTTACCTGCATTGCTGGTCATCATAGCATTAGTCACGGTAAGTATTTATCCACAAGTAGCAATAGCAGACGATTTTACTAAAGCAACTTTGCCGATTGATTCTGATTTTTCGGGTAAAGATCTAACTACTTTTGAGTTTACTCAAGCTAGTGTCCGCAGAGGCAAATTTATGAATGCCAATCTCACTGGTGTGAGCTTAATTGGTGGAGATTTTGATTCAGCAGATATGACTGGGGCAAATATGACCAACACTTTGTTAGATACAGCTCGACTGACACGAGCCAATCTCACTAATGCCATTTTAATCGGCGCATCTGCTTCTGTTGCCAATTTTGATGGTGCAATTATCGATGGTGCAGACTTTACGGATGTCCTACTGAGAAGAGATATCCAATTAAAGTTGTGTAAGGTTGCTAAAGGTACCAATCCCACCACAGGTAAAGAGACGAGAGAGTCGTTGGAATGTGCTTGATTTAGTCGATCGCTACCGTCTGCCATTTAGGCAACATAATTTCTAAAAAGAGATCAGATCGGAAATAGTCACAACTCTCAATTTTTCTAATTCTTGGAGCCTTTGTTGAGTTGTCGTAAATAATTGATAATATTCTACTTTTTTAGTTAAATCTTCGGTTTCTTTGCTTTGCAACTTATTTAAATAATATTTACGCTTTTGTTCGCAAGCAAATTTTTCCAAACAGGCGATCGCCGCACGTAATACTAATGGCGATCGCTGAATTTCTTCGGCGGTATGTTCGTCTAAATTAAATAAATGTTTAACCTGAGTGGCTCTAGCCGGATGTTCGGTAATTGAATCCTGCAATTTATTAATCAATCGATCGTCTAAATAATCAATTTCTTCCGGCTGGGAATTTTGCCCATATCCTAATGAAGATCGATCGACGATCTGTTGCCACAAGAAAGCATGGTGAGCTAACGTAAACGTCAGATGAGCAGAATCTAGCCCATCAATAATCGTCAAGCGATGAATGGGATAATGGAGGTAAATCCGTAGCAATAAACCCTCTGCTTGTTCGATTAATCTTTGACTAGGATGGATACTAACTGGAGCTATTTCTGCTTCAGCCTCGATGATTGGATTATTATCGACTGCTGCTGGTGGTGAATATTGGGATCGATCGGATTGACTAAATTTATTTACAGGTATGCCACCTGTAAATTTCTGTGGGAGTGGTTTTAGTCCCTTAATTGCAGTTTGTAAATTCTCAAATAATAGGGGAATCATCCGCGCATCACCAGCACTCAATAATCCTGCTGATTTTTGCAGATAATGGATACGAGTAGTTACATCAGTGATATTTTGCAGCAGTTTAATAATTTTTTGGGTAGCAGCTTGATATTGTTCGGCTTGAGTGAGATCCTGATGCTCGATCGCTTTGTCGAGCTGCCAATCCAGCCAGAGCGGAGCACGATCTAATAATCCTAAATAATCTTCCTGACTATGATTTTTTAAAAACTCGTCCGCATCTTTTCCCGTAGGCAAATTGAGGATGCGTAATTGCAATTGTCCTTGATAGGCAAGCTCAGTGACTTCACCAATTGCCCGTTCTGTCGCAATATTACCCGCTTTATCAGCATCGAAATTGAGAATGATTTGTTTGGATTCAGTAAACTTAACTAACTGCTTGACTTGAGCCGAACTCAATGCTGTACCGAGTGCGGCGACTGCACTAGTAATTCCGGCTGCATGAAGAGCGATGACATCAAAATAACCTTCAACTACCACAGCTCGATCGGTTTTACTGATACTATCTTTCGCTCGATCGAGTCCGTATAAAGTATTACCTTTATCAAACAATTCTGTCTCTGGCGAGTTCAGATATTTCGGCTGTTCGTCGCTCAAAGTTCGACCGCCAAACCCAATAACTCGCCCGCGCAAGTCGCAAATCGGAATCATCAATCGATCGCGAAACCTGTCATAGTAACTAGTCTCATCTTTGCGGGGGATAATTAATCCAGCAGCCACGATCGCTTGAGGCGGGAAATGTTTTTGTTCGATCAGATAGTTAGCTAAAGTCTCCCATCCAGACGGCGAATAACCGAGTTTGAAACCTTGAATCGTCTCATCACTAAAAGCTCGATCGATCTTCAGATAGCTAAGAGCTTTCTCTCCCTGCGGCTGATTGAGTGCGTGCTGATAAAAGTTAGCAGTTATCGCTAATATTTCATACAATTGCTCTCGCTGCGACAATTTCCGCTGCAATTCTTGACGTTGATCTGGTTCCAACGTCTGCACTGGAACTTGATATCGCCGTGCCAAATCTAGCACAACTTCAGTAAAAGATTGCTTCCCCAACTCCATCATAAAATTAATCGCATTTCCCCCAGCCTGACACCCAAAGCAGTAATACATCTGCTTGGTAGGACTGACTGAAAAACTCGGCGATTTTTCTTGATGAAATGGGCAGGAACCGAGATAATCTTTGCCGCGTTTTTTCAGAACGACATGTTCGCCCACCACATCGACAATATCGACTTTAGCTTTAACTTCTTCGATCGTATCTGGATGTAAACGGGGAATATTCATCTTTCAGTCGATGGTAGATGGTGAATGGACGTAGGGTGTGTTAGCGACAGCGTAACGCACCGATGGTAGTAACTGTGGGGCAAATATTCATCTTTTAGTCGATGGTTGATGGTCTTTTAGTTAACAGTTAAAAATTAATATTTGATTATGCTTCAATTAGCTCAATCTTAATCCGCTTGCCTAATACTCTAGCTGCTCGATCGAGAGTATTGAGAGTGACTGAAGTATTGTCTGGATCTAGCAATCGATCGACTGCTGCACGACTCGTACCCATCGCTTTTGCTACACCAGTTTTGGTCATCTGCTTAGTTTCGATTTCTTGTTGGATTTGCCAAGCAATGACTCTTTTGATAGCGATCTCATTAACTTGAGTAAGTAAATTTTCTTCATCTAAGAAATTATCGAAAGAAGAGCCGATATGAGGATTACTACTTTTCATCTGCTGTCTCTAGTTGTGATTTGCGATTGAGAGCTATTTCTAAATCTTGCTTGGATGTTTTCTGAGTTTTCTTGATAAACCCATGTAATAATGCCATCTGCCCGCCATGTATACAAAAGATCGTCCGAGCGATTCGATTGCTTGGTAAGTTAGATCTAACTTCATACAATCCTTTTCCCATTGGTTTACAGGTAGGCATTCCAATCGGCCAACCAAACTCAACTGTTTTGATATCGGTACCAATAGCTAAACGATCTTCTTTGTCTAAGTCTTTGAGCCAATCTCTGACAGGCTCTTTACCAAGACTATTTTGATAAAAATAAGCGGGCAGTATTTTTTCATCCATCGATCTACATCGTATCAAAAATGATACGATGTATCAAGACGTTTAATTTAAATTTCAGCGATTGGGCTAGATCGAATGCTCTAGCTCAATCACAGCTAGAGCATTTGCAATCGATCCAGGATCGATCGAGTGTCCGATAAATACTAGTTTAGTCTCCCGTCGCTCGTCGGTACGCCAAGGTCTATCGTAAAATTGCTCGAACCGATTCCCCACACCTTGAATGACTAGCCGCATCGGCTTATTTGGTACGGCGACAAATCCCTTAATCCGGTAGATTTCCTGTTGAGAAACGAGCAGTTCTAATTTTTGGCGCAATTGTTCGGGGTCGAATTCGCGATCGATAACCAGATTAATCGAGTTAATATCATCATCATGATCGTGGTCTTCTTCGGTATCGTGATGGCTGGGACGTTCTTCGAGATGGTCTTCTACAGCCGCATTCAATCCCAAGATTGTATCTACATCTACAATCCCGCGATCGCTAGTAACTATTTTCACCGATCGCGGGAGTTCTTGGTTAATTAGATCGATCGTTTGTTGATATTGCTCGGCACTCACCAGATCGGCTTTATTCAAAATCACCAAATCCGCGCAAGCCAACTGATCCTCAAATAATTCCTGCAAAGGAGTCTCATGATCCAGATTCTCATCCTCCTGCCTGAGCGCGTCCACAGCCGCCGGATCGCTAGCAAACCTCCCATCCGCCACCGCATCACAATCAACCACCGTAATCACCGCATCTACCGTCGCAGCAGTGCGAATTTCTGGCCATCTGAAAGCAGTAATTAGCGGCTTGGGTAGTGCCAAACCAGAAGTCTCAATCAAAATACAGTCAATGTCATCCCGACGCGCGATCAGAGCCTGCATCGTGGGGAGAAATTCTTCTTGTACCGTACAGCACAAGCAACCATTAGTTAGCTCGACAATATTACTAGGTGCTTCAACCTCATCATCGGGGCAGACTTGACAAGAGCGCAACAGCTCACCATCGATGCCCAGTTCGCCAAATTCATTGACAATAACTGCAATGCGTCGCCCTTGATTGTGAGTGAGCAAATGTCGAATCAGCGTAGTTTTACCACTACCCAAGAATCCAGTAATCACGGTGACGGGAATTTTTTTTGCCATGTTAATTCTAAATTGTGTGCCTCACATAGAGGAGAATATTGCAACTCGGTGGGCATCCTGACTGATAAATTCAGAATTGAATTAATTTACAGTTGCGGGACATTGGCTTTCCCCTGTTACCTCTACTGGCGGCTCCCCAGTAGAACCGAGTGCGAGGACAGTAGTGAGTACTAAGCAATCCTATTTGAGTTCCTCGCAGTAACGTTAACCTGTAGGGGCGGTGCTTCATGCCCGCCCTCTAGGGGTTAAGCTAATAATTTAGGATCGCTACATGAATAAGTCACGATCGATCGAGTCCTTAGTTTACCGCAATTAATCGATGCAGCCACTCACCCATACAGCCTTGAAACATATTTTATGTCCGAAAATCGTATTCGAGTAGCCAAAGACAAAGCTGAATTAGTCAAATCATTGATAGCATCAACTGAAAATAATAGTCCCTTTCAGACTTATGCCGATGTGATTTTATTTGCAGCCGTATTGGGTGCTAAACAAAAACAGCGCATCCCCTTGGGCGAAATTTCCAAGAAAGAGCCAGGGCCAATTAGTATCGAGATCTTTATCGCTCGTGGTTACGATCCGGTGATGAAACTAATTGCGATCGCGGCTACTGAAAATATTAATGTAATTTCACCAGATCGAGCCGATTTTGAACAGCAGCGAATCCAGATCTTCGAGGAATATGCCAATGGAGGATTGGATTTGCTCGATCGAGAATTGTGCGGTGCAGTAGATTATACCGAGCGGATTTTACTGATGTTGTCAGTCGATGCGTCGCGGCAAACTTCTAGATCGCCAAATTCGATCGGATCTAATTTGATGGGAGAAGATCCCACGGCAACCGCTTCAGCAGAGTTCGATCTGAGGAAATTTTTGGGTTAAATTGGGCTAAATATGTTTCAAAGAAACAAAACCAACTAAACTAAAGTCAGTTAATTGTATGCGTCCATCATTCCACCTAACGGGGAATGCCGTTACTTGGAGATAATATTATGAACGTTCTGCTCCTATATCCTCGTTTTCCGAAAAGCTTTTGGTCATTTGAGAAAATGATCGAACTGATGGGGCGCAAAGCTTTAATCCCACCGCTGGGATTGATCACCGTCGCTGCCATCCTGCCTCAAGAGTGGAACTTTAAGCTCGTCGATTTGAACGTTCGGGAAGTTACCGAAGCTGAGTGGAGTTGGTCTGAGCTGGTGATTTGCTCGGCGATGATCGTTCAAAAACCAGATTTACTCGCCCAGATTCAAGAAGCCAAACGTCGTGGCAAACGCGTCGCCGTCGGTGGCCCTTACCCCACCGCTTTACCCCACGAGGTGTCAGAAGTTGGGGCAGATTATCTAATTTTAGATGAAGGCGAACTGACGATTCCCTTATTTGTCGAAGCAGTCAAACAAGGGCAAATGTCGGGCACCTTCCGCGCACCCAATGGCGAACGTCCAGATGTTACTACCACTCCGATTCCCCGCTTTGAACTGCTAGACTTCGATGCGTATGCCGAAATGTCCGTCCAGTTTTCGCGGGGTTGTCCGTTCCAGTGTGAGTTCTGCGATATTATCGTTCTCTACGGTCGTAAACCTCGGACTAAAGATCCAGAGCAAATGCTCAAAGAACTCGATCGTCTCTACGAATTGGGTTGGCGGCGGAGTATCTTTATGGTGGATGACAACTTCATCGGCAACAAACGCAACGTGAAGCTGTTGCTGAAAGAACTATTGCCGTGGATGGTCGAACATAAGTATCCGTTCTCCTTTGCGACCGAAGCCTCAGTAGATTTGGCAAACGACCAAGAACTGATGGATATGATGGTTCAATGTAACTTTGGCTCCGTCTTCCTGGGGATTGAAACTCCAGATGAGGAAAGTCTGGCACTGACTCAAAAACATCAAAATACCCGCAGTTCCCTGAGCGAAGCAGTCGAACGGATTGCTAAATCGGGGATGCGCGTCATGGCTGGATTTATCATCGGCTTCGATGGTGAGAAAACAGGTGCGGGACAACGCATCGTTAAATTTGTCGAACAGACAAATATTCCCACCGCCGTGTTTAGTATGCTCCAAGCATTGCCAGATACCGCTCTATCCCATCGATTGGCAAAAGAAGGCAGACTACGCGGTACGGCAGATGGGAACATCAACCAAACCACGTTGATGAACTTTGTCCCCACGCGTCCACTCGAAGAAATCGCCATCGAGTATATGGATGCTTTCGATGACTTGTACGAGCCATCCAAATTCCTCGATCGTACTTACCGTCATTATCTCACGCTCGGTGAAGCTACCTATCCTTACAAAGGTGAAGGTCGCCAGAAATCAATCAGTTTGATGGTAATCCGTGCCCTCCTCATCATCTGCTGGCGACAAGGAGTAGTTCGCTCTACTCGTTGGCAGTTCTGGCGCAACCTCTGGAGCATGTACAAGCTCAATCCAGGCGGGGTTAGTAGCTATTTGGTGACTTGTGCCCAAATCGAACATTTCTTGGAGTACAGAGGCATTGTCCGCCGCGAGATCGGATCTCAATTAGCAGATTTCCTCGCTGATGAAGCCAGAATCAAAGCAGCAGAAAAAGTCGAGTCAGCAGCAGCTCTAGAAACGGCTGTCTAATAGATATCATTTTCAGCATTCAGGGTAGGGGTAATTCATAAATTACTCCTACCCTGAATTTTTAGGATATTTTAGAGGCTAGTTATTTGAGTAGTCTTCGATTACTTTCGGCTTTTTCTGTTCTTGATATATCGCCCACATCTGGCGATAGGCTGCTTCCATGTCGAGGGTAAATTGTTTGGCATTCCAGACAGGTGCAGTCGTGCGTCCCGATCGCAGTTTACCAGCGATTTTGTCTCGGAGGTCGCGATCGAGTCCCAATTTCACACCCCACTCGATATACTCTTGCTGATTCCAAGCAATCCCTTCCTCAATCCCAGCATTGAGCATGAAGGTATAACTATTTCGCGCTGCAAATTGTTGTCCGACTTGAGTCACCATCGGAATCCCCATCCACAGGGTTTCGAGAGTAGTAGTGGCACCATTGTATGGGAAAGTGTCGAGAACTATATCCGCGATCGCCAGATTGGCTCGATGTGTATATTCATCAATGTCCCGTTCTAAAAAGCGTAGTCGCTCCTCACCGAGACCGACTTCTGCTGCTAGGTTACCAAAAAAGTTTTGGATAGCTGCTGCATTACTTTCACCTTTAATCAGGAAATAGCCATTTGGCACAGATTTGATAATCTGCATCTGCGCTTTAATACAATCTGGATGACGCTTATAACCAGATTGGCAGCTCATGTAAACTACTGCATTAGCCGGAATATCTAGATCTTCACGTCGTAATGTGGGAGTACCGACTTCAAATCCATTAACTGCTAAATACGTCTGGGGTAATCGCCAGATTTTTTCTTGATAATAATCTTGGGCATCATCTGGCAATACATAAGGATCGGCAATGAAGTAATCGATCGCGGGAATACCTGTAGAGTCCCAGCCTAACCAAGATACTTGAACAGGAGCTGGTTTCTGTGCCATTACGGTACAGGTTATATTGTATGTCAGGCAATCTAAATCAATTAAAATATCAATTTCATCCGCCTTGATCTGAGCGGCGATCTTATCTGGAGAATCATGAAAATATGAAGTAATATCTGCTTTATCTCTAAACCATTGATGAGTGAAAGTATCTTCCTCACTTATATTTAAGCAGTAGAGAAAAATTTGAAAAGATTCCCGATCGTGATGGTGCATCAGCCACCGACTCAACCAGCCGACAGAGTGCTTTCTAAGCGTAGAACCAATATAGCCAATGCGGATACATTCAATTTTCTTTGGCAGCAAACACTCATCAGGTTCTGCTACTGCAATAATGGGCTGAATATATTGTTGATAAATAAGTGCTAGTCGATTTTGTAATAATTTATTGACACGAGGATTGTCTTCCGTATATGGGGAGAAAAATGAAGACATTATTACTTTCTGACATTGTTCTCGATCCAAATCCTGGGGAGATTCTTGAATAAATTCTGCTAACAACTGCCGATGAAGATTGATTCTTGCCTCTGCATCTTGCCAATTACCAGCACTAAAATGTGCTCGCTGAATCTGATAACTCCCAAATAGTCGCTCTATGGAATCCGACGCTAATTGATAAAATTGCTCGGCAATTGCTGTAGATCGAGCATAAAGACCGACACCAGAATAAAAATAGCTTAAAACCCTCAGTGTATCTAAAGTATCTGGCTGAATTTCATTACATATTTCGGTTAATCTAACTATAAATAAGTTGGCATCTTGTTGGAAAACTTGAAATAATGTGCCTAGCAGTTTGCCAATCAGGATTCCTGTTCTTGATGGCGTTGCCTGTAAACAAGATTTGATAATTTCTAAGCTTAGATCTGTCCGAATACATATTAATGCTCCCAGCACTTTTTCGACGACATATGCATCGACACTCTCGATCGAACTTGTCTGCAAAAGTTCGGATACTTGCCACTCAATCAGCGATGCTTCTACGAGCAGATCCAGTTTGTGAGCTAAATAGATCGAGTGGAAGATATTTTCAAGCCGATCGGGTGCTAACATCCACAGGTGTTGGCGGAGTAGCCATGCTGACTCTAGATCGGATATTTCAGCTCGATCTTGCGCTTCTCGTTCTAGCACTGCGATCAGATCGATAGTCAAGTCATCGATTTCAGATTCTGTGGCTGTGGCTAGAGGGGTAAACCAAGCAGCTTGGGCATCATCTTCTCTACCTGCTAGTAGATAAGCAACCCCCAAATGCCAATAATTACTAGCAATCGTCTCATCAGTTGCGATTGCTGTCTCATAAAAATCGATAGTAGATGGCGATCGATCGGGTGTCGATGCGATCGTGGGGGTAGACGTTGATACCTGCATGAGCTTAACTGCGACAAAGGACAAATCCATCCTTCAGTATAACTAGCCGCCAGTTGAGACCAAATCGAGGTAATTACGGAACATAATCAATTAAGTTGGCGTGCCCACAGTAAATTTACTTACATTTATCAAATGTAAGCTCGGAGCGCAAGCTTAAGCTAATGAGTTACTATTTAGAGACTTAGAGTAGTCTGAGTGGCACCCGTACAAGTAGGTGTGCTGCCTGCTGTCGTGGTGGGTGTCGTTGCCACAGCTCCAATAGTTATCATTTCACACAGGACAGTTCCTATCACACTTTGCTGGGCAGAGTTGCTAAACCGGACGGCACCACCACTATAACCCTTGAGAGCGGTATCTAAAGGACTAGCAATGATAGTAGCAGTGTCAGTAGTACCTGAGATCGTGTAACTATAATTAGTAGTAGTACCTGTTGTCACACCACTGATACTGCCGATCGCCAATACGTCAAATGAATTCGCGAAAGTATTATTTTCAGCTCGGAAC
>ENA-OFCI01000798-OFCI01000798.1-metagenomes-genome-assembly--contig:-NODE-798-length-16867-cov-3.490007_pt1 | contig 16867 bp, 16 predicted proteins | sample MGYA00153391_OFCI01 | MGnify analysis MGYA00153391
CGAGCAGACGCCGCAGTCCAGACAGCCACCGGCACCGGCCCTTGCCTCAGCCTCGGTCATCGCCGGCTCGAGCTCACCGAAGTCCGCCGGTGCGGGTGAGAACGCCATGTCCGCGACCAGGGGCTCCCGGCGGGTGTGGCTCTTCTCGCGGGCCAGCACCTCAGCCTTGTCCACCACCCCGAGCAGGTTGTCCAGGGCGGGGAAGCTGGCCAGCGGGCGATCCTGGACCCAGCTGTCGATCATGAAGGCGGCTCTTCGACCTGCGCCGACGGCTCGGGTGATGTCGCTGGCGCCGCTGGTGACGTCACCGGCGGCGAAGAGGTACGGGACCTCGGTCTGCAGGGTGTTGGGGTCGACCTTGATCCGGCTGCCGTCGGCGACACCGGCCAGGCTTTCGAACGGCGCCGTGTCAGGCGCCATCCCGATCGCTGAGATCACGGCCTCGCACGGGATATCGAACTCGCTGCCCTGGACCGGCTCGGGGCGGCGGCGACCAGAAGCGTCGGGCGCGCCGAGCACCATCTTCTGGCAGCGAAGCGCGTTGACCTTGCCATCCGCGTCCGCCCGAACCGAGACGGGGGCGACGAGGAACTCGAAGGCGACGCCTTCCTTCTCGGCGTCATCGACCTCGGCGACATGGGCCGGCATCTGGTCGCGACCGCGCCGGTAGGCGACCTTGATCTCGAGCGCACCGAGGCGCCGAGCAGTGCGGGCGGTATCCATCGCGACGTTGCCGCCACCGACGACGACGACGCGCTTGCCGGTCAGGTCGGGGGCCTGCCCGAGTGTCACCTGGCGGAGGAAGTTCAGGCCGGTGAGTACGCCTTCGGACTCCTCACCCGGCACGCCCAGAGAGGTCGAGCGGGGGGTGCCGGTCGCGAGCAGTACCGCGTCATAGCCCTCGGCCTTGAGCCCCTCGAGGTCCTCGACATGTGTTGAGGTCACGATCTCGACACCAAGCGCCGTGACGTTGGCGATGTCCTGCTCCACGACTTCCTGGGGCAGCCGGTAGGCGGGAAGTGCATGGCGAAGGAAGCCACCGGGCTGGGCCTCGGCCTCCAGGATTCGCACCTGGTAGCCCAGACGTGCGAGCTGCCAGGCCGCGGTCAGACCGGCTGGCCCGGAGCCGACGATCGCCACGCTCTTGCCGTTGGACGCAGGGATCTCTATGCCCGGGCCGTCCATCTCGGTGTAGTGGCGGTCGGCGACGAACCGCTTGAGCCGGCGGATCGGGATCGCGGCCTCGAGGTCGCTACGAGTGCATTCGCTCTCGCACGGTGCGTAGCAGGCTCGTCCGAGGGTGCCGACCAGCGGCGTCGCGTCCAGGATCAGCTGGAACGCCTCCTCGTACTTTCCGCTGCGGATAAGGGACACGTAGCCGTGCGCCTTGATGCCGGCTGGACACGTGTCGATGCACGGTGACGTGCCAGCCCGCTGGATGACTGCCTTCTTCGGCACGGCCTGGGGGAAGGCGATGTACGCCGCCCGGCGAGCGACCAGGTCGTAGTTGAACTGGTCGGGCACCGCGACAGTGCAGGCGGTCTCGCACTGGCTGCACCCGGTGCAGGCGTTCCAGTCGACGAAGGTGGAGTTCTCGCGAACCGTGGCGTTGAAGCCACCGTCAGCGTCCCGCCTGATCCCCATGACCTCGCTGTAGTTCTTGGTGGTGATGTTGGGGTGGTTGATGGTCGAGGACATCTTCGGGCCTGAGATACAGCTGGCGCAGTCGAGCGTTGGGAAGACCTTGCTGAGCAGGATCATCCGTCCGCCGACGCTGGCCTCCTTCTCCACCAGCAGGACCTTGTAGCCCATGTCGCCGAGCTTGATCGACGACTCCATCCCGCCGATGCCGCTACCGATCACCATGACGTCGTAGTCGTTCTTGGGCATAAGTGCGTTGTCCATCTGTGGCTCCAGTTTTCGGATAAGCCTTGGTGCCGTCCCGCAGGCCCGGCGACGTCCTAGATTCTTGGGAAGTCCTAGATAAAGAGGTTGACGTTCGACTCGTCCGCATCGCCGAGGTAGCTCGCGACCCCGGCGTACTCGAGGCCGTCGATGAGCTCCTCAGCCTTCAAACCCATGATGTCCATCGACATGGCGCAGGCGATCATCTTCACGCCCTGCTCCCTAGCGGAGGCGATGAGATCCTCGAGGGACATGACCTTCTGCTCGCGCATCATCCGCTGCATGAGCTTGGGCCCCGCCCCGGCGAAGTTCATCTGCGAGAGCTTCAGGCGTCCCGGACCCCGGGGCATCATCATGGCGAATGCCTTCTGCAGGAAGTTCTTGCCGCTGGTCGCGACCTTCTCCGGACGCCGGAGAGCATTGAGGCCCCAGAAGGTGAAGAACATCGTGACGTCGTCGTCCATCGCCGCCGCGCCGTTGGCGATGATGAAGGCAGCCATCACCTTGTCGAAGTCACCGCTGAAAAGGATGATCGTCTTTCGGGTCTTCACGTCCACCATGTCGGCGTCTCTCTCTGGTTGCTCGGTTGGTTACAGTGCGACTGGCTCGCTGATTGCTGCGGAGACTGGTCCCAGCTCCGTCAGCGTCTGCGAGAACTCCCGCATGTAGCCGACGAATGGTTCAGCACACACCGAACACAGCGCTGCCATCTTCAGCCGCTGGGGCGCAAACCCCCTGGCCTTCATCAGGGCCTGCGCCTGCTCGATGATCCGAGCGGTCCGCTTCCCGCAGTCGTCCAGCAGGGCGCACTCGTCCCCGTCGGACCCGATGAACACCCCGTCCAGCCCACGCTCGAACGCGTGCACGATCCATCCGGGCTTGAGCCCGCTGCTGCAGGGGACGTTCATCGTGGAGACTGTCGCCGGGTAGTGCAGGTGCCTGCTCCCGGCCAGGTCGATGCCGGGGTCGGAGATGTTGTTCGTCGAGAAGACGAGGATTCTCGGCTTGAACCCGGTTTCGGAAACGGTGGTCACGCTCAGCTCACTTGCTCTTCCGCAGGAACAGCTGCAGGTATCCGGCGTCGTCGACCGAACCGAGGTAGTCGTGACCCATCTTCTTGCACCAGGCGGGGAGGTCCTTCAGGGTCCCGGTGTCAGAGGCGAGAACTTCCATGACCCCGCCGACCGGAATCCCGCCGATAGCCTTCTTGGCTGCCAGGATCGGTCCCGGGCACGAGGTGGCCCGCGAGTCAACGACCAGATCGGACTTGAGAGCCTTGAGCTCTTCGGTGGCTACAGCCATGGTGAAACCTCCTTGAAAAGGGCGCGCGAAAGTGCGCCTGGTGTCGTCTGTCTTGGTCTGAACCGATGCCTGGCGTTCCGCCAGTTGCAGCGTTGTCGCGCTGTCTTCAGCACTTATCCTAGAGTACCCCTAGGGGTATATGGACCTCTTGGGCAGTGTGCTCCGTCACATACTGGGGGGGGTATGCCGGTACCGACACCCCATCGCCTCAGCGTCAGTCCCAACGCCGAGCACGGCTGCAAGACAACAACATTCCCCCGGCGTGCCACGGGTAACGGAAGGGTGGGCCCAACACCTACGAAGGGACAAGCGGCCAGGCCGAGTCACGACGATGAGGATGCTCATGCGGATCGGGATCCAGCTCCCCAGCTTCAGCGACCGCTGAACTCGCCACCTGCCGTGCACCGTCCCCATCCGCCCGTGCTCATCGGCGGTGGCGGGGAGAAGAAGACACTTCGGCTGGTAGCCAAGTAGGCCGACGCCTGCAACCTCTTCGACAGCCCCGAGCTGCCACACAAGCTGGAGGTGCTGCGGCGAGAGAGGGGTGTGAGCAGTGGGTGAAGCCGCGAGATGGTCCCAAAGTCGTCGGTCATCTCTGTCGTTGCCCGCCAGCCGGACCGAAAACCTGGGCGACCTCGGGCCACGCACGGGCGCGAAGCCAGAGGTGCCCCTGCGCGTGGTCGCACCCGACCTCCAGCAGCCAGTCGGCGACCTCCTGCCACTCCACACCAACTGCGGTGACCAGACAGCCGAGGCTGGAACCGAGATCGATCAGTGAGCGCACCATGGCGCTGTCGCCGGGCAGGGCGGAAATGAGTTTCCTGGCGATCTTGACCTCCGACACCTTCAGGGTGCGCAGCTGGGACAGGCTCATGAAGCCGGTGCCGAAGTCGTCGATGGACATGACGATGCCCTGTGCGGCCAGGGCGCCAACGACCGGGGCGACCCTTTGGGCCCTGGAGGCCAACGCCGTCTCGGTCACCTCTAGATGAAGCCGGTCGGGACGCACGCCCGACTCCAGCAGGATCTGGGCAACGGTGCCGGCGAACTCCGACGACTCAAGGTCCTGGGCGGAGATGTTGACCGCCACCGTCCAGTCATGTCCGGCCGTCGTCCAGGCGGCGTAGTCGGCGAGCGCTCGCCAGAGCACCCAGCTGGTCAGGGACCTGATGAGGGCCGAATGCTGCTCGGCCGGGACCACGGGCACGAACTCGGAAGGCGTCAGCAGCCCGCGTTCGGGGTGCTGCCAACGCACGAGGGCCTCGAGACAGCTCACCCGTCCGGTGCCGAGCTCAATCTTTGGCTGGTAGTGGAGCACCAGCGCGCCGCCCTCCAGCGCCCGGCGCAGCTCCGCGTGCAACGCCGTTCCACGCTTCCTGGGCGCCGCACCCGGCTGTGTCGTCGTTTCGGCGCCACCCAGCGTGGCGATGGCGATGCCGATGGCGATGCCGACCGCCAACACGAGCGCAGCGAACGCCCAGAAGATCAACGGGGTCATGCTCGGCGTCCGTCGCTCAGGCCGCGGTGAAGAGACATCCCCCACCCCCAACGTGGGTCGTGACAGATCTCATGGCTACGCCTCCCCTAAGAAAGGACATCGCGGTCCTTCGAAAGGAGTCTGACATGCGCCTCAGATGAGGTGCAAACACGCAAAAGGGCATTGGCCTGGCGATGGCCGGTCGCCATCCCCAGGAGGCTCTGCGTCCGGCGGAGGGGACTTTGGTCCCGACGATCGCGCCGTCGCGCGCGGGAGGATCACCGGGGAGGCGCCATGGCCGACTTTGGAGAAGTAGTCCTGCAGGTTCCAGGGCTGCAGTTGCTGGTCGACCTTCTGGGCGAGCATGGGTGGGCGGTCATCGGCCCGACGGTCAGGGACGGCGCGATCATCCATGCCGAGATCACCTCGGTCGATCAGCTTCCCCGCGGGGTGGGAGATCTCCAGGACGCTGGCAGCTACCGGTTGGAACAGCGAAGCGACGAGGCGCTGTTCGGATACGCTGCCGGTCCCCAGGGCTGGAAGGCGCTGCTGTTCCCTTCTCGCGAGCTGCTGTGGAGCGGCAGCAGAAACGGGGCCGAGGTGGAGGTTGAGCCCGCCGTCGTGGACGCGCCTCGCCTCGCGTTGCTCGGCGTCCGGTCCTGCGACCTGCATGCGATGGCGATCCACGACCGCGTCCTCGCCCAGCGGGCCGTGACCGACACGGCATACGTCGCCCGGCGTGAGGCCACGTTCATCGTGGCGCAAACCTGCTCCGATCCCGGTGGCACCTGCTTCTGCGTCTCGATGGGCACCGGACCGGTTCCTGACGAAGGTTTCGACCTCGCACTGACCGAGCTGCTCGACCAGGCCGGACACCGATTCCTTCTCGTCTCCGGCAGCGACCGAGGAAGTGAGGTTCTCGACGAGCTGAAGGCACGATCGGCCAGCGACGAGGTCATCGCTGCCGGCGAGCACGACCATGTCGCAGCGCGCGAGGTCGGCGCTCGGGCGGCGCAGAACATGGGCCGGTCATTGGACACCGACGGACTTCGCGACCTGCTCTACGCGAACACCGAGCACCCGCAGTGGGACGACGTGGCGAGTCGTTGCCTGTCCTGCACAAACTGCACGCTCGTGTGCCCCACCTGCTTCTGCACCTCCGTGGACGACGTCAGCGACCTCACCGGCAGCACGACGGAGCGGTGGCGGGTGTGGGACTCCTGCTTCACCACCGACTTCTCCTACCTTCACGGCGGCAGTGTCCGCACCTCGGTGCAGTCGCGCTACCGCCAGTGGGCCACGCACAAGCTCGCCGCGTGGATGGACCAGTTCGGCACGTCGGGATGCGTCGGCTGCGGCCGCTGTATGACGTGGTGCCCGGCCGCAATCGACCTCACCGCCGAGGTCGCGGCCATCCACTCAGGAAAGGACTGACATGCGCACCATCGAGCAGTACCTGCCCGACCATCCCTTCTTCGAGGGACTGGACGCGCCGACGCTGGCGCTCGTCGCTGGTTGCGCCACCAACATCAGCGTCGCCGCCGGCCAGTACCTGTGCCGCGAGGGTGACCCGGCTGACCGGTTCTTCGTCGTCCGCCGCGGCCGGGTGGCCATCGAGGTCCACGGCCCCTCTTCCGGAACGTTGGTGCTCGACACTGCCGACGAGGGCGATGTCGTGGGCTGGTCGTGGCTGGTGCCCCCCTACCGCTCCACGTTCGACGCCCGCGCCGCCGAGGCCACCGGCGTGGTCGCCTTCGACGGCGCGTGCCTGCGCGGCAAGTGCGAGCAGGACCCACGTCTGGGATACGAGCTGATGCAGCGCGTGACCCAGGTGATGAACGAGCGGTTGGTGGCGGCCCAGGTGCGTCTGCTCGACCTCTACGGCGCCCGTGGGGCCACCAGTGCCGCCTCTCGCTGAGCCGACCGCTCTGGCGCCGGTCGACGGTGCGATGGTCCCCAGACTCTTCCGCCTCGTGGGCCGGCGGCAGGACACCGCCGACACGTTCACCCTCCTGCTCGAGCCCCATAACGGTGTCCCGCTGGCCTTCGTCCCCGGCCAGTTCACGATGCTGTCGGCCTTTGGAGTCGGCGAGGTGCCGATCTCTGTCAGCGGTGATGCACACGTCTCCGGGCCGCTGCAGCACACGGTGCGTGACGTCGGAGCCGTGACACACGCCCTCTCCCGCGCGTCGGTCGGCGACGTCCTGGGCGTTCGGGGGGCGTACGGCACAGGCTGGGACGTGTCGGACGCTCGCCCGGGAGACGTGGTCTTCGTCGCTGGAGGCATCGGGCTGGCGCCTCTGCGTCCGGCGGTGCTCGAGGTGCTCGCCCATCGGGAGGACTATGGCCGGGTGGTCGTGCTCTACGGCGCCCGGAGCCCCGACGAGCTTCTCTTCACCGACGAGCTGGGCCAGTGGCAAGAGCAAGGGGTCGAGGTCCTCGTCACGGTCGACTACGGCCCGACGACCTGGACCGGTCGGGTCGGGCTCGTGACGACGCTCGTCGCGCGGGCAGGGTTCGATCCCAGGACCACGCTCGCCCTCATCTGCGGTCCCGAGGTGATGATGCGGCATACAGCGCTGGCACTGGTCGCGCGGGGCGTGCGCTCCAGCCGGATCAGGGTCTCCCTCGAGCGCAACATGCGCTGCGGGGTCGGTCTGTGCGGACACTGCCAGTACCGCGAGCTGTTCGTTTGTGTGGACGGCCCCGTGCTGCCCTACGCCCAGGTCACCGGCCTGCTCGGACTCCGGGAGGTGTGACATGACAGAGAACGGTCGCCCCAAGCTGGCCGTCTGGAAGTTCGCCTCGTGCGACGGCTGCCAGCTGACCCTGCTCAACTGCGAGGACGAGCTCATCCCGCTGGCCGGCACGGTGGAGATCGCCTACTTCCCGGAAGCGACTCGCGCCGTGGTCGAGGGCCCGTATGACGTCTCGCTCGTCGAGGGTTCGGTGACCACTCCGGCTGACGCCGAGCGCATCCTCGAGATCCGCCGCGTCTCCCGACTGCTGATCACGATCGGTGCCTGCGCGACCAGCGGCGGGATCCAGGCGCTTCGCAACTTCGCGGACGTCGCGGAGTACCGCTCGATCGTCTACGCCCACCCGGAGTACGTGCAGACCCTCGAGCGATCCACGCCGATCGCCGCGCACGTGACCGTCGACTACGAGCTGCACGGCTGCCCGATCGACTCCAGGCAGCTTCTCGAGGTGCTGGCCGCCTTCGTCCAGGGCCGCCGTCCCCGGATCCCGTCGTACAGCGTCTGCGTGGAGTGCAAACGCCGCGGCACCCTCTGCGTCGCGGTCGCCCACGGGACGCCGTGCCTCGGCCCGGTCACACTCGCCGGGTGCGGCGCCCTCTGCCCCACATACTCGCGAGGCTGCTACGGCTGCTTCGGCCCCCAGGACACCCCCAACACAGGCTCCCTGGCCGACCGGCTCCAGCTGCTCGGCATGAACGAGCCCCAGGTGCTGCGCGTCTTCCGCACCTTCAACGCCGCCGCTGAGTCATTCAGGCTCGAGAGCGAGAAGCACGAGGAGGCGACCCCGTGACGCACAAGCTCACCCAGGGCGATCAGATCCTGCACGTCGAGAACCTGGCCCGGGTCGAGGGCGAGGGAAGCATGCATGTCGTCGTCAAGGACGGCCGCGTGGCCGACGTCGAGCTGCAGATCTTCGAGCCGCCACGGTTCTTCGAGGCGTTCCTGCGCGGGCGTGCGTGGACGGAACCACCGGACATCACCGCCCGCATCTGCGGGATCTGCCCAGTCGCCTACCAGATGAGCTCTTGCCTTGCGATCGAAAGCGCCTGCGGTGTAACAGTTCCGGAGGAGCTCCGGCTCCTGCGCCGCCTGCTCTACTGCGGCGAGTGGATCGAGAGCCACTCGCTGCACATCTACCTGTTGCATGCGCCGGACTTCCTGGGCTACCCCGGCGCGATCGAGATGGCCGCCGACCACGGCCCCGTCGTCGAGCGTGGACTGCGGCTGAAGAAGGCGGGCAACGCCCTCATGACCCTCGTCGGTGGACGCGCCATCCACCCGGTGAACGTCCGTGTCGGTGGCTTCTACCGCCTCCCCTCCCCTGAGGAGCTCCGCAGCATCCGTCCAGCGCTGGAGCGGGCCCGCGACGATGCCGTCGAGACGGTCCGCCTCGTGGCCGGCTTCGACTTCCCCGACATGGTCCAGCACCAGGAGTACGTCGCGCTGCGGTCACCGCACGGGTACCCCCTGGAGGGCGGTTCTGTGGTCACCAGCACCGGCCGCGCCTTCGAGGTCGCCGACTTCGGAACACACGTCGTTGAGGAGCACGTTGCCAGGTCCAACGCGCTGCACGCGCGGCTCGACGACCAGGAGCTGTATGTCGTGGGGCCGCTGGCGCGCTACGCGCTCAACCACGACCAGCTCGGCCCGCTCGCCCAGGAGGTCGCGCGCGACGCAGGGCTGGGCGCCGAGTGTCGCAACCCGTTCCAGTCGATCGTCGTCCGTGCTGTCGAGCTTGTCCACGCGACCGACGAGTCCCTGCGGATCATCGACAGCTGGGAAGGTGCCGCGGCGCCGTTCGTGGACGTCCCGGCGCGCGCGGGGATCGGGTACGGCGCGACCGAGGCACCACGCGGATTGCTCTACCACCGCTACGAGCTCGACGAGGACGGGACGATCCTGGACGCCACGATCGTGCCCCCCACCTCGCAGAACCAGCGGAGCATCGAGGCGGACCTGCGGGTGTTCGTCCAGGACCGCCTCGACCTTCCCCGCGACGAGCTGGTCCGCCAGTGCGAGCAGGCGATCCGCAACTACGACCCCTGCATCTCATGCGCGACGCACTTCCTCGACCTCACGATGGAAGAGCATTGACCGCGCAGACACTCGTCATCGGTCTCGGCAACCCCGACCGCGGCGACGATGCCGTAGGCGTAGAGGTCGCCCGCCGGGTAGCCGAAGAACGCCTCGACATCCGGGTCCTCGAGCTCGACGACCCCAGCGAGGCGCTCGACGCCTGGGCACCGGAAGACACCGTCGTCGTGGCGGACGCGGTCAGCTCCGGCGGCGACCCCGGCGACATACACGTCCTCGACGCGGTTGCACGGAGGCTGCCCACAGGGAGCTGGGCAGCGGGAGGCACCCATGCGTTGGGTCTGGCCGCCGTCGTGGAGCTGGGTCGGGCCCTCGGCCGGTTGCCCCGCAGACTTGTCGTGGTCGGGGTAGAGTCCGGACGATTCGACCACGGCGACCCCATGTCGGACGCGGTCGCGGCAGCAGTGCCAGCCGCTGTCATTGCCGTGCTGGCAGCCCTCGATGAAGGCGCAGGTTAGCCCTGATCTGTCTCGGGATGGTGGGCCAGGTCACCGCCACGAGGTCGCCCGGGTGTGTCGAGGTCGACGCGGGAGACCGGGTCGTCACGGCTTCGTTGCTCACGATGACCGACGCCGTTCGGGCCGGCGACTGGGTGCTGATGCACTCAGGGATGGTCCTCGGCCTGCTCACCGAGCAGGAAGCCAAAGACGCCCTCAAGCTCCGCAGCAGCCCGACCACCGGCTGAATGCATCGCGACTCAGGGCGTGACCAACGCCACGGTCGGCGCCGAACCGATATCCGTATCGTGGTCACCATGGTCACGATCAAGGATGCCGCCACCGATTTCCTCGCCACGAAGAGAATTGCGGTCACGGGGGTATCCAGGGACCCGCAAGGACACGGCGGCAACGTCGTATACAAGCGCCTGCGGGAGAGGGGCTATGAAGTCTTCGCCGTCAACCCGAACGCCGAGACCGTCGGCGGAGACCGCGCCTATCCGGACCTGAGGTCGATTCCTGGCGGTGTCGAAGCTGTGGTGATCGGGACCAAACCGGTAACAGCGGAGGCGACGATGCGAGAGTGCGCGGAGCTGGGGATCAGCCACGTGTGGATGCACCGGTCCATGGGCGCCGGAAGCGTCTCGGCATCAGCGACCGAGTACGGCCGGGCGCATGGCATCACTGTGATCGACGGCGGCTGCCCCTTGATGTTTGACCCCACCGCTGACTTCGCCCATAAGTGCATGCGATTCGTCCTCAGCCGCTCGGCTGCCGTTCCCAGGCACGTGGGCTGATCTGGCGGCGGAGCCGTCGAACAGGGTTGTCTCCAGATACCCGCTGTGTGGTCTCGGGTGGTGTAGCCGCGGGTCGTCTCGGCCCGTTCGGTAGTGCCTGCCGTCGAGGAGAGGAACTCCTTCGACGTCACAGGGCGGGAGAGCATCGGGTAGTCCTTCGCGATGCGACCAGCTACGTGGTCAACGCCGCCAAGCTGCGTCAGCAGGAGCAGCTCAGCGAGCAGCTGCAGGTGGCGGCCGAGGCGATAGCTGCCGTGGGCCTTCAGGTCTGAGTTTTGGCTCCCCCGAGCTCTAGGTTGGGGGGCGTTACGAGTGTAAAATATAGAAGTTACGTCGCTCCAGAACCTGGTGGCGTTGCCGTGCGCCCGTGCTGCTCCCGAATCTCGGTGGCCCGTGTCCTTCATCCCGGGGACCACTGAATCGAGTTCGCCATGTTGGAGCCATCGAGCGATCCCCACCACTTTTCCGAAGGGTCCGACCACCAGGTCGTACCCTGCCCGACCCAACCCACGAACCACGCCTCGACCAAGTTCCCAGCGCCCTCTGCCGGCCGTGGTGCCGCAGGCACGCAGGTAGCGGCCAGGACACACGCCATACGTCAGGTAGCGGTCCGTCAGGCCCCCGCCGGGCGGCTCAGCGAGATCGTCGAGGATCTGGACCGGGCGATCCAGATTGCTTTGGCCGACGGGCCTCGCGGGGTGGTCTACGATCTGTCCGCCGTACTGGCCGGCGCCGAGCCGGGTGCGGTTGCGATGCTCGCCACGGCAGGACGGCACGTTCGCGACTGGCCCGGGATCCCCGTGGCCATGTCCTGCCCGGACCCGCGGGTTCGCGAGCGGCTGTGCGCCCACCCCCTAGGTGGGTACCTGATCGTGACAGCATCGATGCTCCCTGCGGTATCCGCGGTGCTGGCGACCCCGATCCCGGCCGTTGAGCGGCTACGACTCGCACCGCACCCGACCGCGCCGCGCGCATCTCGGGAGTTCGTCACCCGTACCCTGCTCGGCTGGGGCCTGGGCCCGCTCATCCCCTGCGCCTGCCTGGTGGTCAGCGAGCTGGTGACCAACTCCACGATCCGTGCCGGAACTGACATCGGCGTGTCCGTCGAATGGAACCTGGGGGCACTACGTCTGCGCGTTCGAGACAACAGTCCCGACCTACCGCGCCAGCAACACTCCCCGTTCGACGTGGACGGGCGAGGGCTCAGCGTTGTGGCTGGACTCTCTCGCGCCTTCGGGGTCCTGCCCACCGCCGAGGGCGGAAAGGTCGTCTGGGCCGTGCTCAACACCGCCCGGCCACGCCCACCGACCAGCCCACACCGCCCTGAGCCTGCCAACGCAACCCAGGACTCGCCCATGTTCGCCGACGCCCCCGGCCCGACCGGACTGGCCTTCAGTGCCCTCTCCAGCCAGCACCAAACCGACCCCCGAGGGCTGGCGCCTGTCCACCCCTTCTGAGGTGACCACCGGCGGTGGCGGCAACAAGCGTTGGACAGCCACAGAGCTAACATCGTTCCTAGCCGAGTGAGGCGGTCGGTGACCTGTGACCGATCCGCCGCGGTGACCGTAGGTCCGACGGGTCAAGGGCGACCTGAACTCACGCCGATCTTTCGTCAAGGTAGGGTCAGCGGCTATCCGTTCAAAGGTGGAGAGGTTCCATCATTCAACGGACGTTCGCAATAACTGAGCATTACGATGAAGTCGGCTGAGCCGGTGAGGGAACGCCTCAAGATGGCGCGGGGGCTTCGTCCACTCTTCGACTCCCCACCAGATCCTTTGGATGGAGAGCAGATGATGCCGAGGAGTGGAACGCCCACCTGGGCGGGTGCAGGACTGACGCAACGGGCGACGCACCGATGTCTGCGCGGGTGCCCGATCGTGGCTGCGACATGACCGGTCTGAATCAGGCAGAAGAGGGCAGTGGCGCCGGACTCGTGCTGTCAGCCGTCGAGTTCAGCTGGGATTCCATCATCACCGTCACCGTGGACGGTGTCATCACGAGCTGGAATCCGGCCGCTGAGAGGGTATTCGGCTACACGAAGCGCGAGATCATCGGGAAGCCCAGCTCTCTGCTGAGTCCGGATGACCGAGTCGACGAGACCCGCGCTGCCCTGGCGAAGCTGCGAACTGGCCAGCAGGTCGAGCATCTTGAGACTTTCCGAGTCCGAAAGGACGGAACGGTATTCCCGGTCTGGGTCACCGCCGCACCAATCTTGGACAAGGATGGCGCGGTCGTTGGCGTAACCGCGATTCACCGCGACGTCACCGAAATGAAGCAGACCTTCGAGACTGCTCATCGCATGGCGTCGGTCGTCGAGCACTCCGATCATGCCATCGTCGGAAGGACGCTCGAGGGCATCATCACCAGCTGGAACCCGGCCGCTGAGAGGATGTTCGGCTACACGAGCCAGGAGGTCGTGGGCCAGTCCATCGACATGCTCATCGGTGTCGAAGGGTCCGAGGAGATCAGGTCCATCCTGGCCAGGACCAGGACCGGAGAGCATCTCGAGCATTTCGAGACGATCCGGGTCCGCAAGGACGGCACGTTCTTCCCGGTCTCGCTCACGATCTCACCGATTCACGACCGTGAGGGCTCGGTCGTAGGGGTATCCACCATTGCCCGCGACATGAGCGAGAGGAGGAAGGCGACCGAGATCCGCCAGAGCCCGGCCCCGCAGGAGAACCTGCTCAACACCTTCATGATATCTACGTCAGTGGGTATCGTCCTGGCCGCTACGGATGGCTCTATCCAGGTGGTCAACCGCTCGATGTGCGACCTTCTGGGGTACGACGAGGCATGGTTCCTGGCCCACCGGCTTCGTGACCTGCTCCATCCCGACGAGATTGAAGAAGCTACCCGCGATCGCGCCCGACTGATCGACCGATCCAGGGATCCGCTTGCCACGAAGGTGCGTCTGGTCCGGTCTGATGGCGCGACGATCTGGGTGAGTCGGGCAATGGTCGTGATCCCTGGTCAGGACGGCAAGCCGGACGTCCTCATGGTCCAGGCTCGGGAGATCACCGCAGAGCAGGCTCATCAGACGCTGGCCTGACAAGCCCATCCACGACCCGCTGACCGGGTGCACAACGGATCCTGGACATTCTCCACTCCGATCTACAAGCCGTGAAACAAGCCGCACCTCAGCGGGGATATTTGCTCACGTGGACAACTTCAAGGTCGGTCGGCAACGACTCTCTTGGCCAGCGGCCGGCGACGAGGTGCTGATCACCCTCGCGAACCGGATCGTCGCGGCACTGTGCCCGGCGGACGGACGGCGGCGACGAACGCCTGCGCCGTGCCCGCGAGGCCATCCTTGTCCGCAGCCGTGCAGGGCGGGGTAATAGGTTTGGGCGTATGGAGTATCGACAGTTGGGAAGGTCAGGCCTGCGGGTCTCCGCGATCACGCTGGGCACGATGGGCTTCGGTGGAACGGGATGGGCCAGCGTTGTCGGCAAGATCGACGTCGAAGGTGCACGCCGGCAGATCGGACTTGCCCGTGACGCCGGGGTCAACCTGATCGACACTGCCGACGTCTACTCCAACGGGTTGTCGGAGGAGATCGTCGGCCAGGCTCTCGGCAAGGATCGCGAGGACTTACTGATATCGACCAAGGTGCGCATGCCGATGGGCGAAGGCCCGAACGACGCCGGTTTGTCGCGCCACCACATCATCCGCGCCGCCGAGGCGAGCTTGCGCCGGCTGGGCACCGACCACATCGACCTGTACCAGGTGCACGAATGGGATGGCCAGACGCCACTGGAGGAGACGCTGACTGCCTTGGACTCTTTGGTTCAGGCAGGAAAGGTGCGGTACATCGGCGCGTCCAACTACGCGGCGTGGCACCTGATGAAGGCGTTGGGGATCTCAGAGCGCACCAGCCTGGCGCGCTTCACCAGCCAGCAGATCTACTACTCGCTGCAGGCACGTGACGCCGAAACCGAACTGGTGCCCGTATCCATCGATCAGGGACTTGGCATCCTGGTTTGGAGCCCACTCGCCGGCGGCCTGCTATCCGGCAAGTATCGCCGCGGCGTGGACGCTCCTGCGGGGAGCCGACACCTCAGTGAGTGGGATGAGCCGCCGGTCCATGACCAGGACAAGCTGTACGCCACGATCGAGGTCCTCATCGAGATCGGCTCCGCGCGAGGCGTTTCAGCCGCGCAGATCGCGTTGGCCTACATCATCGGCAAGCCCGCCGTGACCTCGGTGATCGTCGGCGCCCGCACCGAGGACCAGCTGGCCGACAACCTGGCCTCCGCCCTACTCACGCTCACCCCTGATGAGGTCTCGCGGCTGGATGAAGTCAGCGCCCAGCCCCTGCTCTACCCGTACTGGCACCAGGCCAAGACGTCCGCCGATCGGCTCAGCCCCGCCGATCTGAGCCTGCTTGGCCGGCACATCCGCTAACCGCGGCGAAGCTGTCCTCCAGCAGGTTGAGGTCGGTGGCGGCGAGAGAACCAGGGGCGGCGGCGTTGGACGTCCATGCATAGGTAACCCCGTCCAAAGCTGACCGGATCTTGCCGCCCGGATCCCTGCCGATCATCACGACGCCGATCAGCGGGCTACCCGCCCCATGACGGGGAACTTGCTTCAGCCAACGACCGGGGCGACCTGCCCGGTCCAACCCGGCCTCTGGCCTTGCGGACTCGATAGTCTGAACGCCCAGCGGATCAGAGGAGAGCGGCATGCCCAGCACCGTCAAGGGAGTAATCGCTCGCACCAAGGGTGAGCCGGTGGAGATCGTCGACGTCATCGTGCCGGATCCGGGTCCTGGTGAAGCCGTTGTCAAGATCGAGGCGTGCGGAGTCTGCCACACGGACGTGCACTACCGCGAAGGTGGCATCAACGACGAGTTCCCGTTCCTGTTGGGCCATGAGGCCGCTGGTGTGGTCGAGGCGGTGGGCGAAGGTGTCACCAACGTCGCGTCCGGCGACTTCGTGATCCTGAACTGGCGCGCTGTCTGCGGTCAGTGCCGATCGTGTGCCAGGGGCAAGCCGCAGTACTGCTTCAACACTCACAACGCCACGCAGAAGATGACTCTGGCTGACGGCACCGAGCTCTCGCCTGCGTTGGGGATCGGCGCGTTCATCGAGAAGACCCTGGTCGCGGCCGGTCAGTGCACCAAGGTCGACCCGCGGGTCGATGCCACCGCCGTTGGCCTGCTCGGCTGCGGGGTGATGGCCGGGTTTGGTGCCGCGGTCAACACCGGTGGTGTCAGCCGTGGTGACTCGGTGGCCGTGATCGGCTGCGGCGGTGTGGGCAGTGCCGCGATCGCCGGTGCGGCGGTGGCCGGGGCGACCACGATCATCGCGGTGGACGTGGATGACCGGAAGCTGGAGTGGGCCCGGAAGCTCGGCGCCACCCACACGGTCAACTCCCGCAGATCCGACGCCGTTGAGGCCATCCGGGAGCACACCGGCGGCCACGGCGCGGACGTGGTCGTCGATGCGGTCGGTCGGCCCGAGACTTACGAACAGGCTTTCTACGCCAGGGACCTGGCCGGCACCGTCGTTCTTGTGGGAGTGCCCGCGCCCGATCTCCTGGTCACGTTGCCGATGATCGAGATCTTCGGTCGCGGTGGGGCGTTGAAGTCGTCCTGGTACGGCGACTGCCTGCCCAGCCGGGACTTCCCGATGTTGGTCGACCTCTACCGTCAGGGCCGTTTCGACCTCGGCGCGTTCGTGTCCGAGACCATCGGCCTGGGCGATGTCGAGGCGGCGTTCGAGAAGATGCGCAAGGGCGAGGTCCTGCGTTCGGTCGTGGTCCTGTGAACGCGAGGGCGTCGGCCGTCCGCGTGGACAAGGTGGTCACGTCGGGCACGTTCAGCCTTGACGGTGGCACCTGGGACGTCGACAACAACGTCTGGGTCATCGGCAACGACGACGAGTGCATCGTCATCGACGCCGCCCACGACGGTCGGCCGATCCTGGCGGCGGTAGCCGAGCGCAGGGTCATCGCGGTCCTGCTCACCCATGGGCACGATGACCACATCGGCGCGGTCGGTGAGGTCGAGGACGTGACGGGCGCTCCGTCATACCTGCATCCCGCCGACCGGGTCCTGTGGGACGCGGCCTATCCGGTGACCCCCGACGGCGA
>ENA-OFCI01000799-OFCI01000799.1-metagenomes-genome-assembly--contig:-NODE-799-length-16862-cov-13.827453_pt1 | contig 16862 bp, 26 predicted proteins | sample MGYA00153391_OFCI01 | MGnify analysis MGYA00153391
AGTGGCTATCGGGCGTTCTCCTTGCGATCGCCGCCATCCTCAGCGCGCTTCACCTTGCAGGGAAATAGGCGCGTGACATGACCGCTCCCAACCGAATTCAGAGCCTCCTTACGGCGTGGGTCAACCGCGTGCAGGAACTCGAGGATGCACTATGGACGCTCCTTCAGGCGATGACGATTGACGCTGCTACGTTCGATTTGCTGGACAAGATTGGCGCACTGGTTGGAGAGTCGCGCAATGGGCGCAGCGACACGGACTACCGGGCCGCTGTGCGGATCCGAATCCGAGCCAACCGTTCGCAGGGCCGATCGACCGACTTGCTCGATATCGCCACCCTTGCCTGCACGCTCTCGACGCCTACAATCACAGAGTATCAGCCCGCGGCGTGGCTCGTCGACATGCCCAATCTGTCGGGCGCAGCGAGTGTCGTCTACATCCTCGGCCGATCCAAGGCTGCAGGCACGACCGGACTCGTGTCTTACACCACGACGTCAGCGACGCCGCTCATCCTCGACTCCCTGTCAGGCGGCGTGGTGGCCCCAGGTAAACTAGACTCGATCAGCGGCGGCGTTGTGACGCCTGGAATCATGAGCGCAGGCATCACGGTCTAGAGCCCTAGACCAAGGCTATGTCACGCCCTAAAGACCTGCCCTCGACGCTGCAAACCTGGGCGAGCGGCAACTATGCTGCGGGCCCCGCGTGGGGCGGCACCGCCAAGCGCCAAGCGGGGGCGGTTACCGAACTGACTCCGGGTGTCACGTTGCCAGCGGAGATCGAAAACTACCTCCACGGCAACGCCTTTGACCTTGCGGAGTCGCTCCTTGTGGCGACGGGGCAGAGTCCTGCGATCAACTGGCTGCCGAAGTCCTCGAGCACGCACAACCTCAAGCGAGGCGCGTTCTGCGCGAAGAACCAAACATGGTACCTAGTTGGCGACGGTGGCGCGGACTTCTTAGACGCGTCGCCAGACTTCGGCCGCTCTTGGGTGTCACTCACTGGATCGCTTGGATCGGTCCTCGTGTTGATTGATGCGGCGTGCGACACAGCAGGTAACGTAGTGCTCGTCGGCTACGGCTCCAGGAGCATATATAAGGGCACTTACGTCTCGCAGGCGTCGACCACGTGGGCTGCGACCGCCAACGCTCTCTCGGTGTCCCCCACGCAAAGCGTCTCGATTGACTTCGAGCCGACGTCCGCGAAGTTTGTGACTACCTACCGCAACGGCGTCCTGGGTCACAAGGTCGATTGGTCGGCGAACGGTACGGTATGGTCGCCAGGCACATTGCCGGCAAACTGGACGGCGTATACGGGCACCAACAATCCCGAGATTGCGTGCATTGCAGGACAGTCAGTGGCCGTCTTCGTCGACGCCACGACCCCTCGATACAACGCGATGTATTCGACGGACGGCGGCAACACGTGGGCGAATGCCAATATCGCACCAAGCATCTCTGGAGCAAATCTCGCAGCACAAAGCACAATCAGCAAGCCCACCTACGATTCTGTAACGGGCACCTGGTATTTCGCTGTCAGCTCGGTAAGCGGCACGCGGCAAACAGAGGTTTGGTCGTCGACCAATCCTGCTGGAGGCGTGTGGACTCGTAAATACTATTCTTCGTTGAGTGACATAGTGATGCAGGATTTGCAGGCCATTGGTACTCTGCTTGTGGCGAGTAACGACGACGGTCGAATCGTGTTCTCGGTCGACGGTGGAGTCAGCTGGAAATGGTGTGCATGCAACCCTGGGACGACGACTCGTACGTTTCTACGTGCGGCGCAGGGTGGGCTTTTGATGACCAACGCGCCGGACAAAGCCATATTTTCTTCGATGCGAATCGGTAACGGCGGACTCGCAGTATGAGCCTTTTGGATCGCGTGCTGGCCGTCTTTGGCGGAGACACGAGTGCGCCTGCACTGCAGCCGCTTGCGGACCGTCGAGCCGATGCCTGGGTCAACGGATTTACTGGCTTCGGTACGGCTAGAGACAAGGTGGCTGGCAGCTACTTTGACTGGACAGTCATTCTAAGCAGCGCCGAACTTGAGGCGCTCTTCTATAACGATGACGTAGCGGCGAAGATTGTCGGCAAGTTGCCTTTTGAAATGTTCCGACGCGGCTACGAACTCGAGGGACATCAAGCCGAGCGTTGCGCAGATTCCATTGAAGAACTTGGGCTTGATCGAAAGATACGCCAAGCCATTACGTGGGCGCGGCTCTATGGCGGTGCGGCTGTCGTGCTTGGGATCATGGACGGGCAAGAGATGGACAAGCCCGTCAATGTCGAGAGCGTCCAGAAGATTGCTTTCGCGAACGTTATCGACCGTCGATACCTCGTGCCGCTCCGCTACTACTCGGACCCCACGCAATCCAAGTTTGGCGAGCCGGAGATCTACACGCTGGTCGTGCCAGTCGGAATGAACCAAAACAACGTCTTGATTCACGAGTCGCGTCTTCTGCGATTTGACGGCACCGAGGTTGACGTCGTCAATCGCCAGCGGAACGCAGGCTGGTCGTACTCGGTATTGCAGCGCGTTTACGACACGATCCAAAAGTTTGGCAACGCCTTTTCAGCCGCATCACAACTCACGGTCGACGCCGGACAAGCAGTATTTTCAATGAAGGGTTGGATCACTGCCGTCGGAGCGAACGCGGGTGCCAACGCCGCTCGCATGACGATGGTCGATCAGCAACGCTCGAGCGGCCGTGCGATTGTCCTGGATACCGACAAAGAGTCTTTCCGACGTGAAGGCGTACAACTATCAGGTCTTCCCGATCTGCTCGATCGCTTTATGGTCCGTGTAGCTGGCGCGGCCGAAATGCCGGTGTCCATTCTCTTCGGGCAGGCCCCGGCGGGGATGAACGCCACTGGCGAAAGCGATCTCACGCAGTGGTACGACAGCGTAGCGGCAGCTCAACTCGATACCGTACTGCCTGCCCTAACACGCGTTTGCAACCTGCTCACAAAAGGCCAATGGGACGGCGAGATAGAGTTCAAATCGTTGCGCGAGCCCGACGATAAAAAGCGCGCGGACGTGGACTACGTCAATGCGCAAACTTGGGCGATCTATATCGCCAACAACGTGCTCTCGGCCGAAGAAGTGAAGCTTGAAGAGTTCGGCGATATCCCGATAGAGGTGGATGTCGAAGCCCTACAAGCAATCATTGAAGCCGAGAACGATGCCGCGGAGATGATGAACTATGCAGCCCCTCAACTCCCAATTGTTGCAAGCGCTCCAACCAGCGAAGGCCCCAATCCAGCGCCAGCGGAGACCCTTGGGACGGCTGGCGCGGCGCAACCAAATGCGGCAAGCGGCGGACAAACTCCGACCTCCCGCAATCGCTGAGAAGCGCTACGTAGAAGCACTGCGCCACCACACGGGGAACATGCATGCAAAGGCGCTGGCACACCTACGCCCTCGCCTTCACCTCGTTGCGAGAGCCGATGCGACGACTCCGATCACACAGGACTTCGGGCAATATAGCCAAGAGTTGATCCGCGAGCTCGCAGCATCCATCTCTTCGCCATTCAACGCCATGGCGATCGCGATCGCTAAGAAAAACTATCAGGCACTTCAGGCGCTCGGAATCGATGTGCGCCAAACCGGGCTCGCCGCGCTTGTTGAGCAATTGCGAGACTGGAATATCCAGCTCATTACCAAGGCGGGACAGGCTTATGTGGCCGACGTAGAGAGCATCCTTGACGACCCGGCCTCGTGGGGTCTTCGCGTCGAAGAGCTGGCGGCGAAGTTGGTTGAGCGAGGCAACGTGAGCGAGTCACGCGCAGAACTAATCGCGCGAGACCAGACGCTGAAAATGAACGGGGGACTCGCGTCGTCTCGCATGCGATCCGCTGGAATCGACGAATATATCTGGTCGACGTCGCGGGATGAGCGTGTGCGGCCATCGCATGCAGACAACGAGGGCCAGCGCTTTCGATTCGATTCTCCGCCGCCTGAAACCGGCAACCCGAGCGACGACGTGCAGTGCAGGTGCGTTGCGGTTCCCTATGTCCCTGAGTTGGACGGCGAGTCCTAGACCCGAGTCATGAAAAACTTCGATTACCAGCATGCCTTGATTTTGCTGCTATCGGTGGCCTGGGTTGTGTTGCAGGCGTTCAAGCCCGAGTGGATGGTCAAGCTTAGCGGCTTGGTCCCGATTTTGGTGGGAGCTGGCTTGCTCAAGACTTCGCCGCTCTCGACGCCCGGGGCGAGCGCGACTCTCACTGTCGTTGATGCCCCTATGGAGAAAAGACCATGAAATTCGTCGCTCTCTCATTGCTTATGCTGTTGGCGTGTAGCCCAGCGGCAAACCTTCCCGCCGACAAGCATGCGACGAAGGAGCAGATCGAGTGTTTGATTGCCCGCCAGAGTGAGATCAACGCGTGCGTGCGTCCTGGAAAAACGCACGACGAGCAATACGCGTGCATCGATGGGGTTACGACTGATTGTCGTGCGGACGGAGGTGTCCAATGAACTGGCGAACCCTGCTTCCGATCGTGGGCAAGCTTCTTGAGGGTGCCGCGGCCGCTGGCGGTCCGCTCGCACAGCTGGTGGTCACGTTCGCCGTTGAGTCGGCTGAGTTTGTGATCGATGCTGAAGAGGCGGGCAAGGACCGCGTCGAAGTCATTCAAGGCATGCAATTGAAAATTGGCAAGTTGCTTGTCGACCTCGAGGCGGTCACGTGATCGCACTTCTCATCCTGCTTGTGTTTATGGGCGTCGCGCTCTACCTCGTCGGGTTTATCCCGATGGATGCCGCGATTCTCAAGCTCGTGCGAGTCGTCGTGATCATCGTCGCGGTGTTGATGGTGCTCGCTTTTTTCTTTCCGGGGTATATGCCCGCAGGGATGCGGAAGTTTTCGTGAAGACAGAAGGCGAGCTGGCAGATCAAGCACGCTACGTGATGTCTATTTTCGCGTGCGTGATCTTCTTCGCCGCGGGCATCGTGGCGCACTGGCTGTTCGCCAAATGAGAGCCGCCAAAGCCGCGCCCTTCGCCAAGGGCTTCGACACGGTCTCGACTCTCGACGTGAACAGCGCCGCTAACCTCCACGCGGCCGGATACGACTTCGCGGTGCGGTACCTCGGTAGCCTCACAGCCCCCGAGCTCGCCGCTATCCTCGGCGGAGGCCTAGCGTGCATGCCGGTCACCTACGCTGACCACCTCGGAGACCCTACTGCCCAGCTTGCCGGGCTGGGCCTGCCCGTAGGCGTAACCGTGTGGCTCGACGTCGAGGCCTACACGGGCGACGCGCCTACGTTGATTGCTCGGGTCAACAGTTGGTCGCGTGCCGTGACCCTGGCTGGCTACGAGGCTGGGCTGTACCACGGGCCTGGGACGCCACTCGACTCGGTGCAGTTATCAGCGCTCGCGGTCACGCGATACTGGCACTCGTGTTCGTCTCTACAGGCGCAGCCGGCGCGGGGGTACTGTATGCGCCAGTTACGTCCCGACGACGTCACCGTTGCTGGTGTGGTGATCGACGTGGATATTATTGAGCAGGACTACCGGGGCGACGTACCGACTTGGGCTGTCGCCTAACGAGGTCGAAACGTCTCAATTGCAACGCACAATGACTCCAAGTTTTCCGCCAAGCGAGCATGGCTCGCCAATCCTAGCACCCGAATCATTGGCGCAACCGTACAAGCATGACTGCTCAAGCGTAGGACCGCACGACCAAGAGTGTCCAGGAATGCAGGCATTCGGGCCATTGCTGCCAGCCAAGCAGCACGGCGCATGATCCAGAACCGAATCGATCGTGTCTGTGTCTGCGTTTGCGTCGCGCGACTCAACATCAACGCGACCGGCACACCCAAGTAAGAGGGTTACCGCCAAGAGCGAGTTGGCACTCATGTTCCTCCTTTCGCCGACGACCTCGGCGCATACCCCTGCTCCACGCCCAGCCCAACGAGCTGCACGACTGCGCCACCGCGCGACGTGTCGAGGTGCGCGGCAATCTCGTCAAGGATCGCCAACGTAGCCGCTGGGAGCGAGAGCGAGATCATCGGCACCCCGCGCGCGACACGGGCCGCACGCGAGTTGCTGTCGAGGCCGTCCGCTCGCTTGGGGCGACCGGGGCCGCGTTTGGTGGCCGGGCCGCTCACGCGTCTGCCCCTGGGTCGGCGGACACGGCCACCACGAGGCCTCGGTCATCGGCGACGAGAGTGAGGTCCGACCGGGCTAAGATGCGCTGAGCCGCATCTATCTCGGAGTCGCCCCATCCGCATCGGCTGCCTGTATTGGCTCGCTCCGCGTGATCGTAGGCCGCTTGACCGTCCGTGGCCTCGCCCTCCCAGATCACCGATCCGTTTGCGTCCTGCGTCACGACCCAATAGCCCGTCGCAGTCTCCTCGCACGACATTTGTTCGTACAGGGCCGCGTAGTCGCCCTTGGTCGCCGTTGTTGCCCAGTGGGTTAAATTCTCGATTTTGGCTGTGATAATCATGGCTCTGTAACTCCGTAGGTTGGGGTTGCCGGGCGCGGGCAGCTAGTCACTGCGCCGCGCCGTCTTGATGTATCTAATATACAGCACGTACCGAATACGTCAAGGGGTACGTACGTACGATTTATCCGATTGCCAAGTGTGCACTTTGTAGGCGAGCACTTGTGCTCCGCGACAACCCATTCACCCAGGCAAAACACCTAAATCCTCGGGGGATCTCCACACCGGCAGAGGAGGCTCGTCGATTTTGAGTCCCACCCGGACCGCCAAGAGACGCACAATCGCCCTCCTCCGCTGGCCTCCCGACTGTCGCCACGCTGTCTCTAGGCGCTCGACCTGGCGGAGGATCTCCCGCCGCTCCGTGACTGTCTGCGGAGGCTCGCCAGCGACGAACCTTGCGAGCTCCGCATCAACGCCAGCGACGCGCGAGACCATCACCTCGCGCTCGAGTAGGCCTTCTGCGTAAAGGTCCAGGTAGCGATTTCCTTGAGTTCGATCCTCATGTATCGGCTTAGCCCTTCTTGCGACGGATGAACAATCGCCGGTAGACACCCTTGACGGGATAGCCAACGTCGAAGTGAGTCCCCGCGCCGAAGGAGTCCATCCTGATGACGGCCCTGAGAGTTCCGGTGTTCGATTTCATGCGCACGCCATCCACGACCCGCTCCTTCTTCCCGTACTTCTTCGTCATGGGGTAGTCGTCGTTCCCGCTGAGTCCTAAAATCTCAAACTGGTCGGGGTTGTGCTTTTCGAGAAAGGTGAGAGGCACTCCCATAACACCGTCGTAGTCGCAGGGAATATCCTCGACCCTTGCAACCTCGATGGCGGCGTAATTGTCGTATTTCGGGTACTTGTCCGAATTGTAGGTCTTGTAGAGGATTAGGTCCTCGTGACGCTTGGAGATGTCGATGTTGGTAAACCACGAGACGTTACTGAACTTCACCAACCCTGTTACCTCGTCGTAGACACCTTTCGCGTAGTCACCGGCTTCGGGGACGGCAAAGTAGGCGTTGCCCGACTGGAAGCCGTAGCCTAGCCGAAGCTTGTCCGCGCGGATGAGCTTGAAGATGTCGTTGTAGGTAATCGCGTTGAGACTGCCAACGATGATGAACTTCTTCTTGTACTTTACCAACTGTTCAACGTACTCCCGAAACAACGAAAACGGCGGATTGGTCACGACAATGTCCGCTCCGCCGAGCAGCGTGACGCATTCCTCGCTACGAAAATCGCCGTCGCCTTTGAGTTTGTGGACACCGATCTCGTCGGGATCGGGGACGCGATTGTTGTTTTTGTCGCCAGCATATTCGAGATAGAGTCCCCGCTGGTCCACATGCCTGCTATTGGCATCGCAATTCTTGTAGCATGTGGTGATCAGCCTCTTCAGCTTCAGCTTCTCGAAGTTGTGCGAGAAGTAGTGAAAGAAGTGGCTGCTATTAGGATCGTCGCAGTTGCTAAAGACGGTCTTGTTCTTGAAGTGCCCAGTGTAATGCCTCATCTCCTTCTCGATGTCCGAAAGCTGAGTATAAAACTCGTCCTGTTTCGTCGCCTTCGCGGCGTGCAGGCTTCGATTCTTTACCATTGGTCGTTTGGGGTGTAACCGTTTTAGCTGTGTCGCTGGCATCGTTGTCCCCCCGTTTTCATGTTTGGCGACGGCTTCTGTGGTAGAGGCGGGCCGGGCACCTCAGCAGCGGGCGCGAGGTTGAAGAAGCGGAAGCCACCGCCGCCTTTCCACTTCACGTCTGAGGTCACTCCGCTCGAATCCGAACCATCAATGACGCTCTTGAGCCGCGGAAGAACGTGGCTGTGGCAGTGCTCCCCGAGCTCCACCATGACCCACCGACGCCCCATCTTGTGAGCAACTGCTCCAGTGGTGCCGGAGCCGGCGAACGAGTCGAGCACCCAGTCGCCCTTTCGTGTCGAGAGCTCGATGACTCGCTTGAGGAGCGCTTCAGGCTTCTTGCTCTTGGGGAACGCGACGCCTCCTTCCTTATGGAGGTTGTTCGACAAGAGGTCGTCCCAAAGGGTGGTCAGCGGTTCGCCCGATACCTGCTCGCCGTCGATCGTCTTGATCTTGTTGGCGTAGAACAGAATCCGCTGCCCGCGGATGAAGTAGAAGTCGGAGTGCTCTTCTCGTGGCAGGTGGAAGACGTTCTCAGGATCGGCCTTGGAACGATCGATCATCTGCCGCGCGGCTTCACTGACGGCTTTGTAGTCAGGGCGGACGAGTTGGGCGACGGCATCGGCGTGCTCAAGAACAAAGGCATCCAGCAACTCCGGTTCCGTCTTGACCCGCGCCCGAGCCTCCTTGGTGTCGAGCCCTACTTCCTCTGCGAACCCCTCCAGCAACGGAATGATCTCCCACTTCGAGATGTGTTTGTCTCGATTTCTCACGAACTGCGAGTACCGGACATCTCGTTCCCGGGCGACGAACAGCCGATTAGGCGTCCATCGCGAGTGGTCCTTCGCGTAGAGCAGGACGAAGTTGGTGGTCGTCACGCAACCCGGGTTGATTGCCTTGTGCCCGGTGGGCGCGCCCTGTTTGAACGTCACAACCGAAACCCGGTTGGTGCGACCGAAGATCTCGTCCAGCAAGACGATCAGGTACGCGATTTCGTTGTCATCGATGTGTACGAAAAGCGTGCCATCGTCAGCCAAGAGGGAGTGAAGAACCTGCAGGCGATCGCGGATGAGACTGAGCCACAGTGAGTGCTCGAGACCGTCGTCGTAGTGCTCGAACGCCTGTCCGGTGTTGAACGGTGGGTCGATGTAGATGCACTTGATTTTGCCTGCGAATTCCTGCTCCAGCGCCTTGAGCGCGAGCAGGTTGTCTCCGTGGATCAATCGATTGTCGAATAGATCGTGATCGGTGACGCGGCTTGAAGCCCGATAGGAGAGCTCGGTGTCCTGAAGAAGGATCCGAGGCTCGAGCGACGGCGCGAGGTTGAAGAAGCGGAAGCCACCGCCGCCTTTCCAGCCGACAGCCTCCGTGATGCCGAGGGCATCAGTTCCTTCGACTATGCGTCGCAGGCGCGGGGCGATGTGCGTCTCGCAGTGCGGCCCGAGTTCGACCATGATCCACCGCCGGCCCAGCTTGTGGGCGACGGCACCCGTGGTTCCCGACCCAGCAAACGAGTCCAGCACCAGATCGCCGGGCTGCGTCGCCAACTCGAGGATACGCTTGAGGAGCCTCTCAGGCTTCGGCGTAGCGAACGGTGCGTCCGGGTTCGACGCCTTGGCCTCTTCGCGAGCCTCGTGGTTGTTCCCGACATCGGAGTGGAGCCAGACCGTCGGCGCCGGAGGCCCTTCGATCTTCAGCTCGTTCAAGAAGGTCTTGCGTGCGGGCGTGGCCGTTCCGTCCGCACCGAACCAGATCTCATTGTTGGCGTCGAGCTGCCGGAGCTTTTGCGCAGGAAAGCGCGGCGACGTGCCTCGCGGCGCCGACCAGACTACGCCGTTCTTGAAGGTGAACGAGAACGCCTGCTCCTTCTCCGAGCCCGAGCGCTTCGCGTAGATCGGTGTGGCCTTCCAAGGCCCCTTGGGATGGTTGTCCGGGTTCCGGTACCGTGCGTCCATCTCCTCCGTTCGCGGGAGGCGGTACGGACGCCAATTCTCCTTGTTGCGAGCGTAGATCAGGACGTGGTCGTGGCTCTCGGAGAGCCACTTTGAGTCGTTCGCGACCGTGTACTTCTTCTGCCAGACTGCGTTCGCAACGAAGTTGAATCGACCGAAGATCTCGTCGCACATGACCTTCAGGTAGTGCGCCTCGTTGTCGTCGATCGTGATCCAGAGCGAGCCATCTTCGGCAAGAAGCTTGTGAATGACTTCGAGCCGATCTCGCATGAGCGAGAGCCAGATCGAGTGTTCGAGCCCGTCGTCGTAATGCTCGAATGCGGACCCGGTGTTGTATGGCGGATCGATGAATATGCATTTGATCCTCCCCGCGAACTCCTGCTCTAGCGCCTTCAACGCGAGCAGGTTGTCGCCGCGGATCAGGCGGTTGTCGAAGACGTCGTTGTCCGTGACGCGCTTCGCGGCGTGATAGGAGTGGTCGGCATCCTCCAACAGGATGCGAGGCTCCAGGCGCGGCCGTTCCTCCTTGCCGATCCACGTGAGCTCCAGTCGCTTCTTTCTCTCTGCCATGGCTTCCCGCTTCCACTAAGTCTGCAACGTGTCCGCGAGCACCCACCGGATCGTGAAGACGGTCTCGCACTGCGCCTTGGTTTTCAGCTGGCGCTCGATATCCTCGATCAGCTCCGCGCGCGACCTTGCGGTGCGTGCGGGTGCTGCGTCGACGATGCGGAGCCGACGAGTCATCGCGATCGGTTGTCGCTCGCGCGGGGCGCAGACGTGGTCGCCATCGGCGACGCTGGCAAGGTAAGCCCGAGCTCCTTCGCGGCTATGGCGATGCGCTCACGGTCAGCGAACGATCGGATCGCGACCGTGCCTCTCGTCAGAGCCGCGAGCGCAGTGCGTGGATCGATTGGCGGGTTGAGGTGAGCGGCGAGGCGGAGTGCCGTCCGTCGAGTCTCGTTCGGCCCCCCCCTGTTCGTCGTGCAGACGTCTGCAAACTTCTCAGGTGCCGGGGCAGGTGCCGGGGCAGGTGCCGAGGTGCCGAGGTCTTTGAGAGGGTCTTCTAGACACGGGGGAGGAGGTGGTGGCGAACCTGAACGGAACGCACCGTCCTTGGTGGGTTGGAGGGCGGAGCGGACGCGAAAGCTGATATCGCTCCGGTAATGCGATGACGCGTTGGGCCCCGACCAATTATCAGCGTTGAGCCACATATCCGCTACTAGGGTAGCTAGCCGCTCAACCTCGGCGCGGAGCGCGTCGCGCTCGCGCATGAGACGATCGATATCGCCGCCATCCTTCCATCGCCACGGCTCGACGATCTCGACAAGGACCATCACGCGGCCGGGTCGATTCCAAAGCGAGCAATCATCACGCGGCGGATCGCCGCGTTCGGCTCCTGGTCGATCTTCTCCGCAGTGATTTGCTCCGGATGCTCGATTAGCCACGCGGGAACGCGGACGCCGTGCCACGAGTAGACGCCCCACCCATCGGGCCAAGCGATTGCCAAACGTGTCTCGGAATGGAGCCGACCTTGCGCATCGCGATCGACGTGTGTCGGTCGCTCGACCGCCATCACGAAATCAGTGTGCGGCCACCACCAACACGCGCTCGCCGCCGTGGCCTCATAGGCCTGTGCTCGAGCGGCCATGTCGTCGCTCAATTCGAGACCACAAACCTCTCGAAAAAACGATACGTATGCCGGCGAGCCCCAATACCAGCCGCTCACCCAAAATTGACCTCCGATAAAATTGAACCAATTCTTTCGAATCTCGTCCACCGCGCCGCTCACCGCGTCGTACACCGCGTCGTCCACCGCGCCGCTCACCGCGTCGTACACCGCGTCGTCCACCGCGTCGTCCACCGCGCCATTCACCGCGTCGTTCACCGCGCCATTCACCGCGTCGTACACCGCGCCGCGCACCGCGTCGTACACCGCGCCGTGCACCGCGTCGTACGCCGCGCCGTGCACCGCGTCGTCCACCGCGACGCTCACCGCGACGTCGACCGCGCCGCGCACCGCGACGTCGACCGCGCCATTCACCGCGACGTCCACCGCGTCGTGCACCGCGTCGTACACCGAGACGCGCACCGCGCGGTGCACCGCGTCGTACACCGCGACGCGCACCGCGCGGTGCACCGCGACGTCGACCGCGACGTCGACCGCGCCGCTCACCGCGTCGTACACCGCGTCGTACACCGCGTCGTCCACCGCGTCGTCCACCGCGTCGCCCTTACCAAGAATATGCGCGGCAATCGGTGCGGCGAGTGCCATTACGATAGGTGATGTCACCCAAACTACGCGCTTCGGCGGCGAGAGTTGGGCGGCGGCGTAGCACGTCGGAATGGCAGCCTCAAAGCGGGCACGATCGGCGCGCTCCGTAGAAAGACCAATAGCGATCCATTTGTCGCGCCACTCCGGCATGCGGGCGGTTTGCTCTGCTGTCAGTGCGTCAATTCGTGTGACCATATTGTCGTGTCTCCTAATTCCTAGTCCGCGAACTCAGTCCTAGTCTCCATGGTGGCTTCCATCTCCAAACTCAGCGCGCCGACCCCTATGAGTCGGCGCGCTGAGTTTGACTCAGAACTGCAGGTCGTCAGCGTCCGCGACTTCCGTTTTGGCAGCAGGCGCTGGCGCGGCCTTGACGCCACCCTTTGGGTCAGACACGTCGACGTCAAAAATCTTCATCGGCTGAGGACGCCCAACGATTTTTAGATCTGAAACGTAGGTAATCTCAAGCACGCGACCTACGATTTTGTCTACGTTCGCGCCGATCTTCCTCGCCAAGTCGCTCTTGCAGTTGATGACCGCCTCCGACCCATCTTTGATTTTCAGGGTCAGATTATTTTCGGGTCCGAACGTGCCGGCTATGTTTTCTTCGTAGCGCACAAACAGACCGCGAACCGTGTCGCCAATGGTCGTGAATTTGACATACTTATTGGACAGCGGGGCTTCGAGTTTCATTTTGCTTTTCTCTTTCTGTTTTCTTTGCTGTGGATTGTGGACAAGTGAATCGTGCTGGACAATAAAGTTTTGCGCAATGCTCGCCAGGCATTGCCTCGGAGTCGGGTACCCCATCAAGATGCGCACGCACACGCTTACGTACGCTCTGCATTTTGGCTGGAGTGAGCGGCATCACCATTGAGTTGACGCCTAACTCAGTCACATGGACCAGTTCAATGGCCTTGGCCTCATCGCCAAAGGCTGCAAGCGCCAACATGCCTAGCTGCGGCCAGTATCGCGGCCATGGCGCTTGATGCGTGCACTTGTAGTCTCGGATAGATCCGATGGCTTCGTTCACCACATCCACCGTGCCGTTGATGTTGTTTGTGTTCGGGTACTTTCGGTCTCCGACAAATCCGAGCCTTGACCCCTGCAACGTTACAGGGTCGAGCGAGTATGCGATTTCGGGCTCCCAATTGGGAGTGTGATTTTTGTCGAGCCACCTGCGCAACTGCGCCCATAGTTTCAGCGTCCGACGCTGGATATAGGGCGGAGAGGCCATACGATCCGTCTCTAGCTCAATGTCTTCCGCCCCCGGGAAGGTGGCGTAAAGTTCAGCCATCTTACCAACAGTGGTACCTACCAACGCTGGATACCCAGGCTCGTCTACCTGCCACTCTGGCCCGTCGTCGCGCAGCCAGTATCGACAGTGCGGCAACAGTGTGGCCTTTGACATGGTGAGTTTTTTCATTGTCGCTTTCGTTTGTGTGGTCAGTGATCCAAGAGGACGCCGCGCGAGAGGGGACTAAAGCGCGACGCCCACTAAGAGCACTGGCCTAGTTGAGTCTTCTCGTGAGTCGACACCACTCGTCAGCGCGCATTTCCAGCCAGGCAAGCGGATCTAATCCTGCGCGTACGGAGAGCGTCGAGAGCACCTGCCACGCGAGGTCGTAACGGCGTCTCACGTGCACCTCGCAAGCAGCGACCGGTACCAACACGCCTGCGAGATGGCGCGCAGCCGCCTTGCTTCGCGCAGCTCCTCAGCACTCAACGGCCCGCGCGGAGGCCACGCGTAGCTATCGTAAATCGCGTCTTTGTCACGCTGTGCAACGTTCGATAGCTCCTCCCAGAGTTCGGGGGTCATGGTTTCCTCCTCGCGAATCCGTTTTCGCACACCGTAAGATCGGGCGCTGAGCCTTCTCGAGCTCGACGCTGAGCCTTCTCGAGCTCGACGCTGAGAGCGAGCAACACGTCAGGCGGCGCGTGCGCCGACAGACCGCGTTTGTCGCCGACGTACACGCGGCCGCGTACGTCGTCGGACAGTGCGTAGCGTCCATCTCGCGTGGCGAGCGACCACGCGCGACCGGCGACGGTGCAGCTGACTACGGTGGTGTCACTCGCATGCATGCTGCAACTCCGAGCCGTGACGGCGGCGACAGATCGAGCATTCGGGAAATGGAAGTTCGTCCTCGCGCACGTCCGGCGTCGGCATGTAGCCGATGGTTTCGGGCCGTTGTTGTACGTGCGCGCGAGGCCACGCGTGATAGAGCTTCCACGCCCACTCGTTCGTGCGCCGCGCCTCTTGCTGGGCGTCGTTGCGTTCCGCGAGTGCGGCGTGCACGAGGTTGCGGGCGATCGTCGGCATCAACGGCATCAGGCGCGCTCGCATCTCCGCAGTGCGCGGCTTGCATATCGCGTTGAAGAAGAAGCCCCACCGCGAGTCGTCGGCGACGCATTCGAGGATGGCGTCAAACAGCACGTCATCAGCCACAACGAAGCGAATGAAGTCGGCGCGCTGCTCCAGCGTCAGCGCGTCCGCGAGCTCGCGCACGTCAATCGTCAGGTTGCCCTTGTCGTCGAGCGAGGCCTTCATTTTGTCTCCTGCAAGTGGTTGACGATCGCACCCGTGAGTGCGGCGCGCAGGGCGTCGCGCTCGTGAGCCAGCGCGTTTGCGTTGCTCGTCTCGATGGCAAGGGCCGCACGGGCGGCGTCGCGCTTGGCGATAACGACCATATACTTCTCGTGGCAGCGGCTACAGACTCCCATGGTCCCTCATGTCTCGACCTGTGGCGCGTAGTCGTCGCCGCGCTTGCCCGCGAGGCTTGCGACGGCGTTGCGGCACGTCGCCTTTTGCTTCGGTCCGAGTTTGCCGTCCGTGTACATGGGCCGGATTTCCGGATGCACGCAAAGCGCGTAGTCCTTGATCGAACCGTCCGGCTCTGGAGTGCTATTTTTTACGAGGACCATTACGAGGTCCGGCGAGCCATCGTTGAAGCGACGACGGACGAGGCGACGCGGGCGGCCGAACTGATCTTCATCGGCGTCGAGATGCTCCCCACTCGCGGCGTAGCGGTCGAGTCCAAAGCGAGCAATCATCACACGCCGGATTTCCGCGTTCGGCTCCTGGTCGATCTGCTCCGCAGTGATCTGCTCCGGGTGCTCGATCATCCACGCGGGCACACGGACGCCGTGCCACGAGTAGACGCCCCACCCATCGGGCCAGGCGATCGCCGCACGAGTCTCGGAGTGGAGCCGACCTTGCGCATCGCGATCGATGTGTGTCGGCCGCTCGACCGCCATCACGAAATCAGTGTGCGGCCACCACCACCCAGCGCTCGTAGCCGTGTCCTCGTAGGCCTGTGCGCGGAAGGCCATGTCGTCACCCAGGTCGAGACCACAAACCTCTCGAAAAAACGATACGTATGCCGGCGAGCCCCAATACCAGCCGCCCACCCAAAATTGACCTCCGAGATACTTGAACCAATTCTTTCGGATCTCGTCCACCGCGTCGCGCACCGCGCCGTCCCCGTCGCCCACCGCGTCGCGCACCGCGCCCACCGCGCCATGCACCGCGTTATGCACCGCGTCGCCCACCGCGTCACGCACCGCGTCGCGCACCGCTTCGTACACCGCGCCATGCACCGCGCCGCTCACCGCGTCGCGCACCGCGTCGCGCACCGCGCCATGCGCCACCGCGATGTCCACCGCGCCGCGCACCGAGGCGCCCACCGCGTCGCCCACCGCGCCGTGCACAGCGCCGTCGACCGCGTCGCCCACCGCGCTCACCGCGTCACGCACCGCGCCATGCACCGCGCCATGCGCCGCCGCGCCGTCGACCGCGCCGCGCACCGCGCCGTCGACCGCGCCGCGCACCGCGCCGCCCACCGCGTCGCCCACCGCGATGTCCACCGCGCCGCGCACCGCGTAGTGCACCGCGCCGCGCAGCGAGGCGCCCTTACCAAGAAGGTGTCCGGCCATCGGTGCAGCGAGCGCCATCACGAAAGGTGAGGACACCCAAACTACTCGCTGCGGCGGCGGGAGATTGGCGGCGGCGTAGCACGCCGGGATAGCGCGCTCGAAGCGAGCACGATCCGCGCGCTCCGTGGACAGACCGATGGCGATCCATCGGTCGCGCCACTCGGGCATGCGTGCGGTTTGCTCTGCTGTCAGTGCGTCGATTCGTTTGACCATTGTCGTCTCTCCTAATTCCTAATTCCTAATCGCGAACTCAGTCCGCGACGGCGCGGCTTGCTTGCTCGGCCCAGTCGTACTCGCGCTGGATCGTCACGCGATAATCGCCAGGCGGCAAAGCGATTGGCGCATGCTCTTCGTGCGTCAGGAGCGCGATGTGCTCCCCGGCGATCGTGAGATACCGATCTCCTTCGCCTGCCTGGAGCAAGCACACGCCTGGGTCACGGATCCGATGCGCGTGGCCCGTCACTTCGCCGTGCGCGAGGATCACGTCTCCGCCCTCGCGATCTATTGGGCGCGCCATCTTGGGCGCCTTGGCTACTTGCTCAAGAAACACGTCGCCTTGTCGATACTGATTTTTCATGTTTTCTCCTCGCAGTGCTTGATGCGAATGAAGTCGGCGCGCTGCTCCAGCGTCAGCGCGTCCGCGAGCTCGCGCACG
>ENA-OFCI01000800-OFCI01000800.1-metagenomes-genome-assembly--contig:-NODE-800-length-16837-cov-3.719044_pt1 | contig 16837 bp, 11 predicted proteins | sample MGYA00153391_OFCI01 | MGnify analysis MGYA00153391
AATTCGGCAGGCCTGCCAACAGCACACCAATGCGCGCCACGTTCATGCCCTGCTCACCTTCCGGCATGGCGCAGCCTACGATCACATCGCCAATATCGTGCGGATCCAAGCCGGGCACTTGCGCAATTGTCGCGCGCAACACATGCGCAAGCATGTCATCCGGGCGAACATTTTTGAACATGCCGCGCGGGGCCTTGCCAACCGGTGTGCGAACGGCGGCGACGATGTAGGCTTCCTGAATTTGTTTCATTTCATGTTTCATTTCTGTGCTCCCGTGAATTCGATATTTGCGAGAAATAAATCACGCATGCGTTGATATGCGTTAATGCGCGGTTTTAATTAAGCCCCGCTCCACTGCATTAATTGCGCAGCGGTTTGCCGTTTTTCAACATATAAGCGATGCGTTCCTGCGTCTTGGGCATTTTTGCCAATTCGCAGAAATGATGACGCTCCAGATCCAGCATCCATTTTTCATCCACCATCGAACCGGGCTCGACTTCACCACCGCACAAACATGTCGCGATCCGCGAACCCACTTCATAATCATGTTCTGAAATAAAGCCGCCTTCTTTCATGTTGATCAAAATCATTTTCAGGGTGGCAATACCGGTGTCGCCAGCTACTTGAAACTGCGCAGGCGGCAACGGCGGACGATAAACCGAGGCGGCCATTGCCCGAACATTTTCGATTGCGACCATCAATAATTCACCACTGTTCAGAATAATCGTATCGCGCCAGCGCAGATAGCCCATGTCCTTGGCACCCAGTGCGGACTTGGATACTTCACCCATCGCGATCTGCTTGAACATCCTAGTGATCACCGGCATCACCTCACCGCCATTGGCCGCGAGCGCTGCGCGCAGCGCAATTTCTTTTAATCCTCCACCCGCCGGCAGCAGACCCACGCCCGCTTCGACTAAACCGATGTAGCTTTCAAGTGAAGTAATGACGCGATCCGAATGCATCACAAATTCACAGCCGCCGCCGAGTGCTGCGCCATCCACCGCAGACACGACCGGCACATAGCTATATTTCAAACGCTGGCTGGTCTGCTGGAACACATTCACCATCGCTTCGAATTCATCAAAGCGGCCCGCCTGTAACGACTCCAGTGCTTTTACCAAATTTGCGCCCGCCGCATACGGAGGTTCGGTTTGCCAAATCACAAGGCCCCGGTAATTCGCTTCAGCTTCATCAATCGCTCTATTCAAGCCTTCGAGCACATCGCCGCCTATGGCATGCATTTTGGATTTAAACGACACAACCGCCACATCTTCATGACCGGTTGCCGTCCATAAACGCACGGCGTCGGTTTCAAAAATAGTGGTGCCTGTATCTGTTATCTCACCCAACAAGCGCTCCGGAAAAAGTTGGCGTTGATAGACCGGCAAGTTTGAGCGCGGCACCATTTTGCCGGTGGCTGATGAATAAGAGCCCTCGGCTGAATGCACGCCGTGTTGACCAACCGTGCCATCAGTAACCCACGCCGGTAGCGCGATATTTGCCATGGTCTTGCCCGCCGCAATATCTTCGGCAATCCAGCCTGCCACCTGCGCCCACCCGGCCGCTTGCCAACATTCAAACGGCCCCATTTTCCAGCCGAAGCCCCAGCGAATCGCGAAATCAATATCGCGCGCACTGGTGGCAATATCGGCCAGCTGAATGGCACAGTAATGAAATAAATCGCGGTAGATGGACCACAAAAATTGCGCCTGCGGATGAGCGCTCGCACGCAGAGCTGCAAACTGTTCAGCCCGATTTTTGATCTTCAGAATCGCCGCCACTTCATCCGCCATCCTGCCAGTCGAGACCACATAATCCTGGGTGGCCAAATCGAGCACCATGATGTCTTTACCTTTTTTGGTAAACACCCCGGCTTTGGTTTTCTGTCCCAACGCCCCCTTGGCAATCAAGGCTGTCATCCACGCCGGACTTTGATAAAACGAATGCCAGGGATCATTCGGCAGCGTATCCCACAAAGTTTTGATCGTCAGCGACAGCGTATCAAGACCGACCACATCGCCGGTGCGGTAGGTCGCACTTTTAGCGCGGCCAATCGCCGGGCCGGTGAGCGCGTCCACCACATCAAATGCCAAATTAAATGCGCGGGTGTGATGCATCGTGGCCACGATTGAAAAAACCCCGATCCGGTTGGCCACAAAGTTCGGCGTATCTTTCGCGCGAATCACCCCTTTGCCTACTGTGGTGACAAGAAAATTTTCCAGCTGATCAATGATTGCCATGTCGGTCGTCGCGGTCGGAATCAGCTCGACTAATTTCATGTAGCGCGGCGGATTAAAAAAATGAATGCCGCAGAAGCGATGCCGCAACGCTTCGGGAAATACTTTGCTCAATTCAGTGATCGACAGGCCGGATGTGTTTGAAGCAAAGATCGTATTCGCCCCCAGAAACGGCGCGACTTTTTCATAAAGGGATTTCTTCCAATCGATCCGTTCGGAGATCGCCTCGATCACCAGATCACAGTCACGCAACCAGTCGAGATTATCGTCGTAATTCGCGGGCGTAATCATCGATACCCGGCTCGGGCTGGAGAGCGGTTCGGGCGACAATTTAACGAGGCCAGCCAGCGCTTTTAATACGACGCCGTTCTTCGGGCCTTCCTTGGCGGGCAGATCGAACAGAATCGCCTTCACTCCGGCATTGGTGAGATGAGCCGCAATCTGCGCGCCCATCACCCCGGCGCCGAGCACCGCGACTTTTTTAATGTGGAAATTTTTCATGTGCTGCTCCTGTTAAGCGGTTATTTCTGAAAATTAAAGTCTATTGTGGGCGGGTTTCTTGGAGCATTTATGCCTCAAACGCCGCTCTAATACTAGTGTTTACTATTTATATCGTGGCGCATCAAACCAGTGGTCTTGGCTTGTGGTTCTCATCAATGGCCACATAAGTCAGCACCGCTTCGGTTACCTTGACCACTTCCGAGCCAAAGCGGTGACGCTGCGCATATACCTCCACCTCAACCGTAATGGAGGTGCGGCCAGTCTTGATAACCTGCGCATAAAAACTCACGAGATCGCCCACGAACACCGGCTGCTTGAATAAAAATGAATTTACCGCTACCGTCACCACCCGACCCATCGCGCGCTCGGAGGCGGGCACGCTGCCGGCTAAATCCACCTGGGCCATTACCCAGCCGCCGAAGATTGTGCCGTTGGCGTTGGTATCAGCCGGCATCGGAATGATACGAATAGTGGGCTGACGATCAAGCGGCAAAGTAACCGTATCGCTGACCACATCGTTGACCACATCGGTCGCCGCAGCAGGAGTTGGAGTGGGCATTGCGGCAGGCACTGCAGCGACTGTTTCAATTGTTATCGGAATCGCATTCATTAAGTATGGCCTTTGTACATAGCCTCAATGGCCGAGGCATATTTTTTGAAAATAACCACACGTTTTAATTTGAGCGTGGGCGTCATCAGGCCGTTATCAATCGTCCATTTTTCCGGTGCAATGGTGATTTTGCGGACTTGCGCGTAACCCGGAAAATCCTTGATCTGTTTGGCAATGCGCTGCACTAAAAATTTTTCGGCGCGATCACGATTTTTATTTCTATCTCTGTCTCTGTCTCTATCTCTGTCTCTATCTTTATCGCTAGCGTTACCGTCAGCTTGACCCGCGCCGCCTTGATTGCGATCGGGATTGATATTCAAATTCAGCTGGTTCGCGGCGGCCACTCGCGCCCACTCATCATCGTTTAATACAGTGACAGCTGACAGGTACGGCTTGGCTTCACCAAAAATCAGAATCTGCTCAAACAGTGGATCAAGCTGAATCGCCAATTCCATATCCACTGGCGGGATTTTTTCGCCGTTGCCCATCACGATAATATCTTTCAAACGGCCCGTGATGCGGACAAATCCGCGCTCATCAATCTGCACCTGATCACCGGTGGTAAGCCACCCGTCTTCTGACAACACCTCACGCGTCGCTTCAGGATTATGCCAATAGCCCAGCATGATGTTGGGGCCACGCGCCAATAATCCGCCATTTTCAGCAACCCGAACCTCCACCCCCGGCACCGCCGTGCCTATCGTGGTGGGGTCATTTTTATCCAGCAGATTAACCGTCAGCAACGGGCTTGCCTCAGATAATCCGTAGCCCTGACAAATCGGCAAACCCAGGCCGACAAATACTTTTGCGACCGCAGGCGAGAGTGCGGCACCGCCGGAAATTGCGAACTTCAATTTACCGCCGAGCCTCGCCAATAATTTTTCGGCGACGAGTTTTTTTAAAATCGGCCACAGCAGAAATGACGGCCTCCACGCGCCACGTCCATGCTCATATTCAAATTTCGCCCAGCCAGTTTTCACCGCAAAGTCGAACATTTTTTGTTTGGTCGGTGAGGATTTTTTGAGCTGCTCGTTAATGGCCGCCAGAAAGCGTTCATAAATACGCGGTACCGAAAAAATAATCGTCGGCTGGATGGTGCGGAAGTCTTCCGCCAATTGCGGAATAGAGCGCGAGAACGCAATCGATGCACCGGAAACCATATTCAAATAGTAATCACAGGTGCGTTCAAACATATGCGACAGCGGTAAAAACGACAGGAAAACATCTTCAGGATAAACATCGTAAACACACAGTCCCGACTCAACATTGGACAAAATATTACGATGTGACAGCATCACGCCTTTTGATTTTCCGGTGGTGCCACTGGTGTAAACAATAGTCGCTAAATCGCTACCGGTGGAAGGGGCGCGCTCAACTATGCCTGCGTCTTCAGGTAACCAGTCGCTCAAGGATTTAAGGCGCGGCTCATCAGGGTCAATCACCGGTTTCATGCATAGAATCAGCTTCAACGGGGCAAGCTGATCACGCACTGTTTTCAAACGCTTCCAGTGCTCTTCGCCATCAATGACAATCGCTTTGACATCCGCATCGTTGATGATGAACGCAACATTATCCGGGCGATCATCCACGAACAACGGCACCGGCACCATGCCGTGCGCAAATGCGCCCTGATCGGTGAGCACCCAGTTACTCGAATTTTTTAGCATGATGGCGATACGTTCACCGGGCTGAAATCCATCGCGCCGCAAACCTTCACGCATGCGCAAAACTTTATCGCCTATTTCACGCCAGGTGTAGCCCACCCATTCCTTGCTTGCACTCGAAAACTCACGGTAAGCGGGAGCATTGGGCGAGGTGCGGCAGCGTAACGCAAATACATCTGCAATCGTGGCCGCTGGATCAAACATCAGGTAGCGCGTACCACGCCGGTTTTCTAAATTTGGGCCCGTCAAAAGTATTCTCCGGCTAATCGTTTAAAAGAACAGATTAAAGTACAGCGCATGCCGCATGATGTCGAGCTAGATGACCCCTCACCACAACATCCATCATCCATCATCCATCATCCAACGAGATTATACGTTCTTGGCGGCGTGGGCTATGTTTGCACTATGGGTGAACTTTGCGCGGGCTTATATACATTGCCACATCGGCGTGGCAAACAATATTGCCCCCAGCGTCTTTAATGTCACAAGAAACGATCACATCGCGAGCGGGGCCGTCGTCAATATCATTAGCCACGCATTCCGCCACCAGATTGGTCCTGGCGACCTTCAAATACTGAACTGACATACCGCGTGGCAACCAGCGCATATTTCGGGACAGGCTCGCTTCCATCATGGTGCCTGCACCCAGCTCGGCCAGATTGCACATCGCAATCGCGTGTACCGACTGAATGTGATTTCGTACGCCGCGGCGTATTTTCATGCTGACGCGCGCATAACCCGGCCTTAGCGCTTCGAAACGGGGACTGATGGTGGCAAAGTACGGCGCCTTGAAACAGATGACGCGGGTGAAGAGCCATTTACCGAACGGTTTGGGGGAGAGTTTTTTCCAGATATTCAGGACGGGGGACATGGCGGAATTCTGTTTGATTTTCGATTGGCTTAATAAATCCTTAAATTTTGTCCCAACCTGCATCGGCTTTGAATCGCGGCCCATGGGCTTGCTCCAGCGCTTTCATCTCGGCCAACAATTTTTCTTTACCCGACGCGCGTAGATAATTGATCGGCCCGCCCCGATGCGGCGCAAAGCCAGTACCGAAGATCACGCCCGCATCACATAAATCGGCATCGGCCACAATGCCTTCACGCACACAGGCGACCGCTTCATTCACGGCGGGCAGCGTCATACGCATCCACAGTGGCGCTAAATCAATCGTGCCCCCGCTATTCGATGCGTCCGTTTTTTGCGGCTTGCCGTCAATCCATTTATAAAATCCTTCGCCTGATTTTTTGCCTAACTTTTTAGCGGCAACCAGTTCCTGAATTTTTTTCGGTTGCGGATTACCTGCTTTGTGCAGCTCTGTTCCCACCGCCAAGCCGACATCCAGGCCGACCACATCGGCTAACTCAATCGGGCCCATCGGCATACCAAATTCCCTGGCGGCGGCATCAATGGTTTCAGCCGGGATACCGCTCTCCAGCATGATTTGCGCTTCCGTCATGTAGGGCGTGAGGATACGGTTCACCAAAAATCCGGGCGCAGATTTCACCGGCAATGGCAGCTTGTCGATTTTTTTCACGAACGCTTGTGCGCGCTTCATGACATCTGCCGAGGTTTGCGGCGACTCAACAATTTCTACCAGCATCATTTGCGCAACCGGGTTGAAAAAATGGATGCCCACCAAACGTTCGGGCCGCGCCAATCCACCCGATAATTCTTGCAGCGGAATAGACGAGGTATTGCTGGCCAGAATCGCGCCAAGCTTCATGCGAGGCTCGATTTGCGCATAGAGTTTTTTCTTGATGTCGGCGTTTTCCACAATCGCTTCGATCACCAGATCACAGTGCGCCACACCGTCCCCTTTAACATCCGGCATGAGTCGATCCATCGCCGCTTGCACCAGATGCGGCAGCTTCAAACGCTTCTTAAACATCTCGGCCGCACGTTTGATAGCAGGGGCGATACGGGCGTGATCCAGATCCTGCAGCGTCACTTTCAGACCACGCAGAGCACACCACGCCGCGATATCGCCGCCCATCACGCCGGCGCCAACAACATGCACATGCTTCACACCCGAATCACCTGCACCGAGCGCCTTTAGGCGACTCTGTAATTTGAATATGCGCACCAGATTCGCGGTTGTCGGATGACTATATAAACTGTATTGAGACGCTGGATTTTCGCGTGGCACATTACGCGGATCGCCGCCGAATTTTTCCCACAAATCAATAATGGCGTATGGCGCCGGATAGTGATCTTTGCGTGCGCGCTTGGCCACCTGTTTGCGCGACGCATTCGCGACGAGACCGCGAATGATCGGCCAATTTGTGACCGCATCTTTGAGGGCCGGTTGATGTGGCGCGGGCGGCTTCAGCAAAAATTGTTTCGCCGCATTGATAAAATGACGGCGCGGCGTAACCACATCCACCAGCCCCATCAGCTTAGCTTTGCGCGCATCCACGCCACGTCCGGTTAGCATCAGATCGAGCGCTTGCATGGCACCAATCAGCGCGGGCATGCGCTTGGCACCACCCCAACCGGGGACAATGCCGATCATTACTTCGGGCAGCGCCATTTTGGTTTTAGCCCCATCGTCCATAATCCGATAACGACAAGCCAACGCCAGCTCCGTGCCGCCGCCCATGCAAAAGCCATGGATCATCGCCAGCGTCGGGAATGGCAGCGCGGCAATTTGATCAAACACCTCATTGCCCAGCACCGTCATCGCATAAGCTTCATCAGCACTTTTGAAACTGGTAAATTCATCAATATCTGCACCGGCCGCAAAGCCGTTTTCTTTGGCTGATAAAATCACCAAGCCTGAAATTTTTAAGGGCGCATTCGTTTTTAGCTCGTCACAGACGGCGGATAATTCCCGCAACGCTTCGCTTGAAAATGTGTTGGTGCTTTCAGATTGGTCGGCAAAAGACTTATCAAAATACAGCCACGCGAGATTGTCTTGAGCGGCATCGCCGCGTTCAAGACGCCAGTGTTTCAAGGTTTGCATGAGTTAAATCCTTCGATCCGGAAGCACGTTATTTTAATATTAGAACACTAGCATTGACGGCTTTCCCCAGTCATTTATGCTTCAAGACGCCCGTCCATGCTAGTGTTTTTATTTTTTACAGCCGTTCCAGCAACATCGCGCCGCCTTGCCCGCCGCCAATGCAGAGGCTCGCTGCGGCATGTTTGCCGCCGGTGCGCTGCAATGTTTTTAACGCGTGCAACACAACTCGTGCGCCGGACGCGCCGATCGGATGGCCAATCGCAATCGCGCCGCCATCGACATTGAATTTCTCGCGATCAATACTGCCGAACGCGCGATCAAGGCCCAGCTTTTCTGTGCAGTACGACGTTGATTCCCAAGCCGCCAGACAGCCCAGCGCCTGCGCGGCAAAGGCTTCGTTGATCTCCAGCGCATCGAGATCCTGCAGGCTCATGCCATGGCGCACCAGCATCGGGGTAATGGCATGCACCGGGCCCAAGCCCATTTCGGATGGATCCAGTGCGCTCCATTGCGAATCGATAATCGCGCCGATGGGTTGCAGATTATGTTTGGCAACCGCTTCTTCGCTGGCCAGAATCAGCATCGCTGCACCGTCGGTGACTTGCGATGAATTACCGGCGGTGACATTGCCATAAACCTTATCAAACACGGGGCGCAGCTTAGCCAAGCGATCAGGCGTGGAATCGGTGCGCACACCATCATCGCTAGTGTAAATATTTCCCAGCGAATCAATCAACGGCTCGATCTCGCTGAAATGTCCGGCAGCACGGCCAGCTAGCACCCGCAGGTGCGAATCGGCGGCGAAGGCATCCATCATTTGCCGGGTGATGCCGAATCTTTCCGCCACGATTTCTGCGGTCTGGCCCATGCTGAGTTTCACAATCGGGTCGGTTAATCCTTTCAGAATCGCGATCACGGGTGCTAAGTAAGCAAGTCTGAATTGCACCGCCACACCCGCCCGCTGCCCGAACGATTTTGCGCCATACCAATCAGCCAGCCAGTTCACCATCTGCGGCCCGAACAGCAGGGGCGCATGGCTCATCGCATCAGTACCACCGGCCAGCACCAAATGCGATTTTCCAGCGAGGATATTCATGCACGCTGAATCCAGCGCCTGCATGCCAGACGCGCAATTTCTCATCACCGTCCAGGCCGGCACTTTATCGCCACAACCCAGGCGCAACGAAACCACGCGGCCAATATTAGCTTCATCCGCACTCGGCATCGCCGCACCGATAATGACCTCATCAAATTCAGTCGGCGCAAAACTTTGGCGCGCCAACAGCGGACGACCACAACCCACCGCCAAATCACCGCCACTAAACAGACCTGGCTTGCTTTTGGCTTTCAGGAACGGGGTGCGCGCCCCATCCACTACATAAACTTTTTTCATTTTTATTCCGCCGCCATCGCCTGAGCATCAGCGTGACGCCAATCTTCAGACTGCGCTACAGCCAAGCCGAAATTTTTATCAAAGTCATCAACGGCCACCACTTCTTTAGTCAGGATGCGGGCGCGTTTCCACAACGCCAGTTCGGTTTCGGTAATCACCGACAGCTTCATGGCTTCCTCAAACATCGGCTCCAGTGCACGCTGCGTCAGACGACCGCCGCGTTGCGCGACGCGAACCTTGGCCTCGACCGGCTCGGCCGCAATCACGGCCAGCATCGCGGCATTCAAATGGCCCATGATGTCGCGCTCGTCGCTGGGTAAATACATGCCAGCAATCAGACGATCACGTGCGGCAGTCGGGTTAATCAGAATCTTGGCCACTTCATGGCCCATCTCGTCGCTCGGCTGAATCAGCGTGAGACCCTTCGGGAACACCAGACGGCGCAGAATCCACGCTACCGGACGATTCGGGAAGTTGGCGATAATGCCGTCCATCGCGACCTGAATTTTGAACGAGCAATCGTAGAGTGCCCATTGCAGAAGCGGCAGTTCATCCTTTTGCTGACCGCGCTCGTCATAAAACTTGAGCGCGCAGGAGGCCAAATAAAGGTTCGACAACACATCGCCAAGCCGCGCAGACAATTTTTCTTTGCGCTTCAAGGTGCCGCCAATAATAAACATTGAGGTATCCGCCAACAGCGCGAACGCGGATGAGAAACGCGTCATCTGTTGATAGAACCGCTTGGTATCCACGCAGGCCGGTGCCGGCAGGCCCACCGCACCGGTGAGGCCCATCCACAGTGCGCGTGCGGCGTTTGAAATGGTAAATTTAATATGCCCCCAGAAAGCTTCATCGAATGCATCAATGCTGTCTTCGCGTGCGGCTTTCATTTCTTTCAACACCCACGGGTGGCAACGAATCGCGCCCTGACCAAAAATAATCAACGAGCGGGTGAGGATGTTGGCACCTTCAACCGTAATCGCAATCGGGATTTGTTGATAGGCGCGGCCCAAATAATTATTCGGCCCCATGCAAATGCCCTTGCCGCCATGAATATCCATCGCGTCGTTAATCACGTGGCGCATACTTTCGGTCGCATGATATTTTGAAATTGCGGAAAGCACCGAAGGCTTTTCACCCAAATCAAGCGCGCCTGCCGTAATGGTGCGTATCGCGTCGATCAAATAGGTGGTAGCACCGATTCGCGCCAACGGCTCCTCAATACCTTCAAATTTACCAATGGGCATTTTGAATTGCTGGCGCACGCGTGAATATGCACCAGACGTAAAGCTCGCCACTTTGCCGGCCGCGATCGATTGTGCGGGCAATGAAATGGAGCGCCCTGCGGCCAGACATTCCATTAACATGCGCCAACCCTGGCCAACCATCGGCTGACCGCCGATCACCCAATCCATCGGAATAAAAACATCTTTGCCATGATTCGGCCCGTTCATAAAAGCCGCGTTCAGGGTCATATGACGGCGGCCAATATTCACGCCCTTATGGCTGGTGGGAATTAACGCGCAGGTAATACCCAGCTCAGCTTCGCCACCCAATATTTTATCCGGGTCAAAACATTTAAATGCCAGCCCCAGAATAGTCGCGATCGGGCCGAGCGTGATGTAGCGTTTTTCCCATGTCACGCGGAGCCCCAGGGTTTCTTTGCCTTCCCACATTTGTTTACACACAACACCAACATCGGGCATTGAGGCCGCGTCAGAACCTGCTTCAGGCGCGGTCAAGGCGAAGCACGGAATTTCCAGACCTGTTGCCAAGCGCGGCAGGTAATAATCTTTTTGTTCTTTGGTGCCGTAGTGCATCAGCAGTTCGCCCGGCCCCAATGAATTCGGCACCATCACCGATACCGCCGCAGTAGCGGAGCGGGTGGAAATTTTCATCACGGTTTGGCTATGGCCGTAGGCCGAAAATCCGAGCCCGCCATATTCTTTCGGGATGATCATGCCAAGAAAGCCGTTGTCTTTGATGAATTGCCAGACCTTGGGCTCCAGATCATGCAGCTCGTGCGTGGTTTTCCACTCATCGATCATGCTGCACAATTCATTGGTGGGGCCGTCGATGAAGGCTTGTTCTTCAGCGGTTAATTTTGCTTTGGGCACATTGAGCCATTTGTTCCAATCTGGCTTGCCGGAAAACAAATCACCATCCCACCAGACGGTACCGGCTTCGAGCGCTTCCTGCTCGGTTTGCGACATTTGCGGCAGGACTTTTTTATACAGCCCAAAAATAGGCACCGTCAACAGGCTCTGGCGCAATGACTTCACATTGGCCACGATCGCCGCCGCCAAAAACACCAACCAGACAATACCGGCCATAGCACCGGACAGCACATCGGTAGCAGAAGCGATGACCAACGCAATGCCCACCGCGACTGACCAGATAGCAGCACTAACCGCGTGATAGGCCAAGGCCCAAATGAGGGCTACGGCCAGAATTGCACAAACTAGAATCGCCATGATGACGTCTCCTTCTTCTCGGTTGAAACTTCTAAAATTTAAACATTAAAATCAGGTTTCCTGAAACCATTGATGCGTATCGCCTGATTGCACCGGCGCACGCAAACCTGCGGCCAAAAACGGGGCGAGGCGTTTCAGCAATAGTTCATCGTTATCAATTTCTTCGGGATGAAATTGCGCAATCATTTTCAATGCGTCTGTGCCAGCCAATGTGTAGGAAAGCGCACCCATCACAAAATGTAAGCGCCAGGACACTTCTTCACGTTCCAGATGCGGCAACGCACGCGCAAATGCGGCGCGAAAACGCACAATCATTTCCACATATTGGCTCGATAAAAATTGACGTATGAACGGCGCAGGATCGGCATAGGCACGTCCCAGCAGGCGCAAAAAATTCTTGCCGCCCTGCTGATGATCGCGCGCCAGTTTTAATGCCGGGATAAACATTGCCGAAATAATTTTTTCGCAGGTTAATGCGCCGCCGTTACTGGCCAACTCGTAGGCCGTCAATAGCTGCATACGATCCTGGTTCATCGGATCGAGCCGTCGCGTTAACACCGCTTGGAATAGCTCTTCTTTGGAACCAAAGTGGTAATTAACCGCGGCGAGGTTTACGTTGGCCGCGGTCGTAATCAGCCGCAAGGAAGTGGCTTCAAAGCCGTGTTCCATAAACAGCTCTTCGGCCGCATCCAGAATGCGCGATTTGGTATCGATCTCAACCGTTTTTTCGACGATTAGATCTGGCGTTCGTTGTAAACGACTCATTGCAGGTGTAGCCATATTATATTTAAACTCAACGGGCTCAATGGGTTATGGAGAAAATTGCATCTCAATCAAACGCTTGTTTGAAACTAGCGTATTACTCGCGTCTGAAGGTGTCAATCACTTTTCATGTTGCGGCGCAGCAAATAGGGCAGTGACGCTGACTTGAAACCAGGCAAACGGCCGGGGAGTTAAAGGTATGCCGTGCGTCATGCATGAGAGGAGGTTTTTTGTGCGAATATTGCCGAGTCAATTTTTCGAAAGCTCGATATGAAAACCTCCGCCCGCCCGTTGTTGCGCACTTTGCCTTTACTCATTGCCTTAGTGGCCAGTGGCGCATCCGCCGCCACGTCACCACAACCCCCTTCACCACCTACCTCTCCACCACTTGCTAAACCCTCGCCAGACGCATTTGCTGCCGCTAAAGCGTCCGCACTAAAGGTTGTCGCATTAGACGATAAACCCGGCGTTGATAAGGCCTATTTAGACCCTAAAGCGGGTGCTTGTGATGATTTTTATCGCTATGCCGTGGGCCATTGGCAGGATGTGAGTGAAATCCCCAAAGACAAAGCGCGCTGGGGCGCATTTGACCAGATTGAAGAGCGCAACCGCAAGGTGATGAAAGCCATTTTAGAAGCGGCGATGATCCCGTCTGCAGCGCCTGCGGGTAGCATTAAACGTAAGGTGGGCGATTTTTACGCCTCAGGAATAGCCGTCAATGCAAGCGATGAAACCAATCTCGCCACCGCGCTGGCCACAATGAAAGATGCGCGCGCCGGTAAAAATTTGGCATCGCTGTTTGCCCGTCTGCAGGCACAGGGAACACCGGTCGGATTCAGTTTCGGCATTCGCCAGGATCAGAAAAATTCATCGCGCTACATCGTGCAGATTTTTCAGGGCGGCCTTGGCTTGCCGGAGCGTGAATACTATTTTTCCAAAGATGACCGCAGCCAAAAGCAGCGTGATGCTTATGTTGCCCACATCGGAAAAATGCTTGCACTGTCTGGCATGAGCACAACTGAAGCCAGCAAAAATGCCGCTGACATCATGGCGCTGGAAACTTCGCTGGCCGCGGCCGCGATGGTTCGTATTGATGCACGCGATCCGGATAAAACCTATAACTTGATGAGCCTTCCGCAGCTCAAGGAAATCGCACCGAATATAGAGTGGGCTGATTTTTTTGCAACGCTGGGGATCGCTGAGCCGGGCGATATCAATGTCGGCCAACCAAAGTTTTTTGAAGCCCTCTCCCGTCTCGCCAACGATACACCGGCATCAACCTGGGCTGCTTACAATACCTGGCATACCTTGCGCTCACTCGCCCCGCAAATGGGCGGCGCATTCGAGCAAGAAAGTTTTGCGTTCTATGGCAAAGTTTTGACCGGTGTGGAAGAAATGGAAACCCGCGACAAACGCGTGATCGCCACAATTGACCGCACTATGGGCGAAGCGCTGGGCCAACTGTACGTCGAGAAAGCGTTTTCACCGGCAGCCAAAGTAAAGGCACTTGAACTCGTAAAAAATGTACGACTCGCGTTGCGTGACCGCATTCAGGCGCTTGACTGGATGGGGGATGCAACCAAAAAAGAAGCCATCATCAAGCTGGATGCGATCGCCGTAAAAATTGGCTATCCCGATCAGTGGAAAGATTATTCAGCCGTTGAAATCAAGCGTGATGATTACTTGGGCAATGTGCTGCGGGCGAGCCGCGTTGAATTCAAGCGCCAGACGGATCGCCTGGGTAAACCGATTGATCGCAACGCCTGGTCGATGTCGCCGCCGACCGTGAACGCGTATTACAACGCCAGCATTAACGAAATTGTTTTCCCCGCCGGGATTTTGCAATCCCCGTTCTTTGATGAGCGCGCCGATGATGCATCAAATTACGGCGGCATCGGCATGGTGATCGGCCATGAATTAACACACGGCTTTGATGATCGTGGGCGCAAGTTTGATGCTATCGGCAACCGCCGCGATTGGTGGACCGCTGATGATGCTGCCCGCTACACCGCAAAGGCCGACGCGATTGCAAAACAATACGATGCCTTTGCGCCATTGCCCGATTTGAACATCAATGGCCGCGCCACCTTGGGCGAGAATATCGCCGACTTCGGCGGCTTGCGCGTGGCCTATCTGGGATTACAAAAATCTGAGGCCGCGCACAAAAACGCGGCGCATAAAATCGATGGTCTCAACGCCGAACAGCGCTTCTTCATTAACTACGCACAATCATGGCGGCAGAATATTCGCGATGCTGAACTGCGCCGTCGCATCCTGACCGACTCCCATTCTCCAGCCCGTTTCCGCGTACTCGGCCCGCTGGGAAATTTGCCCGAGTTTCAGCAGGCGTTCAGCTGCAAACCTGGCGCAAAAATGCTGCGCGCGGCGGGTGACACGGTGACAATTTGGTAGCGGAATAGTAGGTTCCGGGAAGCGAAGGGCAAGGTCGCGGTTGGCTCATTCTGGAGCCTATTAAGTCAATAGCGGAAATCCCTGTTTGCAGTTACAAAAATGCCCTCCTGCATGTTTTACAGGAGGGCATTTTTTATCTGATTATTTTGCGATTTTTGGCTCAGTACTGCGGTGTATTTCTAGCTGCATTCCTCATTCAACATCCCGCATCAGCGAGCGCAATTTGCTTTTGTCCAATTCTGATCCTGGGTGAAAGCCTCTTTAGCCTGCGGCGCTAATGCGAGTGTGGTGTGATAAGTTATCGATGCACTCATGCAAGAAGCTTTCTGCGCATCATTCATAACGCCGTGGTAATAGCCGATACACATGGCGTCCATATTACGTTTGAACTGGGCATCGCAGGAGCCTTTGGTGACCCCGATATTGTTGCGATAGCAGATATCGTGTTCGTCGCAGGCTGGCTTGAAAAACTGTTTATACATTAATGAAGCAGGATCTTTAACCGGATTGCTACAACCGTCGGGCTGCTTGGCTAGGACGATTTTGACTACGCAGGCGAAATCCGTCTTGTGGGGCATTTGTGAATACGAGGAGGGCGGTGCCCCTGGGCAACGTTTCGGCCCGCAATCATGGCACGTCAGTTTGGACGCTTTCCAACATGTGCCCTGAGTGCCTATTGCGCCAAAATCACACGTAACAGGCTTATCCGGACAATCGGCAAAAGCGAGTGTGGACAAGGACGCGGACAGCAGCAGAATTGCAGTCGCCAAGCTGATGCGCAGAATGGAAATTATTGAGTTGCAGTACATGGTGTTCCCCCTTTTAAAATTTATGAATCCTCTATTCAATAAGCGGAATAGGGAAGGACAAGCTATCAGCAAAAGAGCATTGCTAAGCATTTAGTCTTCTTGATTTTGGTTTACCAAACTCCAATACGGGAGCGGTTTGGCGGACAATAATGCCTGATATAGCCCGCCGATGCTAGGGTTTGGTTTCGGATTTACAGTAGGCAAGCTCATTCACTGGCGCGGGGTTCAAGGCAGTTTCGGCCTTAGAGGCTTATGTATGCTTGAGTTTGTAAAATTATTTTGCAAATGGTTTCATCGCGTTCTCAACGCATATAAAAAACTATCTCCTAAACAAAAAAGCCGCTGAAATTTTTCAGCGGCTTTCTGTTTAAAAACTTTAGCGTAATCGAGCTTAGATTTTTTTGATCGTCTCGAGCATCTTGAACGTCGACTTGCTGGCACCGATGAAAAGACGTTTGTAGTATTTGCCCAAGCATTTACGCTCCAGCGTGTTGCGACGAGTGCGTTTCTTTTCTCCTGCCATGATATTTCTCCAGAGTGGATGAATTTGGTTCGTTGAATGGTTAATGGTTAGCGATTAGCGTTGAAGGCCCAAATTATAGAGGAAAGCGGGTAAATTTGCATCCACTTTCCCTGGCTCTGCTAATACGCCTACCGCTTATACGCCAGCGCGCTGCATCGGGGCCTTTAGCGCTTCATTCAGGGTGTTAAGACTTTCGGACAAGTGCGCTTTGGCCTCCTTGCTCATGGGCTTGCCCACTGAACTACGGATTTGGTTAGACAGGGCGATGGCGTTTTCGCGTTGCAAGCTGCGCGCATCGGCTGGTGTATTGCCGGACGCTTTCAGCAATGCGGCTGAAACACGTTTTAAATGCTCGCGCTGCAGATTCCGGCGCATCGCGGAAATATCTCCGCCGGTACGCAGTTCAGACCAGATGGCACCTTGCAGATTGTCGTATAAATCAGAAAGCTTCAGCAGCGATTCGGGCTGGGCCACTTTCTCCTG
>ENA-OFCI01000802-OFCI01000802.1-metagenomes-genome-assembly--contig:-NODE-802-length-16832-cov-3.795792_pt1 | contig 16832 bp, 14 predicted proteins | sample MGYA00153391_OFCI01 | MGnify analysis MGYA00153391
ACGGTCCCGGCGAAAGCACCACTTCCGCGCGGGGAATTTCGAGCCAGAGGTCGACGCGATCCTCCTCGTCATCGATGCCGTGGCTCCCGAGCGCGCTGGAATGGCCGTCATCGAACGAGGACAGCCCGACAACGGTCACGGCGATCTCGGATCCCTCAGGAACCGTGCGCGCGATGAGCTTGCCCGTCTGGGTATCGCGGATCGCGTCGGCGAGGCGGTTGAGAACCCGGTCGAGGTCGTCCTCCCCGAGATCGTCGATTCCGCCCTCGTCGAGCAGGGTGACGGTCGTACCGTGGCGACGCGCGATCATGATCTGCTCCCGAACGCGATCGTTCAGAAGCTTGCGCCCTCGGATTTCATCGCGGATCGCGCCTTCGAGGTAGAGGCACTCCAGCCGCTGGGCGTCGGTGAGCTCTCCCTTTACCGCAACGATTTGCCGGAGCATGGGAAGAGACATGCGGCTGGTCTGCCCGAGTCGGAACTGCCGCTCAGAGACATGCGCCTCCTGGGCGGCACGCCATTCCACGGCTTCGCGCTCGGCGAGCGCATACTGCCGCGTGTCCCGCCCCGCTTTCGCGAGCGAGAGCGACAGCGCGTGCGAAACTGCCACCCAACCGACGCTGCCGATCACTCCATAGGCCACGAGACCTCCCGGGCCGGCCCAGGCAACGGTCTGCACTACGAGCGCTGCCGTGCCGATCCAGGCGAAGGTATGGCGGCGGCGGGTAGAGGTGATGACCATCAGCGTGCCGATCGCCGCCGTGTGCCAGGCAGCGTAGGTGCCCTGTGCCGCAGTCTGGTCGAACTGGCTGGTCACGAGCAGGGGCACGACCACCGCGACGGCCACGTTGAAGGCGGCGATCCAGGTAGGCATCCTCTGGGTGCGCGATTGCAGGAGGCTGAGCACGGTTGCCAGCGCAAACAGCACCATTGCCGCGATATATGGCTCCTTGTGGCGCGGCACATCGATCGACACGACAGCGAGAACGAGGTGGTAGGCCGAGAAGACGGCGGCGAGCGCGACAATGAGCACGCGCGGCACGGAGACGATCACAGCGGCTGACCTTCCCTGGTGGGTGCGGTGCTCGATGCCACCGTGTCGACGACCGTCGAATCGGGATCCGGAGCCAGCGCCCGGGGCCAGGTGATCCAGATGACGGCTCCGCGATCGATGCCGGCATCCACCTCCACCGAGCCTCCAGCGTTGGCGACGCGCTCGATGATCGAGACCCGAAGACCGAGGCGTTCGCTCGGCACGGTATCGAACGCGAATCCCGCACCGTCGTCACCGATACCGATGCGGATGCCTCCTCCGTCTGCACCCTCAACAACGAGCCAGCGGTGCACATTGTCGCCGGTACCCGCGTGCTGCAGGCTGTTGATCATCGCCTGCATCGCAGCCGAATACACCGCTTCGGAGCACTGGAGGGGGATGTTGCCCGAGCCGACGCGCCGGGTGCGGAGCTCGAACGGGCCGGAGAGGGTCGCCGTGGCATCCGCGATTCGGCGGGCGAGCTGTGTGAGGGCGACGGTGGCATCATCGTCGGGAGACGCGGCCGCGGCATCTTTTAGATGGCCCATCGCGTTGAGTGACATGCGAGTTGCCAGGTCTTTTGCCTCAGGGGTGAACGACCGGGCGGCCGACAGTAGCGTGGTGAGTACGCTGTCGTGAACGATCGAGTCCACTTGCACGCGCTCGACCTCCGTCGCATGCTGTCGAACAGCGTGGGCGTAGCGATCGAGGGCTGTGCCCTGCGCAGAGTCGACCGAGGCCGCTGCCTGCCGAAGCAGCGTGATGAGAATCAGCACAGCACCGCCGAGGATAACGGCGTAGGCGATATCGAAGGATGCTGACTGCCAGGTCGCGCCGCCGCCGCCCGGGGTGATGCGAACCAGCCCGTACACCACCGGTGTGACGATGAGATAGGCGGTGGCCTGCCAGGTAGAGAATGCGATCGCGGCGGTCGAGGTCGCCACGGTGCAGAGCAACCACAACCAGGGACGCTCAGTTGCGACCGCAAGCGGCTTGAGCACGACAAGTGGCCAGCCGATGAGAGCAGCGAGATACGCGAACGAAACGTAGGCGTTCACCGCCCGCACCCAGCGCTTCGCGAAGGAGGCCACGAGAGTCGCAAGGATGCCGCCGTAGATGCCCGCGCCGAAAACAATTGCCCAGACGGTCTGGGCCGCTGGCATTTGCTGGAGCATGGCTGGCACAGCCTGAAGGCCGAACAGCAAGCCGAAGATGGCTACCGAACGAGAGACTACCGTCTCGATCTGCGGTCGGCTGATCGGATTATGGGGTTGCCGGGCCAGTGATCCGGGCGAGGGCAAACCTCCCTTAGCGGCCATCGCCAACGTCTGGGTCGAGACCCGGCAGGATTCCATCTTCGACGGCCCGTCGAAGCAGGTCGACCTTGGTCGGCGCAGGGCGCCCCACTTCCACGTACTTGACGCGGATGCGATCCAGGTACTCCCGGGCGGTGGAATAGCCGATCCCCAACTGCTGGGCGGCCAGCTTCAGAGGGAGGCCGGAGGCGTAAAGGTGAAGGATCTCGCGCTCGCGACGACCGAGCTGGGCCTTCGCGAAATCGCGGTCCGCGTCGATAGCAGTCGCCCACTCGAGGTTGTTGAGCACCTCGCCGCGCGCGACGGTCTCGACGGCAGACATCACGGTCTTGGTCGCAGACGACTTGGGGATAACTCCGGCCGCTCCGGCGGCGAGCGCCTCACGAACGGAGGCCACCCGGTCGGCGATGGAGTGGATCAGTACGGCCGAGCCGGTGGCCTGCACTCGCTTGACATTTTCAGTGACGGTTGAGCCATCTCCAAGGGAGAGGTCGAGCACCACCACGTCGTTCTCGCGCCCGTCGAGATTATCGACAAACTCTTGAACCGATGCTGCGGCGAGGATGAAAGTAAAGCCAGCGTCGATACACGCAGCCTTCAACCCGAGTCGCACTGATTCGTGGTCGTCTACGACCGACACCCGCACCGTTCGCTGGTGCATTGCGGGTGTGGATTCCTCTGCTGTGGTCTGCGCCATCGTCGATCCTGTCTACCCCCGTGGTGCTGAAAATCATTATTTCCCCCGGAGACCATGGTACTGGCAGCTCGCCTTCCCCTGCGCTTGAGCCGCGCAGGAAAGCGCGTGTGCCGAAAATTGAGCCGAGTGGTGCGGTGCACTCCACCGCTGCAAACGTATGCGACGGAAGCGGGAAGCTACACCTTCGTGAGGGTTGCGACCGCTTCGACGTGATGGGTGTTCGGGAAGAGATCGAAGGCCCGGAGCCTCGTGAGCGCGTAGCCCCCCTCGGCAAACAGTGCGACATCCCTGGCCAGGGCAACCGGGTCGCACGCAACGTAGACGACCTGGACCGGATCGAGGGTGAGCAACTCGCTGACGACGCCCTTGCCCGCTCCCGCTCGTGGAGGATCGAGAATCACCGTTCCCGCTCCGAGGCGGGCGCGCTCGCTCGGGCTCGCGGTGGATCGCAACTGGCGCAGGAAGTTGTCGACACGGGCGGTGACGGCGGCGGCCCCCACCCATTCCGAGAGATTGCCGGCCGCGTGATCGGTCGCGAGCGGGTCGCTCTCCACCGTGGTGATTCGGAGGTGGTTGCCGAAGCGGTCCCCGACGGCGGCGGCGAGGAGCCCGACCCCGCCGTAGAGGTCGAGGTTCGCGGCTCGCGGATCGAACAGGCTCGCGTCAATCGCCTCCTGCACGGCGAGAGTGAGGATCTCCGCGGCATGTCGGTGCACCTGCCAGAAACCGCGCGCATCCAGGCGGAACTCACGGTCACCGACCCGCTCGACGATACGCTGCGGCTTCGGTCGCTCGGCTTTCTCCCCCTTACCCCGTTCACGGCTGGGCTTCGGGGTGTTGCCGGTGAGCACAAAGGCATTCCCCACGCTCGGCACCACCACGTCCACATGATCGAATCCGGGGAACTTCTCGTCGAGAGGAGTGATCGCGGCGACCTCCGGAGCCACCAGCGGCAGGTCAGTGACCGCCACGACGTGGTGCGAACGGGCGGCATACGGGCCCGGCATACCATCGGCCGCGACATGCAGTCTGAGGCGGGTGCGCCATCCGGTGCCGTCGGCGTTGCCACGGATCGCATCGACGGTGACGTCAGTTTCGATTCCGGCCATGCGGCCGAGCGAATCAGCGAGCACCTGGCGTTTGAGCTCACGCTGGTGGGCGATCTCAATATGGCCGAACTCGGCACCGCCCGCACGCTCCTCCGGGGTGCGATCGAGGGATGCTGCGGACCAGATGTGGGGCTGGCGGTGCTCGGACGGCGTCAACACGCTCAGCGTCTCGGCCCGCCAGAACGACTTCTTCGAGTCATCCGTGATTCTCACCAGCACGCGCTCACCGGGAATCGCATCGCTCACGAAGATCACGCGACCGTCGTGCCTGGCCACTGAGACACCCCCGTGGGCTACGTTGGTTACGTCGACCTCAACCTCTGTGCCCAGCAATTCACCCATCCCTCGAGCTTGCCACAGGAGGCGCTGTGCCCCACTCACCCCTGCCCGACTCACCCCTGCCCGACGCACCCCGGCCCGACTCACCAGTGCGCCTGTACCTCGCCTCCACCTCGCCCGCCCGACTTGCCACCCTGCGGGCCGCGGGAATCGAGCCTGTTGTGCTGCCGTCTTTTGTCGACGAGGATGCCGCGGTCGAGGCCGCAGGCCCACTCACCCCGATCGAGATGGTGCTTCTGCTTGCCCGGCTCAAGGCATCCGCGGTGCTCGGTCCGCACATTGACGGAATCGTGCTTGGCGGAGACTCCGTCTTCGAGCTCGATGGAATCGTCTACGGCAAGCCGCACCTTCCCGAGGTAGCTCGTGAGCGCTGGATTTTGCAGCGCGGCCGCACCGGACATCTCCACTCCGGCCACTGGCTCATCGACCATCGCGGTGGTGTCGCTCGAGGCGCCGTCGGGGATGTCGCGACGGCCGGCGTCACCTTCGCCTCCGACATCTCAGACCACGAGATCGACGCCTACATCGCCACCGGCGAGCCGCTGGAGGTGGCCGGAGCCTTCACGATCGACAGTCTCGGGGCCCCGTTCATTACTGCGGTCGACGGTGATCCGCACGCCGTCGTCGGCCTGTCGCTCTCGACCCTGCGGTCGTTGCTGCTGCAGTTTGGCGTGGGGTGGCCGTCGCTCTGGAACCGATGAAGCTACGGGCGACGTTGTGGAACTCATCACCGACTCGCCCGTGATTTTTGTAGCCCAGCACCAAAGGGTGCCTGCCGCGGCCCCATAGGCTATGGGACTATGCCCCGTATCACAAAGGTCCTGGTCGCCAACCGCGGCGAAATCGCCGTCCGAGTCATCCGGGCCGCAAAGGACTCGGGAATCACCTCCGTGGCCGTCTACGCCGACCAGGATCGCGATGCCCGTCACGTGAAGCTTGCGGATGAGGCCTACGCCCTCGACGGGGCCACGAGCGCCGATACTTATCTGCGCATCGACAAGGTGCTGTCGATCGCCCGGCGGTCCGGAGCGGATGCCGTACATCCAGGCTACGGATTCCTGGCCGAGAACGCGGAGTTCGCCCGCGCGATCATCGGTGCGGGGCTCACCTGGATCGGTCCATCGCCGGACGCGATCGAGAAACTCGGCGACAAGGTCTCCGCACGGCACATCGCCGAGAAGGTGGGGGCACCCCTCGCGCCCGGAACTCTCAACCCGGTATCCGGTGCCAAGGAAGTACTCGACTTCGTAGACATCCACGGTCTTCCGGTCGCGATCAAGGCGGCGTTCGGTGGTGGAGGCCGCGGCCTCAAGGTCGCACGAACTCGCGAGGAGATCCCCGAGCTGTTCGAGTCAGCGACCCGGGAGGCCATCGCCGCCTTCGGCCGGGGTGAATGTTTCGTCGAAAAGTACCTCGACCAACCCCGACACGTGGAGACGCAATGTCTCGCCGATTCATTCGGCAAGGTCGTGGTGATCTCCACTCGGGACTGCTCCCTCCAGCGCCGGCACCAGAAACTGGTAGAGGAGGCGCCCGCACCCTTCCTCACCGACGAGCAGAACGCGCTGCTCTATTCGGCATCGAAGGCCATCCTCCAAGAGGTCGGCTATCTCGGTGCCGGTACTTGCGAGTTTCTGGTCGCGAAGGACGGATCTATCTCGTTCCTCGAGGTGAATACGCGCCTGCAGGTGGAGCATCCCGTATCGGAGGAAGTGACGGGAATCGACCTCGTGCGCGAACAGTTCCGGCTCGCCGAAGGCGGTGCGCTCGATTACGACGATCCTTCTCCCGAGGGGCATTCGTTCGAGTTCCGCATCAATGGTGAAGACCCGGGGCGCAACTTCTTCCCGGCTCCCGGACCCGTGCACGCGCTGCGTTTTCCCGGCGGGCCTGGCGTGCGTGTGGACAGCGGCGTCACCACCGGGGACGTGATCAGCGGTGCCTTCGATTCCCTGCTCGCGAAGCTGATTGTCACCGGATCCAGCCGCGAGGATGCCCTCGAACGCTCCCGCCGCGCCCTCGACGAATTCGAAATCGCCGGCCTGCCGACCGTGCTGCCGTTCCACCGCAAGATCGTGCGCGACCCGGCCTTCACCTCGTCGCCGTTCTCGATCTACACCCGCTGGATCGAGACCGACTTCGTCAACGACATCGAGCCCTGGAGCGGGTCCCTCGCCGACACTGCTTCAGCTCCCGCGCGACAGACCATCGTGGTGGAGGTCGACGGCAAGCGCATCGAGGTGTCGCTTCCGGCGCGCCTTGCCGCGGCATCCGGGGGCTCATCCGCAACACTCGGCGCTGCTCCCCAGCGCCGCGGGGGTGCCGGGGCCGTCGTCACTGCCACCGGCGACTCGGTGAAGGCGCCGATGCAGGCCACCATCGTGAAGCTCGCCGTCGCCGAGGGTGACTCAGTGGTCAAGGGCGACCTCATCCTGGTACTCGAGGCGATGAAGATGGAGCAGCCCATCGCCGCCCATAAAGACGGCATGATCGCCAATGTGAATGTCGGCGTGGGCGAGACCGTCTCCTCGGGCTACCTGTTGCTCGACATCACGAGCTGACGCTCCCTCCGCCCTTCCCGCCAACCATCTCCCGTTTTTACGATCACCCCCCTGTTTCGACCGGTAGGTGGTCGCAAAAATGGGAGGGGATGCAGCATCAGCGAACTCCGGCCGCATTCAGCAGCTGCCGAAGGCGCTTCGGGGATAGTGCCACCTCCCACGTCCAGCGACTCATCCCGCGGCCTGCTGCGCGGAGGTCATCCTCCCGCGCTTTCTCGTCGAGCAACGCTCGCTCAGGACTTCGGCCACGAAGGAACTCGGGATCGGTGTACTTGAAGCGACCGTCGAACTCGCCGATGTGCGCGAACTGTGGCCACCAGAAGTCGACGACGTACCAGCGACCGCTCGCCCCCTGCAGTTCGACCTGCAACTGCGGGGCCGGCACCCCGGCGATGGACATCGAGACTCGACTGATCGACTCGCCCGGTCGGTCAGCACGACCGTCGGCAAATTCGGCAGCCCTCCGCGCTTTCGCCTGACCGTGCGTCAGCGGGATGCGTGGAACCTCCAGCAAGAGGTGTTCGCGCGTGAGGAGCGTTCGCGGTACCCCTGGAATCGGGTGGAAGGTGCGCCTCAACGCAGCATCGAGCGTGGTGACGCCTTCCATAAAAGGGTTCGTCGCTGCGACATCCATCGCGGTGCGCGCCAGATCCGTAACCCGGATACCGTCGAGTCGCAGCAGGTGTCGCGGCACGCCGACCGGATGCCTGACGAGCTTGGAATTGACCCGTCCTGCGCCCCCTTCCCTCTCCAAAATGTGAACCCGAGTAGGCCAGGCATCAACGCGCGGGAGTCGCCAGAGACATGCAGCCGATTCGTGGGATACGACGATGTCGCGGTCGATCGCGAGGGCTACCGCCTCGATTCGCAGTCGGTATTGGGCATCTTGATCGAGCGACATCCACAGGTTGGATTCGGTGTAGATTCCCGGAAATAGTCGAACGAGCTCGCCCCGCCGTGTTCGGGCGAGAAGCACCGCCTTGTCGGTTGCGGCGATCTGCTCGCGCGAGAAGAGAAGAGGGCTACGCCACTCGGCTTCGATGAAAATGGTCATCCCGCGAGCCTGGCTGCGGTGTCGGCCTCCCGTGGAGTGTGCACCCGTTTCGTGAACAACATCCTCGGTGCGGTGGTGGTGAAGGAGTAGCCGCGCCGACCACCACCGCCGACCGCGCACAGGGCGGTGGTCGCAAAAACGGGAGGTGGTAGCGGGTCAGGAGGGCCGGGGTTAGTTGACGATGTGCATCGCCCGGGCGGCATCCGTGATGCTGTCGGAGAGTGAGGGATAGACAGCGAAGGCGCGGGCGACCTGGTCGACGGTGAGGCGGTGCTCGACGGCGATCGCGATCGGCAGGATGAGTTCGGATGCCCGAGGCGCGACGATCACGCCACCGATGACCGTTCCCGACCCGGTACGGGCGAACAGTTTGACGAAGCCGTCCTTGATACCCATCATCTTCGCGCGCGGGTTCGACGCCAAGGGGAGCTTGTAGATCACTCCCTGCGTGATGCCATCTTCGATCTGCTTTTGCGACCAGCCGACCGTCGCGATCTCCGGCTGCGTGAAGATGTTCGAGGTGACGTTTCGCAACTCGGTGGGATTCACGGCATCGCCCATCGCGTGGAAGACGGCCGTGCGGCCCTGCATGGACGCGACGGATGCCAGGGGCAGGAAGTCCGAGCAGTCACCGGCGGCATAGATGGAGGGCATCGAGGTGCGTGCCACCCTGTTTACCCGGATATGGCCGGAGTCGGTGAGCTGCACGCCCGCTTCCTCGAGCCCGATGCCAGCGGTATTCGGAACCGAGCCGACCGCCATCAGGCAATGGCTTCCTCCGACGGTGCGACCGTCCGAGAGCGTCGCGATCACACCATCCGCGGTGCGCACGACCGAATCGGCGCGGGACTTGGAGAGCACGGTCATGCCATTGCGCTTGAAGACATCTTCGATCACTCGCGCGGCATCGGCATCTTCCCCCGGCAGCACCTGATCGCGGGAGGAGATCAGGGTGACCTTGGAGCCAAGAGCGGTGAAGGCCGAGGCGAATTCGGCGCCGGTCACACCGGATCCGACGACGATGAGGTGCTCTGGCGTCTCTTTGAGCGTATACAGCTGCGTCCAGGTGAAGATACGTTCGCCGTCGGGCACCGCCGAGGGGAGGATGCGCGGACTCGCGCCGACCGACACGACGATGGTGTCGGCGTTGATCTCGTCGAAGTCCGTGCTGGTCCTGCCCTTACTGGTCGACACGACGACGCGGTTGGGTCCGTCCAGTCGGCCATCGCCCTGGATGACGGTTACCCCGGCCTTGATGAGCTGGGACTTCATATCTTCGGACTGCTGGCGGGCCAGGCGCATCAGTCGCTGGTTGACCGCCGCGAGGTTGACCGCGACCTCCGGGCGCACCGGTCGACCAGAATCACCGCGGAGGAAAAACTGCACTCCGAGGTCGGCAGCCTCGCCGATGGCGTTCGCGGCTTCGGCTGTGGCGATGAGGGTCTTGGAGGGAACCACGTCGGTGAGCACAGCCGAGCCGCCAACCCCGACGCGCTCGACGACGGTGACCTCGGCTCCCATCTGGGCTCCGGTGAGCGCCGCTTCGTAGCCACCGGGGCCGCCCCCGACGACAGCGATACGTTGCTTGCGCTCAAATTCATAGGACATACCCCTATTCTCCCGCAGGGAACAGTGGCACTACGACTCAAAGGCGCGGGGAATGGCATCAACGGGGGTGGCTTTCCCGGTGTGACGCTCGATACACACAGCAGTGCGGAGGCGGCGCGGTGCAGCATCCCCGCGCGATGCGGAGGACCCTGTTCCCATCCATCACGGGGTAGGCGAAGTGGCCGGCTGAGGTCGGCTCTCCCATAGGCTGGGCGGATGCCGAATCCTCTCGACGACAACGCTGCCGACCCATTCGAAATCGCTGCCATCGCAGCGGCTGAGATCGCCGAGCGCACCGGTGTCACCCATCACGACATCGCCCTGACACTCGGCAGCGGCTGGGGTAAGGCGGCCGATCTCATCGGGGAGACCACCGCCACTATTCCGGCGGCGGAAGTCACGGGTTTCAGCACACCCGCGCTCGAAGGGCACGTCGGTACTCTGCGCTCGATTCGGCTCGCCGATGGCAGGAATGCGCTCGTCATCGGAGCCCGAACCCACTACTACGAGAACCACGGGGTGCGGCGTGTCGTGCACAGCGTGCGCACGGCGGCCGCCACTGGTGCGACGACCATGATCCTCACAAACGGGGCGGGCGGCATCCGGGAGACCTGGAAGCCAGGCACACCGGTGCTCATCAGCGACCACATCAACCTCACGGCGGACTCTCCGCTCGAGGGTGCGACCTTTATCGACCTCACGGACCTCTACAGTGCCCGCCTGCGGGCGATAGCGAAGCGCGTCGATCCGACTCTCGACGAGGGCGTTTACACCCAGTTTCGCGGACCGCATTACGAGACCCCGGCGGAGGTGCAGATGGCCAAGGCCATCGGCGGCCATATCGTGGGTATGTCCACCGCCCTTGAAGCAATCGCCGCGCGACAGGCCGGCATGGAGATCCTCGGACTCTCATTGATCACCAATCTCGCTGCGGGCATCCAGAAGACTCCATTGAGCCACGCCGAAGTGCTCGAAGCGGGTCGGGCTGCCGAACCGGTGATCTCGGCGCTGTTGGCGCGAATTGTGGAGGAGTTGTCGTGAACGTCATCGACGTCGCCCGGGCCTGGCGCGACCAGGATCCGGATGAGGAGACCCGCGCCGAACTCGACCACCTGATCGCGGATGCCGAAGCCGGCTCCGACACCTCGCTTGCTCAACTCCATGACCGCTTCGACACGCGGCTCGAGTTCGGCACGGCCGGCCTTCGCGGTCGCATCGAAGCCGGTTCCAACCGGATGAACCGGGTGCTCGTGGCGCAGGCGGCGGCAGGGTTCGCGGCCTTTCTTCTCTCCCGAACGTCCCTCAACGGCGCGCCGAGCGTTGTCATCGGCTACGACGGCCGCAAGAACTCGCGGGTATTCGCCGTCGATACCGCCGAACTGATGGCCGGAGCCGGTGTGCGTGCGGTGCTCCTGCCGCGATTGTTGCCGACTCCCGTGCTGGCATTCGCCGTGCGAGAGCTGAAGCTGAGCGCCGGAGTCATGGTGACGGCGAGTCACAACCCTGCCAAGGACAACGGGTACAAGGTCTACCTCGGCGATGCGGACGAGGGGTCCCAGATCGTTCCCCCGCTCGACCACGAGATCGCGGCCCACATCCTCGCCGTGGCCACCAACCAGAGCGTGCTGCAGCTGCGCCGATCGATGGACTACGAGATCGCGGGCGAGCACGTAATCGATGAGTACGTTCGCCGCACTGCCGCGCTCGCGACACATCCGAAGTCCGCACTTCGCTATGTCTATACCGCCATGCATGGCGTGGGTTGGGAGACCGCACACCGGGTGTTTGTCGAGGCGGGGTTCGGCGAGCCGACCGTCGTCGCCCTTCAGATCGAGCCGGACGCGGCATTCCCCACCGTGGCCTTCCCCAACCCGGAAGAGCCGGGGGCACTTGACCTCGCCTTCGACACGGCCATCACCGCCGACGCGGAACTCGTGATCGCGAACGATCCGGATGCGGACCGCCTTGCCATCGGCATCCCCGATGTCGACGGCGACTGGCATCGTCTCAGCGGCAATCAGGTTGGCGCGCTACTCGGCTGGCGAGCGGCCGAGCGGCTCGCCGCTGCCGGCACTCCCGGCACTCTCGCGGCCTCCATCGTCTCCTCCCCCGCTCTCGCGGAGGTCGCCCGCCAGTACGGTCTGGCTTACGTCGACACGCTCACCGGGTTCAAATGGGTTTCCCGCGTGCCTGGCCTGTCCTACGGCTACGAGGAAGCGCTCGGGTACCTTGTCGATCCGGCGAAGGTTCGCGACAAGGACGGCATCTCCGCGGCCGTCGAATTCCTCGGCCTCGTCGCCGACCTGAAGGCCGCGGGCCGAACAGTCACCGACCATCTCGCCGACTTCGCGGGAAGGTTCGGTGCATTCGCCTCCGCCCAGATATCGATCCGGGTGACGGATCTCAGCGAAATTCCGCGTCTGATGGACACTCTGAGACAGTCGCCACCCGAGAGGATCGGCGCTGCGGCAGTGCGCCGGATAGACGATTTTGCCGAGGGCTTCGGGGGACTTCCCGCCAGCGACATCCTGCGCCTCTGGCTTGAGGATGGATCCCGGGTGATCGTGCGCCCCAGTGGAACCGAGCCGAAGATAAAGGTCTACATCGACGCCTCGAGTGTCGAGGGAACCCCGGCCCGTCGCCAGGCAGTCGCCCAGGCGACCGTCGATCGCCTGGAAGCGGGCATGCGCGCGATCTTCGCCTGATGGCGCTCTAGCCGAGCGCCGCTTCGAGCTTTCGCGCAAGTTCCTCGGTGTCGAAGTAGTTCTCGATCACGATCACGTCGGCGTTTGTCGGTCCGATCGCGTCGACGAATTCGGCAGAGGTGAGGATGACCTGGGCATCTGCCGCGTCGGAGCTGAGGCTCGAGAGGTGAGCGGCCGTGACATCCGCTTCAAGTTCGAGTCGCTTGAGCACTCGCTCCGCATTGACCTTCAGGATGCCCGAACTGCCGATGCCGGAACCGCAGATGGCGACGATCTTCATGAAGCGTTTCCCAGGATTTCCTGTATCTCTGCCACACTCGCCGCTGTCGTGAGACGCGAGATCGCACTCGAGTCGTTGAAGACATTCGCGAGTTCGGCAACGGTCTCGAGGTGGGTTTCAGCCGACTTGATGGCGAGGCCGAGCACCACACTCACCGGGTCATTATGCGGATGACCGAACACCACGGGCGTCGCAAGGGTCACGACCGCGAGACCGTCAGCGAGCACGTCCGGACCGGGTCGCGCGTGCGCCAGAGCAAGCCCAGGGGCGATCACGACGTAGGGTCCGTGCTCATCGATCATGCGGATCATCTCGTCGGAATAGCCCGGAAGGGTTGCACCGGATTCGAAGAGAGCACGCCCCGCCAGTCGTACGGCGGCACGCCAGTCATCGGCCTCGGCACCGACGATGATCGCCGACTCGGCGAGGGTGGGTAGTGGCATCAGGCTCGCTCGAATCCAGCGCTGATCTGATCAGCCAGCCCCTCACGCTCTTCGAAGGGAAGGAAGCTCGATCCGGCAGCGTTCAGCTGAAACACTTCGAGGTCGGTCAGGTCATAGTCGAAGGTCTCGGCGAGCAGGGCGAGTTCACGACTGAGAGAGGTGCGGCTCATGAGGCGGTTGTCGGTGTTTACCGTTACGCGGAAGCCGAGCTGATAGAGCAGGTCAAAGGGGTGATCGATCAGTTCGTCACCCCACTGCGCGATGGCCCCGGTCTGCAGGTTCGAGGAGGGACTCAGCTCAAGCGCGATCTCCCGATCCTTGACCCATTGCGACAGGCGGCCGAGTTCCACGTAGGTGTTTTCATCATCTGAGCGGTCAACGGTGATGTCCTCGGCGAGTCGCACACCGTGACCGAGACGCAGCGCGCGACCGTCGAACAGGGCTCCGCGGATGCTCTCGAGCCCGTCGGCCTCCCCGGCGTGCACCGTCGTGGGGAGGTAGTGCCTGGCGAGGTAGTCGAATGCCTCACGGTGGCTGCCCGCGGGGAATCCGGCCTCGGCCCCCGCGATGTCGAAGCCGACGACGCCATTGTTGCGGTGTCGGACGGCCAGTTCGGCGATTTCGAGCCCGCGCTCGGCGTGCCGCATGGCCGTTACGAGTTGGCCGATCCGGATGCTTCGACCCGCCTGCTTCACGGATTCGATGCCCTCTTCGATACCTTCCTGCACAGCCTCGACGGTCTCATCGAGTGAGAGCCCGCGCGAGACGTGCTGTTCCGGAGCCCAGCGGATCTCGCCGTAGATCACGCCGTCGGCATCGAGGTCTTCAACGAACTCGCGGGCGACGCGGGTGAGCCCCTTCGAGGTCTGCATCACCGCGGTAGTGATGTCGAAGGTCTTCAGGTACTCGACGAGCGAACCGGAGTCCGACTTCTCGGCGAACCAATCGCCGAGGGCCGCGGCATCCGACTGTGCTCCATTCGTTAGGGGAAGCTCGAAACCGATCTCGTCAGCGAGTTCGATGATCGTCTGCGGTCGCAGCCCGCCGTCGAGGTGGTCGTGGAGGGAGACCTTGGGAAGGGCGGTGATGTTCGCCCCACCGCCGGGCATGAAGAAGTCTGAGGGGGTCATGCCCCAAATCTATCGGGTGACACCGGCCACTAACCTGACGGAATGGCGAACAAGATCATTCTGGATTGCGACCCCGGCCACGACGATGCGATTGCTCTGATCCTGGCTCACGGCAATCCCGAGATCGAGCTCGTTGCGGTGACGACCGTGCACGGCAACCAGACCATCGAAAAGGTGACCCGCAACGCGCTGGCAGTCGCGCGAATCGCCGGAATCACTGGCGTACCGTTCGCCGCCGGTGCCCATCGGCCGCTCGTGCGCACTGCCGAGGTGGCCGATTCGATCCATGGTGAATCGGGGCTCGATGGGCCGGTTCTGCCGTCACCGTCGTTCGACGCCGATCCCCGACACGCCGTCGATCTCATCATCGACACGATCCTGTCTTCTCCTCCCAGGACGATCACGCTGGTGCCAACCGGCGCGCTCACCAACATCGCCCTCGCCGTGCGCAAAGAACCACGTATCGCATCGCTCGTGAAGGAGGTCGTGCTCATGGGCGGCGGCTATCACGGCGGCAACTGGAGTGCGGCGGCCGAGTTCAATATCGTGATCGATCCAGAGGCGGCCCACATCGTCTTCAACGAGAACTGGAAGCTCACAATGGTGGGGCTGGATGTCACCCACCAGGCACTCGCGACTCCCGATGTCGTCGCCGCCATCGCCGCCGTCGGCACGGGTCCGGCGCGATTCGTGGTCGAACTCCTGGACTTCTTCGGGCACACCTATCGGGATGTCCAGGGCTTCGAACATCCGCCTGTGCACGATCCCTGCGCGGTTGCCCTCGTGATCGACCCGAGCGTGATGACCGTCGTCAAGGTACCCCTGAACATCGAGCTCACCGGCACGTTGACGCTCGGCATGACCGTGGCCGACTTCCGATCCGCACCCCCGGACGATTGCACCACCCATGCCGCCACAAACCTCGACCATGCCAAGTTCTGGGCGCTGATAGTGGATGCGCTCACCCGGATCGGCGACCCACCGCAGTAACCGCTCCCGTAACCATCTCCCGTTTTTGCGACCACCACGCTGTGTCGACAGGTGGGTGGTAGTAAAAACGGGAGATGGTTGGGTTTACCGGGGTGGGGAGCGGCGAAAGGCGAGCACGACGAGCCCGCCAAGCGCAACTGCGCCAAGGATGCGGCGGAAGGGGTTCACTCCCCGAGCGATCTCATCGGCGCCCCAGACGAGGAGGGCGAGCACCGCCACGACGCCGACACCGGTGCGCACCTTCGATGGGGGCAGCAACACTCCGACGAGAGTCGCCCCGGAGAAGATCTTCTGCTCGAGATTGGCGGACTGGCCGATGGTGATCCTTCCGGTCTCCCGGCTGCGGAACATCCAGTTCATTCGATCCTTATTGCGTGACATCAGGCCCCAATCCGTTCGGCGATGAGCGGACCACCGGTGACGATCTCATCGCCCGCATCACCAACACGGTACGCGCCTTCCAATGCTTCGAGTGCTCGGGCGAATCGTTCGGGCTCATCGGCGCTCAGGGTGAAGAGCGGCTGGCCTGCCGTGACGATGTCCCCCGGTTTCGCGTGGAGGTCGACACCAGCGGCGTGCTGCACCGGATCCTGCTTGCGCGCCCGCCCCGCCCCGAGCCGCCAGGCTGCGATGCCGAACGGCAGCGCCTGCTGCTCCACGAGCACGCCGTCGCGGAGGGCGGTGACCACGTGAGTCTCCCGCGCCACCGGCAGCGCGGCGGTCGGGTCCCCGCCCTGGGCGCGGATCATGCGGTTCCAACTGTCCATAGCCCGCCCGTCTGCGAGGGCGGCTTCGACATCCGCGTCCGGCTGGCCGGCGTGACGGAGCATCTCGCGAGCGAGGGCGACGGTGAGGGCGACGACATCTGACGGGCCGCCGCCCGCGAGCACTTCCACGGACTCGCGCACCTCATTGGCATTGCCGATGGCCAAGCCGAGCGGCACGTTCATGTTGGTGAGGAGAGCGGATGTCGCAACTCCGGCATCCTCACCGAGAGCGACCATCGTCTGGGCGAGTTCGCGCGACTGGGCGATGTCCTTCAGGAAGGCGCCAGAGCCGAACTTGACATCGAGCACGAGCGCGGATGTGCCCTCCGCGATTTTCTTGGACATGATCGAGGAAGCGATCAGGGGAATCGACTCCACCGTGCCGGTGATGTCGCGGAGGGCATAGAGCTTGCCATCGGCGGGCGCGAGCCCGGAGCCGGCCGCGCAGATCACCGCGCCAACGTCGTCGAGGATGGCCCGCATCCGCTCGCTGGAGATGTCGGCCTGCCAGCCGGAAATCGACTCGAGCTTATCGAGCGTGCCGCCGGTGTGGCCGAGCCCTCGTCCGGAGAGCTGAGGAACGGCGACGCCGAAGGAGGCGACGAGGGGCGCGAGCGGCAGCGTGATCTTGTCGCCGACGCCTCCGGTCGAGTGCTTATCGGTGGTCCTTTTGGCGAGACCCGAGAAATCCATCGTCTCCCCGGAAGCGATCATCGCGAGGGTCAGGTCACGAATCTCGCGGCGTTCCATGCCATTGAGGAAGATCGCCATGGCCATGGCTGCCATCTGCTCGTCGGCTA
>ENA-OFCI01000803-OFCI01000803.1-metagenomes-genome-assembly--contig:-NODE-803-length-16830-cov-3.995946_pt1 | contig 16830 bp, 19 predicted proteins | sample MGYA00153391_OFCI01 | MGnify analysis MGYA00153391
GCTTGCGGTGATCAGTGCGGGGCGACCAACTCCGCGGCATCCGCCGGTGTGGGGCTGTTCTGCTTGCGCACGAAGAAGGCCGCGGGAATAGCGAAGAGTGAAATGACAGCGCCGTAGGTGAACGCGATTCGGATACCCGCAGCCGTGGCCGACTCTTGTGACGCTCCCGCGGTCGTGAGAGTCGCAGCCTGGGCGGACATCACCGTCACGAAAAGGGCGGTGCCGGCTGCTCCGGCGAGCTGCTGCACGGTGCCGACGATCGCACTCCCGTGGGAGTAAAGCGCGGGCTTGAGAGATCCGAGGCTCGCGGTGAACAGCGGGGTGAAGAGCAGTGCGAGGCCGATGCTCAGCGCCACATGGGCCGCGAGCACCCAGAGAAATGAGCTGTTCTCGTCGAGCATTGTCATCGCCCACAGGTCGGCGCTCACGATGCTCGAGCCCACGATGAGCAACACGGTCGGCCCGACCCGGTCGTAGATGCGGCCGACAAAGGGTGCGAGAAGTCCCATTGTGAGCCCGCCGGGCAGCAGCAGGAGGCCGACGGTGATTACCGGTACGTGCAGCACACTCACGAGGTAGAACGGCAGCAGCACGATGGTGCCGAACATGGTCATCATGCTGATCGCGAACATGACGATCGAGAAGGTGAAGTCCCGTGAGACGAAGGTGCGAAGGTCGAGCAGCGCCCGGTCGCGGCGCTGGAGTCGTATCTGACGAAGCACAAAGACCGCCAGGGCGATGACGCCGATGGTGAGCGGCAGCCAGCTTTCGAGCGCAGTGGTGGCCGTACCGAGGGTACTGAGACCGAAGACGACGCCGCCGAATCCCAGCGCGGAGAGAATCACCGAGGGCACATCGATACGCGTCGGCCGCGGTTCGGTGACGTTGGCGATGAGGCGCGCGCCGACGACGAGGGCGGCGAGCGCGATCGGGAGCACGAGGATGAACATGAATCGCCAGTCGAGCACACTGAGGATGAGACCGGAGATGGTCGGTCCGATGGCGGGAGCCACCGAGATCACGATCGAGATATTGCCCATCATCTGTCCTCGGGTTGCCGCGGGAACGAGGTTCATCACTGTGGTCATCAGCAGAGGAAACATGATGGCCGTTCCACTGGCCTGCACGATCCGCGCGAGCAGCAGGATCTCGAATCCGGGTGCGACGGCGGCGATCAGAGTGCCAAGACTGAAAAGGCCCATCGCAGCAATGAACAGCGGTCGGGTGTTGAAGCGCTGAAGCAGGAAACCGGTGACGGGGATGATCACGGCCATGGTGAGCAGAAAGGCTGCGGTCAACCACTGGGCGGCGCTCGGAGTGATGCCGAGATCTTTGGTGAGAGTTGGCAGCGCGACGCCCATGATCGTCTCATTGAGAATCATTACGAACACCGAGATGAGCAAAAGGAAGATCACCAGGCGATTGCGCGCCCCGAGTCGGGCGGCGTGATCGTGAGGTAGTTCTTCGATGCGGGCGGAGACGGTGTTGGTCATGGGATTCCCGTCGGAGAGGAGTGGTCGTTGGTGGGAGCTGATGGCGCACCGTAAAGGGCGCCTGGGCGGCGGTGCCCGCAAATGTGGATCAGGGGATGGATGAAGGCTCAGACGGCCGGGATGGCCGCGGGTTCATCCGTCATTATGCGCCTCAGGCGATCTTTCGCGGTGCGCTGCACGAGCACCGGCACGTAGTCACGAATTGGATTTCCGCTGAGCAGGCTGTGGGCCTCGTCGACTACCTGTTCCACCCGGATTCGGCCGAGGGCGGGAAACTGCTCAGTCAGATGGTCCACGACCTTGGCGATACCCAGGTCTTCCTGCAATTGATCCATTGGTTGAGTCTGGGGCATCCGTTCGCCGGTCGTCAACCAACGATGTTCAGCTACTGGCTGCCTGCTGTTCGCTAAAACGATGGCAACCCTCAGCCGTTAGGGAACCGCATCCGACACATCGTTCGGTGAGGGAGTGGACTGCACGGTGACCGCGGGCCATAACCGGCGCTCGCGTTCTGTTCTAACCGGCGCTCGCGTTCTAACCGGCTGGGAGTAGCCGCACAACCTCGTGCTGGAGGCGGGAGCGGGCCGCGCGCTCGACCAGATTCGGGATGTAGGTGCGGATGCGGCTGTCCGAAAGTGACTCGTACTCTTCCGCGACCGTCGTCGCGATGTGCTCGCGAGTGGCTCTCGGGAACCGGATGGCGAGGCGGTCCACGAGTTTTCCGGCCGCGGCATCCGGTGGGGAGGAGGACATGCCCACAGTCTGCGCTCCACAGGATCTGGAGTCAACGCGAGGGAGTCAACCCGAGGGAGTGGACGCGAGGGAGTGGACCGCGCCAATCTCGGCGTGCGAGGGAATTTTTCCGCCGCCACTTCATCCGAACCTGAATTTGTCTTCACGATGTCGAAGCATTCGCCACTGTCCGGTCGACTTCCCGGAAAGGGTGCAAATCCCGCCGGTCAGACGAACTCGTAGAGTCCGTCGACCGCATGTTCCCGAGTGGAAAAGCGGCCGATGGTGTACTCCTGATCGTCTTTGAGCACATAACCAGCGGGGGTGCGCACGATGGTTCCGGCAAGTTCGCCGGTCACCTGGTGGCGGATATCCCAGCGGCAGACCCCGGAGGACTCCACGAAAAACCATTGTGAACGATTGACAGCCGAGTGGTCCATGGGTTCAACGGATCACTTCGCGCCGGAGGGCTCGGGTGCGGATGGTGCTGCCGGTTTCCGTAAGCACGCGGCGTGTCCCCGGGGACTCAGTCGACCGCATCGTCACCCGGTGTGGTGCGCACCGTGACGGCGGCCAGCCGGTTTGACACAGGCGGGATGACGACCCGGTGGGAAGACCATGCCAGTGACACTCGTTCGCCGCAGAGACTCTCCGGCACTGCTGCCGAGACCTCGCTCGTGATGCGCGACCGAAGCACGATTGCGGTCTCGCTCGAACCGACAACGGCCTGGAGCTCAAGTGAGTTGAGGGTGATCGCGATCATGGGACCAGCTTTGCGCTCGCATGTAGAGGAGAAGTTAACAGCGGTCGACCATTTGCCAAAAGTCAGTCGGGTACCCCTGCCCGCCCTGCCTGGCAACCCATGAAATCGCCGTGAGGGACGAGCGTAGGGTGAAATGGAGCGCTTGATTTTCGATCGAAGGTCCGTGATGTCAGATACCTCCAGTCCCCGCACCACTGTGAAAGTCGTCGCTCTGGCGATGGCCGGCGCGGTTGGTGGCTTCCTCTTCGGCTTCGATTCGTCGGTGGTCAACGGCGCGGTCGATGCCGTGCGAAAACAGTTCTCCCTCTCCGCGTCCCTCACCGGGCTCGCGGTAGCCAGTGCCCTGATCGGCTGCGCGGTGGGCGCCTACCTCGCCGGCCGTCTCGCCGACCGATTCGGACGAATCCCGGCGATGATCGTAGGCGCGATTCTCTTCCTCGCCAGCGCGATCGGGTGCGGTCTCTCGATCGGCGTGTGGGATCTCGTGGTTTGGCGTCTCGTCGGCGGACTCGGCATCGGAATCGCTTCGGTGATTGCTCCGGCCTACATCGCCGAGATCTCACCGCGCCAGCTCCGTGGGCGTCTCGCCTCCCTGCAGCAGCTTGCCATCACCCTCGGAATCTTTGCTGCCCTTCTCTCAGATACGATCTTCGCCAACGCCGCCGGCACCGCGAGCGCGACCTTCTGGCTGGGGCTTGAAGCCTGGCGCTGGATGTTTCTCGCCGGCATCGTGCCGGCCGTCATCTACGGCGCGATCGCTTTCTTTCTTCCCGAGTCTCCCCGCTTCCTCGTGCTGAAAAAGCGCGATGACGAGGTGCGGACGATCTTCGCGCGCATCTGGCCGGACGACGATGTGGAGCGAGCCATCCGTGACATGCGTGACGCGATCAAGACGGATGTGGAGGGATCGAAGAAGGGCGCGCTGCGTGGCGATCGCTTCGGCCTCAAACCGATCGTCTGGATCGGAATCATCCTGTCGGTGTTCCAGCAGTTCGTCGGCATCAACGTGATCTTCTACTACTCGACCACGCTCTGGAAGTCTGTCGGCTTCCAGGAGAAAGACTCTTTCACCATCTCGGTGATCACCGCGGTCACTAACATTGCGGTGACGTTCGTGGCGATCGCGCTCGTCGACAGAGTGGGCCGCCGCCCCATTCTGCTCGTCGGATCGGCTGGCATGACCCTGTCGCTTGCGACCATGGCCATCGCCTTCAGCCAGGCGGATGTGGTGAAGGGAGCACCCTCGCTCCCGGGAGCGTGGGGACCAATCGCCCTCGTCGCCGCCAATGTCTTCGTCGTGAGTTTTGGGGCATCCTGGGGTCCGGTGGTCTGGGTGTTGCTCGGCGAGATTTTTCCCACCCGCATTCGTGCTCGCGCGCTCGGTGTTGCCGCGGCAGCGCAATGGATCGCCAACTTCCTGGTGACGGTGTCGTTCCCTCCGCTCGCCGCAGTTTCGCTTGTGCTCACCTACGGCCTATACGCCGCGTTCGCGTTGCTGTCGTTCCTGTTCGTCTCCCGGTTCATCCCCGAGACGAACGGAATGTCGCTGGAGGAAGCGAACACGCTACTGCCGCAGAAGGGGAGCGCGAAGGCGGGTAAGGCACCTCCGCAGAAGGATTCCGCGCGCGGCTGACCGCTGAGTACCGAGGCGAGTCAGCCGGAGAACGAAACCCCGGTGAGATTTTCTGAGACGGTCCAGAGGCGGGCGGCATCCGATTCCGACAGCGCGCGTTGTGGCACGACGGCGAGTTTCGGAGGGCCGGTGAGCTCGAGGAATCCGCCCGGTCCGTAGTAGCTGCCGCCAACGGCATCGATGCTCGTAGCGGCGTACAGGGCGGGCAGGATACCCCGTGGTGCCTGCTGCCAGAGCCAGGAGATTCCCGAGGTCAGCTTCAGGTAGGTTGCTAGAGCGCCACCCTTCGTGCCGCCGGACTGCGGCCCCGTCACCTGCAGGTTGGTGAGGGTGGAACCGGGGTGGGCCGCGTAACTGCGGATGCCCCATCCGGCCTCAGCGCTCCGCCGATCAAGCTCGCGACCAAATACGAGCATCGCTAGCTTGGAGAGCCCATACGCACGCAGGGGGCTGTACTGCTTTTCGCTCTGCAGGTCATTCCAGTCGAATCGACCGGAACGGGCGAGGAGGCTGCTGAGCGACACCACTCGGGGCGCCTCCGCCGCGCGCAGCAGGGGCAAAAGATGGGCGGTCAACGCAAAATGACCGAGATAGTTGCTGCCGAACTGCAACTCGAAGCCATCCTGCGTCGTGCCCCGCTTCGGCGGCATCATCACCCCGGCGTTGTTGATCAACAGGTCGAGCGGTCGACCCTCGGCGGTCAGCATCGCCGCAAAGCGTGCAATGTTATCGAGCGAGGAGAGATCGAGGGGAAGCATCCGGAGTCGTGCCGTCGGAATTTCCGCTCGAACCCGGGCGACCGCCTCCTCGCCCTTGGCCCAGTTGCGGACTGCGAGTACCACCTCGGCTCCGGCTGCGGCGAGACGAGAGGTGAGTGCGAAGCCGAGACCGCTGTTCGCACCGGTGACGACGACAAGCAGTCCGGAGAGGTCAGGCATGGCGACATCACGCAGAGTGTTGGTCATGGTCGAAGGCTACGCCCGGCTCCTTTGGCCTCCGACCGGTCAGAGGGAAATTTAAACGAGCGCCAATACGTTATCCTGTATACGGTCTCGGACGTGGAACCGCTCGATGTCCCTCCAGGCAGCTGCTCGCTTTCCTCGCTCTTGTGTCGCGAGCGAGATGCCCCTGCGATACAGAATCAATGATTGAAGGCATTACCGCATGATTTTCCAAGTCGGAGAGACTGTCGTCTACCCCCATCACGGCGCTGCAACAATCACCGCGGTAAAGACGCGAACAATTAAGGGTGAGCCGAAGGAATACATCACCCTTAACGTGCACGCGACCGACCTGACGATCGAATTACCGATCGAAAACGTCGAGCTCATCGGAGTGCGTGACGTAATCGACAGCGCCGGAGTCGAAGCGGTCTTCGACGTGCTGCGCAGCGACATGGTCGAGGAACCCGGCAACTGGTCCCGCCGATTCAAGGCCAATACCGAAAAAATGGGTAGCGGCAGCGTCTACCGCGTCAGCGAGGTCGTGCGCGACCTGTGGCGCCGCGACCAGGACCATGGTGTGTCGGCTGGCGAGAAGCGGATGCTGCTCAAGGCCCGACAGATCTTGATTTCCGAGCTCGCACTCGCCCAGAATTCCACTGACGAAGAAGCCTCAGCGGTACTCGACGAAGTGCTGGCGACCGTCTCGGTCTAGCTTCAGGTCCCGTTTTGTGAGCGCCCCGTCTGGTCAACGCACTGGTGGGCGCTACCATCCACTCGTTCCTGCTTCACCCTTGAACGGTCCGACAACTTTCGAGGTAATCCAGCCACCGTAGAAGTCGCCGTCCTGCGGTGTCACGATCTCGCCGGCGACCTCGCAGGAGTCCATCGCCGAGGGGTAAACAGCGACGCGGTCCGCCAACAACTCGTACCCGGGGCTCGGGTTCGGGTAGTACCAGCCCGCAGACTCGGCTTGGGCTGAGCCGGCGAGCATCGTCAGGTACTTCGCGGCACCCTTGAACTCGCAGAAGCTGGAGCCGGGGGCCGGTACGAGCGAACCCACCGGGAACGCGGAGCGGGGCAGGTAGTAGACCGGCGGATGGCTCGTCTCGAGCACCCGCACGGCATCCGTCGTGTCGACGATCGTCTCGCCTCCGAATCGAATGCGAATGCGGTCGGTAGTTGCTTCGACGCGGGGCGGGCGGGGGTAGTCCCAGACGGATTCCTGGCCGGGGGCGGGAACGACGGGGCGAACGGGAGGACGCATAGTGAAATCCTGCTCTTCGAATCTGGACTGATCCCGAGTGTGTCGTGCTCGAAGCTCAAACGCTCTGCCCTCAAACGCTCTGCCCCCTCACGATCTACCCTTAAACTGCAGCACAGACCGAAGGGATGCCGACATGAATGACTCCGTTATGACCATTATTTGGATCGTGTCTTTCGTGCTCGTGGCGGTCACCGTGACGGGTCTCTCGCGTCGCGTTGGCTGGTCCGCACCCATCGCGCTGGTGGCTGTTGGTGCGCTCGTCTCCTTCGTCCCTGGGCTGCCACGGATCGAAGTGCGACCGGAGCTCGTGCTCTACGGGCTGTTACCTCCGCTGCTGTTCGCCGCGGCGATCCGCACCTCCCTGGTTGATGTGCGAGCCCGACGCGACAGCATTCTCGCCCTCTCGGTAGGGCTCGTGCTGTTCACGGTCGTGGTCGTCGGATTCTTCACCTGGCTGATCGTGCCGGCGATCACGCTCGCCACCGGATTCGCGTTCGCCGCGGTCGTCGCCCCGACGGATGCCGTGGCGGTGACCTCGATCTCCGGTCGCCTCAATCTGCCCCGTCGGCTCGTCACGATTCTCGAGGGGGAGAGCCTTTTTAACGATGCCGCAGCACTTGTGGCACTGTCAGCGGCAATTACGGCGATCGTCGGCACCTTCAATCCGTGGGCGGTCGCCGGGGATTTCGTGCTCGCGGTGGTGGTCGGCGTTGGCTTCGGCCTCGCAGCGGGATACGGCCTCTCCGCGATCCGGAAGCAATTGAAGGCGCCGGTGCTCGATACCAGCCTGTCGCTGGTGACACCATTCGTCGCCTTTATTCCTACGCAGTTGCTCCACGGCTCTGGGGTGCTCGCCGTCGTGATCGCCGGCCTCATCGTCGGGGTCAACGCGCCCGTCGTGCAGTCGGCGCAGGCGCGCATTGCAGACTCGGTGAACTGGCGCACCATTCGCTTCCTCCTCGAGAACTCCGTCTTCCTGTTCATCGGACTTAATCTGAAGGGCATCCTTGGCGGGGTCGCAAACTCGGGCTTCAGCGTCGTCGAGACGATCCTCATCTCAGTGGGCATGCTGCTTTTCCTCGTGGCGGCGCGGTTCGCCTGGATCGTCTCCGTTCGTACTTTTTACCGCTTCGGACCGAAACATTTCCGCGGGCGCGACATGAGCTGGAACACCACCGTGGCAATCGGATTCTCCGGGATGCGTGGTGTGGTGACACTCGCGGCGGTGTTCCTCCTCCCCGACGGAACCCCTCAGAAACCATTCCTGCAATTCCTCGCCTTCGCGGTTGTGATCGGCACCCTGCTTCAGGGATTAGCCCTGCCCCTGATCATCCGGCGGTTGAAGTTGCCGCCACCGAACACCGACCAGGAACTCGTCGAGGCACAGATGTTGATGGCGGAGGCTCGGGCGGCCGGTGTCGTGCAGCTGGATTCCGAGAGAAAGGAATCGGATGACGCGGCAGTCATTGATCGTCTCCGCAACGACGCAGCCCGGCTCGGGGAACCGTTGCTCAGCCCCGGTACCGACGGCGTGGAACCGGCCCAGGCCGTCTTCGGGCGCTTGAGACTTGCGATGATCGATGCCGAGCGTGCAGCGGTGCTGGTCGCCCGCAGGGAGGGCCGCTACCAGGAGCCGGCGGTGCGTGCCATCCTTGCCTCGATCGATGCCGAGGAAGTGGCGGTGCGGGCGATCCGGCACAACAACAGGAATGACAGCTGAACTCGGGCACGGCCGACCAGACAGTTCGTCAGCGGCAGGGCGGTGTCCAACGGGTCTGCCCTCGTGTTGGCCCGTGCTCTAATCGCCGACGAGAATCCGTGCCAGCGCCGCGGTGATCTCTGATCGCGCCGCGGCGCTCGAGATCGTCGCCACGCCGTCGCCCGGCTGCACCCCATAGTCGCCGAAGCGGGCGTGGTTACTCCCCGGGATCTCGACGAAGGTGGCGGATGATGGCAGCATGTCCTTCGCCGCATCGATCTTGGCTGGCGCGCTCAGGCCGTCACGCTCTCCGCCGATACTGAGCACGGTCAGCTCGGTGTGCGAAAGGTCGTTGGCGCAATAACTGCCGAAGAGCACGAGGCCCGCGACATCCGGTTCCGCGGTCGAAGCGGCCAGCATGCAGGCGCGCACGCCGCCGAGCGAGTGGCCCCCGACGAACCAGCGGGTCACCTCGGGAGCATCGGCGGTGAAGGTGGAGAGCGGTCGCTGGTCGAGGAGGGCGAGATTGAGGGTCGGCTTGGTGATCACGACGGTCACCCCCTTCTCCACGATGCCGGAGAGTTTGTAGAGATAGGCATAGGGATCGACCTTTGCGCCCGGTATGAAGACGAGACCGGTGCCCGTGGCTCCGGAGCGTGGGGTGAGAACTATCGAGTGGTTTGTTGAAGTGATGACGACCCGGTGGTCACGCCAGGCCAAGAGTGCCGGCCCGCGTTCACCCTGCATGACGATATTCGCCCAGGTGACCAGAGCGACGATCGCGAGCACCAACAGTACGAGGATCACAATGAGCACTCGGACGGCGCGTCGGCCGATCCGGGAGATGACGCGAGGGCCTGTGGAAGCAGCCCGGGTCACGGAAGGCGGCGCTTCGATTCGATCGGCACGGGGGCAGGAAGGATGCGCTTAGCTTCGGCCGGTGACTTTCCGGAGGCGATTGCGGAGAGCCGGCGAAGAGCGGTCTCCGAATCGGAGCCCGCTTGCGCATGGAGGATCACGAGGAACTGCCCAAAAGAGGCTTCGCCGGGGGAGCCGATGGCCAGGCGCTCTGTCTCGAGCTCGAGCGCCCCCACCTGCGGATGCGTCAGGCGGGTGATCGTGTCGCCCTCTGTCGGGAGTTCGGCGGCACCCCACAGCGCGCGGAACTCGCCGCTGCGCACGGAGAGTTCGCCCACCAGCTGGGCGAGGGCCGGGTCGTCGATGTCCGGGCCGATGAGGGTGCGCAGACGCGCGACCGTGGCGACGAGCATCTCGTCCCACCGGGTGTAGAGCTCGCGTGCGGCCGGATCGAGAAACACGGAGCGCATGAGATTGGTTCCGGGTGCGAGGAGCGGGGAGAGCGCGCGGGCGAGGGGATTGGCGGCGAGCACTTCGGTGAGCCGTCCCTCAATCCAGGCGGCCTGGTTCGGCCAGGTGTCGATCAGGCCGACGAGCCCCTCGGGTGCTTCGCCGTGTGATGCCTCGGCGCTCGTGGATTCGCGGTTCGCAAGGGGTGTCGGCCGAGCGAGATTGCGCAGGCTTGCAGCGGCATCGTCGTCCAGTTTGAGCGCGCGAGTGAGTGCGTCAAGCACATCATCGGTCGGATTCTGCTCGACCCCCTGCTCGAGCCGCAAGTAGTCCTCTGGCGAGAGGCCGGACACGAGGGCGGCCTCCTCTCGGCGCAGGCCCTGGACGCGCCGACGTCCGGTGGCTGGAAGCCCCACGTCTTCCGGGGTGAGGAGTTCGCGCCGGGCGCGCAAGAATTCGCCGAACTGGTTGCCTGGTTGCATGTGACCACCATACGCAGAACCGAGGGGCCCCGGCAGCGCCGATCCGCCTCCCGGCAGAGCTCCCATCGACTCGGCCGGTTTACCTTCGACGGACCATTTGATCGGCTTTATGGTGAAACCGCAGACGATCTCATCGTAATAAAGGGGCGAAAAACGCCTAATCCGCAGAAATGTGTCGAAAGTCCGACACGATTCGGCACTAGTGTGAGCCGCATAGATCGTTCGATGACGAGCGATCTCCGCTACCCGGTTGTGCCGTTCCACCGGCGGCCTGCAGGCAAGGAGTGTGCGCATGACCGCAACTGATCCGACCACGAGCGATGTGGACAGTAAGGGGCTGAAGGGCGGTTCACTCGGCCTCATCTCCAGCATCGTCATGGGGGTGGCATCCACCGCTCCGGCCTATAGCCTCGCAGCGAGTCTGGGGTTGATCGTCGCAAGCGGCGGCGCGCTCCTCGCGGGGGTGAAGGCCCCGGGCATCGTGCTGCTCGCCTTCATCCCGATGTATCTCATCGCCGTGGCCTATCAGGAACTCAACCGTGCAGAGCCCGACTGCGGCACCACATTCACCTGGGCGACCCGCGCGTTCGGGCCGGTCACCGGCTGGATGGGGGGCTGGGGAATAATCGTCGCCGACGTCATCGTCATGGCAAACCTGGCCCAGATTGCCGGCTCGTACACTTTCACCCTCCTCGGTCAATTTGGCGTCCCCGGCATGTCCGACCTGTCGAGCAGCACCTTCTGGTCGACAGTGGCCGGCCTCCTCTGGATCGCCCTGATGACCTGGATCTGCTACCGCGGTATCGAGATCTCCGCGCGACTCCAGTACTTCCTGCTCAGCATTGAGGTCGTCATCCTCATCGCCTTCGCTGTTTTCGCGCTCATTCGCGTCTATTCCGGCACTGCGGAGAGCTATTCGCTGGTGCCAACCCTCGACTGGTTCAATCCATTCACCCTCGACTTCACGAAGGTGATCGCTCCCGCGATGCTCACCGCCATCTTCATTTACTGGGGCTGGGATACCGCCGTCTCGGTCAACGAGGAGACCGCCGATCCGGCCAAGACGCCCGGTCGCGCCGCGATCATCAGCACGCTTCTGCTGCTGGTGACCTACGCCCTCGTCGCGGTCGCGGTCGTCGCCTTCGCTGGTATCGGCACGAAGGGCGTCGGCCTCGGAAATCCCAACAACGCGAGCGACGTCTTCTCCGCTATCGGACCGCAGCTGTTCGGAAACAGCGTGATCGGACACATCCTGCTCCTGCTGCTCGCCGCATCCATCCTTACCTCGGCATCCGCGTCCACGCAGACGACGATCCTGCCGACGGCGCGCACCGCGCTCTCCATGGCTGTCTACAAGGCGATCCCGGCGAAGTTCGCGCGCATCCACCCGAAGTACCTCACGCCGACCTGGTCGACGATCGGCATGGGGATCGTCTCGGCGGCGTTCTACCTGCTATTCACCCTGATCGGGGCCGATACCCTGCTTCGGGCGCTCGTCGGATCCATCGGACTGATGATCGCGTTCTACTACGGACTCACGGGATTCGCCTGCGTCTGGTTCTATCGAAAGACGCTGACCTCGTCGTTTCGCCACTTCATCATGCGAGGCCTCTTCCCGTTCGTGGGCGGAGCCATCCTGCTCCTCGTCTTCGTCTACGGGCTGCAGCAGTTCGCGCTTCCGGAGTGGATCCAGGACAACAAGGGTCACAACGTGACGATCTTCGGTATCGGAGCGACCGCAGTGGTTGGCGTACTCGGGCTGTTGATCGGCGCGGTGCTCATGTTCCTCTGGTTCCTACGCCAGCCAGAATTTTTCCAGGGCAAGACGCTTCCGCGTCGCTCCGACGACCTCGTGCTCTCCCCTGGCGAGGGACGCGTTCCCACCTTCGGACTGCCGGACTCCGGACGGATGCCCGAACTCATCGCGCTCGACCTCTCAAACCTTCCTCCCGGGCAGTCGGTGATGGATGCGGTCACCGGCGAGGAGCTGCCCGGCGCCCCCTCCGCGCCCCCTCTGCCGCCCGCGGAAAAATAGCGCCACAGGTCGCCGAGTGGGCGAAAACGGATCCCAAACCCGAAATTTGGAGCCGAAATTGCCCACTCGGAGGTGTCGTAGGGTCGACTGGTGAAACAAAACCCTGTGCCATCCGCTCTTCTCGCGGCGACGATCGATGTGGTGCTCGTCGCGGCCTTCGTGCTGATCGGCAGGGCGAGCCACAACGAGGGCCCGCTTGGCACTCTGGTGACCCTCTGGCCCTTCCTCGCAGGGCTCGCGATCGGGTGGATCGGCGCACGGGCGTGGCGCACACCGTTCTCGCTGCGCTGGACCGGGCTCACGGTCTGGGCCGCGACGGTGATTGTCGGGATGCTCCTTCGCGGTGCGAGTGGACAGGGTGTTCAACTCGGCTTCGTGATCGTCACGACCGTGGTGCTCGCGATCTTTTTGCTCGGCTGGCGGGGGATCGCGCAGCTCGTGCTGCGCCGGAGAGCACGCCGAGCCTGACACGAAATCCGACTTCGGCTACATCACCTGAATGATCGTGAGCAGGGCCCCGGTCGAGTCGGCCAGGCGGCTCACCCGCCCGAACGGCGAGTCGGTGACCGGGTCGAGCTGGGTGCCGCCGAGACTGATGACGACGGATGCCGCGGCATCCGCATCCTCGACACCGAAGTAGGGCATCCATCGCGCGGTCTGTCCGACGCCCAAGTATCCGGAGGCGTCAAAGATGCCGGCGAGTGGATCACCACCGACACTGAATGTCGACATACGAAAATCTTCCGAGTCGCTCATCACCGTGGTGGTCCAGCCGAATGCGTCGCGGTAGAACGTGAGCGCGCCTTCGTAGTCTGTGGCATGCAGCTCCTGCCACACCGGAACGCCAGCCTCATTGACCAGGCCGAATCCCGGATGGCCGGAGGGCTGCCAGGCTCCGAGCGCGGCACCAGAGGGATCCGTAAGCCCGATCCTTGTTCCAAGGCCGGGCACCTCGTGGGTGAAAAAGACGTGCCCGCCGTTCGCGGTGATAGCGACGGCCGTTGCTTCGGCATCCGCTGTCTTCAGATAGACAGTCCACAGGTCGGGCATTCCAGGCTGGTTCAGGGCCATCCCGGCAACTCGATGGCCGTTCTTCGAGAAGTTGACGTAGCCGTTGTACTCGGGGCCCGCCTGCTCGTGCGTCCAACCGAAGACACCCGTGTAGAACTCGATCGAGCGGGCGATGTCGGAACTCTGCAGGTCGAGCCAGACAGGGGCGCCGAGCGCGATATCGGTAGGGATAGGCACGAGGGGTCCTCCTCTGTTCGTTCGCCGGTTGGGGTGATTCTGCGGCAGTGCCCTCCATGGTCGTGCACCCTGCGCCCGAGCGCAATACCACCGACCGTGGCGGCACAGGTGCGACGCCAGTCCAGACGGCGTATTCTCAAGGCAGACAGGGAGCCATCCGGGCTCCCGATCCGAGGGAGCTCATAATGGCCGACAAGTCACCGAAAAAGTCAACCTCGAAGACCGTGGCGTCCAAGTCCCTCAAGGAGAAGCGCGCCGACAAGAAGACCAAGGCAGCGAACAAGCCCAACGGCTGAGTTTGACCGGAGGCCCGGGACACCCCGTGAAACGGAGTGAGTCCCGGGCCTTCGTCGTGTCGCCGCGGGATCAGGCCGTCTTCATTATGTCCGCAGTGAAATTCTGTACCCGGGTGAGGAGTCCCTCGGCGCGTTTGGCCACGACCTCGGCAGGGTTCGGCTGCATCGGTGAAGCGGGAGGCATGATCCTGATGATGAGAGAGCAAGCGAGGTCGGCGCAGATGTAGGTTCCGACGGTATTGCCGTCACGACCGGACTGCCCGGCCCGCGCCGCCGAAAAGAGCGCAACCTGATCGGAGGGCTGCGGAGTGCGGCAGAGGGAGCACATCGCCGAGATGCCTGGCCTCATGCTCGCGCCGGACGCCCGAAGAACGATGCCGACCGGGCGGTCATCCACCCAATGCACAAGATAGCCGCGCAGTGGTGCACCGTGGTCACGCCAGCCGAGGTATTCCCGCTCATCCCAGAGCACTTCGTGCAGGCCGGGCAGCGGCATCCGCTGGATCTCACCTTTCGATGCGTTGACGATACTTCGACGGATGTCGGATTCGGTGAGCGGTTTCATGGCCTCCTCGCGGGCACGGAATCGTTGACGCACTGCATAACCATTCCAGCGTAATCGGCTGCGGTGAGGCGTTTACCCAAGGGAACCCTGTTTTGCGAAGGTGTGAGCGACACACGTGCACTACTCGAGGAGAGCGCCAGTGCATTCCCTATTCATGATAGGAAGACTTCGACATGGCGATGAGCGCCGTGATCACGCCCACACCACCGAACACGGTAATGGTGATCAGGATGGTGTAAAGGATCGCGGTCGTCTGGGCCATGGGAACTCCTGAGTCTGGCAGGGCGAAACCCTGCGGGTTTCACCGTATCGGTGCATCCTGATCGTCACTCCCGCAGCTTTTCCAACAGCGGGCGCGTGGCCCTGGGAGGTGAGCCACGGCGAATAGTGATCGCTCGACGCCTCGAAATCACAGCCAAGCCGTTCCGCCGGCACGGTGTGGTTCACCAGCTGCGTCGGCATGCTCTGTTCGGTCGTGAGGGTGTACCCGAAATACGTCATAGTTTCACTGGCACTCCGCCGGGACGCACAATCAACTCGCATGCAGTTGACTTGCGGAGTGCACCTCGAATCGATCGCCCAGCTCCGCTCAGACCTCCTCAACGCTCGCTTCAGCGTCGACACCCTCACCGGACTGTGGGGAGAGCCGGCGGATGCGGCCCTCCACCGCGGGCAGCGGGTGCCGGCAGTTCGTGCGCTGGCCGGGCCGGCCGCCGAGACCCCGGCAGGCGTACTCGCCCGTCTCTTTGTGCTCGGCATGCCGGTTTCGGCCGAGCAGCTTGCCGGGGCCCTCCCCGCGCTCGGCATCGACGGCGCGATCCAACTCGGGCTCGTCTCGCTGGACCGCGACGGACTCCGCGCAGCGCTCGACCTGCGCCCCTACAGCTTCGTCGACGCCCACGGGGTGGGCAGCTGGTGGATCGCGAGCGACCTCGGTGAGCTCACCGTCGGCGGCGCCCTGCGCGAAGACCACGTGCTCGGCGTTGGCGGTGCCTCGCTCACGCTCAGCGGACTCATGGTCGGCACGCCGGTCGATTCAGCCCTCGACCTCGGTACCGGCTGCGGCATCCAGGCCCTCCATGCCGCCCGTCATGCCACCCGGGTGGTCGCCACCGACATATCGCCCCGCGCCCTCGAGATCGCGGCGCTCAACGCGGAGCTGAACGGCATCCGCAACATCGAATTTCGGCTCGGTAGCCTGTTCGAGCCCGTGGTGGGGGAGCGGTTCGGGCACATCGTGTCGAACCCGCCCTTCGTGATCACGCCCCGGGCCGAGGGCGTTCCGTCCTACGAATACCGGGACGGAGGCATGGTGGGCGACGCCTTGGTCGCGTCGGTGATTGCCGGGTTGGCCGAACACCTTGAGCCGGGTGGGATCGCGCAGCTGCTCGGCAATTGGGAGTATCGTGACGGTGCCAACGGTGCCAACGGTGCCAACGGTCTCGACCGCGTCCGCGACTGGGTCGCCTCCACCGGCCTCGACGCCTGGGTGGTGGAACGTGAGGTGCAGGATGCCGCGCTCTACGCTGAGACCTGGATCCGCGATGGTGGCACCCGCCCCGGCCCCGAATTCGACCGGCTGTACGGGGCCTGGCTCGACGACTTCGAGCAACGCGGCGTGACGTCGGTGGGATTCGGCTACCTCACGCTGAGGGCGAGTTCCCAGGGCCTCCGACGACTGGAGCGGCTGGATGGCGCTCTCAACGGCACCGCCGGGGGAGGCCTCGGCGTGCACATCGCCGAAACCCTTGCGGCATCGGACTGGCAGTCTGCCCGCACCGACGAGGAGCTCGGACGGGAGCGGCTCGAGCTGGCTCCGGATGTCACGGAGGAGCGGCACTACTGGCCGGGTGCCGCAGACCCAACGGTGATGACCCTGCGGCAGGGCGGTGGATTTGGGCGCTCGGTGCCCCTCAGCACCGGGCTCGCGGCCCTCGTCGGCGCCTGCGATGGGGAACTCAGCGTGCGGGCCATCATCGCCGCTATCGCGCAACTGCTCGAGGTGGATACGGCCGCACTGTCGACGGACCTGTTGCCGAGCATCCGCGAACTCGTGACGACAGGGTTTCTGAGGCCGCTCAGCTGACCCGAGACTGGTGTTTTCGCGCGAGAAGAAAAGCCTGCGGTGTTTTCTCCGATTCGTCGGGCATGCGAACGAGCTGACTGTGCGCCGTCAGCCCGGCGTTCTCCAACATCTCCGTGATGCGGTCGGGATTCAGCCGGAAGGCGTCGAGGTCCACGTCATGGCCGTACGCGTGACTGATATGGCGGGGTTCGTCGCCGGTGTGGAAGGCGAGAAGCAGATACCCGCCCGGGCCCACAGCCGATGTCTGCGACTTTCCGGTTTGCGCTGGCCTGACCCGAACAT
>ENA-OFCI01000805-OFCI01000805.1-metagenomes-genome-assembly--contig:-NODE-805-length-16785-cov-3.762522_pt1 | contig 16785 bp, 20 predicted proteins | sample MGYA00153391_OFCI01 | MGnify analysis MGYA00153391
TCCCCCTGCTAACGCTATGCTAAAAGCAGTTCGAGCTGATTCTCGTTCGCTACCTTGCCAGAATTCGAGCCATTGACTCCTAGCGACAGTCGAGAAGTCATCAATTTCCATCAGTGACTGTCCGTAATCGTTCATATAAATCAAACGACCTGCTAAGTCCACAACTTTGATGCAGTCGCGATTGCTGTCGAGGATGCGACGGGTTAGTTCTTCATTCTGGCGGAGTAGTTCTTCATCGCGCTTCCGTTCGGTGATATCATGCCCGTTGGCATAAAATAAGTTGTGCTCGACATCCGGCATCGCACTCCATAAGATCCAGCGATAAGAGCCATCCTGGCAGCGATAGCGATTCTCATAGCTAATTACCATTTCACCCATCTTCACCCCTGTGGCAGCAGCCAGTGTGCTCTCCCGATCGTCAGGATGTACGAAGTCCAGATAGGGTTGTGCCATTAATTCGGCAGCAGTGAAGCCCAAAGTCTGCTCCCAAGCTGGATTTAAGCGCAAGAAATGTCCATCGAAATTAGCAATTACCAGCAGATCGAGCGACAGATCGAAGAACCGATCGCGCTCTCGCTCGGCTTAGATCCGTTCCGCTTCATTCCGCTTGCGTTTGTTAATATCCTGAAAATAAATCCCTAAGCCGATCTCCGAGGGATAAGCATGAATCTCGAACAAAATGCCAGTTGGCTCGTACAAGACCTCAAAATGCACTGCCACTCGATCGGTCACAGCGCGGCGATATTCTTGCTCGACGATATTCCCGACCGACCAGGGAAAAACTTCCCAATGAGTTTTACCTAGAAATTCTTCAGGGGTGAAACCGACTAATTGGCGCACTACTTCAGTTGCCGTCGGATTGGTGTAGATCATCCGCCACTCGCGATCGAGCGTGACATACGCATCGGTCATACTTTCCCAAATCGTCGTAATCTGCTGATTCTTGGCTTGCAGCATGAGTTCGGCTTGTTTTTGGACGGTCACATCGCGCCAAGCCGCCACAAAGCCATCTACACTCGTCGATCGGCACAATTCTAGCCCCCCTGCGACAGATTATGCTTCCAATACGTCATAAACACAGTGTGAGTCATGGCTCAGATGCTCTCGATATAGCTCTCTATGTGTCGCCAAGTCTTCAACAATGAGCAATGTGAAGGTGGGGAGGTGCATTTTTTACTCACAACAGATGGAACAGTCGAGTCGATCGTAGCAGATCTAGATTCTGTTCTCAATCTCAAAAATGTTACAAACGATCGCCACAGAGAAAGTTTATCGTTGGCGTAGCCCCCGCCTTGCGGAATCGAATTCCGAGCTTAACAGAATGGTATTGGGCGTTGCTGAATTCAGGTATGTTTGTAGGGGTGCCCCTTGTGGGTACCCTGCATCGATGAGGGTACCCACAAGAGGCACCCCTACAGGTTAATTGTGTAGCAGGGTGGATTAATAGTCAGGAAATAAAATCTAGAATCCTTGTGCTTGGTCGTCAACCACCCGCGACTGAAGTGCGGGCTAACTTAATTAAGTCCACTTAAGTGGACTTTTGCATACTAGCCCGCGATTTATCTGCGGGGCGGTTGATGACCAAGCAAGCCGCTGTCAACTGTCAACTGTCAACTGTTTACGTCCTACTTCTGAGAGCGTGTATAAAGGTCTATTTTTGACTTCCTCATAGATGCGTCCGATATATTCACCCAAAATTCCAATACTAATTAATTGCACTGCACCTAAAAAGAAAATCGCGATCGCGATCGTCGCAAAGCCAGTCAGCGTAGAATGAGGAATAAAAATCCGCCAGTAAAGAACCAGCAATGCCATAAATATCGCGACAACTGCTGAGAATAAACCCAAATAAGTAGACAATCGTAACGGAATACTTGAAAAAGAAACTAACCCATTAATTGCTAGCGCAAAGCTTTTTGCAAAAGTATATTTTACTTCTCCAGCAAATCGTGAATCGCGCTCGAATTTGAAAGCAATTTGATTGAAACCCACCCACGATCGCAAACCCCGCAGATAACGATTGCGTTCGGGCATTTGATTTAGTAAGTCCACCACCTGTCGATCCATCAAGCAAAAATCGCCTGTATCCGTGGGAATATCCACATTTGCAAGTTGTTTGAGTATCCGGTAGAAAGCATAGGCACAGAGCCGTTTAAACCAGCCTTCCCGCACTCTTTTGGTGCGTTGAGCATAGACGACATGATATCCTTGTTTCCACAATGCCAACAGATCGGGAATTAATTCTGGTGGATCTTGCAGATCTGCATCTAAAACAATAATTGCTTTACCTCGGACATAATTTAAGCCAGCAGTGACGGCGATTTGATGACCGAAATTACGTGCCAAACTGAGGTATACTACTCGATCGTCTCGCTCGTATAATTCTCGCAATAATTCTAAAGTACGATCCTGGCTCCCATCATTAATCAAAATCAATTCTGAAGTATCATCCAATCGATCCATCACCGCACTTACCCGCTGATACAGTGCGGGAATCGTACTTTCTTCATTGTAAATTGGAATGACTAGAGAATATTTAGGCATTTACCCTGTAGAGCGATCGCTAATAATAGATTATCCAATTACGGCAATACAATCAATCTCGACTAATACATCCTTTGGTAAACGAGCGACTTCTACACAAGCCCGCGCTGGAGCAGTTGCTTCATCAAAGTACCGCGCGTAAACTCCATTCACCGTCGCAAAATCATTCATATCTTTGAGGAAGACACCCGTTTTGACAATATCTTCAAAAGTTGCGCCAGCTTCTGTTAATATTGCTGCTAGATTTGCCATCACCTGCTCGGTTTGCTTGGCAACATCTCCAGCATAGACTAACTGATTGGTTGCTGGATCGATCGCGATTTGTCCCGATACAAATAACATTTTACCAGTTGCGACGATCGCTTGATTGTATGGCCCTACTGGTGCGGGTGCGAGATCGGTTTTAATAATTTGTTTAGTCATGATGGTGGATGGTGGATGGTGGATGGTGGATGGTAAAGACAATCGTTAATACTTTAACTTACCGTCGGGATCTAAATGTGACGGATCGGGAGCTGCTTCTGCGGCTTTGCGCGATCGATCGACAGATTGTCCATATCTAATTGGTAACTGAATTACTTTGGCTACTTCTGGTTTATTATTTTCGGACATCTCGCCGCGCCGTCTAGCCGAAACGCGCTCTTCACTGGTACCTTCACTAATTACCTCATATAATACTGCTTGCTTATCAGCTTTTCCCTTGCGTAAAATTCGTCCCAATCTTTGGATATATTCCCGTGGAGAAGCAGTACCAGATAATATTACCGCAATACTTGCCGCAGGTACATCGACACCTTCATTTAATACTTGAGATGCAACCAATACATTGTAAGTACCTTCACGGAAGTGTGTCAAAATTTGATGGCGTTCTTTGACTGGGGTATGGTGGGTAATCGCGGGAATTAATAAGCTTTGAGCGATGCGGTAAACAGTAGCATTATCACTGGTAAAAATTAATGTTGCTTCGGGATAGTGTCGATCGAGGATTTCTGCTAAAATTCGTAACTTACCATTAGTTGATAGTGTGATTTCCTTGGCTTCGCGATGAGCTAACATCGCCCGTCTACCTTCAGTCGATCGACAGCTTGCTCTAATAAACTTTTGCCAGCCATCAATACTCCCAAAGGAGATCTTCTGACTACGTAAGAAAATATCGCGTTCTTCAATTAATTTATGATAACGACTGAGTTCTTCATCACTTAATTTAACTTTGATCTGCTCGACTCGATAGGGAGCTAGAGCCGAACCCGCCAGATCTGCGGCTGTTTGACGATAAACTTCCTTCCCGATTAATATGTCTAGATCTTGATGCCTACCGTCGCTACGTTCGGGAGTAGCACTCAATCCCAGTCGATAAGGGGCGATCGAGTATTCCGCAACTACCCGATAAAAATCCGTCGGTAAATGATGGCACTCATCACAGATTAATAAACCATATAAATCACCCAACGATTCGATTTGAATCGCCGCACTATCATAAGTAGAAATTAAAATCGGCGATCGATCGCGAGAACCACCACCGAGCAAACCAATTTCTGTCCCTGGAAAAGCCGTCAACAACTGGGCGTACCACTGGTGCATCAAGTCAATCGTCGGCACCAAAATCAACGTGCTGCGGGGGGTAGCAGCCATCGCAAGCTGGGCGACTAGAGTTTTGCCTGCTCCAGTCGGCAATACGACTACACCTTGCCTTCCCGCTTGTTTCCAAGCTAGTAGAGCTGCTGCTTGATGGGGATAGGGTTCGAGGCTCAGTTGGGAGTCCAATTCGAGCGATCCAAAAGCTTTCGCCTTGTCGATGAAATCGGTGTTTTCTTGCTGGAGTACCTCGATGATTTGGCGATAATTAATCCCTGGAATCCGAAACTTCTCAACGCGATCGTCCCACGTCGCATATTCCATCCAGCCCCTACCCTTTGGTGGTGGATGTAAAAGTAATGTTCCGCGATCGTAGGTGAGGATTGGCACTCTCGCCATAATTTAGTCAAAGTGATGCACACCTTATCCTAGCGCAACCTTTGCCCATCCAACCTATAGCCACCCTATTTGAGCATCCGCAACCCGTGGGTACCCATAAAGGGCACCCTGAGATCTACTTTCAGACTGGTGCAAGATGTAAGTATGCCCGCCCTTGAGAGGTTAAGCTCATTTAGAATCGCTCTAAAACCTAAAACCTAACTCGCGTAAGTCATTTTTGTAGCAACTTCAGTCAACCAGTCATTTTGCCCGACGGCGAATGCAATTGCCATAGCAGCCGAAGCAGTGGCAGGAAAGCCTTTTTCGGTAAACTTGTAGTTAATATGGTTGGCGATCGACCATACAAACACCGAAATCCCAAATACTAGAAATAACGTAATTACAAATGTTAGTGCCAAAATCTGACTATCTCCTTGACTGGCATCTGCAACCCAGATCTTTGTCCAATGCGATGCAATTGTCCAAATAAATACTCTACTCACACATGCAATATATCCCCCAATAAAATAAGCTATCATTCCAGGTATGTATTCCATGTGTCGGAGGTCGTTTGTGAATAGTAATCAGTTGCTTACTAGTTACTGTTCCCCATTTAAGAGCTACTATCTCCATCGATCTCGTTCTAGATCGTAGATTGCTTTCTCCCAATGCCAATCGGCAGATTTATCTGGATATCTGCGGCGAGATTGTAAAATTAGGCGATTGGCTGTATTTCGATCGCCACCTAGTAGTTTTAATAATTTGCGCTCTAGCTGGGGATGTTGTGGTTGAATCTTGCGGTTGGCGTTAATTCGTTTAGCCTTGGGAAGTTGATGGCGTTGAAGCCATGCGAAAAACAATAGACAACACCCTAAAGAAATCGCGATCGCAGCACCAGTCATACAAATTTAAAGTTTAAAGCTAAAGATTAAATAACAATGCTTTTGACGATATAACTGAAGATTTAGTTCTTACTCCGTGAAACCACTGAAGTTTTTAGTCGCGATCGTTAGCCATTCGGGATATCCACTAGAAATTATCGGTGCAGATGTCAAGTATGGATAGCTGTAGACTAGCGATCTAATCAATGGCAAAAACTGTCGATCGATACTTATATTATCACCTAAATATTCACAGGCGATCGTCCACCAAGGTTGTCGCAGGTGCAATTGAGTTATTTCGATGGCTGCGGCATTTTTTCTGGGTGTGGCAATCGATGTTAGTTCGATCGTCTCCTCAAACTCTACTTGATAAAATCGTTGGTAGCGAACTTTATCAACTTGAATCCAACCTTGTTTACCGAATTCTGGCGGGTGTGCTGCGCGATCGTTACAAATCCACTTTGTCCACTGCTCTATCTGAGTAGAGCCAAATTTATCGAGATCGATCGTCCCTAATTGCTGCTGACGATGTTTGACTTCTAGATTACCTTGACGGATTTTCAAACCGATCTCAGGAGAACTAGATTGAAGATAAAAATCAGCGCGAGAATCGGGTGCTGCTAGTGGATCGCCCAATGTATTAAACCATTTCAATACCTCATCTGGTAGAATCCCTGTGTAAAACCACCGCGCTTCAATTGTTTTAATATCCATTTATTTACCATTTATCTATTCCACGATCTTTCGTAATGCCTTCATCTGCGATCGCCGTTTCTTTTCCTCCAATCGTCGCCGATTTTGTCCTTGGCTTGGCGTTCTCAGCTTCCGAGGTAATACGACTACTGTGACGCTCAAAATTAACGATCGCAACCTGTCAAAAGCTTCCGCCCGATTGCGTTCTTGGCTGCGGTGTTCCTGGGATTTAATCACAATTACACCTTCAGTAGTAATCCGTCGATCTCGCAATTGGATCAGCCGCTCCTTATATCGATCGGGTAATGACGATGCGACGATATCAAATCGTAAGTGAATTGCCGTCGCTACTTTATTGACATTTTGACCACCAGCACCTTGCGATCGAATCGCACTAATATCAATTTCACTAAGTGGAATACTGAGGTTTTTAGAAATCTCAAACATGATTTAGTTTAAATTTGCCGCTCCGATTAGGCTCAAATGGATACCAACTAGATGGACATTTTCCTGCTCAAACAAAAACTCCTGCCATCTCTCGCATTCGATTTGCCCAAGTCTGAGACAAGAGCGAGATTTCGCGCCGACTAGAATCGTTTGCCCAAGTCTCCAGCCAGTGGAGATGCCATCGAGACAACTGGCGTTGGATTTGAGCCAGTTCAAACGCACTCTCCACATCCAAATCGATCGCAGTGAGTTCTATAAACACTTTACTTTCTCGCACGATCTCCAGCACAGCCACCGCATCGACTCCTTCCAAGCTCAGAGATCCCATTCGGAGAAAGTTCTGTGCCAATCGTTCCATTCGTAGGGACAATCGATCGCACCGAAAGGCAACTTCTTCTAAAGTCCAGTTATTCATATACCTCCTAATAATCTATCCACGATCTCCTTTACCAATTTGCGGATTTCTGGATCTAAAATTTCCATCGATCTGTTTTGACGTGGACGGAGATTGACCATTGATTCATAGAAAATCGATTGAGAAATCGGATTCCAACTTGCACCCCAAATATCTTGCTGTTGACTGCCATTGTCGAGCAATATAATTTCGCAATCAGAGTGCATTTCACCGCCACCTGCCAAAATTAGCTGACGGATATCTATGACTGTTTTGATGTAGAAGCGATTAGCTTGAAGCATCTCATTAATTTGGTCGGGTGTTGCAGGTTGCTGCAAGATATGAATGAGCAAGTGTAAAATCTGAATTTAATAATGAGCATTGACCACAGTATCACCTTCACTTATTATCCTTAGTATTACCCATCAAGTAAAGTAATGCCATCCGAATCGCGACACCATTGTTTACCTGTTCGGAAATTAAGCTCAAATCTAGATCGTCCATCAGATCTGATGTGATTTCTACACCGCGATTTGTCGGCCCAGGATGGAGAATTTTGACATCTGGATGACACAGTTTCAAGCGTTCTCTCGTGATACCATAATGTTGATGATATTCGCGTAAACTGGGTAACAAATGGTCGGTCATCCGCTCTTGTTGCAGTCGTAATGTCATCACAAAGTCAGCATCTTGGAGAGCAGGTTCGAGTTGCCAGTGGATGAATAAATTGGATTGTTCGATACCCTGGCGCGGTTCTTGGCAATAGTCGGCAAATTCAGCAGGAAGTAGAGTTGGTGGGGCACACAGATGGACTTGAGCACCGCTAGCGGTGAGACTCCAGATATTCGATCGAGCCACACGAGAATGTAAAATATCCCCAACGATCGCGATTTTCTTGTCTTTGAGTAATGATAAACGCGGATCGCTCGGATCGATCGTCGCACAAATAGTCAGTAAGTCTAACAATGCCTGAGAAGGATGTTCGTGTTGTCCGTCACCAGCATTTAAGATCCCAACTTTCATCCCCATTGTATCTAGTGCTGTAGCGATCGCGTGGGGAACTCCGGCTTGTTTGTGACGGATTACCATCAAATCGGCACCCATCGCCAGATAGGTTTTGGCGGTATCGAGAATAGTTTCGCCTTTGGTGAGGGAGGATGTCGCCGCTGCAAAATTGAGGGTATCAGCGGAGAGACGTTTGGCGGCTAATTCAAAACTGCTGCGGGTGCGGGTGGAGGATTCAAAAAATAGGTTGGCAACTACCCGCCCTTGGAGTGTCGGTACCTTCTTGACAGGGCGAGATAATACTTCCTTGAAGCTCGTCGCTGTCTGAAGGACAGTATCGTACTCCGCTGGGGTAAAGTCTGCTAGGGATAAAATATGTCGGCGCGTCCAAGTCATTAGAGAGGGTAGAGGGTAGAGGGTAGGGTATTTTTTGAGGGTCAGTAATGTTCACTATCTAGATTTTAGGCATTATTGGATTTGGACATCTCGATATAATGAATCTGTCTGCCAAGTTAGAGGGTTATCTCGAATATACTGCTGAATCTTCTGTAGTGCGAAATCATCTCGCACGATATGTTCGTAATAATTGCGTTGCCATAATCGTTTATCGAATGGTGTCCAACATTGGTTTTCGACCCCAGTAATATAATTATTGTTGACAATCGATTTAAACGCGCCAATTATTTTGCCTAACGTCGGATTATCTGCTGAATCTGGTGAGATATTGATAATGCCATGAAAATGATTGGGCATTACTACAAATTCGTCTAAAATAATCGATGGAAATCTCGCTGATAGAGCTAGCCACTCTACTGATACCATCTGTCCTGCCTCATTCGATCGCATTTGATGCTGTGCAATTGTCCCAAACAAACATTCCCGATTTTGGACGCAAATAGTTATGAAGTAAACAGCCGCTCGACTGTAATCGAAACCTTTAAGCCGAATCGATCTGCGATGATGTTTTTCAGGATCGTAGGTCATGTAAATATTAGGACAATCGACATCGATGCGGGCGGGCACGAGGCACCGCCCCTACAGGTTATCGTTACATCACCAAAATCTGTAGGGGTGCCCCTCGTGGGTACCCTCGCCATCTCTCCAGCCAGTCAACGCGAAAAACAGGCGATCGGCGGTTATAAAATAGTCAAGGAGCTTGGTGCAGGCGGCTAGCGGACATACGATGAGCGGCGATGGTTTTCGTGGTACGCCCCATTTTATGTGCCGTAAGCAAGTTTTGGAATTTCAACAGGCGAAACCAGAAGTAGATATCTGGGCGGCGGCGGCTTGTTTGTACTATATGCTGACAAACCAGTATCCCCGCAAATTTGGCAAGGGCGAAGGCTGGGAAATTTTATTAGAGCGCGATGTCATTCCGATTCGCGATCGAAATCCCGATCTACCCGCACCTTTAGCCATCGTAATCGATCGAGCATTACACGAAGGCTCCAAGACATCAACCACCCTTCACTATCAACGGGTACAAGATTTCAAAGCCGATCTCTCGATCGCATTCACCGAACTTTTGGATTAACGTCACCCCACCACAACCTGTAGGGGTGCCCCTCGTGGGTACCCTCACCAGCTCAAACGTAGCACCAAATTATTTGTGCGACCGACATCGATGCGGGCGGGCACGAGGCACCGCCCCTACAGGTTGACTGTATTCACCCACACATAAAATAATGGAAACTGACGAAACCAAATCTATCCAGCAGCCTCAATCGCCCACTCTGAAACAGACAGATAGCAAAACACCTGCAACTGCTCAGTTTGGGGGTATCTCGCCCCTTCCCCAAAGATCGTCTAATAGTAGCGATCGTCCTAAACACGATCTGTGGACAGGCTTGCGATTGCCACTGAAACGGACAGGAACGATCGTTATTATCCTACTGATTTTAGCTCTACTTGCTTCTGGATTATTTAATTTAGCAAAAGGTGCAATGGAGAGTATAACAGTGAAGAAACCAGCAACGACAAATCAAATAACCGAGCAAAGTCAGCCTACCACCACCAATACCCCAACAACAGCAAGTATCGACAAAAATAATTGTACCGACTTACCAACCCGCATGACTAAGGCTAAAATCACGGGTCAACAGGTGGAAAAGGTATTTTATCAAACATATCCCGATCGAGTGAATAAGCCACTTACTGATACCACGATCGATCGCAATCTACGTCAGGACTGGTGCGCGGTTGCCAATAAATTAATCGAGCAAAGCTCGACTAAATAAAGTTGAGATAAATCGAGTAACAATCTGTTGTTTCCTACAGGTGCCAGACATTTACTGAAATCGTAATCAAGGAGAGAAACAGAATAAACCCAATCGTATCTAATAATGTTGTCACTAATGGCCCACTGATTAGAGCCGGATCGACATTTATCCGTTTGAAACCCATCGGTAGTAATGTCCCCAATGTCACCGCAATGATTGAATTCGATGCCATCACACTCCCAGCCACTACTGCTACCCAGCGTTCGCTGGGCGGTGTCCAAATCAGTGCGAGGAGGATCATAGTCAAACCGAGTCCGATCGCAGTTCCTAGCCCTGCTAACACCTCTTTGCCGAGAATCTTGAGTGTATCGCTGGTAGTGACTTCCCCAACACCCAGAGAGCGAATGGTAACGGTTAAGGCTTGAGTACCGACTGCACCACCAGTATTGGAAAATAGGGGCATAATTACGGCTAGTACTGGTATTTTGGCGATCGTATCTTGGAAGGGGGCGATCGAACTCGATGCGCCGATATATAATGCCATAATTCCCAGCAACCACGGCAGTCGATTCTGTAATTTCGTCCAAGGGGGAGATAGGGAAGAATCTTCACCACTACCCACCCCAGCAAGTTTTTGAATATCTTCGGTGGCTTCTTCTTCCAAGATATCGATGACATCATCGATCGTGATAATACCAACCAATCGATCTTCACGATCGACTACAGGTACGGCGATTAAGTCATACCGCTGCATTTGCCTAGCGACATCTTCTTGGGGTGTTTCGGTATATGCTTTGATCACTCGATCGCTAGCGATATCCTTAATTAAGGCATCCGGCAATGTAAATACCAATTGCCGCAACGATACTACCTGCATCAGTTTGCGGCTATCGTCAGTGATATAAGCATAGTAGACTGTTTCCTTATCTCGATCGCTTTGTTTGATTTTTGTCAAAGCTTCGCCGACTGTCAAACCTTGGCGCAGTCGCACGTATTCAGTCGTCATTACCCGTCCGGCGGTACCTTCAGGATAGCCGATAATCGTCGCAGTCGCCGCCCGTTCTTCGGGACTGAGTTGGGGTAATAATCTTTTGACTACCCCTGCTGGTAACTCGTCAAATAATGCCACGCGATCGTCGGGACGCATGGCTTCAATAATCTGCGAAACTTGAGTATTGTGGAGAGCCTCGATCAACTCCTCTTGAATCTCAGTGGGGAGATATTCAAATACATCGATCGCGCAACCCTTGGATAATAACCTAAAAGCGATCGCGCGTCGCTCTTGAGGCAACTCGCCAATATAATCACCAACATCCACCGCTGGTAAATCATTCAGTTCTAACTTGAGTTGATTCAAGTCAGTGATTTCAGACAATTCGATCGAACCTTCTCGATTTAGCATAAAACCTCCTAGCCTCCTCCTTCCTGGGAGACTAGCTCGTCAGATTCTAGAGAAGATGGTTACTTTAAAGCAGATGGACTATAGTCCACAATGTACATAGAAATTACTACCGATATTTTCGTAAAAATTTAAGGTCGGTATCCCTATCGTATCTCTGGATGTGTCAAAATCGCAACGTTCAATTTGTAGTAACAAAAAATTAGCCAAAGGATCCAAAGCCAGGGATTACTGGCGAAGTAATGAATAAACAGTTTAAGATCGATAAATAATCTCCGATCGGATCGCGATTTTCTCCAGAATCGGCACATCATCATCATTCATGTCTCAACCGATCGAAGTCACCACTCATATTATCCTCCGCGATCTGTTGCGAAATCAACCAGCGATTGTTGATTGGAACCATCATTTGACGATGGCTCGATTAGTCGCCCGCGCCTTCCGCACATCCAAATCGTTACTGATTCAGACAGGGATCGCTACTCACCGATTGGAGGGCAAGTATCGGCTTAGTTATCTGATTCCCGCGCTGCTCTGGCATGAATCTGTCACTATCGCTATTCCTCAGGCTTTTCAAGCTCGATTGATTGAGACAGAATTACCTCAACTCCAGCAATGGTTGGGCACATCTAAGCCAGTCTATTGTGGAGACTCTCCACCGCCTGAATTTAACGGTTTGTGGATAACAGATCCTCAATCTTGGTTGAGTCTACAATTAGATCGTAACGTCTCAGTAATAACTAATCCGATCGCGATCGATGGTGCGGATGAATTGGACGATTGGGCACAAGAATTACTAACTGTCAGGCTGAATCCGCAAGATTGGGATAGTCTCCGGCTGAGTCAGCCAGCAAATATTTGGGATAAAATTATCGATATCAAAATTAGCTTGATGGCAGCGTTGTGGAAACGTCCGATCAATCCGTATAATTGCTATCTATTAGATGAGAGCGATCGATTAATTCTCGATTCATTGAGTAAACTACTTAGTTGCGAATTACCAGCTAACTGGCAACGTTTTTATTTAGACTTATCTAAAAAAGCTCGATTAGTCTCAGCCGAAATAGATCGAACTCGCGGTACATTTACGCTGGCGATCGCGCCGACAGATTTAGTTACCGAACTTACTCCCATTTGGGAGCGTCAGCCATCGATATTAATTACTAGTTCGGTAGACTTAAACACCAAAGCGATCGGTTATCGACAAGAACTAGGGCTAGGTGAAATGACTTCAGTTAAATTCCCACTCGATCGACAAACCGATCTATTCAAACTATACATCCCGCGCTGGATGCCGATGCCCAATACTAGCAAATTTCAGCCAGTATTAGTTAGCGAAATCAAACATTTATTAAACCTGATTAACGATCGTCCCAAATTTGTCGTTATTTTAATCCAGGATACCCCGCTCAAAGCTCAACTAGCGGCGATCCTTGCCGCCGAATGGGGTACTAGAGTCCAAGTCGATCGAGCCGACCTTACCGAGGCAAATATCCTCGTCTGTGGGTGGGAATTTTGGCAACAACATCAAGACGATCTACCGACACCCGAATTGATGATTATTGCTACCTTGCCGATCCCTTCACTCGAAGATCCTTTAGTTGCGGCTAAAGTAAGTTTTTACAAACAACAAAAACAAGACTGGTTTCGGCTATATCTACTACCAACTGGCTTGAGAATTTTGCATCGCGCGATCGCTCCAATTCGATCGTCTCATGGTGTTGTCGCAATTTTTGATAACCGGATCGATCGCCGGATTTATGGCAAACAAGTATTAGCCGCACTCAATCCCAATGTTCGGATTAATTATCTAGATTTAAGTTGGCTTGATTCTGCATAGTTGATAGTTGATGTAGGGTGTGTTAGGCTCAAGCCGTAACGCACCACAATCGATGCCATCCACATGCTTTAAACCCCAAGCCGCCATCACTTTTAATACCGGACGCAGACTTTTGCCCTCTTCAGTCAATTGATAATTCATCCGGCGAGAATGGTTGCTGTAGGGCTGTTTTTCCACTAAACCTGATTCCTCTAGCAACTTGAGCCGATTGGCGAGGATATTCGTTGAGATCCCCTCTGGCGAATCCAAAAACTCTTCAAATCGCTGCTTGTCAAAAAACATCATGTCGCGAATTATGAGTAGCGTCCAGCGATCGCCGATGAGGTCTAAAGTACAGGAAACAGGGCAGGGAGAACGTCTGGGTGGTGTCATTTTATCAAAATTGACTGGACTGGCGAGCGAAATTTAAGGTACTTAATTGCATTTTACAAGTTATTTCTGGTAAGGTTGATTTTAACTTGCAATCTAAAACTTACTTATGAGCCAAATCGAGCAGCTTAAACCATTAGAGGTAGAATTATACCTACCTGTGAGAACTTATGATATTGACTTTGCGGGGATTGTCAACAATATTGTGTATGTCCGCTGGCTCGAAGATCTGCGGCTAGAAATGCTGAGTCGGTTTTTGCCACTAGAAGAACTACTTCAAAATGGAATCGCACCGCTGATATTACAAACCAAAATTGATTATAAACAAGCACTTCAAATGACCGATCGCCCGATCGGCAAAATGTGGGTAGAATCGTTAGCATCATTGCGTTGGATTGTGAGTGCGGAAATTGCGATCGCTGGGAAAATATCTGCCATCGCCCAGCAAACGGGCATCTTCATCAATCTAGAAACCAAAAAGCCGATCCGCATTCCAGCACAGTTGCAGCAGCAGTATGATGAGTCAGTATCTCGATCTAGTTGAGCCAGAGCAAGAGATCCGATCTCAGATGTTTAGGCGGCTTTGATTTGAGTACGTTTTCCCAATACCACACAGACAATTACTGCTGCGGCAAATCCGACTATTTCGATCGTTAAATGTTCGCCAAGCAACACCGCTGATGCCAAAATTGTTAAAAAAGGCTGAATGAGCTGAATTTGTCCGATCCGTGCAATTCCACCCAGAGCTAACCCGCGATACCATGCGAAGAACCCCAAGAACATACTAAAAATGCTCACATAAAGGAAAGCCAGCACCGCATTGACTGGAACCGCTGCAAAATTAGACGGTAAATGTTGCAAGACGATCGGCAACAGCACAGGTGTTGCTAAAATTAAAGACCAACAGATGACTTGCCACGAGCCAAACGTGCGGGATAAAACTGCTCCCTCGGCATAACCTAACCCCGCAGCAGCAACCGCGCCAATCAACGCCAAATCCGCCATCCGCATCGAACCGCCACCCGTCAACAGCGCAAAGCCAATTACTAATGCGCTCCCTAAGCCTGCAAAAACCCAAAAACCTAACGAGGGTCGTTCACCTGCCCTCCACACGCCACACAGAGCCGTTGAGAGTGGCAGTAGCCCCGTAATTACTGCTCCATGAGAAGCTGGAGCATCGCGCATCGCAATTGCCGACAGTAATGGAAATCCTATGATAACCCCAACAACAACGATCGCAAATTGGGGAAAAAACCTGGCAGCGGGAATAGTTTGACGAGTAATCACCAGTAAAATTAATGACAACCCTGCGGCAACAATGGCTCGACCTAAACCCACAAAAACCGGATCGAATCCTGAAAGTGCAATCCGCGTTGCTGGTAGAGTCAGACTAAAAATCAGTACACCTAAAAACCCATAGCCGAAACTCGTCAAATCTCGATCGGACTGTGGCTCTGTATTCATCATCTTCTCGATTTATTTGCAAAATATGACATCATTTAGTCTAAATATCGAAGTCACATTCATCGATGATACTACTGATGAGTCGCTGGGTGTGACTCAAATTCCAGCCAACGATCTGCCAGATTCATTTGAACGAGATACAATCATCAACCTCAGCGGCGCAGACTGGAACGTGCTCAATGCTCGCCCAAAAACTCGCGCCCAATACACAAAATCCAAGCACCTGATCTTATGGATTAGTCGTGTCGATCGAGTCAATCCTGACGATATTCTCTACAGTCTGCCATCGATCTGCGCGGTGGTTCCAGAAGTAAATAATCGATCGCTTTCAGGTAGTGAGTTAACGATCGCTGAAGATGATTGGCGGCAATTTGAATTAGTTTCTCATCAGCTAGCTGATAAAGTTGATAAGGAGATCGCCAAAATTCAACTAATTCATGAAACCGCCATTGCTGGCGGTGGCTGGCGATTGATTCATCTTAGGACAAAACCAGCAATCCCGATCGTCAGTAATATTGCTTTAACCCATCTGGCAAATATCCTGAAAGTGTCTGCCAAATCTACAGGCATCACTTATCATGGTTCACAGTCACAAATTGCCAATGGTTACTCATTTCAATTGAATGATGACTTTTCGGTATACGGAGTGGCTCCAGATGCCAAAGTCCAGGTAATTGCGATCGGTCAAGATTCCAATATATCCGCCAATGACAAATCGATCGAACGGCTTCAGCAACTCGCTCGTGAATTAAACCTCGATTTGGTACACTGGTGTCGTTGTGTTAGGGTCAATCCAGACGATCCATTATTCGCATCCCTACTCGCCGATCTTGACTAACTTTATGGCTCCTCAACGTATTCCACCGCAACCAGGGCAAGAATCAGTCTGGGACTATCCACGTCCCCCACGCCTAGAAAAAGTCGATAAACGAATTCAGATTGTCTTCAATGGCGAAACTATCGCCGATACCACTGCGGGTTATCGCGTCCTCGAAACCAGCCACCCGCCCGTTTATTATTTGCCACCCGCAGATATTCAGATGCAGTACTTGCAAGCGACTACGCGCGGCTCTTTTTGTGAATGGAAAGGAAATGCTCTCTACTACCACGTCATCGTCAAGGATAAACGCCTCGAAAATGCCGCATGGGCTTATCCCACACCGACTGAGAACTTTCGATCGATCGCCAATTACTTAGCCTTCTACGCCCAATTCATGGACGCTTGCTATGTAGATGGCGAACTCGTGACACCGCAACCAGGCGAGTTCTACGGTGGTTGGGTGACTAAAAATATTGTCGGCCCATTTAAGGGTACCCCTGGTAGCTGGGGCTGGTAATCGATCGCACATCTCGATCTAATTAGATCGAGATGTGCGATCGGTAATTCCTTGGGGGATAAATGATAAGTCTTTATGTGTACTCAAGTAACATCACCAATTTTCAACAGTTAGTAAAATAGAGTCAAGTAAGTATCGATCGATTTACATGAAACAAACCCGCTATATCACCACCACCATTCAACCAGGCAATCGCTTAGAGATCCATCTGCCGAATCTTCCCATCGGTCAAACGAGACT
>ENA-OFCI01000808-OFCI01000808.1-metagenomes-genome-assembly--contig:-NODE-808-length-16741-cov-3.947441_pt1 | contig 16741 bp, 16 predicted proteins | sample MGYA00153391_OFCI01 | MGnify analysis MGYA00153391
CTGTCTTGACGCATCGAACGGGAGGGAACCTCCCGTTCGATGCGTCGCTGTCTTGTCGTTTTTTTATGCGGGGGGAACCCTAGATCTAAAAACGACGCTTGTGAGTACCCTTAGGACTTGTAAAGAAATAACCTCATGTTTTAGGGTAGGATAAGCATCGAGCAAAACAGGGTAATCCAAATGGGTAATCGAGAGATTCATCAGTGTAAGTGTAGAGAGTGTCAAGAAGGGAATGAAGCCATTGGCAAACAGCATAAGAATCTAAACTTGTTGATGAGTAGATTAGACGAGCAACAGAGGCGATGGATGGCAGCCCTAGAAGCAAAGAAAATCGGACATGGAGGCACAAAGAAATTAAGAGCCATCACGGGATTAGATATCAACACAATTCGACGTGGGCGAAAAGAACTGGAAGAGGGTTTGGTCAATCGTCCAACGCAGGGAATTCGGGTGGCAGGGGGTGGGCGAAAAGGAGCAGAAAAAAAGTAATTGGGGTAGAAGCAGCAGTGCAACAAGCAGTAGAAAACGAAACAGCAGGAGACCCGTGTGGTGCCAGTAAATGGATTCGTCAAAGCCTTCGGTGCTTAAAATTGAAACTAGCAAGCATTGGTGTTTTACTCAGTCACATGAGCATCAGACGATTACTCAAACAACAGAAATATTCGCTCAAAGCAAATCGGAAATCAGTTGCGAGCACTCAACATCCTCAGCGAGACCAGCAATTTCGCTACATTCGACGAGTCAAACAAATATTCATCACCGCTGGACATCCAGTAATTAGTGTTGACACGAAGAAAAAGGAATTAATTGGCAACTTCAAGAATGCGGGACAGACTTGGAACCAACAACCAGATCTAGTCAATGACCACGAATTTCCCACTGATGCTATCGCCAAAGCAGTGCCCTATGGGATTTATGACTTGGTTCACAATCATGGTTGTGTCTATGTTGGCACATCTCACGATACAGCTGCCTTTGCGGTTGCGGCGATTGTCCGTTGGTTTGAGCGCAAAGACCGTCCCAAGTTCGCGGATGAATCTAAAATTTTGATTCTGAGTGATTCCGGCGGTAGCAATGGCTATCGTGTTCGGAACTGGAAGTATCAACTACAACAACAGTTGGCAGACCGATTCAACATTGATGTGATGGTCTGTCACTATCCTTCTGGTGCCTCTAAATGGAACCCCATTGAACATCGTTTGTTTAGCTTTATTTCCCTTAATTGGGCTGGTAAACCTCTACGCTCTCTTCGTTGGATGACTGCTTTAATTCGAGGTACAACTACTAGCACCGGGTTAATCGTCAAAGCCGCTCAACTCACAGGGCATTATCCCACTCAAGTCAAAGTCTCAGATGCTCAAATGGCAACTATGAATTTGACCCACCGCCGGATTTGTCCACAATGGAATTATCTCTTTCATCCCCGCCCACAGTCTCTTCAACATGCATGAAGTTATTTCTTTACAAGCCCTTAGATCTACGCTTTTACTAGTCCTTATGTAGTGGTGCAAGATGTGAGGTTAATTATTTCCCGTGTTGGTATTGCCAGGTGAGGGAACATTAACTGGCTCAGAACCACTAGCAGCGGGGGAAGGTGCTGCTGAAGGGGTAGGGCTAGGTTTGGGAGGCTCTGCTTTATCAGTTGTGGTAGGTGTTACAGGTGCGGCAACAGGCTTAGGCACTTCGATAACTTTAGTCGGGCCTGGAACGATAACTGTTTTTGGTACTTCTACGACTTTTGGCTTAGAGGGGACAGGAACCAATACAGGTTTTTCTACTTCTACCACTTTGACTTGTGGCGGTGCAGTTTTCTCCACAGTCCGATCGATAATTGTTGTTTGTTTCTGCGGTGGAGGCGATACCGCAGCGGTGGGGTTCGGGGGAGTATTGATAATGGTTGTGGGTGTAGGTGCAGGTCTGCCCAGGTAATAAGCCATCGCTGCACCTATTCCAGCCAAGGCAAGTAGACCACCACCAATCATTAACCCGTTAGCAGTACCACTATTTTCGGCTGCTTGTTCGCGCTGAGACTGTAACTCTTCCTCACGGATCCGATTACGTTCTGCTTCGGTGCTATTTTGTGGATTGTTGAATTGGTTAGGCACGATTGATTTCCTATTTACGAAGTATCTGTATAATATAGTCTATATTATACGATAGTACTTACGGAGCCTGTCTATCAAAAGGAATAACTTTGGTTGTTTGTCTGAACATTACTCTACCTCTAAATAGTAATCCGAGGTCGATGGTGTCTAATTTCCACCCTTATCACTCGGACTACTTCACCAGTGCCCAAGCTAAAAATCGCTCTGTATAATAAAGTGCAAGTTGATTGCTCATGCCTGAAAATACGGCATCAAAGGCATGATCCGCCCACGGAATTTCGATAAAAACGGCTTGATTTCCTGCCGATCGCAATTGTTGGGCGAGGTAGCTGCCATACTTAGATTCAATGATGTGGTCTTTGCCGCCATAAATCAGTAGAGACGCTGGTAAAGCGGATTTGACGGCATTGATGGGTGAAGCTTGGCGGTAAAGTTCGGGCACAGTTTGGGGCGTACCGCCCAAGAAGGCGCGAAGTGTAGCGCGAGACTCGATCGGATCGGGAGTCGGTACATCATCATAACCTGCTGTCAGATTGACAGGCCCGTAGTAATTTACTAGTGCCCTAATTGGGAAAGGTGGATCTTGGTAAGCTGCTAACATCGCTAATTGTGCGCCAGCCGAGCGACCAATGATGGCAACTCGATCGAGATTGGTTTCGGTTTCCGCAGCATGATTTTGAATATATGTCAATGCCTGACGCACATCTTCAATTTGGAGCGGGAAATGATAGGTTGGAGCGTGACGATAAGAAATCGCCCAGACGACATAACCTTGAGCGGCAATATAACGATTGAAAGTATCGTCACTATCGGGATTACCGCGTTGCCATGCACCACCATAAATCGAGACGATCGCAGGGTAGGTACCAACTTTAGCTGGTCGATAGATATTTAGAGTGAGTGGAACGCCATCGGGATTAGCAAAGAGAATATCTCGATCGATCCTCACTTTGGGACTGGAAATACCGCCCCAGATATCTGAAATAATCAGGGGTTGCGATCGCATCTTATCAGTTAGCGATGGCGGCAGTTTGAGGTAATCTTGCCCTAAACTAGCAACAATCGATCGTTGGGCTTGTTGTTGCGCTGATGAAAATTGGATTAATGGTGCAGCACTCAAGATCGTGGCTAAACCGCTCAAACATAGCCCGATCGAAAGTAATCGTGGTTGGTGGTAATCACCGCGACTGAGGATTGCCCAGTATAAGATCGGTACAGAGACATTAAACAGAATTAAACCAGGACTAATTTCTGGTGCGCCAACGCTCAAGGGGAGCAGCGAAAAAATCGGTGCGGGAAGCACGATCCAAATACTCAAAAATAGTCCCACCAATAGCAGAATACCGAGGAGCCATGTACCGATCGCGATCGCGTAGCGTCTCCTCTGGAGAATCGTCACTTTTTTCATTTTGGCAGCATTAATTAGTTGATAGTTGATAGTTGTGTGGGCGGGTTCCCCGCCCAGTATAGTTGATAGCGATTCGCCACACTTGGGCTTCTGCCGAGGGTTTAGCGAGACAAGACAGCGAATCAAGAGAGCGAAGTTATTAAAACGGAGATTTAAACGGGATGTCTTAATAACAATCCGCATCAAGGCAACTGGGCGGGAAACTCGTCCAGTGGGACTTTAGACCTTTACTATTCGGTAACGCACCAGCGCGGACTGATTAACCGATCGAATCATCCTACCTGAAGATAGTTACATTACTGTAGGGTGTGATAGGCATCAGCCGCATGAGCACCAGTATTCGCTGATTTATAAGCGAATCATCTGTAAAGATAGATTAAAGTCTAATCTAAAAATAGATTATTAACTATATGTAGTATTAATAAGAAAAACTTAGAGCAAGTATCGATTAAAAGTCTTTGCGGGCACTATCTTTTCGATAAATTTTCGATTACGCTCTAATATAGAAATATAAAAGAATTAAATCAAAAAGTATAGAATAAACTCTATGGATCGGATAGCCCTCAATATTATATGGTTAATTCCCTGCTACCCGCTGATTGGAGCTGCTTTGGCACTTCCTTGGTCATTTGGTTGGTCGGGACAACTGGGAACTAGACCAGCAGGTTATATCAATATCCTGATGGCAGGAGTTGCGTTTATTCATGCGCTACTCGCCTTGACGACTGGTTGGGATTTACCCAGACAAGAAATTAGCTATAGTTGGCTGCATACTAGCACCCTAGATATTAACTTTCCGATCGAAATTTCTGCCATTACGCTCACAGCCATTACTGTCGTCACGGGCATCAATTTTGTTTCCCAGATCTATGCAGTAGGTTATCTGGAGCTGGATTGGGGTTGGGCGCGATTCTTCTCGCTGATGAATTGTTTTGGTGCGGGGATTTGTGGCTTAGTGCTGTCAAATTCGCTATTTTTCACCTATGTCTTTCTCGAACTGCTGACTCTAGCTACCTACTTGTTAGTCGGCTTTTGGTTTGCCCAATCGTTAGTTATTACTGGAGCTAGAGATGCTTTTTGGACAAAGCGAGTCGGCGATATTATCTTGCTGATGGGGGTAATTTCGATCTATCCCATTGCGGGAACGTGGAATTTTACAGAGTTAGCAATTTGGGCGCAAACAGCTAAATTAGACCCCACAGTGGCATTTTTACTCGGTTTATCCCTCAGTGCGGGGCCGCTGGGTAAATGCGCCCAAATTCCCTTCCAACTGTGGCTGGATGAAGCGATGGAAGCACCAATTCCGGCGACAGTGTTGCGGAATGCAGTAGTTGTTGGTGCGGGAGCATTTGTATTAATTAAGTTGGCTCCAGTCATATCGCTATCGCCACTGTTATTAAGTACACTCGTTGTTTTGGGAGTAGCAACAGCAATTTGTTGTTCGTTGATTGCGATCGCGCAGATCGATATGAAGCGGGTGCTTTCCTATACATTAAGTGCTTACATCGGGCTGGTATTTATCGCCATTGGTACCCAAAATTTAGATTCTGCTAGATTTATTCTCTTTAATGAATCTTTTGGGATGGCGTTGTTATATATGGGGATTGGGGCGATCATTTGGACCAATATTACTCAAGACTTGACGCAATTGGGTGGCTTATGGTCGCGCCGTCCATTGACAGGTGCTGCGATATTAGTAGCGATCGCCTCTTTTATTGCGGTGCCTCCTTTAGGTGGATTTTGGGGCTTTTTACAATTAGTAGATCATCTCTGGGTGGAACAACCTTGGTTGGTAGGAGTGATTTTAATTGTAAATACTCTCACTGCTTTTAGTTTGACGAGATTATTCTGTCTGATCTTTTTGGGTAAAGTCAAACCGATGAGCGAACGATCGACCGAACCATTTTGGTTGATTAGTTTACCTGTAATTAGTTCGGCTGTGCTGATCTGTCATCTGCCAATTATTTTGCGAGATCTAGGTATGTTACCTACTTGGAGCGCATTGGATAATATGTTTGCGCCTTTGTTAGTTTGGTCGAGTATTTCGGGGATTGCGATTAGCAGTGTGATTTATAGTGTCGATAGTATTCCTAAGCCTGTTAAGTTACCACTACCAGCAGTTCAGAACTTTTTTGCCAATGACTTTTACGTGCAGCGATTTTATCAGTTAACGATCGTGTTGTTGGTGGCTACTAGTGCGCGGGTGACTAATTGGTTCGATCGATATATCGTCGATGGATTGGTTAACTTCATTGGGATCGGGACTTTATTTGGCGGACAAACGCTCAGATATACGACTTCGGGACAGTCTCAATTTTATATTTTGGTGGCGTTTTCTGGAATTATAGTTTTGGGTTTGATGATGGGTTTATTGGTATGAGATTTAGTGGTGTGATGCTGAGGGTATGAGGTTTCACACAGAGGTGCACGGAGGTTCCACGGAGGAGCACTGAGGGGTTGGTTTGTGAGGAGCGGTTGTTTATTTAGGAGGAGTTGGAGTAATGTTGAGTGCTATTGTTTGGTTGCCAATTTTGGGGGCGATTTCGATCGGGATTGTGCCTGGTTTTAGTCGATCGATCGCGTTGATTGTTTCGGGGTTGAGTTTGGCGATATCGATCGCGGTTGCAGTTATGTTCGATTATCAGGACGCGGGGTTACAGTTTGTCGAACATTTCAGTTGGATCGAGCCGTTGGGATTGGATTATCAGTTGGGAGTTGATGGTTTATCTTTACCGATGATAATTCTCAATGCTTTACTGGTTTTGTTAGCGGTGCAAGCAACTAGTAAGGAGATCGAAAGAGATAGATTGTTTTATGCTTTACTGTTGTTAGTTAGTACAGCAGTTACTGGAGCCTTTCTCGCCCAAAATTTAATGTTGTTTTTTCTATTCTATGAGTTGGAGTTAATCCCGCTCTATCTCCTGATCTCAATTTGGGGTGGAGAAAAACGCGGTTATGCAGCGACAAAGTTTCTGATCTACCAAGCTTTATCGGGAGTAATTCTACTCGCTGGTTTTTTGAGCTGGGCATGGTTTACCAAGACTGGTAATTTTAATTATGAGTCTTTGGCAGCAACTCATCTACCAGCTAATTTACAACTTTTATTTCTCTGTATCATCCTGCTTGGTTTTGGCATCAAAATGCCTTTGGTGCCCTTTCATACTTGGCTTCCCGATGCCTATGTCGAAGCACCTACACCTGTTTCGATGTTATTGGGCGGGATTGTCTCGAAATTAGGGGCTTATGGATTAATCCGCTTTGGCTTGGGGTTATTCCCTGATGCGTGGGTAATTGTGGCTCCCTGGTTGGCAATTATCGCTGTAGTCACCGCTGTATATGGTAGCTTAATCGCGATCGCCCAAACCGATATCAAAAAAACGATCGCTTACAGTTCCGTCGCTCATTTGAGTTACGTACTCCTCGCCACCGCCGCCGCAACTCCCTTGAGCGTCTTGGGCGCAGTTTACCAAATGGTTGCTCACGGCTTAATCCTTGCCCTCTTATTTAACCTCGTCGGCATTATCGAAGCCAAAACCGGAATGCGCGACTTCAACAAACTCCACGGCTTACTCAACCCCAAACGCGGCTTACCATTTGTCGGAGCAATGTCGATCCTCACCATGATGGCAAGTGCTGGAATCCCTGGTATGGTAGGCTTCATCGGTGAATTCCTATCCTTCCAAGGTAGCTACATCACCTTCCCCATCGCCACACTCATCTGTCTGGCGAGTACTGGTTTAACCTCCGTCTACTTCATCATCATCATCAATCGTACCTTCTTCGGCAAACTACCCGACGACCTTACCTACCTACCCAAAGTCACCACCGCCGAACGCATCCCCGCCATCGTTCTCGCCGCATTAATAGTACTCCTCGGCATCCAGCCAAACATCTTGATTTCTCACACTCAAATTACCACCGATGCGATCGTCGCCACCATCGCCCGTCCCAGCACCCAAATCGCCGAAATCACCAAATAACCCTCCGCGCCCTCTGCGGTCAAAAATCACCAACCTCGCACCCCACCCAGCCAACCCTCCGCGCCCTTTGTCTTGATTCGCTAAACCCTCGGGGAAACCGAGGAGCGCGAATCGCTGCGTTAAAAAATACCTCGCATCCAATCCAACCAACCCTCCGCGCCCTCTACGTTAAAAAATCATGATAACCGCAACCAAACTCCCCCCCTCCACCCACCAATTCGCCGACATCATCCATCGCCTCGAAGCAGGTGGCGCGATGCTCCCCGACACCCCCGAAAACCTGATGCAAATCATCGGTTTGTACAAAGCCTACGCCGTACCAATGGACTTCTACTGGCGCGACTTGCTCTACATCGCCGAGCGTGTCTTCCTCAATCCCCTCCCCGCTTTCAAATACTTCCTCCCCCAAGAATACCTAGATTTACCCAACCACTATGCAGGCGACACCGCCGACTTACGCATCCAGCAAAAAGGTGTAGCTTCGGCGCATCCCGAACTGCTCGAATTCATCGAAAACGGGCGCAGTACCAAAATGCCCAAACTCTTCCATCACTTATTGCACGATCGAATTAACATGGAGTTTGCAGAAGCCTGTATGCAGGCGATGTACTGGCATCGCGGTATGGGTGGGAAATTCGATCCCTACCTAGATACCGAGGAGTACCGCCAAAATGCCGATCGAGCCATTAAAGCCTATTTTCAAGGCAACCCTGCCATGCTGGCTCTATACAAGCTATTTCCTGAGATGTTTATCGAACAGGTGCGCGTACTTTCCTATTACTCCAATTTAGGACTATTTTGGGAAGTGATGGCTCCAGTCTTCTTTGAAATGAGCGATCTCTATGATGCGGGTGAAATCAAATCCGTACCCGATGCCATGAATTTTCTCATCAATGGGATTTTTGCCGTTGCAGGGAGACCGATTTATCACCATGTTTATATTAATGGGGAAATGTACGAAATCATCCCCAAATCCTGCGGTTTTACCTGGCTATATGAAGCGGCTTTACCGTACGTCGAAGCAGTATTTTATCGGACGGCTCCTTTTAGAGGCACTAAATCTTACAATGCTCAAGCCGATCAAGTACCCGCCGAGCAAGCAGATTTCCATTACGGCATTTTATACGCTGATGTAAGTCCTGTGGGGAGTGCGGGAATTCCCCCGACATTATTGATGGATGATATGTATCATTTCCTTCCCCAATATTTGGTCGATTATTATCAACAACATTGTCGAGGTGAGGATGATATGTTGGTGCAGCTAGGGACGAGTTTTCAGCGATCGATGTATTGTGTTACTTCTGCGGTAATTCAGGCTCTACGCGGTGCTTTGCTCTATCCATTAGATGACACCAATCCCAAACATCTAGAGAAAAATCGTCAATTTTTTGAGGCTCAAATCGACAGGTTTAAACGTCCTGAAGCACGATTGAGTGATATTCAAAGTCAAGAGTACCGTTGATTAAGAGTGCTATGGCAATCCTCAATCAGCTTTGATGGGGTCGATCCTAGTGCGTTACGGCTTGCGCCTAACACACCCTACACTCCATCGCCAACAGCGCAAGCTATCAACTGTCAACTATCAACTATCAACTATCAACTGATTCAAGATGGTGGAATGGATTAATAGCTTAATGAGTGGTTTAGGATACTGGGGCATCGGGCTGCTGATGTTCTTGGAAAATCTATTTCCGCCGATTCCATCGGAGTTAATTATGCCATTAGCTGGCTTTACAGTAGCTCAAGGCAAAATGAACTTTTGGTTAGCCGTTTTAGCTGGTACTATCGGCACGATGGCAGGAACTTATGCTTGGTATTATCTAGGACGATTGGTAAATTATCAGCGATTGCAAAATTGGACAGATCGTTACGGTAAATGGATTAAAGTAACTGCTAAAGATATCGATCGAGTCAATGACTGGTTTAATAAATATGGCTCGAAAGCAGTATTTTTTGGGCGGATGGTACCAGGTATCCGCACGTTGATTTCCTTACCTGCGGGGATGAATAATATGCCCTTTGCCACTTTTACTATTTATTCGACGGTGGGCACTGCGATCTGGACATTGGCGTTGACGACTGCTGGGTTTTTGTTGGGTGAAAACTACACTTCGCTCGAACAGTATTTAGCTCCTGTTTCTAAGTTTGTTTTATTTGGATTATTGGGTTTAGGTGGCTATGTGGTATTCAAAAAAATGCGTCAAAACCACTCCTAGCTCGACATCATGGAGATAGGGGTGGATAATGCAGGGAATCGATAAATATTAACTCCTCATCCCTGAATATGACTACTCCTCTGGAAATTGCGATCGTCGGTGCTGGAATGGCTGGAATTGCCTGTGCAAATCAACTCCAGGCTGCTGGGCGACAAGGCACCGCGATCTTTGAAAAATCGCGGGGTGTCGGTGGGAGGTTGACGACACGGCGGATGTTTGATACGTGTGTCGATCGAGGGACTTGTTATATTTCACCCAAAGGCGATCGATTTCGAGGATTATTCGATCGACTTATCGCTGCTAATATAGTCGAGACATGGACGGACACTACTCATACCCTGACTAAAAATGGCGATCTGCTTGCCGATGCAGATATTTACCCCCGCTATGTTGCTCCAGGTGGCATGAATCAAATTGCTAAATACCTAGCCAAAGATCTCGATGTCAGATTTGGGCAACGTGCGATCTCGATTCAACCCGATGGCAAACTGTGGCGATTGACGCTTGAAGGTGCCCCAACCGAAATTCTCGCCCGTACGGTTATCCTCGCGATCCCTGCGCCTCAAGCAGTAGATGTACTCGCGCCCTTAGCGAATATTTTGCCTGAAAGATTTCTAAATGACTTGAGAGCGATCGAATATTATCCCTCGATCGCAGTTGCTGCGGGATATACAGAGGCTCAATTAGCCCAGTGGGAAGCAGCCTATCCCCAAGTGCGATCGATTACTTGTACTGACGATCCGATCTTGGGTTGGATCGGATTGGATAGTAGTAAACGCCAGCAGCCAGCTCCGCCAGTTTTTGTGCTCCAGAGTACGGCAAATTTCGCCGCTAAGTACCCACCAGAGGATATGGAATCCGCCAGCCGAGTGATGTTAAAACGTGCCCAAGAGCGATTTTTGCCGTGGTTCCCAGATTGTGAATGGCAGCAACCCCACCTGTGGCGGTATGCCTTCCCCAAGTCCCCTCGATCTGATTCTTACCTATCGATCGATGCTCCTGCGCCGCTATTTTGTACTGGGGATTGGTGCCGTGGGCGGAAAGTGGAGGATGCTTATCTAGCTGGATTGGCGGTAGCCGAAGCAATTAGTGGATAGTAAGTAACGTGAGTCTCTCCTGTCGGAGAGGCTACGCCAACGGGATAAGCAAAATTGATCTGCTCCGCTCAAACACCGCACTGAATGCATTTGAGGGCGGTGCCCAAACGAAGCTAGGAATCATCAAGCGAAAATCCTTAACCCGAACTGAGGCTAATTTATTAGTCCGCCTACGCGGACTTTGCAACACTAGCCACGATTTCAATCGTTGGCATTCTCGTAGGTAGCTATTTTCACCCCATTAAAATCACATTATCAATCACATGAATGATGCCATTATCTGCTTCGATATCCGCAGCAATTACAGTAGCATTTTTTACTTCAAATCCATTAGTGCAATCGATCGAGATTGGCGATCCTTCTACTGATGTGACAGTATCAACTTTAGCCAGATCTGCTTGTGTGAGTCTACCTGAGACGACGTGGTATTTTAAAATTCTGGCTAATTGAGGCGGATTTTGAACTAAAGTTTGGACTGTACCAGGGGGTAGTTTGGCAAAGGCTTCATCGGTGGGCGCAAAAACTGTGAAGGGGCCAGGTGTTTTTAGAGTTTCAACTAAACCAGCAGCTTGGACTGCGGCTACCAGAGTTTTGAAATTGTCTGCACTAACTGCGATATCAACAATATCAGCCACGATCTTTATCCTTGAATATTATGTGTGTGATTATACCTGAAATTTGTCATTAAATAATGTACACTCCATTAATAACTTCTGTCGATCGATGTCTAATTCTCGATCGTCAAACCTCGTTATCTATCTTGACACACCAGAGCCTGGAGGTAAACTCCAGGATGTAACTATCAATTATCAATTATCAACTATCAATTAATTTAATGGGCGATCCATTGGGCATCGCTAACGATGAAAATCCCGCCGAGTTTTTTGAGTAGAGGCTGCATTGCGATCGATAGTTGTTCGGCCATTTCTAGCTTGGTACAAATAATCATAATGTAGCTATTGGTGATCAGGTCATCACCAGAGTAGCCATGTTCGCCACTACCAGAGACATTATTAATCACGGTATAACCTTCGATCGAATTCTTTTTAAGAATCTTTAATACGGCGGGAACTTCCAGATAACTGACGATAATCTCAACTTTTTTGACTGCCTGTAACATAATTAAATTCCCAATAACTTAATGGTTTGTAGATAAATCGGAATCCCAACAATGATGTTGAATGGAAATGTAATCGCCAGAGCCATAGACACGTATAAACTGGGGTTGGCTTCAGGTACTGTCATCCGCATCGCTGCTGGGACGGCAATATAAGAAGCACTGGCGCAAAGTACGGAAAATAATAGTGCATCACCTTGTCCCATCCCAATTACTTTGGCGATGGCAATCCCAATCAGAGCATTAGTAATCGGCATTAAAACTGCAAAACCAATTAAGAACATCCCAGTTTTGCGGAGATCTTGAATCCGGCGGGCAGCTACTAACCCCATATCTAGCAAAAAGAACATTAATGCGCCATAAAAAAGATCTTTTTCGACAAACAAGTGGACTTTGCTCCAGCCATCACCACCTGTGAGTACGCCAATAATTAGGCTACCAATCAATAGTAAGACCGAACCATTCAAAAAAGCCTCGCGCAACACTTCACCCCAAGAAGTTTCTGAGCTTTCGCCTTCATCAGCAGGCTCGGCTTGTTTTTTGGTAAACACTCGCACTAGAATCAAGCCCACTACGATCGCGGGTGATTCCATCAGTGCCAAAGCTGCTACCATATGACCCCCATAGGCGATCCCAATCTTGTCGAGGAGGGAACTTGCGGTGATGAATGTCACCGCGCTAATCGAGCCGTAGGTGGCGGCAATTGCAGCAGCATTATAGTTATCTAACTTAATTCGGAGAATAAAGAAGGAGTAGACTGGCACGATCGAAGCCATCAAGATCGCGGCGATCAAGGTGCTGATAATCAGGGGACTCAAACCGCTTTCAAAGAGTTCGTGTCCGCCTTTAAAACCGATGGCGACTAGCAGATAGAGCGAAAATAGTTTGGGTAAGGGATTGGGAATTTCCAGATCGGACTGAACAAAAACCGCTAGCATTCCTAAGAAAAAGAATAACACTGGCGGATTCAAGATATTAGACAGGATTAAGCTACTATCCATTGGCTCTCCAAAGTTTCGCGATCGATGTCTGTTTATTATCGGTTGAATCCGGTGGCAAACGATAATCGGCTGTTAGAGATCGATCGTCGATTTGACCTTCATGACTACCATCGTCATATCATCGCCATTTGCCCGATCTTCGCCCGTGAAGCGATCGATCGTCGATACAATCCGATCGAGGGTAGCTTGGGAACTTAGCTGCTGTTGACAGGCAGTCTGGAAGGTCTGGATCAGATTTTCTTCATTGAATCTTTCCCCATCCTGATTGGCGGCATCAGTGAAGCCATCAGTATAAAAAATAATTGTATCCCCTGGTTGCAGTTGGACTTGGGCTTCCTCATAGCGAGAATCGGCATCTAACCCAATCAACATCCCTTGGGTATCTAGCTGCGTCATCCGATCTGTTGCTGCTTGCCAATACAGGGGCGGGTTGTGAGCGGCATTAGTATAAGTCAGAATTTGAGTAGCCGGATCGTATTCGGAATAGAACAGCGTCACAAACCGACTAGAATTTTCTAGATCTGCGTACATCACCCGATTGAGGTGCTGAAGGATACGTGCGGGTGAATGACCGTTTAGTACCTCCGCCCGTAACATCCCGCGTGTCATGGTCATAATTAGCCCTGCTGGGACACCTTTACCCATCACATCGCCGATGGTGATGCTCCATTTGTTGGCGATCTCGATCTCGCTGGGTTTGTCGGTGAGTCGATCGTAATTAGCAGGGATAAAATCATAGTAGTCCCCACCAACATGATTGGCATTGAGGTAACAAGCGGCTAATTCCAAACCTGGAATATCTGGGAATTTCTTGGGTAATAACCTTTCTTGAATTTCGGCACCGATTTCCAACTCGCGATTGAGTCGTTCTTTTTTGCGTAATTCTACAGTTAGTTCGTCATTATGGATGGCTACAGCAGTTTGATCGGCAACTAATTGTAGTAGCTTTTGGCGATCGATAGTCCAGTCATAAGCGGGATTGCGCGAAAATACATACAATCGTCCGCGTTCGCCACTTTCGAGTAGAATTGGCGTTCTGAACATCTTAATTCTAAAGTCGAGATTTAGCTCAATTCTGCTCTCTAGTTTTTCCCAAAAATCAGCCTGAAAATTAGTATCTTTGCTTGGAGATACATCTGTCAGTGTTTTGATAATTGCTACTTCGATCTGTCGGCGCAGATCGTTACAGCTACCTTCGCCCTGACAATGTAGCTGTTGAATCTGTAATTGTCCAGTTTTTTTGAATAGAATAATTGCCCCGCCTTCACTATCTGTAACCCGCGTTATCATCAGGGGAATTAATTCTAAAAACTGGTTGAGGTTCTTAAAGCTCCGTAGGGCAAAACCTAAATTGCTCAGTAACTCGTGGGTTTTCTTTTGTTGACGATTGAGACTCGCTACTAGTTCTTGAAGAGCGGCTACTGACGCAATTTGTGGTTCATAATTCATCATTTATAATTCCTAACCACTTAATAAAGCCTCAACAAATTCATAGCTGGAAAATGGTCGTAAATCTTCGATACCTTCGCCAGCACCAATAAACCGAATCGGTAGCCCCAGTTGTTGAACTACAGCCAGAGCCACGCCACCTTTAGCTGTGCCATCTAACTTGGTTAATACCACTCCGCTCAACTTGGCAGCTTCAGCAAATACCTGCGCCTGACGCAAACCGTTTTGTCCCAGAGTAGCATCGAGTACAAGTAAAGATTCTATCTGAGCATTGGTTGCTTGTTTATCTATAATCCGACGGATTTTGCTCAACTCATCCATTAGGTTTTTCTTGTTTTGTAGTCGTCCGGCGGTATCGACTAATAGTACCTCAGTTCCGCGCGCTTGAGCTGCACTAATGGCATCATAAACAACTGCGGCGGGATCTGTATTTTGTCCGGGGTTGGCAATTACTTCAATACCACTGCGTTGTCCCCATACTTGTACTTGTTGGACGGCGGCGGCGCGAAAGGTATCACCAGCCGCAATCAGACATTTATAACCCGATGCTTGAGTCATATGGGCGAGTTTACCAATAGTAGTAGTCTTACCTACTCCATTGACTCCCACCAGCAGCCAAATATTTAATTGATTCTGGATGGGTAGAAATTCTTGAGTGTAGTTTTCTTGCAGGGGTTTGTCGAGCAAGTCGCGTAAAATTTGCTTGAGATAAGCGACTGCTTCCTCTGGCGGTAAGGATTCCTCACGTAATTTTGCCTGTAATGTTTCAATTACATAGTCGGTTGCTTCGACACCGACATCTGCTTGTAGGAGTAAAGTTTCGATCGATTCTACCGCATCAGCATTGAGTGGGCCTTGTCCGATTAGTGCTTTAAATTGATTGACAAATCCTCTCCGAGTTTTGTCTAAGCCTTGACGTAATTTTTTGAGCCAGTTAATCTCATCTAAAGATACTTGCTCTGGTGTCCGTCCTTGATCTGCTAGGACTTTTGCCGACCAGAGGAAGTCGTCATCGAGGGCGATTTCGGGCGTGGGTGCCTCTGGTTCGAGGGTTTCGATCGCCGTTGCCTTGAGCTGTTCTAGCCGCTGCTGACGGTCATCTCGCGCCCAAATGGGGATATTCTCGGTGACTACTGGCGTTGCTGCGGGTGCTTCGATCCTCACTGGAGCAGAATTATCAACCGCTACCTCGATTTCACCTTCAGGTGCGGTTGTCTCTGGCTCGACATCAGTGATGGCTAAGGTTTCTAGTAGCTCAGGAGCGGTAGTTTCGACTGTGACTGATTCATCCGCCTCGACTACCGCCACTGATGATTCCTGCTGCTGAATGTTCTGATAGGCAGCTTTTGCCCAAGCTAAATAGTCTGTAGCCACCGCCTCACTAGTCTCTGGTTCTGTCGGCTCGTCTTCAACTACAACAGGTGTTTCTACCTGCTCTAAATCTTGTACTTGCTCAGATTCGGATTTATCGAACTTCCGACGAAACCAATTGAAAACCATAGTAAATTATGAGGGATGAGGGATGAATTATGGTGGCTACCAAGGCGGGGGAAATACTAGCAGTGGGTGAAACCGTTACTATAGTCTAAACCTCTGATTTTAATTGTTCTGTGACTCGACGCAGGACACCGTTAATTAACTTTCGTCCTTGGTCGTCACTATAGCGTTTTGCGAGTTCGATCGCTTCATTAATGGCGATCCGTTCTTCCAATCCGAGATAGACCATTTCAGCTACTGCCAATCTGAGGATATCTCGATCGATCTTGGGTAGACGACCTAGCTGCCAATCTACAATACTTTTACCTAAAAGTGTGTCAATATCGGCGGTTTGTTCGGTAGTTTTGACCAATAATTGCAGAGCATAATTACGGACATCAGGACGATTGAAATTGTTAATTAATTCAGGCATTTCTAAGGCATGTCCCAGCCTGTCGATCGCTTTTTGAACTAATTCACTTGCTGCTGTGGTCATCACTCTAGCACTCTCAACGTCACTAGCTCTAGTTTGACTATTTAGCAGCCTGTCATTGCTGCGTTGCAATTCTGCGGTGGCGGCTTCTAGTGCCTCTTGAGTCTCTTCGCGCAGGGTGGAGATCGCGTTGAGCATCATCTCTTCTAGCGTCAACTGCAATTCGCGCGGCTGTGCTTGCGCCAACTTCCTTTGTGCCTTCGATAACTGGGGTAGAGCTAGCAGGGCTAACTCACGAGCGATGGTTTGAGCTTTCATAGACGGAGGGCGCAGGTAGCAGTAGCAAAGCTCCCGATTATACCACATTTATCAAACAGAGCTTGGTAATATTTTGGATAATGTAGGGTGTGTTAGGCGTAAGCCGTAACGCACCAGGATACCACTTAGAGGATGTTTGGA
>ENA-OFCI01000809-OFCI01000809.1-metagenomes-genome-assembly--contig:-NODE-809-length-16710-cov-3.427019_pt1 | contig 16710 bp, 24 predicted proteins | sample MGYA00153391_OFCI01 | MGnify analysis MGYA00153391
GTCCATCTGGACCTTCTCGGTGTCGAGCTCCATCATGGTCAGCTCGCTGCGGTCGACCTCGGCCGCCGCCCGGCGGATCTTCTCCGGGGCGACCGTGAGCAGCAGCTCGCGGACGGTCGAGTCGTCACGGACCTTGCCGATGAACTGGCGCATGACTCCCAGCCCGCCGCTTCGGGTCACCGCCCCCTCGACCGCAGTCAGGTCCCCACCGACGATCCGGGACAACGTGGTCTTCCCGCTCCCGTTGGGGCCGATCAGAGCGACCTTGGCACCTTCGCCCACCCTGAGGCTGACCCCGTCGAGCAGCGGGCGTCCATCAGGCAGGGAGTAGCTGACCGCATTGATATCGAGGTGACCCACAACGGACAACTGTGCGGCATCGGCAGGGCCGGTGTCACCTCGTTATCGCACTCAGCGCAAGCCCACCAACGAAATGAGCCACCGGTCGCCTGGCCGAGGTGAGCCACCACACCCCTCAGGCGAGCAGCATCCTGCTCCACAGGTCCACCAGCAAGGTCTCGTATCGCGCGGACGTCCAGCCCCGCTGTTCCAGCAGCAGCCAGTACTCGGCCGCGTTGGTCGACCACACCACGTCCGCGACCTCCTCGTCGGCCAGGTCACCGCGCAGTTCGCCGGTCGAACGCAGGTCGGCCGCGAAGAGCCGCATGTTGGCCGCTCGTCGCCGTACCAGATGTTGCCACGCGGCCGCGCAGTCGGCGTCGGTCTGCCCTGCTGTCCGGAGGATTTCCTGCAGAGGCGCGGTCTGCGGGATCAGCCTGGCCACCGCTGCCGCGTAGACCTTGATCTTCCCCAGAGCCGTCGGTTCCCTCTGGATTGCCCTGACGTAGTCACGTTGCTCGGCAGGCACCGGCTCGTCGGCCGCGCCGAGCACCATGTCGATCACGGCGAGCACGATCTGCGGCTTGCGCCCGACCGAGGCGTACACCGTGTCCACCGACACCCCTGCCAAGCCGGCGATGTCCGCGACCGAGGTGGCGGCATACCCGTTGGTCTGCAGGAGATCCTGCGCCGCCGTGAGGACAGACGAACGCGTGGCCGCCGCCTGCTCGCGGCGGTGCGGCGAGCGGTAGCTGCGGGTCTTGACTTGCTGCGGCACGCGTCCTAGCGTAGCAGTATTCATCCGAAGTCACTTCGGACGAATTATTGAGGAGACCGCCATGACTGAGCTGAACACGCAGCCGCTGACCGCGCTCTACCGTCCCGCCGAATCGGCACCGGCGACATGGGCGATGGGTTCGCTGTTCGAGCAACTCCTCAGCTCCGCGGACTCGGGCGGCAGCTTGGGAATGGCGCTGGTTACCCAGCCCCCGGGCACTGCCACCCCGCTGCACCGCCACACCCGCGAGGCGGAGGCGTTCTTCCTTCTCGACGGTTCGATGACCTATCGGGCCGGTGATCAGACGTTCCACCTGTCAGCCGGAGACTTCATCTGGCTCCCATCCGGACTGCCCCATGCGTTCCGGGTCACCGGCACGACCCCGGTGCGGTTCCTGGGTCTCACCGCGCCCGGCGATCTCATGGCGCTCTATGACGAAGTCGGCATCCCAGCCGCCGAGCGCCGGATCCCCGGGGTTGACGGCCTGCCGATGAGCGAGGAGATCTCTCGCTGGAACGAGGTCGCACCTCGATACGGACTGCAGGTCGTCGGCCCTCCCCTGCCTGAGGACGCGTGATCCGGTAGGCGTCCCTCGCCTATGGCGTCGGGTCCGCCCGGGGCAGGGAGGCCCGGTGCCCGGGGTTGAGGACACGCGCCAGGAAGTCCTTCGTCCTGGGATGCTCAGGGGCACCGAGTACGGCCTCTGGTGGTCCCTCCTCGACAACGACGCCTTCATCCATGAACACCACCCGATCGGCCACTTCACGCGCGAACGCCATCTCGTGGGTCACCACCATCATCGTCATTCCCTCGGCCACGAGGCTGCGCATCACCTCCAGCACGTCGCCTACGAGCTCGGGGTCCAGCGCCGAGGTCGGCTCGTCGAACATCATCAGCTCGGGCCCCATCGACAGCGAGCGCGCAATTGCTGCGCGCTGCTGCTGACCGCCCGACAGCTGCGCCGGGTATGCCGCCGCCTTGTCCGCAAGGCCAACCCGCTCGAGGTTGGCGCGGGCCACGCTTTGCGCCTCGGCCTTGCCCCGACGCAGGACCCGGCGTTGGGCGATCGTGAGGTTCTCCAGCACCGACAGATGCGGGAAGAGGTTGAACTGCTGGAAGACCATGCCGATCCGCCGGCGCACGGCGTCGATGTCGACATCGGGGTCGGTCAGGTCCAGACCGCTGACCCAGATCTTGCCGCTGGTCGGCACCTCCAGCAGGTTGATGCACCGCAGCAGCGTGGACTTGCCTGAGCCGGAGGGGCCGATCACGCAGACGACCTCACCCTGGCCGACATGGAAGTCAATGCCCTTGAGCACCTCGAGGGCGCCGAACGACTTGTGCAGCGACCGCACCTCGATGGCCGCATCAGCTGCCGTGCTGACGATCTCGCTCTGACTGGATACACGTGCCATGGCTTTCATCGCGCCCTGTTGTTGCGCGCCTCAAGCCGGCGCACCAGCAGCGACAGAGGCACGGTGATGAGGAGATAGCACAGGCCCGCGACCACCAAGGGCGTCGGGTTGACCAGCTGGTTGAGGGAGTCCCGGCCAAACTTGGTCAGCTCCTTGGTCCCGAGAGTCACACCGAGGATCGCGACGAGCGAGGAGTCCTTCGTGAGCAGGATGACCTCGTTGGTCAACGGCGGCACGATGATCCGGAAGGCCTGCGGGATCACGATCGAGATCATGGCCCACCCGTGTGACATGCCCAACGACCGTGCAGCCTCAGCCTGCCCCTTGGGAACTGCCTGGATACCGGCCCGGATGGTCTCTGCCATATAGGCCGCGGCAGGCATGCCCAGACCCAGCACGATGGGTGAGTACGGCTGGCCGGGCAGCTGGGCGCCCGTGGCGGTCGGCACGCCGTACCCGAGGAAGAACAGCCACAGCAGCAGCGGGATACCCCGGAAGAACTCGATGTAGATGTTGGCCACCCACCGGTACGGCGCGACCTCGGAGAGGCGCATGAGAGCCAGGATCAGACCGAGACCGAGACCAAAGACGAAGCCCATGGCCGTGTACATCGCCGTGTTCTTCAGCGCGATCGACAGGATGTCGGGGAACAGCTGCCTGGCGATCGTCACGTTGAAGTAGTCGTGCGAGAGCCGGCCCCAGTCGGCCTTCAGCACGATGGACAGCCCGACGGCGACGAACACGGCGTACTGGGCCCCACGGATCAGCCGGGTGCGCCGTCGGCGGGTCATCCCGCTGGGCCGGCCGACCGTCTTGGTCAGTGACTCGTCAGACATGTCAGGACGCCGGCTTGGTGCCGAACCACTTCTCGTAGATCGTGTTGTACGTTCCGTCGGACTTCGCCGCGGTGATCACCTGGTTGACGGTCTTGAGCAGCTCAGGGTTGCCGCTCTTCTTGATGCCGAATCCATACTGTTCGCCGGTGTTGAACTCGGCGCCGATCTCGAACTTGCCGGGGTTCTTCTTGATGTAGTCGGTCCACACCGGAAGATCATCAACAGCGCCCTGGATCTGATCAGTGGCCAGCGCCTGCTGCAGGGTGGCGAGGTCCTCGAACTCCGTCACCGTGACGCCGGCCGGGTGCTGCGAGGTGACATAGTCCTTGCCTGTCGTACCCGACTGGTCCCCCAGCTTCTTGCCGCTGAGGGACTCCAGGGATGCGTAGCCCGTCCCCTTCTTGATCAGCAGTGCCTGCGTCGCATTGAAGTACGGGACGGAGAAGTCGATGACTTTCGCCCGCTCCGGCTTGATCGTCATGCCGGCCGCTGCGATGTCGCACTTGCCGGTGTTGAGGTCCTGCCCGGACTTGATGCCCTCGAACGGGGTGTCGACGACGGTCTGGGTGACCCCGAGCTTCTTGGCAACCAGGTCGATCATGTCGATGTCAAAGCCCACGATCTTGCCCCCTTCGCTGGACTGGAACGGCGCGTAGGGAAGGTGCGTGCAGGTGGTCAGCTTGCCCGCAGCGACCAGCTTGACCCCCCCGGCGGAGGTAGATGTGCCAGAGCTGCTGCTGCCGGAGCCACAACCGGCGGCCAGCGTGATCATCGCCAGGACCAGCGCCCCGACTCCCACAGATCGAGCGGGGACTCGGCTGGGGGTATATCCCCCTTGCGTGGGAATTACTCCTCGAGACACGGGGGCTCCTTGGGTCGTGTCGAAATGGTTTCGGACAATGTAGCGATACCGGCGCAGGCACCGTTGCGCGCACCCGCCAAGGTGACTGTCCCGCGTGCTGATCGAGCTCGCTCCGCCCCGCCGCCAGGGCTAGTCCCCGCAGGCGACCCGTCTGACGCGCGACTCCTTGGCGCGACTGCCCAGCTCCGCATCGGGCGGGTACACCACCTCCTCCAGACTCAGCCCATGTCCGGGCATCACGACGACAGCGGGATGGCGTCGTCCTGCACGCTGAACCTGTGACGGCCACGCGATGGGGCGGCGTCCATCCCCCACCGGGATCACCGCTCCGACCAGCGCGCGGACCATCGAGCGACAGAACGCATCGGCCACAACAGTCGCGCACACCGTGCCGTCGTCAACCCTTGTCCACGAGAAGTCGAGCAGTGTCCGGATGGTGGTGGCACCCTCACGCTTCTGACAGAACGCGGCAAAGTCGGCCAGCCCCAGCAAGCTACGGCTGGCTTCATGCATGGCGCCGACGTCCAGCACTTGCCTGTTGACCACGGTGTCGTGGCGGCGCAACGGGTCCAGCAGCGGTGGATGGTCGCAGATGCGGTAGAGGTAGCGGCGCTGGATGGCCGAGAAGCGTGCATGGAAACCAGGCGGTGCCAACGAGACATCGTGCACGACGATGTCATGGGGCAGTAGGCCGTTCAGCCGGCTCAGGGCGGCCTGGGCGGGAGTGCGACTGGCTCGCCCGGGCAGGAGCGCGAACGCGGCGGGGTCGACATCGACATGGGCGACTGCGCCTCGGGCGTGCACCCCTGCGTCCGTGCGGCCGGCCACGGTGAGCCGCACCGGGCTGGAGGCCCTCAGGATCAGGGTCAGCGCGGCCGAGAGCTCGTCCTCGACGGTGCGCTTGCGTGGCTGCATCGCCCATCCGGAGAAGGCGGTTCCGTCATACCCGAGATCGAGACGAAGACGCAGAGAAGGCCTGAGCCCGCCACCCCTGGAAGGGGTAGCGGGCTCGTGGTCGGTCATGTCGGCAGGCTAGCGAACGACCTGTCGGTTCGCAGGATCAGGCCTCGGCGTCGTCGTCGGCCTTGTCGCCACCGGGCGCCGCGAAGCCAGCGGCCTCCGCGGCCTCCGCCGTCGTGAACCAGACCTCGGCAACGGTCTGGTCATACCACTGGGACTCGGTGGTGTGGTACTTCATCGAGTCCTTGTTGCCCTTGACGGTGAATCCTTGTGGAGCCGTTCCGTCCTCAAGTGGCACAGCCGACTCAGCGCCGTAGCCGCCATCAGTGGCCGCGGTGCTGGTTGCCTCGGTTGGTTCAGCGCCTTGAGCTGCCGGACTCTTGGTTGCCTTCTTGTCCTTGGCTGAGCGCTTCGTCGCAGCCTCAGCCTCAGCGACGGTGGCCTTCTTGGCCGAGAGTGGTTCACGCACGAGCTCGATGACGGCCATGGGGGCGTTGTCACCCTTGCGGCTGCCGATCTTGGTGATCCGCGTGTAGCCACCGGGACGTGCCGCCATGTCGGGCGCGATCTCGGTGAACAGACGATGCACGACACCCTTGTCGCGCACGACCGTGAGGACGCGTCGACGAGCGTGCAGGTCGCCGCGTTTGGCGAAGGTGACCAGGCGTTCGGCAAGTGGGCGCAGGCGCTTGGCCTTTGCCTCGGTCGTGGTGATCTGGTCGTGCTCGAACAACGACGTGGCCAGGTTGGCCAGGATCAGCCGCTCGTGCGCCGGACCGCCGCCGAGACGGGGGCCTTTGGTTGGCGTGGGCATGTGTGGTTCTCCTGTTGGTCTCTGACCAATCCGCGTTCAGCGGTTCAGTCGCACGGCGAATGAAGCGGTCAGTACTGCTCGTCCTCGGCGAACGACGCGTCCTCATCCACGTCGTCGTCGTAGCGGTCGACAATCGCGCTCGGGTCGAACCCGGGAGGGCTGTCCTTGAGCTGCAGGCCCATACCCACAAGCTTTGCCTTGACCTCGTCGATCGACTTCGCACCGAAGTTGCGGATGTCCAGAAGGTCGGCCTCGCTCCGGGCGACCAGCTCGCCGACCGAGTGGATGCCCTCGCGCTTGAGGCAGTTGTAGGAGCGGACCGTCAGATCGAGGTCCTCGATCGGCAACGCAAGATCGGCGGCCAGCGCGGCATCTGTGGGAGAGGGGCCCATGTCGATGCCTTCGGCCTCGACGTTGAGCTCACGGGCCAGGCCGAACAGCTCGACCAGGGTCTTGCCGGCCGAAGCCATGGCGTCACGGGGAGCCATCGAGTTCTTGGTCTCGACCTCGACGATGAGCTTGTCGAAGTCGGTGCGCTGCTCCACGCGCGTGGCTTCGACCTTGTAGGTGACAGCCAGCACGGGTGAGTAGATGGAGTCGACCGGGATCCGGCCGATCTCGGCGTCCCCGGACTTGTTCTGCTGGGCGGAGACGTAACCACGACCACGCTCGACAGTGAGCTCGATCTCGATCTTGCCCTTGCTGTTGAGCGTGGCAATGTGCAGGTCGGGGTTGTGCACCTCGACACCCGCAGGCGGGGCGATGTCCGCCGCTGTGACGGCGCCGGGACCCTGCTTGCGCAGGTACATCACGACGGGCTCGTCATGCTCGCTGGAGACGACCAGACCCTTGATGTTGAGGATGATCTCGGTGACGTCTTCCTTGACACCGGGGATCGTGGAGAACTCGTGCAGCACGCCATCGACGCGGATGCTGGTCACGGCAGCACCCGGGATGCTCGAGAGCAGGGTACGACGAAGGGAGTTGCCGAGCGTGTAGCCGAAGCCGGGCTCGAGCGGCTCGATGACGAACCGCGAGCGGGCGTCGGAGATGACGTCCTCACTCAGAGTGGGGCGCTGTGCAATGAGCACTGTCTCATTCCTTCCCACGGGCGACCGCTATTTGACGCCTCGTGATGGTGCGGGACATGACTCCCGCGGCACGCGCACCTCTGTCCGTGCGAACGTGCCCTGTCAGGGCTGGTATGCCGGGGGGGCTGGTCGCCCAGCACCCGGCATACCGGCGTTCAGTTCTTGGAGTAGAGCTCGACGATCAGCTGTTCCTGGATCTGCGTGTCGATGACCTGACGGGCGGGCAGGGAGTGAACCAGGATGCGCATCTGCGTGGGCACGGCTGAGATCCAGGCCGGCACCGAGCGCTCGCCAGCCTGTGCGCGGGCGACGACGAAGGGCGTCATCTCCACGGACTTGCCGCGAACCTGGATGATGTCGTTCTCCGACACCCGGAAGCTGGGGATGTCCACCTTGTGACCGTTGACCACGAAGTGGCCGTGACGGACCAGCTGGCGGGCCATGTCACGGGACGCGGCGAAACCGGCCCGGTACACGACGTTGTCCAGACGGGTCTCCAGGATGCGCAGCAGGTTCTCGCCGGTCTTGCCGGGTCGACGGTGCGCCTCCACGTAGTAGCCGCGGAACTGCTTCTCCAGAACGCCGTAGATGCGTGCAGCCTTCTGCTTCTCACGCATCTGCAGCAGGTACTCGCTGTCCTTGGTCCGCGCACGACCATGCATGCCCGGTGGGTACGGGCGAAGCTCGATCGGGCACTTCGGGGAGTCGCACTTGGCTCCCTTGAGGTACAGCTTGGTCTTTTCGCGCCGGCAGCGCCTGCAGTCAGGCCCGGTATAACGCGCCATAAGTCTTATCTCCTCTTGGTGCGCGCGGTCAGACGCGGCGACGTTTGGACGGGCGGACGCCATTGTGCGGCGTTGGGGTCACATCGCTGATCGCGCCGACCTCAAGGCCGGTGGCAGTCAGCGAGCGGATTGCGGTCTCGCGACCAGAACCCGGGCCCTTGACGAAGACGTCGACCTTGCGCATGCCGTGCTCCATGGCACGACGCGCAGCGGCCTCGGCGGCCATCTGCGCTGCGAACGGGGTTGACTTGCGCGAACCCTTGAAGCCGACCTGGCCGGCCGAGGCCCATGCGATTACAGCTCCATCGGGATCGGTGATGGAGACGATGGTGTTGTTGAACGTGCTCTTGATGTGAGCATGCCCATGAGCAATGTTCTTCTTCTCCTTGCGGCGCACCTTCTTGGCGCCCGCAGCCGTACGGCTCTTCGGAGGCATGTGGCTGGTTCTCCTAGTCAGACAATTGAAAAGCGGATAAGTGGTCCGAACTCGATCGCGGATCACTGAATGATCGTTGAGTAATCACTGGTGGATCGTGACTTCCTCAGGTTTGGACTACTTGCCGACCTTCTTCTTGCCGGCCACCGTGCGCTTAGGACCCTTACGCGTACGCGCGTTGGTCTTGGTCCGCTGACCGCGCACCGGAAGGCCACGACGGTGACGGATGCCCTGGTAGCTGGCGATCTCAACCTTGCGGCGAATGTCGGCAGCCACCTCACGGCGGAGGTCACCCTCGATCTTGAAATTGCCCTCGAGGTAGTCGCGGAGCTTGACCAGCTCCTCGTCACCAAGGTCACGGACGCGGGTGTCGGGGTTGATCCCCGTCTCGGCCAGTGCCTTGTTCGCGCGGGTACGACCCACGCCGAAAATGTAGGTGAGTGCGATCTCTACGCGCTTTTCGCGCGGGAGGTCAACACCAACAAGACGTGCCATCTTGAATGGTTCTCCTGATCATTGCGGAGGTCTGAAGCAGCGCCGTTCTCGAGATTCTCAGAGCGATGAGCGCTGAGCTTCTCAAGTCCCTGGCCTCCGTGCCGGGGGTGACGTCCTGTGCTGGAGCCACCTGAAACGACAGGCCGGCTCGGCCCACAGGGGCCGGGTGCTGCTTTACTACTGTGTCGCGTGCTGTAAGAGTCACGCAGCTCGTGCTGGCGAATCAGCCCTGACGCTGCTTGTGGCGCAGGTTCTCGCAGATCACCATGACCCGGCCATGACGGCGGATCACCTTGCACTTGTCGCAGATCTTCTTGACGCTGGGATTAACCTTCATCTGCCTGCTGTCTTGATCGGACTCCCCCGTGCGCGGCCCGCCGATGCGGGACGATCACGCGTGAGTCATGTGGATCGGGAGTGGGCTACTGCTGTGAGCTGCAGCCCTGTGAAGATACGGCCGAATGACCGTGTTTGAAGCGTTCATCGGTAGCGGAAGACGATGCGTCCACGGGTCAGGTCATAGGGACTGAGCTCCACCACCACGCGGTCCTCAGGGAGGATCCGGATGTAGTGCTGACGCATCTTTCCCGAGATGTGAGCGAGAACCTTGTGACCGTTGGTGAGCTCCACGCGGAACATAGCGTTCGGCAGAGCCTCCACGATCACGCCCTCAATCTCGATGACGCCGTCCTTCTTCGCCATGTCCTCCGCATTCCATGAAATGTCACCCCCTGGCTGGGGGTGACGGGTGTTCCGCAGGTACTGCCCTTGACAGATGCCGCCTCGTGCATGACACACGTCTGTGCGCAACCAACACCACCACAACCAGCCGCGGGGAGGGTGTAGGTACACAGTGCTTGTGAGCCGACGCACAAGAGTACGCCCTAGACCCAGACTGGGCGAAATCGTCACTTGGTTGCAAGGCAGCTGCAAGGCAGCAGCACACGGCATACAACGAGGCGAGGCCATGATGGCCTGGCCCCTAAGAGCCGGCGCCCTGAAGTCAGTCCAGCGGTGCGTATGCCGCACCGAGTGCTTTCAGCCGCTCCTCGCCGCCGTCCAGTGCAGTCAACACCCACAGTCCGGCGTCGGTGACAGCGACGGTGTTCTCCCAGTGTGCGGCGCGGGAGCCGTCCTGGGTCACCACCGTCCAGCCGTCATCCAGGACGTCTGTCTCGGCTGAGCCCAAAGTCACCATCGGCTCGATGGCCACGGTCACGCCTGACCTCACCAGCGGGCCACGGTCTCTCACCCGGTAGTTGGGCACCTGCGGGTCCTGATGCATCTCGGTGCCGATGCCGTGACCGACGTAGTCCTCGATGATCCCGTAGGTGGCGTCATCAACCCGTGCAGCACCGACGATGCAGTCCTCGACGGCCGCGCCCACGTCATACAGCGGTGAGCCCACGCCAAGCGCTGCTATCCCGGCCCACATCGAGGCCTCCGTGGCATCCATGAGGGCCAGGTCATGCGCAGACCCGGCCTTGCGCCCGCCGACGATCAGCGATATCGCCGCGTCACCGTGCCAGCCGTCCAGGATCGCCCCACAGTCGATCGACACGAGGTCGCCGAGCTCTAACGCGCGCCGACCCGGTATCCCGTGAACGACCTCCTCGTTGACACTCACGCAGAGGCTTGCGGTGTAACCGTGGTACCCCAGAAACGAGGGGGTGGCATTCTTGCTGCGGATGAAGTCCTCGGCCGCCGTGTCGAGGTCGCCGGTCGTGAGCCCGGGTCGGACCTCGGCGCGCAGGAGCGCCAGCGCCTGCCCCACGACGACCCCGGCAAGCCGCATCTTGTGGATCTGATCAGGGGTCTTGACATCGAGACGACTTCGACCGAACACCTGCTGCGTCCTCTCAGGCCTGCTGGGCCCGGAGGACCGTCTGGATGCGCCCTGTTACTGCATCCATGTCGCCCATGCCGTCGACCTGGTGTAGGAGGCCACGCTCGCGATAGATCGCCGCCAGGGGGGCCGTCTCCTTGACATAGACGTCCTGGCGGTGCCGGATCACCTCTTCGGTGTCGTCGGAACGAGAGCCGCTCTCGGCACGCTTGAGCAGGCGCTGGACCACTTCGTCGATATCGACGGTCAGCTCCACAACAGCGTCCAGGGCAGCTCCCTGAGCGGTCAGCATCTCGTCCAGCTCACTCACCTGAGCCTGGGTGCGGGGGTAGCCGTCGAGCAGGAAACCCTCGAGCGCATCCGGCTGGTCCAGCCGATCACGAACGATGGCGTTGGTGACCTCGTCTGGCACGTAGGCACCTGACGCGAGGATCTCCTTGACCTGCAGACCCAGCGCGGTCTCGTTCTTGATGTTGGAGCGGAAGATGTCCCCGGTCGAGATGGCCGGGATGCCCATGCTCTGCGCAACGCGTGCTGCCTGCGTGCCCTTGCCGGCACCGGGTGGACCCAGGATGATCAGGCGCCTCAACGGAGGAACCCTTCATAGTGACGCTGCTGGAGCTGGGACTCGATCTGCTTGACCGTGTCCAGGCCAACACTGACGACGATCAGGATCGAGGTGCCGCCGAACGGGAAGTTCTGGTCGGCACCCACCAGGATCAGGGCGATGAGCGGGATCAGGGAGATCAGGGCCAGATAGGTGGCTCCCGGCACCGTGATGCGGGTCAGGACGTAGTCGAGGTACTCAGCCGTTGGCCGTCCGGCACGAATACCCGGGATGAAGCCGCCGTACTTCTTCATATTGTCGGCAACTTCAACGGGGTTGAACGTGATGGAGACGTAGAAGAACGTGAAGAACACGATCAGTGCCACGTAGGCGGTCATGTAGACCGGATGGTCGCCGCGAACCAGATACTGGTTGATGAAGTTCACCCAGGCCGGTGGTTTCCCCGTGCCTTGGTTGAACTGGGCGAGAACCGCGGGCAGTGCCAGCAATGACGACGCGAAGATGACCGGTATGACACCCGCCATGTTGACCTTGAGCGGGATGTAGGTGCTGGTGCCGCCATACATCTTGCGACCGATCATCCGCTTGGCGTACTGCACCGGGACACGACGCTGTGACTGTTCGACGAACACCACCAGTGCGATCACCAGGAAACCGATGAGGATGACGATGATCAACGTGTCCCAGCGTCCGCTCGAGGTGTGGATCGCGGACAGGGAGTTGGGGAAGCGTGCAGCGATCGACGTGAAGATCAGCAGCGACATGCCGTTGCCGATGCCACGGTCGGTGATCAGCTCGCCCATCCACATGATCACGCCGGTGCCTGCGGTCATGGTCAGGACCATGATCAGGATCGTGGTCAGGCTCGTGTCCGGCATAATGCTCTTGCACGAGGCGCCGAAGAGGTTCGACGGGTTGCGTGCTGCGGTGACGAGCGTGGATGACTGCAGGACAGCCAGGCCGATGGTGAGGTACCGCGTGTACTGGGTCAGCTTCGCGGTGCCGGACTGACCCTCTTGCTTCAGGGTCTCGAACCGGGGAATGACCACGACGAGCAGCTGGATGATGATGCTCGCGGTGATGTACGGCATGATCCCGAGCGCGAACACAGACAGCTGAAGCAGCGCGCCGCCGCTGAACAGGTCAGCGAGGCCCAGCACCCCGCCTGCAGCACCCTGCTTCGGCTGACACTTCTGGATGTCCACGTAGCTGACGCCCGGCGTGGGAATGTGAGAGCCCAGGCGGAAGATGGCCATGATCGCAAGCGTGAAAAGCAGCTTCTTGCGGAGGTCCGGCGTCTTGAACGCCCGGATGAAAGCCTTGAGCACTGGTCCTCCTGATTGGCCCGAGGACCAAGTATCTGCGCATAAAACAGTCCGTGGGACGATAGCACCCCGAGCCCGGGAAGCCCGGCGCCCGGGGCGCTGTCGATAGAGCTTCGCCGCTCAGAGGATCGTGACAGACCCGCCGGCAGCCTCGATCTTATCCTTGGCAGTCGCCGAGAACTTGTGTGCGGTCACGGCTACCTTGACGGTGATCTCGCCGTCACCCAGCACCTTGACGAGCCCGCCATCGCGAACGGCACCCTTGGCCACCAGATCCGCGACAACGACGTCGCCACCCTCCGGGAACAGCGCCGAGACGCGGTCCAGGTTCACGACCTGGTACTCGGTACGGAACGGGTTCTTGAAGCCACGGAGCTTGGGCAGCCGCATGTGCATGGGCATCTGCCCACCCTCGAAGCTCTCCGGAACCTGGTATCGCGACTTCGTACCCTTGGTACCGCGGCCGGCGGTCTTGCCCTTGCTGCCCGTACCTCGGCCCACCCGGGTCTTGGCGGTCTTGGCGCCGGGAGCGGGGCGGAGATGATGCACCTTCAGCGCGGTCGGTTCTTTGGCCATGATCACTCAACCTCCTCGACGGCAACCAGGTGCCTGACGGTGCGAACCATCCCGCGGATCTCGGGACGGTCCTCCTTGACGACCACATCGCTAATCCGCTTCAGGCCCAGGGAGCGCAGCGTCTCACGATGGTTCTGCTTGCCACCGATCCCTGAACCGGTCTGGGTCACTTTGAGTCTTCCCATCAGGCACCGGTCCCCGCCGCGCGCGCGCGCAACATGGCCGCCGGGGCGACGTGCTCAAGGGGCAGACCACGTCGCGCGGCAACCTCTTCAGGACGCTCGAGGCCCCGCAGGGCGGCAACCGTCGCGTGCACCACGTTGATCGCGTTGTCCGAGCCCAGGGACTTGGACAGCACGTCCTTGATCCCTGCACACTCCAGCACTGCACGCACTGGTCCACCCGCGATGACTCCCGTTCCGGGGGCCGCGGGACGCAGCATGACGACGCCTGCCGCGGCCTCGCCCTGGATCGGGTGAGGGATGGTGCCCTGGATGCGCGGAACCTTGAAGAACTCCTTCTTGGCCTCCTCGACACCCTTGGCAATGGCTGCGGGAACTTCCTTGGCCTTGCCGTAGCCGACGCCCACGGTGCCATCGCCATCTCCGACCACCACGAGGGCCGTGAAGCTGAAGCGGCGACCACCCTTGACGACCTTGGAGACGCGGTTGATGGTCACCACGCGCTCAATGAAGGCGTTCTTGTCAGGCGCGTTGTCGCGGCCGCGGCTGTCGCGGTCACGTCCGCCGCCGCGTCGCTCGTTGCGCTCGCCGCCGCTCGCACCGCTGGCGGCACCGGCACCGGCGCCGGTTCCTCGACGCTGGGGTCCAGGCATCAGGCGTTCCTCTTCTCAGAAATCTCGGACAGGTCGTGCCTCACAGGGACAGACCGCCCTCGCGTGCACCGTCGGCGATTGCGGCGATGCGGCCGTGGTAACGGTTCCCGCCACGGTCGAAGACAACCGCTTCGACGCCGGCACTCTTGGCGCGCGAAGCGAGGAGCTCACCAACCTGGCGGGCCTTGGCGGTCTTGTCGCCCACGAAGGAACGCAGGTCCGCTTCCATGGTCGATGCCGAGGCCAGCGTGCTCCCCAGCGAGTCATCAACGATCTGTACGAATATATGCCGGCTGGAACGCGACACCACAAGACGTGGACGAAGCGAGGTGCCGTTGACCTTCTTGCGCACGCGCAGGTGGCGGCGACCGCGAGCGGCGCTCTTGTCCTTGGCGCGTTTGATGACCAGTGCCATGGCTTACTTACCAGCCTTTCCGACCTTGCGGCGGATCTGCTCGCCGGCGTAGCGAACGCCCTTGCCCTTGTACGGGTCGGGCTTACGCAGCTTGCGAATGTTGGCGGCAACCTCGCCGACAAGCTGTTTGTCGATGCCCTGGACCGCGAAACGGGTGGGATTCTCGACGATGAAGGAGATGCCCTGGGGCGCCTTGATGGTGATCGAGTGGCTGTAGCCGAGCGCGAACTCGAGGTCGCTTCCCTTTGCTGCCACACGGTAACCGGTGCCGTGGATCTCCATCTTCTTCTCATAGCCCTCGGTGACACCGAGCACCATGTTGTTGATAAGCGTGCGGGTCAGGCCGTGCAGCGAACGCGACTGACGCTCGTCGTCGGGGCGTTTGACCTCGACGGTCCCCTCAGCGGACCGGGCCACCATGATCGGCGCAGCAACAACATGCTGCAGCTGGCCCTTGGGGCCTTTCACAGTGACAGCCTGGCCATCGATCGACACGTCGACACCTGAGGGCACCGGGACAGGAAGTCGTCCAATACGGGACATGAGTACTCCTCCTCTTCCGTTACCAGACGTAGGCGAGAACTTCTCCGCCTACACCCTTTTTTGCCGCCTGCTTGTCGGTCAACAAGCCGGAAGACGTGGAAATGATGGCAACACCGAGACCGCCCAGAACCTTGGGCAGGCCGGTCGACTTCGCGTAGACGCGCAGACCAGGCTTGGACACCCGACGCACACCAGCGATGGATCGCTCGCGGTTGGGGCCGTACTTCAGGTCGATGGCCAGTGTGTGACCGACCTCTGCGTCCTCGACGCGCCAGCCGGATATGTAACCCTCGGCCTGCAGGATCTCGGCGATGTGGGACTTGAGCTTGGAGAACGGCATGGAGACGACGTCGTGGTGCGCCGAGTTGGCGTTCCGGACGCGGGTCAACATGTCCGCAATCGGGTCTGTCATTGTCATTGGGCTTCTCCGCCCTTCCTCACCGTGGTATCAACCTGTGACACAGGCCGACCTAGGGTGTAGTCGTTGATTCGGTTCACCAGCTGCTCTTCGTAACACCCGGAAGCTCGCCGGCATGGGCCATCTCGCGAAAGCAGATACGGCACAAGCCGAACTTGCGGTAGACCGAATGGGGCCGACCACATCGCTGGCAGCGGGTGTAGCCACGAACCTTGAACTTCGGCTTGGCATTTGCCTTGTTGACAAGCGCGGTCTTCGCCACGTCAGTTCTCCTTGAACGGGAAGCCGAGGTGACGCAACAGCGCGCGACCCTCGTCGTCAGTGACCGCCGTGGTGACGACGGTGATGTCCATGCCCCGCACGCGGTCGATCTTGTCCTGGTCGATCTCGTGGAACATCGACTGCTCGGTCAGACCGAACGTGTAGTTGCCGCGCCCGTCGAACTGTTTGGGAGAGAGGCCACGGAAGTCGCGGATGCGAGGCAGTGCGGTGGAGACCAGACGGTCCAGGAACTCCCACATGCGGTCGCCCCGCAAGGTGGTGTGGGCGCCGATCGGCATGCCCTCACGCAGCTTGAACTGGGCGATGGACGTCCGGGCCTTGGTGACAACCGGCTTCTGGCCGGTGATCGCGGACAGGTCGCGTACGGCACCGTCGATGAGCTTCGCATCACGCGCGGCCTCGCCGACACCCATGTTGACGACGACCTTGACCACGCCAGGCACCTGCATGACGTTGGTGTAGCCGAACTCGGCCAGCAGCGCAGGCTTGATCTCGTCCGCATAGCGGGTCTTCAGACGCGGCGTCACCGAAGGAGTGCTGGCGGCAGTCTCGACTCTGGTTGCAGTCATGACAGATCCTTACCGGAACGCACGGACACACGGGTCCGGGTGGCCTTCTGGCGCCCATCGCGCTCACCGATGTCCACGCGGGTCCGGATGCGGGTCGGAGTCTTGGTCTCCGGGTCAACCACGGCCACGTTGCTCACATGAATGGCCGCTTCCTGGATCATGATGCCGCCGGTGCGAACGCCGCGACCGGTGGTTCCGGACTTGGTGTGACGGGTCACGCGGTTGATGCCCTCGACCAGAACACGCTGGGTGTCGGTGTTCACCGAGATGACCCTGCCCTGTTTGCCACGGTCGCCGCCGTTCTTCTGCGAACGACCGCTGATGACCTGCACGAGGTCACCCTTCTTGATTCTCATCTTGGCCATGGCCTACAGCACCTCCGGCGCGAGCGAGATGATCTTCATGAACTTCTTCTCGCGCAGCTCACGACCCACGGGCCCGAAGATGCGGGTACCGCGCGGGTCACCATCGGTCTTGAGGAGGACGGCGGCGTTCTCGTCAAACTTGATGTAAGAACCGTCG
>ENA-OFCI01000810-OFCI01000810.1-metagenomes-genome-assembly--contig:-NODE-810-length-16708-cov-3.742569_pt1 | contig 16708 bp, 17 predicted proteins | sample MGYA00153391_OFCI01 | MGnify analysis MGYA00153391
GACCCCGCCTTTGATCTCGCCGACGTGATCGGATTCAACGAGTATTTCGGGTACTTCTATGGCGAAAGTTCCGATCTCGGACCGGCCATCGACCGGGTGCACGCCGCCTACCCCGACAAGCCGATCTTAATCACCGAAAATGGAACCTGGGCACTGGCCGGAAATCATGGAAGCGCAACTCAGCAGGGCACTGAAGAGTGGCAAGCGGCCTACATTGCCGAGCACTGGAAGCAGGTCGTTGCTCGCCGCGAATTCACGGTGGGCTACACACTGTGGGTGCTCAAGGATTACAAAGAACGCTTTGGGTATAACCAGGCTTACAACGGCGTATCCATTATGGGGTTGGTTACTTTTGATACCGGCCGGCAGAAGCTGGCCTATGACACGTTCAAATCGTTTCGAGTCGAATGAAAGCTCAACCCTTGTCATGCTTGCGATAGGCGGATGGACTTTGTCCATGCACCTTCTTAAATAGTCTCGCAAAATAGAACGAATCCTCATAGCCAACTGCGCGCGCAATCTCTTCTACAGACATTGCCGTCGTGTCCAGAAACTCGCGCGCATTCGACATTCTCAACTGCGTTTGAAAGTGCAATACAGCGAATCCGGTGTGGCTCCTAAACAGTGTGGCAAAGTGCGAATTGCTCAGCCCAGCCATCGCAGCAAGATCGGTGACGCTGACTCGCTTGTTGGCATGGCTCCGAAGATAATTAGCGGCCTGCTCGATCGCCGCCCCCGTTCCGCCAACGCTCGACCTGTCCGAAGCCAACAGGGCCATCAGGTGCCAGGCAGCGCCCGCGGCGGAAAGCAGGCTCGAATCAGTCGTGTCGCGCTCCATCCACTGAATTACTTCGGCAACGAGCGAGACCGTCGCGTACATGTCCGACAGGGTCCTGACCGGCGCCTCGATGGTCATGCCGGCATAGGACAAAAAGCCGTCGATATCGAGACCGTCAACATGAAGCCACCATAGAGTCCACGGATCGTGCGCATCTGCGCCGTATGAATGCACCCTGTGTGGTGGGAGGATGATTGCCTGTCCGGCATGCACGTCGAATCTGCCCTCCTCTGTGCTGCACCAGCCCTTGCCTTTTGAACAAATGATCACGACCGCCTGGCTGATCGGTACTCGGCGAATCCTTCCATGCGAACGTGCCTCAGGAAAATATCCGCAATCCGTGACCACGAGGTGCGACATGCCGGGCTTCGACATAACTTCGCGAACTCTGGGACGTGGCAGGACCAGCATTTTTTCGCCGGGGAACCCGTCGGGGATTGCTCGTGCCGGATCAGTGAAAAGCGTCAACTTTCGCTCCAGTTCGTCCCGGTCTGGTGGGGATTATGGCTTCGGCAGCGACGGGACCGTCGCTGTCCGTCGTGCAACGCTCGCATGAAGTCTGTTTGCGGAGGCGTGGAAAACCGAACCTCCACACTAATGGCACCGACAGAGCAGGCTCAGTCAGTGCGGGAGATCTGCTGCCAGATTTTGCCCGCCTCTTTGGCCAATTGGTGTGTCAAGACAAAAGATTATGAGCAAATTCCACATCCAGAGACGCGCGACCCCTATAGTGGCGGCAATCTAATCACCCGATAAGGCGTCACCACCGCTTTCATAGATACGAGGAAGAACATGCCAAGCCAGACACCCACTATGGTCGCCCTCTCGTCGCCCGGTGATAAAGCCTATGAGCAGGCCGTTGCGTGCTACAACCTTGACGCCCACCTTGAGCCCGCTCATGCCGTGGTCGCGACCTGCGCAGCCGACGTTACCAACGCCATCCTTACTGCCCGTAATTTGGGGATGGGTGTTCGCGCGCAGGCCACTGGACATGCTGCGATGTCAGCCAGTCCGATGCACGGGGATCTCCTCATCTCGACCCAGCTTGACGAACCGGTCATCATCGACCCGGTCGCTTCGACCGCACGAATTTCTGCGGGTACCTGTTGGTCAAGCGTCGTTGATGCGGCCGCTGCCCACGGACTGATCGCCCTGCATGGCTCCAGCGGCACGATCGGTGCAATCGGATACTTACTTCGCGGTGGCCTCAGCTTTTACGGTCGGCTTCACGGGATCGCGGCAAACTCGCTTCGCTCAATCACCATCGTGATTGCCACCGGCGAAACCATTGAGGTCAGTGCAACAAGCGTCCCGGAGCTCTTTTGGGCGCTTCGCGGCGGCGGCGGCGGGTACGGCGTCGTGGTGGGTGTGGAGATCCAGCTTTTTCCGATGGCGCACGTTATCACCGGGCAAATCGCCTGGAAAGCCAGCGACGCTGCGGTGATCGCGACTCTCTGGAAGAAGTGGACCGAAACGGCGCCACCCGAAGCGACCACGAGTCTTCGGATGCTGAATCTGCCTCCCGTCCCCGGCATGCTCCCGGAGGTACTGACCAGTGGGCAGATTCTCATGATCGACGGGGCCATCAGCGTTTCGACCCCCGGAGACCTCGATGCGGCCCACCAGATTCTCGACGATTTTTTGGGGCCACTGCGCGGGGCGATTGAGCCGATCTTCGACTCGTGGGCCGTCGCGCCGCCCGCCGCGCTGCCGCATACCCACCTGGATCCCCCCTTCCCGGTGCCGTCCGTCTCGGATCATCTCGTGCTGGATTACCTCGATGATCTGGCGTTGGGGCGCATCCTCGACGCCGCCGGTGCCCAATCCTCCCTCCTCATGTTCGAGCTGCGCCAGCTCGGCGGTCGGCTTGCTGAGCCCGCAATTACGGGAGGTGCATTCGACCGCGTACGCGGCAGCTTTTCCTACCTCGGAGTCGGTCTGCTTGCCACGCCAGAATCACGGGAGAATATCGTCGCCGACTTGGCGGCGTTGCGCGGCGTCATGAGCCCCTGGAGCACCGGCTTCACTCTCCCCACATTCGCGGAAAATGCTGCGGCGCCGCAACGCACACTCGATGACGCAGCCTTCGCCCGGGCGGCAGTGCTTCGTGCGAACATCGATCCGACGGGAATATTCGCCCACGATATTTCTCCCGTGCGAGCGGACTCATAGCCCGCATAAGACAGAAGCCCGCGCTACGCAGAAGCCCGCGCTACGCAGAAGCCAGTCGCTGCTCGTCGACGCTGTTACCGCCGTCGACGACGATGACCTGTCCGGTCACGTAGGACGCGCCCGGGGTTGCCAGCCACGCGATCGCCGAAGCGACCTCGTCGGCCGTTCCGCTTCGACCCGCGGGAACATGCGCACCTTCGAGCGCTTCGGCCGGCAACTGGGAACCGGTCGCAATCCAGCCGGGGGCGACCGCGTTCGCCGTGATCGCGGCACCCGCCTCGTCCACCGCGAGGGCTCTGGTGAGGCCGACGAGACCAGCCTTTGCCGCGGCGTAAGCAATGTCGCCGCGTGATGCCATGACCGGTCCGGTCACGCTCGCCACCGTGACGATTCGACCCCAGCGCGCCGCACGCATCCGGGGAAGAACGAGGCGGGTCATGTAGAACGCGCTTGACAGGTTGAGCGCGATGCTGCGATCCCATTCGTCCGGGTCCATGAGCGCGTCACCCGAAAGCATCTCGGTATCGCCCGTCGAGACCATGCCGGCGTTATTCACCAGGATGTCCGGTACCACGGATGCCGCCGCCAGCGCCTCACCCAGCGTGACGGCGAGCGCAGCCGACTCGAGCCGCGCAATGAATCCATGTGCATCGATTCCGATTTCACGGAGCTCGTTGACTCGATCATGGATCCGATCGGTCGTGCCGGTGATCGCGACAGAGGCTCCGAGTTGACCGAGCGATCGTGCGGAGGCGAAGCCGATTCCTGTCGGGCTTCCCGCCCCGGTTACCAAAGCTGTGCGCCCTGAGAGGTTCCATGCGGAGGGGAGTGTCATACCGACCATGGTATCCAGCCAAGAGGCAGCGCCGAGGACGCGTGATGCGTGACGGAAGCACGGATCTGGATGCTCCGAGCGCCCGCGGCACTTCTCGAAATATCTACGTGCGGGATTAGGAGCCGGCGAGCCAGAGGTCTGGTCCGAACACCTCGTAGTGGATACGCTCGGCCGGCACTCCGGATTCGAGCGCCTGCGACCTGAGACTGCGCATAAAGGGCAGTGGGCCGCACAGGTACACCGACGCATTCTCGGGAATCGCCACGTTGGCCAGGGACATGAAGCCGTCGTGCGCCTCGTCGCCGTCGCTGGGCACTTCCAACCAGAGTTCGAGTTCGGCTGCTTCGAGCAGAGCGACATCCTCGAGCATCTGATCCCGCAGCGCCCAGCGCTCGAGAGTGCTCTCGGCGTGAAGAACGAGCACCTCGCGCCTGGACCCCTGGTCGGCGAGAGACCGAAGGATGGATGCACTCGGCGTGCATCCGATGCCGGCTGAGGCCAGCACGAGGGGGCTGTCGCCCGTACTCAGCGTGATGTCCCCGCAGGGGTTGGAGAGAATCAGTTGATCCCCGATCTGCACGTCGCGGTGCAGGGCGGGGGAGACCTCGCCGTCCGCATCCAGCCTCGTCGTGAACACGCGGGTGTCGGTCCCGGCGCTGGCGGACAGGGAATACTGGCGCACCTGGTGGATGCCGTCGGGCATCCGTACCGTGACGCTCACGTATTGGCCGGGCAATGACGGCGTGACGGGAGTGTCGTCTGCCGGCTCCAGGGTGAAGGTCACCGCGTCGGTTCCCGCAGCCTCTTTAGCCACCACGACCCAGGGTGCCAAGGGGTGATCGCTCGCCGCAGCGGAGTAGAGGCCACTTTCCAACTTGATCAGCGCGTGTGCCATCAGCCAGTAGACCTCGGTCCAGGCGTCGACGATCTCGGGGGTGATCACCTCGCTGAGCTCCTCGGCAATCGCCTCAAACAGGTACTGGTACACCACGTCGTACTGCTCCGGGCGGATGTCGAGGGACACATGCTTGTGCGCGATGCGGGAGAGCATGGCTTCGGGGGTGGTCTCCGGATTGTTGACCAGGTGCGTCGCGAAGGCGGCAATGCTGCCAGCAAGCGCCTGCTGCTGGGAGCCGTTCTTCTGATTCGAGCGGCTGAACAGCCCGTCGAAGAGTTCGGGGTGGGCGGCGAACATGCGACCGTAAAAGTTTCGGGCGATCACCGGCATTCGCTCCCCGACGAGAGGGAGAGTTGCGGTGATCAGGGGGAGGGATTGGGCCGAGAGCATGCTGACTCCTTTGCGGTGCCGAATGATCTCCTAAAACTAGCATTTGAAATACTAGTTAATTACAGAGGCTAGTAAAAGACTCGTGTCTCTGGTTGATTATGCGGCTGACTGGCGATCACAACGGCGTCCAAATCGGAGTAGAACGCTTCCCGTGCCCGGCGCAATGCACCCCGCACCCCGCACCCGTCGAGCAGCGGACACGGGCCATTGGGGGTGATGCATGCGGCCAGATCGAGGCGAGTGTCCAGTTGGCGCAGGAGCCAGCCGATCGTGGCCTTGCGCCCCTCGGCGCTGATCCGCACCCCGCCCGAACGCCCACGAGCAACCTCCACGAGCCCGAGTTCGCGCAGTCGGATGATGGCCTTGCTCACGTGGTTGTAGGGCGTCGCGATGGCTTCCGATATTGCCCGGGAGGTCATCATCGCAGCCTCGGGAGAGGCCGCCAGCAGCATGACTACGCGCAGGCAGACATCCGAAAACGCGTTGATCCTCATGTGACCACAGTAAGGGCGTGCTGGTCTCACAACGGTTCGTCGCCCGACCACGGTTGGGCGCACCCGGGCATACCCGGGCGAACATTGGCACAGGCGCTAGGCTCCGACTGCGGTGTCGGTCGACCCCGGTCAGAGAGGAAATCCATGAGCGCTCGCTTCGAAGAACTGGACTTCCAGCCGACCAGCATGGGAGATCTCACCCTGCGAAGGAGAGTTGAACCCACCCTCGGCGTCGATGTGTTCGAGGTGAAACTGGGGGAGGAATTCCTCATGTCCAGCTTATTCACCGTGGCAGAAGAGGAGCTCGCGAATCTTGGTCTCGCGGCTGTCGAGGCAACGGATCTCACTGTTCTGGTCGGCGGCCTCGGCCTCGGCTACACGGCGGTCGCGGCCCTCGCCGACGATCGCGTGCGCTCGCTCACGGTGATCGACACCCTGCCTGCCGTCATCGACTGGCACCTGCGCGGCCTGCTTCCAGTCTCGGCGGCGCTCACGGAAGACCCGAGAACAGCACTGGTGCTCGACGACTTCTTCGGCCTCATGCGTCGACCGCCGGATACGGCATCCGTCCGCTACGACGCGATCCTGCTGGATATCGACCACTCGCCCCGTCACCAGCTTGACCCGAGCCATGCTGATCTGTATACGTCCAGCGGCATGGAAGCGGTCTCGCTGCACCTGCAGGCGGACGGCGTGTTCGCGCTGTGGTCTGATGACCCGCCCGACGAGGAGTTTCTGACACGAGCATCGGGGGTATTCGCCGCGGTGCAGGCGCATGTCGTCGATTTCGATAACCCGCTTACCGGTGGGACCTCATCCAATACCGTGTACGTCGCAACAATGCGCTGAACCTCCCGGTCCTGGCCGCAAACCGACGGGACCTTCGGCCCTGCGACGGGGGGACCATCGGCGTTGACTCAGGGGTACACGACAGGAAGGTCATGCCATGAAAGCCCTCGTCTACAAAGGTCCCGGCCAGAAAAGCTGGGAGGATGTTCCGGATCCGGTGATTCTCGCGCCGACCGATGTGATCGTCAAAATGGTGGCGACCACGATCTGCGGCACCGACCTGCACATCCTCAAAGGCGACGTGCCGGAGGTATCCGTCGGTCGGATTCTCGGTCACGAGGGTATCGGCGTGATCACCGAAGTCGGTGACAGCGTCAGCCAGCTGGCCGTCGGAGACCGCGTCATCCTCGCCTGCGTCAGTTCCTGTGGTCAGTGCTCAAACTGTCGCAAAGGTCTCTACAGCCACTGCCTCAACCCGGAGGGAGTCGCGGGCATCGGGTGGATTTTCGGCTACATGATCGACGGCACCCAGGCTGAATACGTGCGCGTGCCGTTCGCCGAGAATTCGGTGTACAAGGTACCGGAAGGGGTCACTGATGCCGAGGGCATCCTGCTCTCCGACATCCTGCCGACGGGCTTTGAGATCGGTGTGCAGTACGGCAAGGTGACGCCGGGAGATGTCGTTGCCGTGATTGGTGCAGGCCCGGTAGGCCTCTCCTCGGTGATGACCGCGCGGCTTTACGGCCCGTCCAAGATCATCGCTATTGATCTCGATAATGCTCGGCTGGCTCGCGCGAAGGATTTTGGGGCGACCGACACCGTGAACTCGGGCGACGCAGACTGGAAAGAACAGGTTCTCGCGCTCACCGACGGACTGGGAGTGGATGTCGCGATCGAGGCCGTCGGCGTGCCCGACACGTTCACCATGGCCACGGACATCGTGCGACCCGGCGGTCATGTCGCCAACATCGGGGTGCACGGCAAGCCCGTCGAGCTCGCGCTGAATGAGCTCTGGATCAAGAACATCGATATCTCGATGGGCCTCGTGAACACCAACACACTCGGGATGTTGCTGAAACTCGTTGCGGAACACAAGCTACCCGCCGACAAGTTCGTGACTCACGAGTTCACTTTCGACCAGATGCTTGAGGCCTACGACGTCTTCGGCCATGCCGCGCAACACGATGCGCTGAAGGTGCTGATCCACTGATCAGGGGCGATGAAAGAGCGGGCCGGTCTGTCACGCGGTGGCACGTCGGCCCACTCTCACGGGTCTCGCCTTTTAGTTGTAGCGTCAAGTAACCAACTAGACTGCGCGGATGGATGATCCCCGCTGGCTGACCCCGGAGCAACTGCATTCCTGGATTCGACTGGTCTCGGTAGTTGAGCTGCTGCCCAGCATCCTCGATGCGCAGCTGCAGCGGGATGCGGAGCTCACACACTTCGAGTACTTCACCCTTGCCAGGCTCTCGGAGGCTCCGAAGCGCACCCTGCGCATGACGGCACTCTCCGCCGCCACAAACGCGAGTCTCGCTCGCCTGTCGCATGTGATTGCGCGGCTGGAGCGGCGCGGATTCGTGGAACGCACACCGTGCCTCGAAGACCGTCGCGCGACCAATGCGTCGCTCACCGAGCTGGGGTGGCGAAAAGTCGTCGAAACGGCGCCGGGCCATGTCGCCACCGTGCGTGACTCAGTGATCGACGTGCTGGATCAGTCGGATGTCGCCGACCTCGACCGCATCATGGGTCGCATCCTTTCGAGGCTCGATCCGACCAACCGATTGCGAAGCTGGGGCGCCGAATAGCTCGACATCCTGAAGGTCCGCAACGTGAGGCGTTCAGTCAGCTGCAACGAGGCCGGGGCGTATACACGGGCGCACTGCGGGAGCTAGGTGATGCGAAGTCCCGTGCCCGAAAAGACGCTGTGACCCGCCGTCGAGCCCCTTGCGTTTGCGGTCGGCCCGGGCCACAGTCCACCATGACCCCACTGGCGATCGAGCGAGGAGAATCCGATGGAAGACAGTTCAGAAGCAGGCCCAACGGTGTTCGTGTTGTTCGGTGCGACCGGCGACCTCGCCAAGCGGATGGTGATCCCGGCGTTTTTCGAGCTAGCCAAGCACGATCTCTTGCCGAAGAAATGGCTCCTGGTGGGAAACGGCCGTGGCGACGTCTCGCACGAGGACTTTCGCGAGCACGTGAGCGAGGTTCTCACCGAGTTCGGTCCGAAGCCCGAGGAGGGGCCCTGGGAGGAGTTCAGCGCTCATTTGCGATTCGCCGGCGGGGGTTTCAAGAAGTCCGATCCGGGATCCCTCCTCGATGTGCTCGCTGACGCGAAGGACGAACTGGGCGATGACGTGCAGTTCATCCACTATCTTGCAATTCCGCCGACTGCCTTCATCACGGTCACGGAGGGACTCGGGGAACACGATCTCGCCGAGGGTTCACGCGTTGTCTACGAGAAACCCTTCGGCACATCCCCCGCGAACTTTCGGGAGTTGGATGCTGCGGTGCACCGAGTGCTCGAGGAGCACCAGGTCTTTCGTATCGACCACTTCCTCGGCAAAGAAGGCACGCAGAATCTGCATGCGCTGCGCTTCGGCAACGGACTGTTCGATACGGCCTGGGACCGTGATCACATTCGAGCAGTGCAAATTGATATTCCCGAGACCCTCGACATCGACGATCGGGCGGAGTTCTACGACGAGACCGGGGCGCTTCTTGACATGATCGTCACCCACCTGTTTCAGGTCGCCGCCGAGATCGCGATGGAACCTCCGCTGTCGATGAAGCCCGACGACTTGCAGTCCGCCCGGGAGTCGGTGATCGCCGCGTTCCGGCCCCTGTCGCGAGAGGATGTGGTGTTGGGCCAGTTTGAGGGCTACACCGACACTCAGGGAGTCGCAGCGGACTCGACCACCGACACTTTCGTCGCCGCTCGACTGTGGATCGACACCGATCGCTGGCGCGGCGTGCCGTTCCTGCTGCGCACGGGAAAGCAACTCGCCAAGGACGCCCAACAGGTGAGCATCATTTTTCGCAAGCCGGCTGACGGACCGTTGAGTCATGACGCCCCGGTTGTCGGCAACGTACTCACGGTGACGCTCGCGGGCTCCGGCGCGATTGATCTTCGTATGGTCGTGAAGGAACCCGGTGCAGGGTTCGAGCTTGCCACCGGCACGACGGCACTTCCGTTATCCGAGGTGACCGATGCGGACCCGCTGCCGCCCTACGTCAAACTCATCAACGACGTAGTGCTTGGCGATCGCTCGCTGTACACCCGCCCAGACGGCCTCGGTCACGCCTGGGAAGCGATCGCTCCGATTCTCCAGAACCCGCCAACGGTTCTTCCCTACCCTCGAGGATCATGGGGACCGGATGCCGCGGCGCAGCTTGCGGAACCGGATGGCTGGCTTCTCGGGCAGTAGTGGCGCCTGCTATTTGCCTATTTACCGAGAGCGATGGTGCCGGCGATAGCGATGAGTTCAGCCTCATCGACCGTGATACCCGCGTCGAAGAGGCGCACTCGCAACTGGGTGAGCAGGTCTTCCTGCGGTCGGAGGGTGATATCCGCAGCGACCTGGCTGGCGAGGCCGGCGATCTTTTGGTCACGGGTCGCGTCGGCGCTTCCCTCCTGCACGGGCTCGTTCAGTTCACCGGCTTCAGTCATGCGTTCCACTCTCTTTCGGTCTGTTCCAGCGTATCCGCACCGGTGTTGGTTTTCGCATGGCGGCACCCGATGCGAAGTCTTCGGCGAGAACTCTGGTTAGTCGAGCCCGCTGGGCATCCGCCACAATGGACGCGGTCACGATCGGCCAGCCGGCTCTCACCAGGTTGTCCACATCTGCCTAAAGCGGGTCGGTGAGCGACAGCTCCCACACTGCGAGACCGTGCAGGTTACGACTGAGTGCGAGGGCTTTACGCTCCGAAAGAGAGCGTGAGTCAGACCACCAAACCACTGTGTCATCCGGAAGTGTCGCGGTCCACTCCGCCTCTGTTGGGTTCCAGCGGGCGAGGTCGCCGGCGAGGGTGCGAGAGTCGTCATCGCTCAGCTGCCTGCCGTCCGAGCCATTTCCGGGCCAAGAGTAGCCGTAGCCGGCCACGCCCAAGTCGATGTGGGCAGCGGGAACGCCCGCGGCGAGGAGGGCATCGAGTGCGGTGGTGGCCCAGGGAAGCCCGCCGACCGGGCCGGGCTTCGACCAGGTGGGACCGTGCTGGTCATAGGCCATCAGAACCACCCGGGAGAGCAGCGGCGTCAACCGCGCGAAGTCGTAGCCCGCACCGAGGTAACGGCCGGGGGACTTCTCGGCCGTTACGGCCATCGACACGGATTTCGGAGCGCCGAGCGACTCGTGCAGCTGGGTGGTGAACGCTGCGAGTCCCGCAGAGTCATTGAGGGTAAGCGATTCCAGATCGATCTGCACTCCGTCGAAGCCAGCGACGGCGACCAGGGTGACGAGCTCGGTGATCACCGCGTTGCGGTGCTCGGGGTTGCCCAGTAGTGCGGTCGCGATCTTCGATGAGAAGTCGTTGGTGATGGTGTCGTAATTGCTCACCAGAAGCTCGGCAGTGAGCCCGCGAGCATGGGCGGCCGCGACAAGGGCGGTCGCAGTCGCTGGAAGCTTCGACACGCCATCGCCGGTTGGGGAGACCACCACCCCATCGATGCCGATTGTCGTGATGGCGTGCGTATCACGGTCAAGCGAGATGGCGTTCGCTTTGTCTGGCACCACATACAGCTCAGTGGGTATTGCTCGCGAGGTGCCCGTCGCGGTCGAGGTCGAGCGGGGCGTGGCGGTCGCCGCCGCGCATCCGCTTATCAGAAGAAGCCCCGCGACTAAACCGAGCGAGGCGACGATTTGACTCTTCACACCGACCCCGTTCGCTCTTCGTCGACCCCTGCGGTCTCGCTCCAGAGTAGACGGGGGCCCCGGCCGAAGCGAACCGGCGGCGCCGCGGCAGCGTGCCCCCAGCGTCGGGACGGGAATTGCAACGAGCTTGCTTTTCCAGCCCGTGACAGTTGCCTCCCCTGAAGTGGTTATGTGTGTCGTTGGGCCTCACAAGACGGGTGCATCAGGTTGCGTCTGCCCTGATTGTCACGAGGCTGCGAAGATCGCAGAACACCCCGCAAATCCTCGCTCTGCTGGCCCTCGCTCTGCTAGCCCTCGCGAAGAGTAACTCCAGTGGTCGGGCACCGAACGCGCCGCTCGGCTCGGGATGACCGACCGCACCCTTGGCCGGGACAGGGAGGGGTGGCGTGAGCACGGCTACCGCATCGAGGCGCAACGCGGGCACTTCAGGCACCGTTGACACGACCCGGAATCACTCTGGTGAGTCGCGGCCGCGCAGCCTCTCCAGGTCTCGTCGTTCGCGTTTGGTTGGACGTCCCGCTCCTCGATCCCGACGGATCGTCGCCGCCACTTCTTCCTTCGGTAGAGGCGGTGGGGTCAAGTCGATGACGCACTCTGCGGCCACCACCGCGCCGACGCGTTTCGCCACGAGGCGGGCGACCCGAACCGTGCGTTCGAGGTCCGTGTTTCGTAACCGAACCTCATCGCCGATGTGCACAGGCTGGGCGGCTTTGGCTCTCTCGCCATTCACGTGCACGTGTCCGGCACGGCAGGCGGCCGTCGCTGCCGAACGGGTCTTTGAGAGTCGCACGGCCCAGATCCAGCTGTCGACGCGCGTGCTCGACGGGGCATCCATTGTTTGACTCTACGGCCTGGGAAATGCGGTGAAGGTGCGCAATGCGGCGCGGCTCAGGCGTCGGAGAGAGCACCCTTCCAGCTGACAAGTCCGCGTACCGTCTCGCTCCTGTCATCCGCGAGGCGCCTCATCACGTCGGCTGGCGCGAAAAAATTGACGGCGACGAATCCGCGCACGCGCTCTGAAGGATCATTGGCGAGTGAGCGCAGCACGACAAACGGTGCCGTCTCATTCCGGGCGATGCACGCACGAACCCCCTCGTCGGGGTCTTTCGATAGCGCAACGAAGAGATCTTCAGGGGTGTTGTAGCTGCTTGCCGCACTCTCGCGGATCTTTGGGTTTGCATCCGCTGCCAACAGCCGAAGGCGGCGGATCTTGCTCTCGGTCACCGGGGGAGCAGGATGGAGCCTCGACGCTTCTTCGCTCGTCAGCATCGACGGACGGTGATCGCGCATGGCCTGGCGCTGGGCGGGGGTATTGAAGCGGATGCACGACATGAACGACACGTTACCGACAGCGCCCGTCGGACGCGCCCAAACACCCCGGCGATCATCGAACACGCATCATTGCTCGGGTGACGGCTCGTACCTGCCGCCGCCGAGCAAATCTCGATAGCACCGACTGGGATATCCCGGTTCTCCAGCACCGTGAGCGTTGGGAGGATGATCACAGCCAAGCAATATTCCTCGCTACCCGAGTAGCCGCCCTTCCGGGCGAAGTGAGCCGTGAGCGGGACACCCCAGAGGTCACGAGCACGCGCATCAGGTCGAGTCGCGCGTGCTGCAGGCCAGCTCCTCCGCCGAAGATCCAGGGTCAGACGACCGGCAGCAGCGACCAGCGTCGATCGACCCAGGAGTTATCGCTCGTGAACATCGAGGCGGCCTGGGCGATGACGCATGCCGCCACGAACACGAAAGCGACGACAACCAGCGGTGCCATGAAGCGAAGCTGAAGCTCACCCGGCTCGCGGATAGACTTTGGCTCGTGGAACCTCAGCAGAGCTATCAGGTGAGTTCCCGGATTTTCACGATCCCCAACATCCTGAGCTTCGTCCGGCTCCTTCTCGTCCCTGTCTTTCTCGTCCTCATCGTGCGGGGCGAAGACGGCTTCGCCCTTCTCGTGCTGGTCTTCTCGAGCATCACAGACTTCCTCGACGGGGTCATCGCCCGCAAACTCAACCAGGTCACGCGCCTCGGCCAGTTGCTAGACCCGGCGGCCGATCGACTCTTCATCTTCACTGCGCTCATCGGGCTTGCGGTGCGCGGGGTGATCCCGTGGTGGCTCGTGATCGTAATCGTCGGGCGGGATGTCATGCTCGCGATTCTCGGCGTCACTCTTGCCAACTTTGGATACGGGCCGCTTCCCGTGCATCATCTTGGAAAAGTGGCCACGTTCTGCCTGTTCTACGCGCTACCGATCCTGATGATCGGGCAGGCATTCCCCGCAGCGGCGTGGATCACCGTGCCATTCGGGTGGGCCTTCGCGCTATGGGGAGCCTTCCTGTATTGGTGGGCCGGCATCATTTATCTGCGTGAAACCGTGCGCGTCACAAGAATTCCGCGACCCGGCGAGGTCATTGAATCCGATACGCTGAAGCGCTAGCAACTGTCGTCGCCCGATGACGACAAAACACACGCCGCTCGTGAGAGCTCGGCGAATATGGGAGGTGCGTTATGGTCGACCCGGTCAACCAGGATGACGCGGCGAGAAACCGGCCGCGCGACACCGACACCACCCTTCACCTGACTACGGACTTTGAAGCACAGCTGGCTGCCCTCGAGGGTGAAGTTTCTCCCGAGGAGAAGTCGTCGATCGCCGCGCTGCCCTCCGGATCTGCTCTTCTCGTTGTGCGCCGCGGCCCGAACACCGGAGCCCGATTTCTGCTCGACGCCGATGTTACGACCGCGGGACGACATCCGGATGCCGACATCCTTCTCGACGATGTCACCGTCTCGAGGCGCCACACCGAATTCCTCCGCCACGGCACCGCCTTTGAGATCAAGGATCTCGGCTCGCTCAACGGCACCTATTTCGATGGCGTCCGCATCGATACCGCTCTACTTCGCGACGGGGCGGAGGTGCAGGTGGGCAAGTTTCGCCTCACCTTTTATGCCTCCAGACTGGATCTCGTTCACCAGGCGAGCAAGTAGTGCCCCGCGCCTCTGCCCAAGCCCGTGTGAATGTAGCGCCCCCGCTGCTCAGCATCGGACAGGTGCTTGCCCGCCTTACTGTCGAATTCCCGGACCTCACTCCGTCGAAGCTGCGTTTTCTCGAGGAGCGCCAGCTCATTTCACCGGCCCGCACTGAATCCGGCTACCGCAAGTTCTCGCCAAGCGACCTCGACCGCCTTCGCTTCGTGCTGACGATGCAGCGCGACCATTACCTGCCCCTCAAGGTCATCCGCGGCTACCTCGACGAACTGGATGCGGGTCGACCGCCGGCATTGCCCGGCGGTTCTACCTTCGCCTCGCCGTCAATTCTCTCGGTTGAGAGGCGGATGTCGCGCGAAGAACTCATTCGTGAGGCCGGAGCCACACCACAATTGCTGAACGATGCAGTCTCCTCGTCGCTCGTGGCGCCCGCCGACCTTCACGGTGAAGAGGCACTCGCCGTGCTCACCTCGCTCGTCGAACTTCAACGCTCCGGCATCGAGCCGCGACACCTCCGAGGTTTCCGCGCCGCCGCTGAGCGCGAGCTCGGACTCATTGAGAGCGCCCTGATCCCGGTAGCGCGACGAAAAGACGCGTCGAGCCGGGCCAAAGCGAGCGAACTCGCGCGCGAGATCGCCGGACAGCTCGAGATCGTGCGATCGAGCCTGATTCGCTCGGCACTATCTCGCCTAGACCCCTAAGCTGAAATCCCCCCGATTTTCGACGTCGAGAATGCTATCTGACCGACACGCCGACACCTCGGATCGCTAAAGCGACGCAACCGGGTGGTCCTCTCGGTAACGTGGGGAGAGACAGAAGTATCAACCACTCCTTGAGAGTTGAGGGTGGTCGACAACAGGTGGAAGGCAGTCACATGAGTGAGCTCAGTACCCGTAACGAGGATTCTCGCTACGACCTCGGATTGCTCTTCACCGATGGCCTCCCCGACCTCGATAACACCGCGGGCTATCGTGGGGCGGTGGCCGCGCGCGCCGCGGGGATCAGCTACCGCCAGCTGGACTATTGGGCTCGCACCGAGCTTGTCGAACCGACAGTGCGAGGCGCCGCAGGATCCGGCTCCCAGCGTCTCTATGGCTTTCGCGACATCCTCGTGCTCAAGCTCGTCAAGCGCCTCCTCGACACCGGCATCTCCCTGCAGCAGATCCGCACGGCGGTCAACCAACTGCGCGAATCCGGAGTGAGCGACCTCGCCCAGACCACTCTCATGAGCGATGGCGCGAGTGTCTACCTCTGCACCTCCAACGACGAGGTCATCGACCTGGTTAGCCGCGGCCAGGGCGTCTTCGGCATCGCCGTTGGCAAGGTGCTTCGCGAGGTGGAGAACAGCCTTGTCGAGCTCGACTCGGAGCGTCCGGATGTCGCGGACGAGCTAGCCGCCCGCCGCGCCACTCGCGCCTCCTAGCGCCGCGCGCGGTGCCATCCGCGCGCGGTGTGATTTGCTCGTCGCGCTATCCGCTCGCCGTGCCATTTGCCCCGCGCCTGCGGGTGCAGCCTGGCGCCCTGCCATGAATCGACTCGTGCTCCAATCCCGGCCAGTCTCCCGCGCCCGGTGCGAAATGCAGGAGCGAGTGTGACACGAGTTGCAGGTGAGGCTCATCTGCATCATCCGTCACAGGGCGTCCTGCATTTCGGACAGGGCGGAGGACGAGGCGCATGCCCCGTAGGCCGGCGGATGCCCCGAGGCCGGTGAAATCCGGCGGCCTCGAATTACGCAGTGACCGCGTACTCGCCGATCTTGGCGGTGCGCAGCACGCGATCGAGCAGGAGGTCGAAGTTGTGCGCCATCTCCTGTGCGCTCTCGCCCGGCCAGACGTGCAGCGGTTTCGCGGCACCCTGAGCCTGCTGAAGCGAGGTGCGCTCGGGCAGCTGCGGGCTGAGAACGAGCGGGCCGAACATGTCCCGAAGCTCCTTGATGCGGAACTGGTGTTCGAGGGACTGCACGCGGGCCCGATTCACGATGATGCCGAGAGGCTGCAGTCGAGGGGAGAGGCCGCGACGAATCTCCTCGATGGCTCGGAGCGCACGGTCGGCGGCGGCCACGGAGAACAGCCCCGGTTCGGTCACGACGGTCACGCGGTCCGATGCGGCCCACGCAGTCCGAGTGAGTGCGTTGAGCGAGGGGGCACAGTCGATCAGCACGAGGTCGTAGTCGGCCTCGACATTGGCGAGGGCCTCTTCGAGCTTCCAGATCTCTTTGATGCTCGGATGCGGCCCATCGAAGTTGATGGCTGCCGGGCTCCCGATCATCACGTCGATCGTCCCGGGGCGACCCTTGGTCCAGCCGCTCGGCGCGATCGCGGCCCGCACGATCTTTTCCTTGGGCGAGGCGAGCACGTCGGCCACATTGAGGTGACCGGCGACATTGATATCCATGCCGGTGGATACGTCGGACTGGGGGTCAAGGTCGACAACGAGGGT
>ENA-OFCI01000813-OFCI01000813.1-metagenomes-genome-assembly--contig:-NODE-813-length-16674-cov-4.822673_pt1 | contig 16674 bp, 16 predicted proteins | sample MGYA00153391_OFCI01 | MGnify analysis MGYA00153391
GCCGGGTCGACCTGACGGTGCTCGCAGAGCTGTCGCCGCCCGAGCTGCGCGAGGCGGTCACGGCCGCCAACACCGCGCGCCATGCGTACGAGCTGTGGGCCGCCGCGGGCGTGCTCCGGCCGTGCGGGGACGCCCTGTGCGCCCAGGTGGCCGACGTGCTCACCCGGTTCAGCGGCCTGTCGGCGCGGGTCGCGATGGTCGACCCGGACGGCCGCACGGTGGTCGCCGCGACCGAGCCGTCGTGGGTCACGTGAGCCGGTCCGACGGCAGCGCCCGCCTGCAGGTGAGCGTGCTCGGCATGGACGGCGGCGCCCTGCGTACCGACGCTGCGCACGTGCTGGCCGGAGCGACCCTGGTGGTCGGCGGCGCCCGTCACCTCGCCGCCGCGGACCTACCGGACGGGGTTCCGACGGTTGTCCTTGGCGGGTTGCCACCCGCCGTCGAGCAGATTGCCGGGCACCGGGGCCGCGCCGTGGTGCTGGCCAGCGGCGACCCCGGCCTGTTCGGCATCGTGCGGGCTCTGCGGGCGGCCGGTCTCGACCCGCAGGTGCATCCGGCGCTGTCCTCGGTGGCGCTGGCCTTTGCCCGCGCCGGGCTGCCGTGGGACGACGCCGTCGTGGTCAGCGCGCACGGCCGCGAACTGCGCCGCGCGGTGGCGGCCTGCCGCGCGCATCACAAGGTCGCGGTACTGACCGGTCCCGGCGCCGGCCCGGCCGAGCTGGGCGCCGCGCTGCGCGGAACGCGGCGGCTGTTCGTGGCCGAGGACCTCGGGTCGCCGCAGGAGCGGACCGGCTGGGTGTCCCCGGCCGAGGCGGCCGAGCAGCAGTGGTCCACCCTCAGCGTCGTGCTGTCCGTCGCCGAAGACCGTCTCGCCACCGGTCCCGGCTGGCTGGCCGGCCGGGAGCAGCCGGCCGGGTGGGCGCTGCCCGAGGACGCGTTCTCGCACCGCGACGGCATGGTCACCAAGGCCGAGGTACGCGCGCTCGCGCTGGCCAGGCTCGGCCCGCGTCTCGGTGACCTGGTCTGGGACATCGGCGCGGGCAGCGGCTCGGTGGGCGTCGAGTGCGCGCGGCTCGGCGCCGCCGTGATCGCGGTGGAGCGCGGTGACGTGTCGCACCTCGAGGCCAACGCCCTGGCTCACGGCGTCGACGTGCAGGTCGTGCAGGGCGCCGCCCCCGCGGCACTCGGCCCACTACCCGACCCGGACGCGGTCTTCGTCGGCGGCGGCGGGTCCGACGTCGCCGACATCGTCGGGGCCTGCGTCGCACGTGGGCCACGGGTGGTCGTTGTCGCGCTGGCCGCGATCGATCGGGTCGCCGAGGTGCAGGCCGCGCTGGCGCCCTACGACGTCGACGGCGTGCTGCTGTCCGCCGCCCGGCTGCGGCCGCTCGGCGGTGCGACCGCGCTGGCCGCCACCAACCCGGTGCTACTGCTGTGGGGTACCCGCCCGTGATCGGCCTGGTCACGACGACCGCGGCCGGGCGCGTCGCCGCGGCCCGGCTTCGGGCGCTCGGCGGCACCCGGACCTACGACGTACGCCGCTTCGCCGATGCCTGGCGCGACTGCGACGCGCTGGTCTGCCTGCTCGCCACGGGCGCGACCGTGCGGCTGCTCGCACCGCTGCTGCAGGACAAGGCGACCGACCCGGGCGTCGTCTGCGTCGATGAGGCGCAGCGCTTCGCGGTCGCGCTGGTCGGTGGCCATCGCGGGGGCGCGAACGCGCTTGCGCACCGGGTCGCTGCGGTGCTCGGCGCGCAGGCCGTCGTGACGACAGCCACCGATGCCGTCGGCCTGCCCGGGCTCGACACCCTCGGCTGGCCGATCGAGGGCGCGGTAGCCGCGGTGAGCCGGGCGATGCTCGATGGCGAGCCGGTACGGCTGACGGCCGACGTCACCTGGCCGCTGCCGGCGCTGCCCCTCGACGACGACGGCGAGTACGTCCTGCTGGTCACCGACCGGCTGGTCGCCCTCGACCCGCTCACCGCGGTGCTCCGGCCACCGTCACTGGTGCTCGGGGTCGGTGCCTCCAAAGGGGTACCGACCGAGGAGCTGGAGGCGCTCGTGGACCGGGCACTGGCCGACGCGGGGCTGTCCGCCGAGTCGGTCTGCGCTGTCGGGACGGCCGACGCCAAGGCCGCCGAGCCCGGCATCGCCCTGCTCTGCGCGCGCCGCGGCTGGCCGCTCACGACGTACGCCGCAGAGGTGCTCGCGCAGGTCGACGTGCCCAACCCGAGCGCCCACCCGCAGGCCGCGCTCGGTACGCCGAGCGTCGCGGAGGCCGCCGCCCTGCTGCTCGGCGACGAGCTGGTCGTCCCCAAGCGCAAGAGCGCGATGGGCACCGTCGCGGTCGCCAGGCGCCGGCCCCGCGGCCGGCTCGCGCTGGTCGGGCTCGGACCGGGCGCCCGTGACCTGGTGACCCCGCGGGCCGAGGCCGAGCTGCGCCGGGCTTCGGTGTGGGTCGGCCTCGACCAGTACGTCGACCAGGTGCGCGATCTGGCCCGCCCCGGCACCCGGCTGCTCGAGACCGGCCTCGGCCGCGAGGAGGAGCGCGCGCACAGTGCCGTGCGCGAGGCCCGCCAGGGGCATGCGGTGGCGCTGATCGGCTCCGGTGACGCGGGCGTCTACGCGATGGCGTCGCCGGCGCTGGAGGTCGCCGGCACCGACATCGACGTGGTGGGGGTGCCCGGTGTGACCGCTGCGCTGGCCGCCTCGAGCCTGCTCGGGGCGCCGCTCGGGCACGATCACGCCAGCATCAGCCTGTCGGACCTGCACACCCCGTGGGGGGCGATCGAGGCGCGGGTGCGCGCGGTGGCGGTGGCCGACCTCGTCGTGACCTTCTACAACCCGCGCAGCCAGGGCCGTGACTGGCAGCTGCCCAGAGCCGTCGAGCTGCTGTTGGAGCACCGCCCGGTCAGCACGCCGGTCGGGGTCGTCACGGACGCCTCGCGGCCGCGCGAGAGCGTCGAGCTGACCACGCTCGGCGAGCTGGACTGCGACCGCGTCACCATGTACGCGTGCGTCGTCGTCGGCTCCTCGCAGAGCACCGTCGTGGCCGGCCGGTTCGTCACCCCCCGGGGCTACCGATGGGCGCCCCGGTGAGCTACCTCGTGCTGGACACCTGTACGGCCTGCGGCGCCTGCCTGCTCACCTGCCCGGAGCACGCCATCGCGCCGTCGCTGCCGCTGGTCGTCCGCGAAGATCGCTGCACCTCCTGCGGCGAGTGCGTCGAGGTGTGCCCCGCCGACGCGATCCTGGAGCTGAGGCCGTGACCCCCGGCACCGTCGCGCTGGTGGGCGCCGGTCCCGGCGACCCGGGGCTGCTGACGCTCAAGGCCGCGCAGCTGCTCGGCGAGGCCGACGTCGTGCTCGTCGACCGGCTGGTCGCGAAACAGGTGCTGGAGCACGTCCGCCCCGGCGCGCAGGTCGTCGATGTCGGCAAGACCAGCTGGACCGGCACCGCGCCGCGCCAGGACGAGATCAACGCGCAGCTGGTCGCGTACGCCCGGGCCGGCCACCGGGTGGTGCGCCTCAAGGGCGGCGACCCGTTCGTGTTCGGCCGGGGCAGCGAGGAGGCCGAGGCGCTCGTCGATGCCGGCATCGCCTTCCAGGTCGTGCCCGGCATCAGCAGTGCGGTCGCTGCGCCCGCGTACGCCGGGATCCCGGTCACCGCCCGTGGCTACACCCAGGACGTCTGCATCGTCACCGGTCACCTGGACCCGGACGACCCGGCCAGCCGGGTGCGCTGGCAGGCGCTGGCGCAGGGCCCCGGCACGCTGGTCATCCTGATGGGGCTGGACCGGCTGCGGGTGCTCGCCGACGGGCTGGTCCGGTACGGCCGCGACCCCGGGACGCCGGCGGCCTGCATCGAGCAGGGCACCATCCCTGAGCAGCGGGTGGTTGTCGGCACGCTCGCCTCGCTCGCCGACGACGTGGCGGCGGTCGGCCTGGCGGCCCCCGTTGCGACCGTCGTCGGCGAGGTCGTGCGCCTGCGCGAGAAGCTGCGGTGGTTCGCATGAGCCGGCCCGCCGTCCACCCGATCGAGCAGCAGTCGTACGCCGTCCTGCGCTCCCGGGTGGACCTGTCGCACCTCACGCCGCTGGTGCGTGCCGTCACCGAGCGGGTGGTGCACGCCAGTGCCGACCTGGGCTACGTCGACGACCTGGTGTGCGACGAGGCTGCCCTGCAAGCCGGGTACGACGCGCTCGTGGCGGGTGCGCCGATCGTCGCCGACGTCCAGATGGTCGCGGCCGGGATCACGGCGCGGGAGGTGGTCTGCCGGCTCGGGTCGGTGGCCGCTCACGAGGGCCTGACGCGGTCGGCGGCGGCGGTGCGGCTGGCCTACGCCGAGGTCGGGCCGGGCGCGGTCTGGGTGGTGGGCTGCGCACCGACGGCGCTGTTCGAGCTGATCTCGCTGGACGTCCTGCCGGCCCTGGTGGTGGGCCTGCCGGTCGGCTTCGTCGGCGCCGCCGAGAGCAAGGCGGCGCTGCGCGCCAGCGGCCTGCCGCAGGTGTCCAACGTCAGCGAGAAGGGCGGCTCGGCGGTCGCGGCCGCCGCGCTGAACGCCCTGCTGTACGCGCCCTGACCGCGGTAGTGCGGGACGCCGCACCTGATCAGCGGCCGCAGCTGCCCCCTACCGGCCCACCACGCCGAGTTCCTGCAGAAACCCGGATGATCGGCTGTGTTCTTGGTCAGTGACGTCGCCGGCCTGCGGGCGACCACCGCCGTGCAGAGATGCTGGCGCTCGCAGCAGCCGTCGTCGGACCGAGCGCCCCGCTACAGCAACGCGAATGAACGGATCCGTCGGTCGTCCGGGGGCACCGACACGGATGCGGTGTCTAGGCCGGACTTCCGCAGATGACGGGCACACGAGCTCACCAACAGCATGGCTGACCTGCAGGAACGGACTATGGAACCCCAGGGGTCGTGTTACTGCAGCACGCTTAACCGGGCGCCGCCGCAACTGGCTGCATCGAAGGACCTCGAGACGAGGATGAACACGTAGTCGCTCCTCTCGTCGAGCGCGCCTTGTTGTGTGCCTACAGGAGTTTCGCGAAGGCCGCGGAGAGGGCAGCATTGAGGAGGCCTCGACACTTCATGGCACCTCCGGGATGTCGAGCGTCCCGGCTTCCGGGAACGACGCCTGCGCTCCCTTCCCCCGGACAGCCCATGAGGCGGCGCCGGCGCCGTAACGACAGGCGGCCTCAAGATCGTGCCCGCGAGCCAGAGCAAGTGAGAGCGCCCCCACGAAGGCGTCTCCCGCTCCGGTCGTGTCGACTACCCGCACGCTTGGCGCCCGGATTACGCCAGAAACACCGCCATCGGCAAAGGCCGCCCCCGCAGCTCCTAGCGTTACCACCACGGTTCGGGGGCCGAGGTCGCATAGCCGGCGTGCCACTTCTTCTCCGCTGCCCTCAGGCGGGTGCCCGAGCAGTACAGCCGCCTCGTGCTCGTTTACAACGAGCGGGTCGAGCTCGCGCAGGATCACGTCGGGAAGCAGGTGCGGCGGGGCCGCGTTGAGTATGACTCGGCCGCTCGCCTCGGCGCTCAGTTCCACCGCCCGTAATACGGTGTCCAGAGGCACCTCGAGTTGCAATAACAGCACCGCCGCTCGGGTGATGCGCTCATGAGCCGCATTGACGTCGTGAGGTGTAAGCCGACCGTTTGCGCCGGGCGAGACGACGATGGAGTTCTCCCCGTCGGGAGTCAGGATAATGAGGGCGACGCCTGTCGGGACGTCCGGCAATGCCTTGACGTCGGTGATGTCTACGCCCGCTCTGACAAGCGCGGCCGTGACCATGTCGCCGCCGCTGTCTTGGCCAACTCGACCAAGCATCGCCACCCGACCGCCTAGACGAGCAGCGGCCACGGCCTGATTGGCGCCTTTGCCTCCGGGCAGTGTGATGAGGTCCGATCCGGAGACCGTCTCCCCACCGCTCGGCCGCTGAGGCACCTCGACCATGATGTCGGCGTTGATCGACCCGACAACGAAGACTTCGACGCCTGCGTCCACGTCAACCTTTCAAGAAGGCGACGACATTGTCCTTGGTAATTAACTTGACATCGACCTTCTTTTTGGCCTCCACCTTCCCGCCGCCGATGACTGTGAGTGCGTCCTGGACACCCGTGCTGCCGAGGACCTTCGGCTGTTGCGCGACCGTCCCAGTCATCGTGCCGTTCTGCACAGCTGCGAGTCCATCGGGCGTGCCATCGAAGCCCACCACCATGACCTGCTTTCCTGCTTTGCTGACAAGCGCCTGAATCGCACCGAGCGCCATCTCATCGTTTTGCGCGAAGACTCCCTTGATGTCGGCATGGCTCTGTAGGAGGTTCTGCATAACGTTGAGGGCTTGCCCGCGGTCAAATCCAGCTGGTTGCTTAGCGATCACCTGGATGGCTTGCTTGGTTGCGATCTGCGTGTCGAATCCGGTGCCGCGGTCTCGGGCCGCCGAAGTGCCAGGGAGTCCTTGGATTTCGACGACCGGACCGCTGACGACCATCTGGGCGAGGAAATCCGCAGCGACCTTGCCGCCGGCGATGCTGTCGGAGGCGATTGTCGTCGCCAGCACACCGCCGTTACTGCCGCGGTCGAGCGCAATAACGGGGATCTTGGCGGCGTTAGCGGCCTGCACCGAGGGCACGATGGCGTCAGAGTCCACGGGATTGATGAGAATCGCGTCTACCTTCTGCGTGATCATCGACTGGATGTCGTTGGCCTGCTTAGTGGCGTCGTTCTGCGCGTCCGTGACGCTGAGTTTAGCTTTCGCGTCCTGTGCCGCCGATTGGGCGCCGTCGCGAAGAGCAACGAAGAACGGGTTGTTGAGCGTGGAGATGCTCAATCCAATCGTCTTCGCCTTCCCTGCGCCGCCGCTGAAGCGGGTATTGCCGCATGCGGTTGTCGCCAGACTCGCCGCCACGACGACGGCCAGGATCATGCTGCCCTTGCGCATATCGGTGTCTCCCTTACGGGTCAGGCGCTGCGCCGACGGCGCAGCGTGTCGGTGAGTACGGCTAGGACGATGACGACTCCTATGACGACCTGTTGCCAGAAGGCCGAGACGGCCAGTAGGTTGAGACCATTGCGGAGTACACCAAGAATCAGCGCTCCAATGAGGGTTCCGGTTGCGGTTCCGACCCCACCCGTCAGACTTGCGCCGCCAATGACTACGGCCGCGATCGCATCGAGTTCGAAGCCGGTGCCAGCCTGCGGTTGAGCGGAGGCCAGTCGTGCGGCTGACAACACACCACCGACGGCCGCGAAAACCGCTGCCAACCCGTAGGTCACTAGCGTTTGGCGAGTCACGTTGATACCCGACAGACGTGCTGCTTCCTGGTTGCCGCCGATCGCGTACATGCACCGGCCGACGTACGCCCGCTGCAAGATGAATGCTGTAATCGCGAACATCACGAGCATGACGAGGAATGGGTAGGGAACGATCCCGAACAGGTTTCCGGAGCCGAGCGTTTGCAACACTGAAGGCAGGCCGCTAACCGGGACACCTCCAGAGATTACCAACGCTAGACCTCGCGCAGAACTCAGGACCGCCAAGGTCGCGATGAAGGCCGGTAGCCGACCATACGCAATGAGTAGGCCGTTGACCAAGCCCACCACCAGCCCAACAGCCAAAGCTAGGACTACCGCTAACGGCCACGGCACAACTGCTGAGGCGATCAGCCAGCCGAGGACGACGCCGGTCAAGCCGAGGGTGCTACCGACCGACAAGTCGATGCCCCCGGCGACGATGACGAAAGTCTGGCCGTACGCAAGGATTGCGATAACCGCCGTCTGCGTACCGATATTGAGAATGTTGTCAACAGTGAGAAAGTCTGCCGACATGATGGTGAGGACGACCACCAGCAGGACCAAGCCGCCTAGTGGGCCGTTACGAGACAGCAACGCCCTGAGAGCAGCGCTTCGGGAGCGGGGCTCGGATGAGCGCGAGACGTCCTTTGGCGCAACCGCGCCGGTGCTAGACAACGGCCGGCTCCTTCCCTCGGACTGCTAACTCCATCACGTCTTCCTGGCTGGCCTCAGCGGCGACAAGCTCCCCGGTGATCCTGCCCTCGGCCATGACGAGCAGACGGTCGCTCATGCCGAGCACCTCGGGGAGCTCACTGGAGACCAGGACCACGGCTCCTCCAGCGGCCTTGAGGGTGTTGATCAGCTGATAGATCTCCACTTTGGCGCCGACGTCCACGCCGCGGGTCGGCTCATCGAGGATGAGCACCTTGCTCTCGGCCAACAGCCACTTGCCGATCGCTACCTTCTGCTGGTTGCCTCCCGAGAGAGCAGACACGGTCACGTCAACGTTGGGCGTTCGCACACCGAGGCTGTCAACCATCCGGGTGGCGCGTTGGTGGATAGCGCGCCGGTCAACGACACCGCCGTGAGACACCCGGTCAAGAGTTGCGAGGCCGAGGTTCTCCGCAACCGAGAGGCTGAGTACCAGGCCCTGATTCTTGCGGTCCTCTGGTACGAGTCCCAGGCCAAACTCACGCGCTGCACGCGGACTGCCGTGTTTGAGCCGCCGGCCGTCAACTGTAACGATACCGCCGTCAACAGGGTCAGCTCCGAAGATTGACCGGACGAGCTCGGTGCGCCCGGCGCCCACAAGGCCGGCGATGCCGACCACCTCCCCCGCATGCACCTCAAATGAGACGTCCTCGAAGACGCCCCTCCGAGTTAGATGCTCGACCGTGAGCAGGGTTCCTTTGGGGTCCATAGGTTCGCGGGGGTACTGCGCGTCTATGGTGCGGCCGACCATCATCCGGACAAGTTCGGCCGCCGGGGTAGTGGCCGGGACCTCCCCGACCGTGGCGCCGTCGCGTAGCACGGTGACTCGCGTGCCGATCTCCCGAACCTCTTCCAGGTGGTGCGAGATGAAGATGACGCCGACCCCATCCGCGCAGAGCTCGCGGACGAGATCGAACAACCGCTCTGTCTCGTGGCGCGACAGCGAAGCCGTCGGCTCGTCCATAATGAGGACGCGTACTTCTCCGGACAATGCTTTCGCGATCTCGACCATCTGCTGGTGCGCGACGCCGAGAGTACCGACGATCCGCCCGGGGTCGACCGTCGAGCCGACTCTGGCGAGCAGTTCCTCGGCCTGCTGCAGTGTCGCGCGACGGTCTACAATTCCGTACCGGCGCGGAAGCCGACCCAGAAGTAGGTTTTCTGCGACACTGAGCTGTGGGACGAGCGCTAGCTCCTGATGAATCGTAGCGATGCCCCGCCCCTGGGCGTCGGCGGCCGACATCATGCGCACAGGTGAGCCATCAATGCGGACCTCCCCGGCGTCGGGCTGCACCACGCCGCCGACGATCTTGATGAGGGTGCTCTTGCCTGCGCCGTTCTCACCGACGAGGACGTGGACCTCGGACGTGTGCAGATTGAAGTCGACGCCGGCCAGCGCGACAACGCCAGGGTAGATCTTGCGAATGCCGTCCATAGCCAGAAGCTCAGTCACGTTGCGCCTTTCTCATTTTCATATGCTGAATGCCGGCTCACGGTGGTACCGGGGCTCAGACCTCCTGATATCAAAGTTTGTTCATGCGCGCAACTTTCTAACTATTGTCCCTCGCGCCGTCCTTGCCAAGCACTACTAGAAACCAATCGACAGCGGTGGCCCTCGGCTGACGTCGCGGTCAACGCAAGCCGCAGTTCTTCCGCGATGCTGCCCGGCTGGTCTGGGCGGGCACGTCTGCCAGGCCTCACGAACCGCAGATTGACGTGGCATGTACTGCCGTGATAGGAGCCAGACCAAATGCTGAACCGGTCATCACGTTCACGGTCCTATGGTGGAGCCCTCCGCGTTGCCGGCATAGGGTCTTAGGTCCTGGCGCGGCGATGGTCGGACAGTCCAGGTCGGACTTCCGCAGATGACGAGCACACGAGCTCGTAAAGAGTGCGGTTGACCTGCAAAAACGTACTTCCGGACCTCGCGGGTCGTGTGACAACAGCATGCTCAACCCGCGCCGGCCGACGCCGTTGCTACTGATGGCATCGAGGGACCTCGAGGCGAGGGTGGCCGCGTAGTCACCCCTCTGGTCGAGCGCGACACACCATGTTGTGTACCTACAGCAATTCCGGATTCCGAGCGGTCATGAACCCCTGACCAGGCCCTGCGCTTGCGGAACCGCCCGCATGGCCCACCAGCTGCGGAAATCCGGCCAAGGTGCGGGAGCCTCGTGCAGCAGGCTTCCACGAGGTCACTCCCATCGGCAGCGCCGGAACGTCTTCCGCTCGAGGGAGTCGAATAGCCTGCTGATCCGGGTCGGCGGCCCGTTAACCCGTCGGGTCGGTTGTGGTGAGCGTCAAGAGGTGGTGTCTAGCGATGCGGCCCGGGCTGCAGGCACGCCCTGCGCCCTGGCCAGCCGGGTCGTCTGGACGTGGTCGGTGATGTCGTCGTGGACCAGCAGAATCTCGTGTCGTTGGGGTAGCGGCCGGGCGTGTAGCCGGAACCAACGTTGCTGCTGTGGTGAGTGGCACGGGTAGTCGATGCGGGCGCTCGGCGCGTTTCCGGTGAACACCGCAGCCAGTGCCGCCGCCACGGTAGCCGCGATCTCGTCCCCGGACTCGGCGGCTCGCTGTGTCACTGAGAGATAGTTTGTGCCTGGGCCACACCGCGACCCAGCGCCGTTCTGCTCCCCGAACCGCCGCCAGGCAGCGTTGACCGCGAGAATCATTCCGTCCGAGGCGAGGATCGCGTATTCGCTGGGACAGGCTTCGAAGGCGGCGAGGGTCATCGCCCGTGTGTTGCGGGTCATCCGGCTCTCCCTGCGGGTCACGATAACGGGGACAGGCCCGGGTGGGGTTGCACAGTTGCGGTGCATTCCAGTGGCGTGGCGCCGGCGGTACCGCCTCTCAGGGAGCCGGCGCGTCCTGCGTTGGCGCGGCGACTGCTCCGGCGTCTGCTCATAGCTGAGTCCTTGGTATCACGGCCACGGGGCACGGTGCGTCTCGCAGCAGGCTGCTGCTCACCGACCCGAGAAAGACTCGCGTCAACGCGTTGCGACCGTGGGTGCCCAGCACCAGGAGGGCGGCATCGAGCGCGAAGTGCCGTAGCGCCACGTGTGGTGCGTCCAGGCTCACGTTCTCGTGCACCACGACGTCCGGGTAGTTCTCGCGGTAACCGGCCAGCGCCTCGGACAGGAGGCGCTGACCGCACTCGCGGATGGCTGCCAGAACTTGGGTGTCTGGCAGGTAGCCACCCAGCGACGGCTCGACTGCCAGGACCGCGATCAGCGTGCTGCCCCACTGCGAGGCTTGCTCGAGGGCGAAGGCCACAGCCCGCGAGGACACCTCGGAACCGTCGACGCCAACCACGACCTCATTGAGCGGCGCCTGGTGAGAAGGCACCGGGGCCTCGTCCGGCACGACGATGACTGGGCAGTGAGCGCCCGCTGAGACGTGAGCTATGACCGGACCGAGCCACGGGCTGCGGCCACCGCGGCGACCCAGCACCAGCAGTGTTGCGCGTCGGCTGGCCTCGATGAGCACGTCGTCGGTCCTGCCCTGCGCCAACCGCGAGACGGTGCGCAGCTCCGGTGCCAGCTTCGCGACGGCGTCGGTTGCGGCCTGCAACGTCTGCACGGCCGCGCGCTCCAACTCCCCCCGGGTCATCAACAGCGCCGCCTCGTACAGCGGCGTGACCTGCCAGGAGCGGACCAGCGTCAGCGGCAGGGACCGGCGCTGTGCCTCGCGCACCGCGAAGCGCAACGCGGGCGAGGCGGCCGGATCACCGTTCACACCCAGGACGACGCCGTCAGCCTGCGCACACATCACGCACCTCCCGAGCTCTGACTGTTCGCCATGGCACGTCCTCGCACCAGGGCCAATGGTCCTTCCTTGTCGTGCCGGGCGGGACTGATGTGAGGTCTGCCGTCAGGCCGGCTACGGGCAGCGGGAGCTGGCGCTGATCGGCTCGGACAAGACGTCGATCGCGTCGCTGGGCATGCACCGCCGGGGTGAGTTGTGGGACCGGCGCAAGGCCGGCAGCAGCATGATCGGCAACGGCGACACCCTCAACGCGCTGCGGATCAAGCTCAGCTGGTCCGGTCGAGCCGCCCGCTGCGGATGGGCCGCTACGGCCCGGCTCGGGCAGACTCGGCGCCATGAGCGCACCTGTATCGGTCGAACCCGCAGTCGGCGCGAGCCGGCCGGCGCTGCTCATCGTCGGACACGGGACGAAGAGCTCGGCGGGCTGCGCGCAGTTCGGCGAGCTCGTCGAGGGTGTCGCGAAGCAGCTGCCGTACGTCGACGTCGAAGGCGGCTTCCTCGAGCTCGCGCCGCCGCCGATCCAGGACGCCGTCAGCCGGCTGGTCGCCGCCGGCCACACCAGCGTGGATGTCGTCCCCCTGGTACTGGTCGCGGCCGGGCACAGCAAGGGCGACATCCCGGCGGCGTTGGCCCGCGAGCAGCTGCGGCACCCGGGGCTGTCGTTCCGGTACGGCCGGCCGCTCGGCCCGCATCCCCTGCTGCTCGCGGAGCTGGCTGAGCGCCTCGCGGCTGTCGTACCGCAGGAGCAGTGGGGTGAGACGGCCGTCGTGCTCGTCGGTCGCGGCGCCACCGACCCGGACGCCAACGCCGAGGTGGCCAAGACCGCCCGGCTGCTGCTGGAGGGCCGCGGTCTCGGGACGGTCGAGACGGCGTTCATCAGCCTGGCGGAGCCGTCGGTGCCGGCCGGCCTGGAGCGGGCTCGGCGGCTCGGCTTCGCGCGGATCGTCGTCCTGCCGTACTTCCTGTTTGCCGGGGTGCTCCCCGACCGGATCGTTGCCCAGGCCGTGGCCTGGGCCGAGGCGCATCCTGATGTACGGGTCGTCGTCGCCGGCCTGATCGGGCCGGGGGAGCGGCTCGCGCAGCTGGTCGCGGAGCGGTGGTCGGAGATCGCCGGCGGGGACCTGCGGATGAACTGCGACACCTGCGCCTACCGGGTCGTCCTGCCCGGCTTCGAGAACAAGACCGGTGCCCCGCAGACGCCGCACGACCACCCGGACGACCCGGCGGGGCCGCACGGGCACCCGCATTCGCACGGGCACGGCCACCCGCACTGATGGTCGACCTGCACCACCACGGCGACGCCGAGCTGGCGCCGGGGATGCTGGACCTTGCCGTCAACGTCCGCGGCTCGACGCCGTCGTGGCTGCGTACCGTGCTGGCCCAGAGCCTGGACCGGCTCGGCGCCTATCCCGACCCGCGCGCCGCGACGGCGGCGGTGGCCTGGCGGCACGGTCGCGATCCGGCTGAGGTGCTGCTCACCGCCGGCGCCGCCGAGGCATTCGTGCTGCTGGCCCGGGCATTGCGGCCCCGGTACGCGCTCGTCGTGCACCCCGGCTTCACCGAGCCGGAGGCGGCGCTGCGGGCCGCCGGCCATCCCGTCCACCGGCTGGTGCTGCCGCCGCCGTACGTGCTGGGGGAGGTGCCGGACGAGGCGGACCTGGTGATCATCGGCAACCCCACCAACCCGACCGGGGTCCTGCACCCCGACCTCGCGCGGCTGTGCCGGCCGGGCCGCACCGTCGTGGTCGACGAGGCGTTCATGGACGCCGTACCGGGCGAGACCGGTTCGCTGGCCGCGCGCGGTGACCTGCCAGGCTTGGTCGTCGTACGCAGTCTGACGAAGACGTGGGCCCTCGCCGGGCTGCGGATCGGGTACCTGCTCGGCTCCCCGGGGCTCATCGACGGGCTGCGGGCCGCGCAGCCGCTGTGGTCGGTGTCGACCCCCGCGCTCGCGGCCGCCCAGGCCTGCAGTGCGCCTCTCGCGCTCGCGGAGGCCGCTGCGATTGCCTGCGATACCGCCCGTGAGCGGGAGCGGCTGCAGGGCCGGCTCACGGGGCTCGGTGTTGACGTGGTGCCCGGATCGCGGGCGCCCTACCTGCTGTGTCGCGCCCCCGGCCACCCGTACGTCCGGAACCGGCTGCGGGAGGTTGGCATCGCCGTCCGCCGGGGGGACACCTTCCCCGGCCTGACCGCGGAGCACTGGCGTACGGCCGTCCGCGACCGTTCGTCATCCGACCGGCTCACTGCCGCGCTGTGGTCGATGCTCTGCGCGGTCTGAGCGCTGCTGGCGTGCTCGCGTGGTCCCTGTCGGCGTGGGCGCGACCGGGCGTCTGCTGCCAACGCTTGTGCTGCCCCTGTGCTGCGATCGCGTGCGCTGCCAATGCGGGTGGGTTGCCCATGCGTCTGAGCATCGGGCTTGGGTCGCGGACGGCCGGAGTAGCTGCGGTTCCGGCGGGCGGGGCCGGCGCGGTAGGCGTGGGCGATGCGGGCGGGGCCGGCGCAGCGCGGGTCGAGCCGCTGTACGTCGGCCGGTCCAACCGAACGGTGTCCGGCGCCCAGTTCAAAGCCCTGGTCGTGCGGGACCAGCACTGCGTCGCCCGAGGCTGCCACCGCCGGCCCAGCCAATGCCAGGCCCACCACGTCCGGCACTGGCTCGACGGCGGCCCGACCGACCCGGACAACCTGGTCCTACTCTGCGACCAACACCACCACGACCACCACGACCGCGGCCACGACCTGCAACACCACGACAGCAGATGGCTCACCCAAGCCGGCTGGGGCACCGACCCACCCTGACGTGAGCGCGACCCAGCCCGGGGCCGCACCAACCCCCGGCCCGGGCCCGGCCGCACCCCGGCCCGGCGCGGCCCGGCGCGGCCCGGCGCGGCCCGACGCCTCACCGAATACGGGTGGTCAGGCGCAGGGGGCAACGCGTCCCGAGCCGAAGTCCCCGATGTGACCGGTCACCTGACCGGTGCCGGGACGGCCAGCAGGAGCGCCCTCGACGCTCTGCAGGGCTGGGAGGGCCGGCACGGCCGCTACGAGGACGCCGAGCGGCCGCACGTACGACGTCCAGCACCAGGCCTGTGGACGGGCCGGCAGCCCCACGTACGCGACCAGCGCATCGAAAACGCCGGTCGCGTCCTTCGACCAGACGTCGAGGCTGCGGCGCGCTGACGTCGACAGCACAGGCAGGATGGCCACCGGCCTGGCTGGCTGGGTGGACCGCCCTCAGGTGAGCCGGCCCCCCGGGGCGACGGCCGAAGAGACGCCCGAAGCGTCAGGGGCGCGGCTCGCGGCCGGTGAGACCGAGCAGCCGCTCCTGCAGCGGGGCATCGGGCGCGACCGGAACGGCGGGTCCGAAGATCCCCATCGCGCGCCACGTCTCGGCCTGCGGCAGGAACCCGTCCCACATGGCCTGGACGAGGTCGGCATCGAGGGTCTCGTCGACCCCGACCACGCGGGCCAGGTCGACGGCGCGCAGGCCCCGGAAGGAGATGACGTGCCACAGCCCCTCGCGCGCCGGGAAGTCGCCGTAGGAGAAGTGCATGACCCGGTCGAAGTCCGTGAAGTCCTGCGCCGCCGCCACGCCCCGCTCGACGATGGAGTGGAAAGCGGCCCGCGGCTCGTCGCCGAGCAGGTCGCCGTCGTAGGCGGTCCGGCCAACGTCGTCCATGGTGCGGCCGGCCAGCATGTCGGGCATCCAGGCCTCGTCGTAGGCGTGGTTGCCCAGCACCTGCCGCAGCGTCACCCGCTCGTCCGGCGCCGCTTGGCTTGCGAAGGAGGCCGGTAGCTCGGTGTCCCACTGGTCGTCACGCACCTGCTGCACCACCCGGTCGAGGGCGCGGTCGGCGAGGACGAAGGTGTCGGTCGGCGTCATGCTGGGCTCCCGGTGGTGGGGCGTAAGGCGGCTGCCTCATGGTCCCTTGACGCTAGTCAGCACCCCCGACAGTTTCCCGAGAGGCGACCCTCAGCGCAGCTGGGCTCGGCACTCCCCCGCCGCGGGCGCACCGGTCGAGTACCCCCCCACCAGGCCGGTCTGCGGGTTCGGGGAGTGCAGGCACGGCAGGTTCAGCCGGTCGTCGGTCGGCGTCTTGACGATGTCCCCCGGACCGTCGAAATCGACTCGAATGCTGGTCTTGAGGGACGTCGTCAGCAGCGCCTCACCCTGCTGGCGGCCCTGCCGCGTCGGGTCGGGCAAGCCGTGCGGGTTCGTGCCGTTCGTCACCGTCCTGTCGTTGCGGTCGTACGTGAACACGTCGAACAGCTGACCCGCCCGGATGATGTTGCCGATGGTGATGTTGGGGACGGTGTTGTCGCCGAACGCCACCTGGTGCAGCTCGTCCTTGTCGCCGTTGTGTGGATCCAGGCGCAGCAGCGGCGCAGAGGTTTCCGGGCTGTCGGGGCGGCCGTACCAGGTCGCGTAGGCGGGAAAGCAGGTCGAAGTAGCTGCGGGTAACGCCGGGTCCGTAGCCGGCGGTCGGCCAGCCGCCGGCGGGTGACGGGCTGGCCGGGACGATGAGCGAGAAGCCGATCCGCTCGCTGCCGACCGGATGCGGCGTGCTGTTGCTCGCCGTCGGCCCGATCGTCGCGTGCAGGTCGGCATCGCCAGGGCGCCCGCCGGCCGGTGGCCTGCGCGGGTCCGCGACCGTGAGGGCGTCGCTGGGGAACACCGCCGTCCCGCGCGTGCTGCCGGCCCGCTACCACGACGGGTGGGCTCGCCGTCAACGCCGTCAACGCCGGCAACGCGGGCAATGCGGGCAATGCGGGCAATGCGGGCAACGCGGCAGCGCAGGCAGCGCGGGCAACGCGGGCAGCGCGGGCAACGCGGGCAACGCGGGCAACGCGGGCAGCGCGGGCAGCGCGGGCAGCGCGGGCAGCGCGGGCAGCGCGGGCAGC
>ENA-OFCI01000815-OFCI01000815.1-metagenomes-genome-assembly--contig:-NODE-815-length-16649-cov-4.903278_pt1 | contig 16649 bp, 14 predicted proteins | sample MGYA00153391_OFCI01 | MGnify analysis MGYA00153391
GGCGCGCCGGCCGACGAATGCGCGGGAATTGCCGCCAACGTCACCGCCCGTTTTGCGTCCGAGCGGATGGAAGCGCTCGGGTTGCTGGCCGAGTTTCACACCGCGCTGGCCCGCAAGGTGGTCAGCACGCTCACCGCCCCCGACCGCTACGGCGACAAATTTCACCTCCACGTGCTGGTCTGCGACTTTGACGGTCGAAAGATCGCCGAAGCCCAATCGAATGAATCCTATTGACCCCCATTGAACCCAATGACTGACCGTGACCCCCAACCCTGCCGCGTGATCGGCGTGCTCGACGACGGCGTCGCGAGCCTCAACCCCACGGCCCTGGCCCACCTGCGCAATGCCGATCTGGTGATCGGTGGCGCCCGCGCGCTGGCGCTGTTCGAGGCGCACATCGCACCCGACGCCGTGCGCCGCGACCTGACCGGCCAACTCAGCGCCGTGCCCGAGTGGATTCGCAGCGCGCGCGAGGCGCAGCAACGCAGCGTCGTGCTCGCCACCGGCGACCCGCTGTGCCACGGCATCGCGAGCTATCTGGCATCGCGCCTGTGCATCGAGGCGATCGAGGTGCTGCCCAACGTGTCCACCCTGCAACTGGCCTGCGCACGCGTCGGCCTGGCCTGGCAAGACGCGAAGATCGTCTCCATCCATGCCAAGGATGCCGGCGAATGGCGCCAGGGCGCTGCCCCGTCGCACGGCCTGTACCCGCTCGCTCAGGCGCTGCGCCAGCACGACCGGCTGGCTGTGTTGACGAGTCCCCACAACACGCCCGACCGCATCGCCCGCCTGCTGCTGGCCTCCGGCGCGCGACGGCTCGTCGTGTGCGACATCGGCGGGGTCGTCCACCCGGGGCGCCCAGGCCTGGACCCCGACCGCGTCTGGCTGGCCGACCACACCGACCCGGACGGGCTCACCGGGTCGCTGCGCGAGGCCCTGGTCGGGGCCGACGTCTTCATCGGCGTCAGCGCGCCCGGGATACTGACCGGCGACGACATCGCGACGATGGCGGCCGGGGCCGTCGTGTTCGCGCTGGCCAACCCCGACCCCGAGGTCGACCCCGCACAGGCCCGCCGGACCGCGGCGGTCGTGGCGACCGGACGTAGCGACGAACCCAACCAGATCAACAATGTCCTGGTGTTCCCGGGCGTGTTCCGCGGCCTGCTCGACGCGGGCGCCCGGCACGTCGACCTCAGCATGGAGGCGGCAGCGGCCCGCGCCCTCGCCGACGTCGTCACGCCCTCGGAGCTGAACGCCGCGTACATCGTCCCGAGCGTCTTTGACCCAGCGGTGACCAAGGCCGTCGCTGCGGCGGTCCGGGCTGCCGCGACGCCGGCCTGACCGGACCCGGGCTCCCCTTGGGGAGTGCACCTCAAGCGGCTCAGGGCGGTGCGTCGCCACGCTCGCTCTCCTGTGCCACGAGCGCCTCGCGGTCCTTGAGCCGGTCCAGCCCGCGCAGCGCCTGCGTCATCCGGAAGTTGCCCGCCAGCCGATGCTGGTTGCGGTCCAGGAACGCCCAGTAGCCGGCGGTGAACGGGCAGGCCTTCGGCCCGATCCGCACCTTCGGGTCGTACACGCACGGCTTGCAGTAGTCGCTCATCCGGTTGATGTACGCACCGCCGGCGGCGTACGGCTTGGTGGTCATCAGGCCGCCGTCGGCGTGCTGGCTCATCCCGGTGACGTTGGGCAGCATCACCCAGTCGTAGCCGTCCACGAAGACCTCGTGGAACCAGTCGGTGACCTGGGCGGGGTCCCAGCCGCGCTGCATCGCGTAGTTGCCCAGCACCATCAGCCGGGGGATGTGGTGCAGCCAGCCACGCTCGCGCAGGTCGCGCAGCACGCTGGACAGGCAGTTCGCCGTGACCTCGCCGGCGGCGTCCAGGCTGGCGAACCACTCGGGCAGCTGCGCGGTCGCCTGCAGGGCGTTGCGGCCGCGGTAGTCGCGAGGCAGGTGCCAGTACAGCGACCAGATGTACTCCCGCCAGCCGATCACCTGCCGGACGTAGCCCTCGACGCTGTTGAGCGGGGCGGCACCGTCCCGGTAGGCCTGCTCGGCGGCGTGCGCGCACTCCAGCGGTCGCAGCAGCCCAAGGTTCATCGCGGGTGACAGCGCGCTGTGCGACATCCACGGGTCAGCAGCCAGCATGGCGTCCTCGTACGGCCCGAAGTCGGCCAGCCGGTGCGCCACGAAATGCTTCAGCGCGGCCTCGGCCTCCGTGCGCGTGACGGCCGCCCACCTCGGGCCGTCGTCTCCCACGAACTCGGCCACCCCGTCGCGCTGCCAGCGGTCCAGGTCCTCGTGGACCTGCGCGTCGATCTCGTCCTCGACCGGCCACCAGGGCTCGGGCACCCCCAGGGTCGGCCGCTTCGGCGCCGGCTCGCGGTTGTCGTGGTCCAGGTTCCACTGCCCGCCGGCCGGCTCGCCGCCGTCCATCAGCAGGTCGAAGCGCTGCCGCTGCCAGCGGTAGAAGTCCTCCATGAGCAGCCGCTTGCGACCCTTGACCCAGTCGGCGAACTCCTCGCGGGTGGTGACGAAGCCCCGGCCGTCCGGCACCACCTGCAGGCCGCGTTCGCGGACGAAGCGGTCGGCCCCCCACGAAGTGGGTTGTACGACGGACAGCTCGCCGTCGACCTGCTCCAGCGCCTGGTCGTAGGTGTCGACCTGCAGGAAGATCGCCTGATCCCCGAGCTCGGCGGCCCGGTGCCGCAGCCCGGAGAGCAGCAGGTGCGCCTTCGCCCGGTGGAACCGCCGGCGCCGGAACACCGCGCGCGACTCGACCAGCAGGACCGGCTGTCCGGGGGTGTCGAGGAACTGCGGGCCTAGCTGGTCGGCGAACAGCCAGCGGGTCGTCGTCATCCCCGCAGCCTGCCCGGGCCGCCCGCCGTCGGCACCTCGGGGCCGGCGCGCCGTGCGCGGGCCGACAGTTCCGTGCAAGACAGCACGCATCCGACCCCGCTGAATCTGACGGGGAGCCCTCGCCCGGCTTGTGCCCGCGAACACGCCGCACGCGCTGCGAGGAAGCTGCGCTGACCCGGCTACGCGGGCAGCGTGTCCAGCACCTCGATGAACTCGATCGGCGGGGACAGCGACGCCGGGGTGCCGGGCAGCAACGTCAGCACTGCGTCCCGCCACCACCACAGGTCCGGCGACAAGGCCCCGGGGCCGGCGGTCCACAGCGCGTCAGCGTTCGCGAGCAGGGCCTGCGCGGCGTCCAGGACCTGGCCGCGGCTGAGCATCGGCGCGCACAGCACGAGATGACGGGTGGGCAGCGCGACGAGCAGGCCCGCGACCGGTACGTCGACGTAGGTCGCCAGCCAGCTGACGTGGGTGGCCGTGAAGGCCGAGGGCGACTCCAGGGCCAGGACGTCCACGCCGCCGAGGTCGAGCATCCTGCGGGTGAGCAAGCCGTCGGCAAGCACCTGCTCGCGTGCCAGGTCGAGCAGCTCGGCCACCGGTGAGCCCCAGTCGGCGACGGCGGCCGGCGGGATCGTCCGGACGGCGCCGGCGACGTCCGCGACCAGCACCTCCACGAGCCCGGCGGCCAGCGGCCTGCGTACGACGTCGTCGGTCAGCAACGCACCCTCGGTGTAGACGCGGGCCCGCAGCAGTGGCCGCACGGCGACCTCGTCGGACAGGTCCACGATGACTTCCAGTGAGCGGGCCAGGCCCTGCAGCGCGTCCATCACGACGACCGGCCACTTCGGGATCGTCTCCAGCAGGCAGGCCGCGCGGACGTCGGCCAGCGCGACGGTGCCGGTGACCCGCCCGCGCAGCACGACCACCTCGCCGTCGAACGACACGACGGTCAGGCCGAGCCGCATGCAGGCCTCGCGCACCGCGCCCGCAAACTCCTCGTCCGGGTCGCGGGCCCGTCGCCCGCGCCACGGGCTCAGTTGACCAGCCGGTCGCGGCCGGCCCAGTACTGCTGCCGCAGCTTGAACTTCTGCACCTTGCCGGTGGCGGTGCGGGGGATCAGCTCGCGGAACTCGATACTGGTCGGCGCCTTGTACCCCGCCAGCCGCGACTTGCAGTGCCCGATCAGCTCGGCCTCGTCCGCGGTGCCGCCCTCGACGAGCACGACCAGCGCCTTGATGGTCTCGCCCCACCGGTCGTCCGGGACACCGATGACCGCGACCTCCGCGACCGCCGGATGGCTGAACAGGCAGTCCTCGACCTCGATCGACGACACGTTCTCGCCGCCGGTGATGATGACATCCTTCTTGCGGTCCTTGATCGAGAGGTAGCCCTCGTCGTCGATTTCGCCGCCGTCGCCGGTGTGGAACCAGCCGTCCTCCAGCGCAGCGTCGGTGGCGTCCGGCTGCTCCCAGTAGCCCTGCATGATGACGTTGCTACGAACAAGCACTTCGCCGTCTGGTGAGATAGCGATCTTGCAGCCGATCGCGGGCATCCCTGCGCGGGCCAGCCGCTTCGCGCTCTGTTCGGCCGGTAGCGCGTCCTCCTCGGCGCGCCGCCGGTTGACGGTCAGCAGCGGCGAGGTCTCGGTGAGGCCGTAGATCTGGGTGAACTCCCAGCCGAGCTCGGCCTCGACCCGGGCGATCACCCGGCTGGGCGGCGGTGCGCCGGCGCAGATCACCCGTACCTGGTCGCGCCCCGGCACCTCGCCCTCCCAGGTCGGCAACGCCTCGAGGACGGCGGAGACGACGGCGGGCGCGCAGCACATGACGGTGACGCCGTAACGCTGGACCCGGCGCAGGATGTCTGCTCCGTCGATCTTGCGGATGACGACCTGCGGCACGCCCATGCCGGCCATCGCGAACGGCATCCCCCACCCGTTGCAGTGGAACATCGGCAGTGTGTGCAGGTAGACGTCACGGTCGCTCACCCCGGCGTGCAGCGCGAAGGTGACCGCGTTGGTCCAGATGTTGCGGTGCGTGATCTGCACGCCCTTGGGACGGGCGGTCGTCCCGCTGGTGTAGTTGATCGTCGCGGTCGCGTTCTCATCGGGCTCCCAGGCGACCGGCATGGTGCCCGGCCGCAGCAGCGCCGCGTCGGACTCCTTGCCGAGCACGTACCGGTGCCTCGCCGTGACGCTGGACAGCGCCTCGTCGACCTCCGGGTCGACCAGCAGCAGCGAGGCCCCGCTGTGCTCGACGATGTAGGCCACCTCGCTGCGGCTGAGTCGGAAGTTGACCGGTACGACGATCCGCCCGCTCGCCGTCCCGCCGAGCAGCAGCTCCAGCAGACGCGCGGAGTTCTGGCTGACGACGGCGACCCGCTCGCCGACACCGACCCCCAGCTCGTCGAGGCCGGCGGCCAGGGACGCGGCCCGGTCGGCGAGGTCGGCGTAGGTCAGCGAGCCGAGCCCGCCGTCCTGGAACGGCTCCGGCTCGTCGACGACCCCGGTACGCCGGCCGTAGCAGAAGGCGGCGCGGTCCAGGAAGTCGGATGTGACGAGCGGCACTCTCATGGGCGGAGGCTACGACGCCCGTGCAGGGAGCACCAGCGACCCCGCACGGGTCTAACGTCGCCGACGTGGACATCGGCTACCCCCCGCCGCGACGCGCGCAGCTCGCTGACCGGCTCGGCCGGTAACGCCGTGGACCTCGGGCTGGCCGGGCGGGTCTTCGTGGTCAGCGGCGGCTCCCGCGGCCTGGGCCAAGCCGTCCGGGCCGCCGCGGACCGGCTCGGCGCGGTCGGCGTGGGCGGGCCACCGACGGGCAGTGCGCTGGGGTTGTCCGACGAGCAGTGGCGCGGCGCCTTCGACAGCGTGTTCCTCGGCACCGTACGACTGTGTCGCGCCGTCGTCGGGGCGCTACCGGAGCAGGGTGGCGCGATCGCGCTCGTCCTGTTGACGAGCGCCAAGAACCCGACACGGGGGCTGGCCGCGAGCAACGGCCGGCGCCCGGGGCTGGCGATGCTGGCCAAGACGATGGCCGACGAGCTCGGCTCGCACGGCGTACGCGTCAACGGCGTGCTGCCCGGCCGCATCTCGACCGACCGCATCCGCAGCCTGGACGCCGGCCGCTCCGCCGCCGACCTGCTGGAACGGTCCCGGGACATCCCGCTTGGCCGTGACGGCGATCCGGCCGAGTTCGGCCGGGTGGCGGCGTTCCTGCTGAGCCCCGCTGCCTCCTCCGTCACTGGCGCGATGGTGCCCGTCGACGGCGGCTCGCTGCGGGCGCTGTGAATCACGGGAAGCCGGCGGCCGGTGTGTGGTTCGCCATGCAGGGCGGTGCCGGGCCATGATGGACCCGTGAGCGGTGCGTGGACGACAGGCGTCGTCCTGCTGGTGTGGGTGGCGCTGGGGATCCCGGTCTCCCTGGTCGCCGGCCGGCTGCTGGCCCGCAACAACGATCGCTACCCCGTGGTGCTGCCGCGGCAGCGCACCGGCCCGGCGCACCTGCAGCTTGTCGATGGGGCTCCGCGACGTGCCGCCCGAGGCCTGACCGTGATCGCAGCGCTGGCCGTCGTCAGCACCGGGAGCGTGACGGCAGCAGCCGCGATGGGCAGCCTGCCGAGCTCGGCGCAGGGCGCAGCAGCGGCGGTCGTCAAGGCCATCTCGCCCTTTGAGATTCCGTCGGGTGTGCAGGCTGCCGCTCCCGCTTCCAAGCCGCAGCCGCCGGCCGTCGCGCGGACGGCACCGGGGCACCCATCGGCCGCCAGCGTCGCACCGGTCACCCCGTCGACCGCGGCCCCGACGGCCGCCCCCCCGATGTCGGGGCCGATGCCGGCGGCCATGCCGGTGCCGGTTCCGCCGGCCGAGCCGCTGACGGGAAACACGCAGCCGACTCCCACCGCGACGCAGAAGCCGCTGCCGGCCCCGCCGACCCTGGCTCCGAGTCAGGCCCCCAGCCCAGCGTCTGCGCAGACCCCGGCGCCCCCGCCGATCGTGACACCGACGCAGGTACCGGCCGACACACCCTCGCCGACGTACACCGCACCGGCGGCGTCCCCGACCGTCGGCAACACGTTGCCGGCCCCGACGCCCGCACCGACCGCACCGGTACCCGCGCCGACGCCGACCCCCTGACGCCCAACCCCGGACGTCGCGGTCGGTTGTTCGCCCTCAGTCGACGGCGGGTTCGAGCGGGGCCTGGCGTTCGAACTGCGTGCGGTAGAGCTCGGCGTACAACCCGTCGGCGGCGAGCAGCTCGTCGTGCCGACCGTGCTCGACGACCCGGCCCGCGTCGAGCACCAGGATCTGGTCGGCCTCACGCACGGTGGACAGCCGGTGCGCGATGACGATGGATGTACGGCCGCTGAGCGCGGTCTTGAGGGCCTTCTGCACGGCCGCCTCGGACTCGGAGTCCAGGTGCGCAGTCGCCTCGTCGAGCACCACCACGCCGGGCGCCTTGAGCAGCAGCCGGGCGATCGCCATCCGCTGCTTCTCCCCGCCGGACAGCCGGTACCCGCGGTCGCCCACGACGGTATCTAGCCCGTCCGGGAGCGCCCGGACCAACGGTCCGACCTGGGCCGCCTCGAGCGCCGACCACAGGTCGCCGTCGTCGGCCTCGGGACGGGCGTAGAGCAGGTTGGCCCGGATCGTGTCGTGGAACATGTGCGCGTCCTGGGTGACGACGCCGACGACGTCGCGCAAGGACTGCAGCGTCACGTCGCGAACGTCGTGACCGGCGATCCGCACGGCCCCGGCGCGCACGTCGTACATCCGGGTGACGAGCTGGCTGATGGTGGTCTTGCCGGCACCGGACGGCCCGACCAGCGCAACCAGCTCGCCGGGGGCGGCCCGGAACGACACGCCGTGCAGGACCTCGGCGGGCAGGCTCTTGTCGAGCACGGCCACCGACTCGAGCGAGGCGAGCGAGACCTCCGACGCGGTCGGGTAGCCGAACCGCACGCCGACGAACTCGACGGACGCGGCGCCGGCCGGCAGCGGCTGCGCGCCGGGCTTCTCGGCAACCATCGGCTCGAGGTCCAGCACCTCGAAGACCCGCTCGAAGCTGACCAGCGCAGTCATGATGTCGACTCGTACGTTGGACAGGGCGGTGAGCGGGCCGTACAGCCGGGTGAGGTAGGCCGACAGGGCGACCACGGTGCCGACCTGCAGGGTGCCGTTGGCGGCGAAGGTGCCACCGACGCCGTACACCAGCGCAGTCGCCAGCGCCGCCACGGTCGTCAGCGAGACGAAGAAGATCCGGCCGTACATCGCCGAGCTGATACCGATGTCGCGCACTCGGGCAGCCTTGTCCCGGAAGGACTGCTCCTCGCGCTCGGGCCGGCCGAACAGCTTGACAAGCAGCGCGCCCGAAACGTTGAAACGCTCGGTCATCGTGTTGTTCATCTCGGCATTGAGCCCATAGCTCTCGCGGGTCAGCTCCTGCAGCTTCGCCCCGACCAGGCGCGCCGGGATCACGAACAGCGGCAGCAGTACCAGCGACAGCAGGGTGATCTGCCAGGACAGGACGAACATCGCGACCAGCGTCAGCACGACGCCGATGGCATTGCTGACGACGTTGGACAGCGTGCCGGTGAAAGCCTGCTGGGCGCCGAGCACATCGTTGTTGAGGCGGGTGATCAGCGCGCCGGTCTGGGTGCGGGTGAAGAACGCGATCGGCATCTTCTGGACGTGCGCGTAGACCTGGCTGCGCAGGTCGTAGATCAGCCCCTCACCGATGCGCGCCGAGTAGTAGCGGTTGATCAGCGACAGCACCGCGTCGAACAGCGCGAGCCCGGCCACCAGCAACGCAAGGGCGATCACCAGGCCCGGCCGGCCGGTCGCCGGCGGATTCGTCCCGATCCCCGAGTCAATGATCTTCTTGAAAATCAGCGGCTGGGCGACGCCCACGATGGCGGCGATGACGATGACGGCCAGGAACGCCAGGAGCTGACGCCGGTACGGCGCCGCGAACCGGATGATCCGCTTCCAGGTGCCGGGCGCCAGCCGTTGGCCCTTCACGTCCGGGTCCCGGCGAAAAGATCGCATCATCGTCATTTGCGCGACGTCCACGGGCGGCCTCCCGGCAGTTAGAAGGCGGACACCCCCGTCAGCGCACGGCCGATGATGAGCTTCTGGATCTGGCTCGTACCTTCGTACAGCGTGGTAACGCGGGCGTCTCGCAGGTACTTCCCCGCGGGATACTCATCGATGTAGCCATAGCCGCCGTATGCCTGGACACAGTTGTTGGCCGCCACGACGGACGCCTCGGTAGCGAACAGCTTGGCCTTGGACGCAGCCAGCGCGTAGTCCTCGCCCCGGGCCTTCAGGTCCGCACACCGCCAGGTCATCAGCCGGGCGGCATCGAGCTGCACGGCGGTGTCGGCGAGCAGCTCCTGGATCAGCTGATGAGCCGCGATCTTCTTGCCGAACTGCTCGCGCTGCGTCGTGTACTCGATCATCGAGTCCAGGCAGGCCTGCATGATCCCCGTGCAGGACGCCGCAATCGACATGCGGCCGTCACCGAGCGCCGACAGGGCGGCCCGGATGCCGTTGCCCTCGACGCCGCCGAGCAGCGCCTCCGGCCCGACGACGACGTCGTCCAGCACCAGCTCGGCGGTGTCGCAGGACCGCAGGCCGAGCTTGCCGTGGATCTTGTTGGCGGTGAACCCCGGGGTCTCGGTGGGCACCAGGAACGCGCTGACGCCGCGACTGCCGGCACCCCCGGTGCGGGCCATGACCAGCGCCACACCGGCGATGGTGCCGTTGGTGATGAAGATCTTACGCGCGTTGATCTTGTACGAGCCGTCGTCCTGCCGCACGGCGGTCCCCGTGAGATTGCCCGCGTCACTGCCGTGGTCGGGCTCGGTCAATCCGAAGCAGGCGAGCACCTCACCGGTCGCCATCACCGGCAGCCACCGCCGCTTCTGCTCGTCGGTGCCCATCCGCTCGATGACCCCCGCAACCAGGCCGAGGTGCACCGAGACGATCGAGCGGACATTGGCGTCGCCACGGCCGAGCTCCTCGATCAGCAGGACGTACGACAGCGGGTCGGCCCCGCCACCGCCGTACTCCTCGCCGATCGTCAGGCCGAGGAACCCGGTCTCCTTCAACCCCTCCAGCGCTTCCTGAGGAAAGCGCTCCTCACGGTCGTTCGTGAGGGCGCGCGGGGTCACGACGTCGTCCACCCACACGCGCACCACCTTGCGGAAGGCATCCTGCTCGGGGCTCAGGCTCAGATCCATGCTGTCTCCTGTGGTCAGGCGGTCTTTCTGCGGGTGGCCCCGCCGCGCCCACGAAGCGCTACGCCGGACTCCGACAGCATCCGGTGCACGAAGCCGTACGACCGGCCGGTGGCCTCCGCCAGCAGCCGGATGCTCTGCCCCGACTCGTACTTGCCCTTCAGGTCGGCGGCCAACTTGCCGCGCTCATCGCCGATCACCCGGCTGCCCTTTTTGATCTCTGCCACGTCGCACCTCTCCAGCTGCCCCCGGGATCCGTCCCTGCGATGATCAGTCAGTACCGCAGGCGCTGCCACCCGAACCCCAGCCGGCGAAGGCTCAGTCGCAGCCGCAGACCCCGGAGGCCGCCCGCAGCTGGAAGCAGGACGGGCAGGTCGCGCTCTTGAGGGCCGCGGACTCGGCGGCGGCCTCTGCGGCCAGGGTCGCCGCCCGGGTGGCTGCGGCCCGGGTGGAACGCTGCTTGGACTTGGCCTCGGCGGCCTCGCGCTCCGCGGAGGCGGACGCCGACCGCTCGAAGGCCTCGCGGTTCTCGATCTCGAAGACCCGCTGGCGGATGGTGTCGGGCACGAACTGCATCGTCTGCTGGCAGAGCTCGACCGCCACGTCGACGTCAGCACACTCGAGCGCCACGATCTCGACGACGTCGCCGTGCACGAGGTCCGGGTCGGCCGCCACGAGCGCGTCGACCCTGCGTACGGCCTCATCGACCTGGTTCTGCACGTCGGTGGGGACGTCGTGCACGAGCTCGCCGGTCTGCTCCACGCTGCTGCCTGCCTTCTGGTCCGCACATCGACTGCGAGATGCGCACGGGGGTCATGCCGGGGTGCCGCTGCGCCCGCCGGTGCGGGCCCTGCACGCTCTGGCACAAGTATGGCAGGCCCCAGCCCGGCAGGCCCTCGCCTCGTGATGTGCGGTGCCGCTCAGGCCGGGTCGGATGCCGGGACCAGCATCGCGAGTACGGCGGTCCGGTCGACCTTGCCGTTGCGGTTGCGCGGCAGCGCCTGGACGATCCGCAGGGGGCGCGGGACCGCGTGCGCACCGAGCCGGTCGCGGACGGCCCGCTGCAGCACGCCGGTGTCCGGGGTCGCGCCCGGCGCCGCGACGACTGCCGCGCCGACGCTCTGGCCGGCGACCCGCGAGGGCACCCCGACGACGGCGGCATCGCTGAGCAGGCCCGAGCTGAGCAGCGCGCGTTCGACCTCGGCGGGGTAGATGTTCACGCCGCCGCGGATGATCAGGTCGACGGCCCGGCCCCCGACATACAGATAACCCTCGACGTCGAGGCGGCCCACGTCGCCGGTACGCAGCCAGCCGTCGGTCAGCAGCGGGCTCGTCTCGGCGCCCCAGTAGCCGGGCGTGGTCGTCGGCGAGCGCACCTGCACCTCGCCGGCCTGCCCGCGGGCCACGACCGCACCGGCCGGGCCGACCAGGCGCAGCTCGCAGAACGCCACCGGCCGGCCGACGCTGCCGGGCCTGCGCAGCGCCTCGGCATCGGGCAGGCAGGTGACCGGGGCGCAGGTCTCGGACAGCGCGTAGACGTCGAACAGCCGCAGCTGCGGCAGCCGCTCGCGGACCCGGTCCAGGGTGCCGGGCGGCGCCGGCGCCCCGCCGAAGACCGCCAGCCGCACCCCGGCCAGCCCCGGCAGCGCGAACCCGCTGTCACGCAGCAGCATCTCGAAGATGCTGGGCACAACGTCGAACCAGGTCGCGGCGTGGACCCGCGCGGTGCGTACCAGCTCGGCGGCGGAGAACGTCGCCATCGTGACCACCGAGCCGCCCGAGAGCATCGCGGGTGCGAGCTGGGTGATGTGCCCGGACACCCAGGCGAACGGCAGGTGCACCGCCGTCCGGTCGGTCGGCCCGAGACCGAGCGTGCGGGTGTAGAAAGCCGCTGCATGGCCGGCCATCCGGCCGGTGACCCGAACGGCCTTCGGGTGGCCGGTCGTGCCGCTCGTCGCGATCAGGCAGTACGTCGCGTCCTCGTCGGGCCGTGGCGCGCCCGCCCGCCACGGCTGCGGTGCCCCGAGCAGGACCTGCTCGGCGTCGGCGACAGGGACGTCGCCCGCGGCCTCCCGGGCGACCGCGGCCAGGTCGGGCTGCACCAGCAGCAGCCCCGGTGTGGTGAGCGCCAGCAGGTCGGCGATCCGGCCGGGCGGGGCGTCGGCGGGCAGCCCGACGTGCAGCAGGCCGGCGCGCGCGCAGGCCCAGATCGCGACCGCCGCCGCCAGGCCGTTGCGGACCAGCAGGGCGACCCGGTCGCCGGGCACCAGGCCGTACGACAACAGGGCCTGTGCCGCACCCTCAACGGCCGCGGCGAATCCGTCATACGTCGTGGTCGTGCCGAGCGTGGGGTCCACCAGCAGCACGGCTGGGCCGGACAGCACCAGCGCGTCCTCGAGCAGCCCGACGAGGTCGCGCGGCCGGTCGGCGTAGCAGCGCTGACGCACGCCGCGGACGTCCTCGTCGACCAGGGCGTCCGGGCCGGCCTGCTGCGACGTCAGGCGCACCGGACCAGCGCGGACAGGGTCGCTGCCCGGACGTGCGCGGCCTGGCTGTGGACGAGCTGGAAGGCCGCGGCCCGCAGCAGCCGCTGGGCGGGGTCGGCGAGGTCCATGCCCTGACCGCCGCGGGCCGCGAGCAGCGCCGTGCAGCACTCGACGGCCAGCAGCAGCGACGCCGCGCGCACCTCGAGCCGTTCATCGAGCTGCTCAGGGGCGGGCACGTCGTCCAGCAGCCGGTAGGCACGCGTGCGCAGCGGCAGCAGCCGGTCGCGCAGGGCCTGCGCGACCTGGGGCTGCCGGGCGTCGAGCAGGTCCAGGGCGGCCAGCGCCACGCCGTACGTGCTGGGCTGCACGTTCGCGTTCAGCGCGGTGTCGTACGCCGCGAAAGTGGCGCGGTCGTGCACGGCGACGACGGCCTCGTCGGGCACGAACAGGTCCTCGAAGGCCAGGGAGTGCGTGCGGGTGCCGCCCATCGCCGCGAGGCTCAGCTCGCCGGTGCTGTGCAGCGCGGGCCGGTCGCCGGCCGGCACCAGCGCGAACACCACCTGCTCGCCACCGGCATCCAGGGCTCCCGCGAGCGCGACGTCGACGAGCGGCCAGCCGGTGCACCAGGGCTGGCTGCCACGTAGCGACCAGCCGCCTGACACCCGCTCGGCGAAGACCGAGGGCGCCGGCGTACGCAGGTGGCTGTACGCGACCCCGCCGAGCTCGTCTCCCCGACACAGCGGGCCAAGGTGGAGGTCGGCCAGCGCGGTGTTGTCACTGCGGCCGAGCATCCGGACGACCGGCCCGTGCTGGAACCACACGAACCACGCGTCGGGGCTCGCGCCCGCGAGCTGCTCGGCGACCTCGCGCTGGGCGGCGTCCGGCAGGCCGCCGAGCTCGGGCGGCCCGTAGACACCGAGCAGGCCGGCGCCGGCCAGCCGGGCGACGTCGGCGCGGGTGACCCCGTCGCGCTCCAGCCGGGTGGCGTCGGCGGCCAGCGCGGCCAGCAGGTCCGGACGGGCGGCCGGCGTCATGGTCGTCACCGTTCGAGATTATCCGACGGCGTGCACGCCGCCATCCACGTGCACGATCTCGCCGGTGGTGGCCGGGAACCAGTCCGAGAGCAGTGCCACGGCGGCGCGGGCGACGGCGGTGCGGTCGACCGGATCCCAGCCCAGCGGGGCCCGCCGCGACCACTGCTCGGCCAGATCGTCGTGCCCGGGCAGCGCCTTGGACAGCAGGGTGCGCTGCGGGCCACCCGCGACCAGGTTGACCCGAACGCCCTGCGGGCCGAGGTCGCGGGCGAGGTAGCGGGCGGCGGTCTCGAGGGCCCCGCGGGCGACCGCCAGCCAGTCCTGGCCGTGCTCGGCCCGCGCCGGATCGAGCTCGAGCCCGACGACGGCCGAGCCGGCCGTCAGCAGCGGCTGCAGGGCCGCGACGAGCGCCGCCAGCGACCAGGCCGCCGTCTGGAAGGTCTCCCCCACCGCCGACCACGGGGCTGCCGCGAAGTCGCCGGGCACCGCCGGCAGGTAGGCGATCGCGTGCAGCACACCATCGACGCGGTCCCAGCCGGCCGCACGGACCGCCTGCTCGAGACCGGCGAGGTCGCCGGGCAGCGTGACGTCGAGCTCCAGCACCTCGCGGGTCACCCCGAGCCGTGGGGCGACCCGGGCGGTGACGCGATGCCCTCTGCAGAGCGGGCTGGTGAGCAGCACATCGGCACCCTGCTCGACCGCGAGGCGTACGACCGCGCTGGCCAGCGAGGCCTCGGTGAGCACCCCGGTCGCGAGCAGGCGCTTACCGGCCAGCATCGTCACGCCGTCGTCATGCCAGCGACACCAGGTCGGCCAGGTCGTCGGACCACTGGTCCTCGACGCCATCCGGAAGCATCAGCACCTTCTCGGGCTGCAGCGCCTGGACGGCGCCCTCGTCGTGCGTCACCAGCACCACGGCGCCGCGGTAGGTCGATAGCGCGCCGAGGACCTCCTCGCGGCTGGCCGGGTCCAGGTTGTTCGTCGGCTCGTCGAGCAGCAGCACGTTGGCGCCGCTGACGACCAGGGTCGCGAGCGCGAGCCGGGTCTTCTCGCCGCCGGACAGCGTGCCGGCCTGCTGGTGGACCACGTCGCCACTGAACAGGAACGACCCGAGCACCCGCCGGGCCTCAGGCTCGGCGAGGTCGGGGCTCGAGGAGCGCATGTTCTCCAGCACGGTGCGGTCGGTGTCCAGCGTGTCGTGCTCCTGCGCGTAGTAGCCCAGCCGCAACCCGTGGCCCGCCACGACCTCGCCGGTGTCGGGGGTCTCCGTGCCCGACAGCACCCGCAGCAGGGTGGTCTTGCCCGCCCCGTTCAGGCCCAGCACGACGACCCGGGCGCCGCGGTCGATCGCGAGGGTGACGTCGGTGAAGATCTCCAGCGAGCCGTACGACTTGGACAGCTCACGTGCGGTCAGCGGCGTCCGGCCGCAGGGCGCCGGCTCCGGGAAGCGGAGCTTGGCGACCCGGTCCTTCGCCCGCACGACCTCGGCGCCGGCAAGCAGCTTCTCGGCGCGCTTGAGCATCCCCTGGGCCGCCTTGGCCTTGGTGGCCTTCGCGCGCATCTTCTCGGCCTGTGCGGTGAGTGCGCCGGCGGTCTTCTCGGCGTTGGCGCGCTCGCGCTTGCGCCGCTTCTCGTCGGTGTCGCGCTGCTTGAGGTAGGTCTTCCAGCCGACGTTGTACTGGTCCAGCTCGGCCCGGTTGGCGTCGAGGTGGAACACCTTGTTGACCACCGCGTCCAGCAGCTCGACGTCGTGGCTGATGACGACCAGACCGCCGGTGTGCTTCTGCAGGAAGCCGCGCAGCCAGGTGATCGAGTCGACATCGAGGTGGTTGGTCGGCTCGTCGAGCAGCAGCGTCGTGGCGTCGGAGAACAGGATCCTGGCCAGCTCGATCCGGCGACGCTGGCCGCCGGACAGCGTGCCGATCCGCTGCTCGAGCGCACGCTCCGGCAGCCCCAGGTTGCTGCAGATCCGGGCCGCCTCGGACTCCGCGCTGTAGCCGCCGAGGTTGGAGAACCGCTCCTCGAGGTTGCCGTAGCGCCGCAGCAGGTCCGCATCATCGGGCTGCTCCGCAAGCTGCACCTGCATCTTCTCCAGCCCGCGCAGCACCTCGTCCAGGCCGCGGGCCGACAGCACCCGGTCGCGCCCGAGGACATCGAGATCGCCGGTACGCGGGTCCTGCGGCAGATAGCCGATCTCACCTGCGCGAGTGATGCTGCCGCCTGCCGGCAGCGTCTCGCCCGCCAGCGTCCGAGTCAGCGTCGTCTTACCCGCGCCGTTTCGCCCCACCAGCCCGATCCGGTCGCCGGGCTGAACCCGGAACGTCACGTGCTCCAGCAGCGCGCGGGCACCGGCCCGCAGCTCCAGGTCCGTCACGGTGATCACGGGGTGTCCTCCTGGGACGGCGGGGTGAGGGGCAGGGGCGGTACCTGTCGCTCACGGCGTCGCCAGGGGTACGCGCACAAGGATATGCGCACCTCGAAGCCGGACCCCCGGCCGTCCAGCGTGCACCCGTCGCCGCGAAAGGCCGATGTCAGGGCCGCCGTTCGAGCGGACTCTCAAAAGGGAGGTACAGGCGGCGCACTACCGCAACGGGCCCAGCTCACACGTTGAAGCCGAGCGCCCTCAACTGGTCGCGACCGTCGTCAGTGATCTTGTCCGGACCCCACGGTGGCATCCACACCCAGTTGATGCGGACGTCGTCGGTCCACGGCCCGAGCGCCGAACGGGTCTGGTCCTCGATGACATCGGTCAGCGGGCAGGCGGCGCTCGTGAGCGTCATGTCGAGCGTCACAGCCCCGTCCTCGTGCACCTGCTGGCCGTACAGCAGACCGAGGTCGACGACGTTGATCCCGAGCTCGGGGTCGACAACGTCCTTCATCGCCTCGACGAGCCAGCGCGTGCGCCGGAGCAGCTCGAAGCTGTCGGGGAGGATGCGCGACTTGGCGGTGGCGAAGTGCACCTGCTGCTTGAGCTCGATCCGGTCCTTGCGCACGACGATGAGCGTCTGCTTGCGCGGGCACCCCTGGTTCTCC
>ENA-OFCI01000820-OFCI01000820.1-metagenomes-genome-assembly--contig:-NODE-820-length-16543-cov-5.914847_pt1 | contig 16543 bp, 17 predicted proteins | sample MGYA00153391_OFCI01 | MGnify analysis MGYA00153391
AGAGGCATGGCAGCCGGTTCTGCTGCGCGATCTCCTGCGCGCGCAGGTGCTTCTTGACCGTCATCGGGTAGTAGGTGCCGCCCTTGACGGTGGCGTCGTTGGCGACGATCACGCACTCGCGCCTGCTGACCCGGCCGATGCCGGTGATGATGCCGGCGCCGGGCGCCTCGTCGCCGTACATGCCGCCGGCCGCCAGCGGGCTGAGCTCCAGGAACGGGCTGCCGGCGTCGAGCAGGGTGTCGACCCGCTCGCGGGGGAGCAGCTTGCCGCGGGCGACATGCCGCTCGCGTGAGCGCTCCGGGCCACCCAGCGCGGTTCTCGCCTGCCGCTGCTGCAACTCGGTCACCAGCGCGCGCTGCGCGTCGGCATTGCGTACGGCCGCGGCACTTCGCGGGTCGATTGACGTGCTCAGCCGATCTGCGAGCACGCCGACCTCCTTGCGACTGGTTAGCGCACAATAACCTGCGCGGCGGCGTGCGGTCCGCCTGCCCGACTGCCCGAAGGGGACCTCATGTCTACCGTCCCCCGCACCCGCGACCGGGTGCTGCGCGAGGCGGCCCGGCTGTTCGCCCGCCGGGGCTTTCACGGTACGACCATCGAGGACCTCGGCGCGGCCTGCGGCATCAGCGGACCGGCGCTGTACAAGCACTTCGCCAGCAAGGACGAGGTGCTCGCCCAGCTGCTCGGCGGCATCAGCGAGCAGCTGCTCGACGGTGGCCGGGTGGTGGTGGCAGGGGCGGGGAGACCCGGTGAGGCACTGGGCGGGCTGATCGCCTTCCACGCCGACTTCGCGAGCGCCGAGCCCGACCTGATCCGGGTGCAGGACCGCGACCTGGCCAACCTGTCCGACGAGCAGGCGCACCGGGTGCGCTCTCTGCAGCGGGCGTACGTGGAGATCTGGGTCGAGGTGCTGCAGAAGGTCCAGCCGGCGCTGGCCCCCGATCTGGCTCGCGTGGAGGTCCACGGTCTGCTCGGGCTGCTCAACTCGACCCCGCACAGCGGCACCGGCGAGGCCGCCCGTGGGCAACTGGTCGCGATGGCGCTGCGCGCCGTCGACCGCTGAGCGGCCTGCCGGTCAGGCCCACTGACCCCGGTCGATGAGCACGTCGCGCAGCAGGCCCGGCTGGTCGGTCATCACCCCGTCGACACCCATGTCGAGCGCCGCACGCATCTGGCCGGGGTCGTCGACGGTCCACACGTGCACGGCCAGCCGGGCCGCGTGGCCGATGTGGACCACACGGGCGGGCAGCGTGCGGCCGCCGCACAGCGACCAGGGCACCTGCAGCACCCCGGCGGCCCTGCAGTACGGCCGTCCGACCAGGCCACCGGCGAGCAGCAGGGCGACGCCGCCCACCCCCAGGCCGGTGCAGACCGCCGGGTCGAGCCGGCGCCGAACCCGGCGGATCCGGCGTTCGGCGAAGGACGTCACACACACCCGGTCCGACGCCGCCGTACGCCTCAGCACCGGCGGGACACCCAGCACGCCCCCCTCGTCCTTGAGGTCGATGTTGAAGCGCAGGTCAGGGAAGGACCCGAGCACCTCCTCGAGCGTCGCGATCCGCTCGCCACCGGCCAGTGCCAGCGACCGGACCGCCGGAAGCGGCAGCGCCGAGATCCGTCCGTCGGCTCCGGTCAACCGCCCGACGTGGTCGTCGTGAAACACCACCGGCACGCCGTCCGCGGTCGTCCGTACGTCGGTCTCGACATAGCGGTAGCCCAGGCGCTGCACCTCCGCGAACGCCGACAGGGCGTTCTCGACGCCGGTCGCGGCCCCGCCCCGGTGCGCGAAGGGGATCGGGTACGGGTGGTCGAGGTAGGCGTGTTGCGGCACGCGCCACTTTCCCGTACGTCGCCCGGCACAGACTCCTGGCCAGCCAGCCGCCGCCGGCCCACCCAGCCCAGTCGGGGGGTACGGTCCGACTCGCGCCGACCGGAGCGGGGGTGTCGACGGGAGGTGCTGCCGTGGCCGGGCCGCTCGCCGGACTCCGCGTCATCGACCTCACCCAGGTGCTGGCCGGGCCGTACTGCACGATGCTGCTGGCCGACCTCGGCGCCGACGTGGTCAAGGTCGAGCCGCCGTCCGGCGACGTGACGAGGGGGTGGGGCCCGCACCTGCCCGGGGCGGTGGAAGGCAGCTACGGCGGCTACTTCGCCAGCGTCAACCGCAACAAGCGCAGCGTCTGCCTGGACCTGAAGGACCCGGCGGGTCGCGAGGCGCTGCTGGGTCTGCTCGAGACCGCCGACGTGCTGGTCGAGAACTTCCGGGTCGGCGTGATGGACCGCTTCGAGCTGTCCTACGAGCTGCTCCACGAGCGCTTCCCACGGCTGGTGTACGCCACGATCCGAGGGTTCGGCGACCCGCGCACGGGACGCAGCCCGTATGCCGAGTGGCCGGCCTTCGACATCGTCGCGCAGGCGATGGGCGGGGTCATGGGGATCACCGGCGCCGATGCCGACTCGCCGGTCAAGGTCGGTCCCGGTGTCGGCGACATCTTCCCGGCCGCCCTCGCCGCCGTCGGTCTGCTCGCCGCGGTCCGGCACGCCGCCGCGACCGGGCAGGGTCAGCTGATCGACGTGGCGATGTACGACGCGGTGCTCGCGCTGTCCGAGCGGATCGTCTACCAGCAATCGGTCACCGGCGTCAGCCCGGTGCCGCAGGGCAACACGCACCCGCTGCTGTGCCCGTACGGCGTGGTGCGCACCGCCACCGGCCTGGTCGCCATCGCAGCGCCCTCAGACCACCACTGGCGACTGCTGACAGCGATCATCGGGCGGCCCGAGCTCGGTACCGACCTGCGGTACGCCACCAACGAGGCGCGGCTCACCCGCTCCGTGCAGGTGTACGCCGACGTCGAGCTCTGGTCCAGGGCCCTGCCGACGGTCGACGTGGTTGCCGCCCTGGCCGACCGGATCCCCTGCGGGCCGGTCAACTCGGCCGCCGACATCGCCGCCGACCCGCACGTCGCGGCCCGCCGGATGATCGTGCATCTGGCGCACCCTTCCGGCGGCTCGATCGCCGTCGCCGGCTCGCCGATCAAGCTCAGCGGCACCCCTACGGCGGAGCTGTCGCCGGCCCCCTCACTGGGCGAGCACACCGCGGAGGTCCTGACTGCCGCGGGCCTGCGTCCACCGGGGCCGGAGCAGCCGGCCTGACCGCGACCCGACATCGGCGGTCGGCTGCCTGGCGCGCCGTGCCGTCGTACGCTGTGGCCACCTGATCGAGGAGGACCCGTGCACCTGCCCGAGGGCTGGCATCTCATCCTGCTGCTGCTCGTCATCGTCGTGGTGTTCGGCTCCAAGCGACTGCCGGACTCCGCCCGGGCGCTCGGCCGCAGCATGCGGATCCTGAAGGCCGAGGCCAAGGGTCTGCACGACGACGACCAGCCGTCGGCACAGGTCGGCGCCCCAGTCATTCCCCCGGCCCGCCCTTTCGTCGGCCAGCAGCTGTACGACATCGACGGACGGCCGGTGCAGCCTCCCGACGTCCGGTGAGTCCGGCCGCGCACCAGGCCGACCGCGATGCCATGCGCGAGTCGGCGGCAGTGCGTGCAGCGCCCGAAACGCTGCGACGCGTCAGCCAGCAGCCGGTGCCGGGCCCACCCTGTCCGTGTCCCCGTCGATGAGCGCCCGGCACCACGCGGGTTGCGCGAGGGGCAGGTCGTGTCCAGCCGTGGGGTGCGTGGCGCTGGAGACGGTCGGATGGTCGGCGATCAGCCCATCGATGCGGCCGGGCACCGGCACGGGGTCACGCCCGCCGGCCGCGAACAGGATGGGGATACCGGCCTCGGTGAGTGCGGACAGCGCTGCGGGCCACGGGCTGCCCAGCACGATGTCCTGCATCGCAGCCAGGTATGCCGGCCAGGTGTGCAGGACCCCACGGCGAGCGACCGTGACCGGGAGGTGTGGCTTCAGGGCGGTGGCAACCCAGCTGGCGGTGGCCCGGTGCCGGCACATCCAGCCGCAGGTAGCCCGCGCGAGCGGCGTGTCGAGCGCCATCGCGGCCTCCAGCAGGCCCATGTCCCGTACACGGGAGAGCCCCTCCTCAGTGGAGAGGTAGAGCGGCGCGCTCAGCGCGATGACCCGCTCGACCTGGGTACGCCGGCGCGCCGCCCAGTGCAGTGCCAGCACCGCCCCCATCGAATGACCGACCACGGTCAGCGCCCCGGACAGCTGTCGGGCCGTAGCCATCTCATCCAGGGCGTCGAGGTGCGCGTCCAGCCCGTACCCCGCCGTCGACCTTGCCCGGTAGGAGTCCCCGAATCCCAGCAGGTCCGGGACGACCAGGCGCCGGTCGTGCGCCAGGGAGTCGTAGGCCGCCCCGAAGTAGTCGCCGCATCCGACAATCCCGTGCAGCAGCACGGTCGCAGACGCTCCGGTGCCGACGTGACGCACGCGCAATAGGCCGGCGGTGGCCGTGGGCGCCGTGGAGCGGCTCCAGTGCCTGACGGTGGGTGCGCTGACGTGGCGGGCGGCCCACAGGGCCGCGCCCACTGCCGGGACGCCTGCCGTAGTCAAAGACGGGCGCATGCGCGACCCCCTTGCGCTCGAGCCAACTCCGGCCGTGTTCCCCATTCGAGCACCTGCTACCCAAGGGTTTCGGTGCCGGTGTCCCTTAGGGTTTGGACGCCTTAGGATCGTCAACAGGGACAGGGCCGGTGTGGCCGTGCTGATCGGCCTTACCCCCCATGCCGCCTCCGTGTCCCATGCCGCCCATGGAACGCATCATGACAAACATCATGGCCAGGCATGCGAGCGGCCAGAGCAGGAAGACCAGACCGCTACCGGCTGAGCCGGACAGGAACAGCACCGCTCCGACCGCGACCAGACCGATCATCAGGTACGAGTGCTTGTTGCGAATCATGGCCGAAACTCCCTCAGGTGCCACACGGAATCGGGCAACGCGGGGCCGGTCTGGGGTGGCATCCGTCCGATCTCCACGTCGACCGTAGGCGGCAGGTGGTGGCCGGGACAGGGTCCAAGGTCCCTTGCGACGAACGGCATGACTGCAAGATGCGGGGATCCGGCACGCGCGCGCACCGGAAGCCGCCGGTTTATCGAGGAGCAGTGGTTTTAGTTGCCGTAGGAGACAGTGACCATCATTCCGCTTACGGCGTGGTAAGTGTTGTGGCAGTGGGTGACCCACTGGCCGGGGTTGTCTGCGTCGAAATCGACGTCGACCTGTTGCATGGGCCGCACGATGATGGTGTCCTTGCGGGCGCCGCCGCCGGCGACCTGGAACGTGTGGCCGTGCAGGTGCATGGGGTGGAACATCCTTTGCCCTCGGCGGACGCGACGAGCGGGGAAGGCGCCGTCGGCCAGCACGACCTCGACGTCGAAGCGTTCCCCCATCCCGATGAGGACCGCGTCGGTCGTGGACGGGACGACGGGGTAGCCGTCGCTGTGGGTGACGGTCAGGCGGTGGCCGAGCGCGACCCGGAAGGCCGTGTCGGAGCCGGCATTGATCAGCCGCAGCCGGGCGCGCTGACCGGGCTTGCCGGTCAGGGTCTGCGGCGAGGCCGGTACGCGGCCGTTCGCGCGGGTACGCGACGTCGCCGGCCCCGCCCAGCAGCGAAGAAATCATGGTCTCGGTCCCGCCCATGCCCAGGCCCCCGCCCATGCCGCAGGGCGCGGGACCTTGGCCCCTTCACATGACGAGGGCGCCGAGAGAGCCTGGTCAGCGTGGAAGCAGCCGGCGCCGACGGGAGGTTCAAGCGCACGCTGTGCCGGCTCCTCGCGGCGGACCGCGGTCGACGACCCAGAACGAAAGTCTGCGGCAGCCCCCATGGGGTCAAGCTCAAAGAGACATCATGACGCCTTCGCGACCGGCACAGCGGGAACCGCACGTTTTCCAGGAACCACTCGCGAGCCAGCACGGTCCAGTTTCAGCGTGTGAACCATTTCATCGACCATCACCCTGGCTCAGGTTTGCGTTGCCCTAGCCCAGTGGCAACAGTCGACGCCTGTCGGTACGACAAGAAGGAGCCACGGATGTCCACGCAATTGTCAGGTGCCGTGAGCACCGTTGTCCTCGAGCTCGACGGCCTGCAGTGGGCGAGCGAGCGGGCATCGGTGGAGGCGACGCTGGCACGCCGCCCGGGTGTGCTCGGGGTGACGGCCAATCCGGTGGCGCAGACCGCGACCCTGACCTTCGACCCTGTCATCACCGGCGTGGATGAGCTCGCCAGTTGGGTGCGGGAGTGCGGCCTTCATTGCCGTGGGGAATCGCTGCCAGACCACCTGTGCCCGGCACCGCGTTCAGCGGTGCGAAACGGCCACGACCTGTCGAAGGCGAACCGCGACAGGTCACCGGTCACGCCCGCGGTGCTCGTGGCTGGGCACGGCATGACCTCGATGACTGGGCACGACATGGCATCGACGGGTGGCCCCGCGGCCGGCGCCGGGACGGACCGGGTGGGCAGTCCGGCGGAGGTGATGGGGCACGGCGGGCACGGCGAGATGTCGATGGCCGGGATGGTCCGGGACATGCGCAACCGGTTCGTCGTCGCGGTGTCCCTCGGGGTGGTGATCACGCTGTGGTCACGGATCGGCCGTGATGTGCTGGGGTTCACGGTGGCGGCGCCGCTCGGGCTGCGGGACGACGTGTTCCAACTGGTCCTGAGCGTGCCGGTGATCTTCTACTCCGCGCAGGTGTTCTTCGCCGGGGCGCTGCGGGCGCTTTCGGCCCGGACGCTGGACATGATGGTCCTGGTGGCGGTCGCGGTCGGCGCCGGGTGGGTGTACTCGGTCGGGGTGACCGTCAGCGGCGGCGGGGACGTGTTCTACGAGGCCGCGACGATCCTGACAGCGTTCGTGCTGCTCGGCCACTACTTCGAGATGCGGGCGCGGGGCGGTGCGAACGAGGCGGTCCGGGCGTTGCTGAAGCTCGCGCCGCCGGTGGCGGTCGTGCTCCGCGACGGCGAGCCGGTCGAGATCGCGACCGACCAGGTGGTGGTGGGGGACCTGCTGCTGGTCCGGCCGGGCTCCAAGGTCGCCTCCGACGGGGTGGTCGAGGACGGCGAGAGCGACGTCGATGAGTCGACGGTGACCGGTGAGAGCCTGCCGGTGCACAAGGCGACCGGCGACCAGGTCGTGGGGGCGACGATCAACACGACCGGGACGCTGCGGGTGCGGGCGACCCGGGTCGGCGCGGACACCGCGCTCGCGCAGATCGTGAAGCTGGTACAGGAGGCGCAGAACTCCAAAGCCCCCGGGCAGCGGCTCGCCGACCGGGCCGCGTTCTGGTTGGTGTTCGTGGCGCTGCTCGGCGGGGTCGGGACATTCGTGGTCTGGCTGCTCGCGGGGCGCCCGGTCAGCGAGGCCCTGCTGTTCGCGATCACCGTGGTGGTGGTGACCTGCCCGGACGCGCTGGGCCTGGCCACCCCGACGGCGATCATGGTGGGGACCGGTCTGGGTGCCGGCCGCGGGGTGCTGTTCAAGAACGCCACGGCGATCGAGACGTCGAAGAAGATCGACGTGGTCGTCATGGACAAGACCGGGACATTGACGCTTGGCGCACCGCAGGTGACCGACCTGCTGGTGGAGGGCATGCCCGAGGGCGACGCCCTGGCGCTGATCGCGGCCGTCGAACGCGAGTCCGAGCACCCGCTGGCGAGGGCGGTCGCCGGCCGGGCGCAGGCCGCGGGTGCCCGTCGCCTGGACGCCCAGGACTTCGTGAACGTGCCCGGTCAGGGGGCGATGGCGACGGTCGACGGCCACCGCGTCGTGGTCGGCAACACCCGGTTGATGAGCGCCGAGAAGATCGAGCTCGGTGGCCTGGGCAGGACGCAGCAGGCGTGGGCCGCGGATGGTCGTACGTCGGTGCTCGCCGCTGTCGACGGCCGGGCTGTGGCGGTCATCGGGATCGCGGACGCGGTGCGCCCGACGTCCGCGGCGGCGGTCGCGGAGCTGCGTGGGCTCGGTGTGGAGGTCGTGATGCTGACCGGTGACAACGCCGCTACCGCACACCGGATCGCCACCCAGCTCGGCGTGACCACGGTCATCGCCGATGTGCTGCCGGGCGACAAGGCGGCAAGGGTCAAGGAGCTGATGGCGGCCGGCCATCGGGTCGCGATGGTCGGCGACGGGGTCAACGACGCCCCGGCGCTCGCGCAGGCCGACCTGGGGATCGCGATCGGGGCCGGTACCGACGTGGCGGTCGAGACCGCTGACGTCGTACTGATGCGCTCAGACCCGCTCGACGTCGCGGTCGCGCTGCGGATCGGCCGCGGGACGGTCCGCAAGATGAAGCAGAACCTGTTCTGGGCGGTCGGCTACAACGCGATCGCACTGCCCATCGCCGCCGGCGTGTTCCAGCCGGCCTTCGGGCTCGTGCTGCGCCCGGAGATCGCAGCGATCACGATGGCCGGCTCCAGCTTCCTGGTCGCGGTCAACGCCCTGACCCTCAAACGCCTGCGGCTGCCCACGCCGACCGGCCGCGGATCCGGCCCCACGTCAGCTGCGACTGGCTCTTCCAGGCAGTCGGCCGCGGCCGCGACAACGCGCTGACGGGACCGCCCAGTCTGCTCGGCAGCGTCGTCGCGCGAGAACCGGACCTGCCCGCTTTCCGACGATCGTGAGCGTTGCTGCCGCCATTGATCCACCGTCCGGCCCCATACCGGCGCGGACGCCGTGGATCACGGCAGCTGGCGAAATATGTCGCGAGCGAGCGCGGATCGGGATGCGTGTCCGCTTGTGGCCGACGCCATGACGCGCGCGGGCTGCCCGAGTTGTTGTTCAGGAGGATGCGCCGCGGGCAGCCGGCGACGCTGGCAGGCACCCGGGGCATCGCGCCGTCGGGACGTTCGCCTCTGCCATGGCGCGCTGCTTCGCAGGACGCTGGGAGCACTCGGCACGAGCCGAGGCGGGCTTCAGGAGTCGACATGATGAATTGGAACGACGGCACATGGGGTGCAGGGAACTTTGCCGCGATGGGCATCGCGATGCTGCTCCTGACGGGGCTCCTCGTCCTCGGAGCCATCTGGCTGGTCCGCTACGTCGGCAATGACTCCCCCAGCGCGCAGGAGGGCATGTCTCACCGATCGCGCCCCGACGAGGAACTGGCCCGCAGGTTCGCGCGCGGCGATATTGACGAAGATGAGTTCGTTCGCCGCCAGGCGGTGCTTCATGGAAGTCGGCCGGGTAGTGGGACGACATGAGGTGCGCACCCATGTCGGAGTGCCAGCGTCGAGGGTGACGTCGGCGTACGCCACGGGGTCGTGACGATGAGGCCTGAGCCCGCCTGGCGTGTCTCCCGCGTGGCCGCGGCTACCACTGGCCGGGGAGCTGCCGCGCGACCAGTGCAGCGGCGAGGTCGGACAGGCGCAGGTTGTGGTCGTGGGCCTGCCGCCGCAGGACGACGAAGGCCTCGTCTGTCTCCAGCTGGCCCTGCTGCGCCAGATCGTCGCCACCGAGCGACGCGCGCCCAGGTGTGGCGGTCTTGAACTCGACAAGGGTTGAGCGGCCGCTGGTCGCTAGGCCGAGGTGCCCACGTCAGCGGACCTGCTGGGTGGATGAGTCCATCATGCGGTGCAGCGCGAGCACGGTGACTGCGCCGTAGACGAGGTGCGGCAGCGCGTCCTGCACGACGCTGGCCGGCGTCCAGGTCCGGGGGTCGGTGACGCCGACCGCCGTCATGACGCCGTCGCTGACGGCCATGGCGCCGAGACCGAAGATGACGGGCGCTGCGGCGATCGGAATCTTCACTCCGAAAGCTTTCAGCAGGCCGCCGAGGGCGCCGATGCCCAGGCCCACGCCGAGCCCGGCGACGGGCCCCAGTCCCTCGAGGCGGTTCTGCACCTGGTCGGGTGTTCCCGGGACCTCGGCGCCGACGGCCTGGACGACCGCCTGCGCCGCCTGGTCCGGGGTGGCGCCTGACGGTGTGCCCGCCACCGCCTGATGGGTGTAGGTGAACAGGTTGAGAGCAGTGGCTCCGGCGGCGCCGGCGAGCATCCCGCTGGTCAGGCCGGTGAGCGCGCGCGGCATCAGGCCAGCCCGAGCTGCTTGAGCAGCCCGGCCTCATCGGTGCTTCCCCACCTTTCGGCGAGCAGGCCGCCCTCGAAGCGGCTGATCTGGACGCCCCGGACGGTGAAACTCTTGCCGGTCGGCTGGTGTCCTTGGAACGACCCGGAATGCGTGCCGGTGAGCGTGTAGGCGAATGCGACGTCGTCCTCGGCGGCCGTGACGTGCTCGACCTCGGTGTGCAGGTCTGGGAAAGCGGCGCGCAGCTCGGTGAAAAAAGCCTGATAGCCGTCCGGTCCGGGGCCCTGGCCGGGTCCGCCGTCGTGGTCGACGGAGGCTGGGGTGACCAGGTCCGCGAAGGCCTCGAGCCGCCCCTCATTGACGGCGGCGCGGAAGGCTTGCTGGGACGCGATGTTGGTGTCGGTCGACATGCTGCTCCTCGGGTCGAGGGGCCACGCGCCCCCTTCTTGTCTGTCCCGGCAGGGCCGCCGTCACACCAGACGCGGGGACACCAGGCCCGACGCCACGGCCACCAGCGAGGGAGCGCACGGCCAAGACCCGCAGCGCCGTCCACGTCGAGCGACTGGTGAGCCGCACCAGCGAGCTGATCTGATGCGAGCGCTGATGCAGCAGTCCGGCAACGACCCGAGCTGCGCCGACCGGCCTCGCAGTGCGCGCCCCGACTCAACTGAACCGGCCCGCCAGGGCATGACGCGTGGACAACCCGGCACGTCACCCACTCGGCGGGGGTGGGGCTGCGGCATCTGCTGGCAGAGAGCGGCGCTGTGCACGGATCGTTGTCGTTCGCGGGGCGGCTCGGGGTCAGGCCGGTGTGGCGTACGGCGTTGTCGCGGCGCAATCCGGGCAGGCGGTGGGACCGTTGGCGTTCCGCTGGGTGGCGGGGGTCCTGCGCACACGTGCTCCGAAGGCAGCTGTCCTGGTGCTGTCTCGCGCCGGGACGGCGAGAACGATCCCGCTGGGCACCGTGCACGGTGCTGCGCCGGCGGCCTGTTTCCCGATGGATGGGGCTGGTCCTGGTCACTGAGTTCGAGGACGGTCAGTGCCCTGCCGGTCGGTCGGTCGGGCTGCGGCCGGCCCGGGACCAGGGGCCGCCGGGTCTGTGGCGCGTCCCCAGCCCGGGGCGGCGCGGATGGCGTAGCCGGGCCGGGCCGCGCCGCGCTCGATGCCGCCATTGCCCCCCTGCCTGGGCGGTAGCCGTGCTCGTCAGAGCCTGCGGCGGCGGGGGCTAGGACAGGTCGCGGGCCGGGAAGGTGCGGTGCAGCCATCCGAGCTGCGCTGACATGCCGCGGAACGTCAAATGGACGCCGCTAGCGTGCGCCTGGCGGGCCGCGTCGTGTAGCGCGTCCAGACCGCTCAGGTCGCAGAAGTCCAGTCCGGCGAGTTCGACCAGCAGCGAGCGCGGCTGCCCGGTCAGGGCACCGGTCAACTGGTCGCGCAGCTGGTCGGCGGTAGCGAGGTCGGCGTCGCCGAGCACGACCAGCACATGTTGCTCCGCGGTTCGCAACCGCATGACCAGCAGCCCCGGAACAGGCCGCCGCCGCGACCCAGGCACCTGAGCGGCCACCGGAAGTACTGGCAGTGATGTGGTCACGAAAACTCCCTGCACACACGACGAGTGGTCGGCGCTGCCAGGGGTCCGGAGCAACACCCTCACCTTAGGCCAGACATCGGCGCAGATGCCGCCGACGCGGACTCCCGTCGGGTAGCTATGCCGGCCGGCCGGCCGGCTGGGCGGGCCTTCGGGCCCGGCCGGGTCAGTTCTGGGTGCGTCCGGTCCGGGAGACCCTGGCCTGCACGTGGTCGAGCACCTGCTGGGCGGAGAGGGTGCGGGAGACCACGGCATGGGCGACGTCGGTCAGTCGCTGGTTGTGGTCGCGGGAATAGCTACGCAGGAACCGGAAGGCGTCTGTCATGTCCAGCTCGCCCTGCTGCGCGAGCAAGCCCTTGGCCTGCTCCAGCACGACCCGGCTGGACAGCGCGCTCTGCAGCTGGACGTTGAGGGACTCCCGGTCGGTCACCGCCCGGTCCTGCACCAGGGCAACCGTCGCGACATCGGCCAGGGCCTGACCCAGGGACAGGTCCTGTTTGTCCAGCGCGCCGACGCTGTTGCCGAACAGGTTGAGGGCGCCCAGCGTCACCTCGCCCAGCCGTAGCGGCAGGGCGTGCACGCTGGCGAAACCGGCGCGGCGGGCGGCGGGCACGAACAGCGGCCAACGGTCGGACTCCGACTGCAGGTCCGGCGCGGAGACCGGCTCACCGCTCAGGTAGGTGTCCCGGCACGGCCCGTCTGCGCGTTGCACCTGGAACACCTCCAACTCCCGGGTGCGCTCGGAGGAAGCGGCCATGACGTGCAGCACCCCGCGGCCGTCGGCAAGCAGCAGTCCGGCGGAGGCGCAATCGAGCAACCGCGCGCAGTCACTGGTGAGCGTCGCGAGTAGATCCACAACGTCCCCACCTTTGACCAAACCGCTGGCGACAGCCACGAGCGCCTGCGTGACGTCTGCCTCGGTCCGGCTCATCGGACGGACCCGGGCGGGAACGACGGGTCCTGCCAGTCGGAAGAGGCCAACGACACGCGCCGTTCCACGATCGCCGCCGCCACCCGAGCGGCCGTCGTGCCTTGGGCGTACGCGTGCCCGCGCAGCCGGACCAGCGCCTCGGTCTGGTCGACATCGAACGCGCCCATCAGCATGCCGGTGGCCTGATACACCTCGACCCGGTCCAGTGACGCCAACTGAGTCCAGCCGTCCGCATCCACCTCTCCCATGCACCCGCCGCCGTCCGTACCGGCGGTGCCGTCACCGGCGATAAGGCCGCCGGCCACGTCCCGGGAGACCGACGCAGCCAGCAAGTCCAGTAGCGGCAGCGCGGCGAGCTCAGCTGCTAGCAGCCCACCGGCCAGGGCCTGATCGTCGAGTCGGCCACGGCGACGGCGGAACAGCTCCAGCGCCCCGACCCGCGATGAGGCCAGCGACACCGGCAGCGCGAACACCGCCGAGACACCGGCCTGCAGCAACGCATCGGTGAACGCCGGCCAGCGGGTCTCCGCAGGGTCATCCAAGTCAGCCACCAGCACCGGCACCCCGCCGTGGAAGGCGTCCAAGCACGGGCCCTGTCCGAAGGTGAACTGCAGTTCGTCCAGCTGCCGGCTCAAGGCCCCGCTGGCGCCGAAGGTCCCGCGGTTCGTACCGCCCAGCGTCAGTGAGATCGACGCCCCGTCGACGTCGAGCAGACCCACGCATGCCACGCACAGCCGGTCAGCCACCATCTGCGCGCTGCCGGCGCCGCTCACCGCGGCACCCAACTCCGCGCGTAGACGCTCGTTGCCCTCCACGGAATCAATCTACTCGTGGACAAAACGACGCGAAGCGACCCGCGCCGCAGGGGGTCGTCCTCACAGGCCGAAGGCCACGTGCTTATCCGGCGGGCTGTCAACCGTCATCGTGGTGTCAATCCGGGTTCCATCACCATCACTCAGTAACGGCCCGTCTCCGTCGATGGACGAAGACGCTTGCGCTCTGTCGTAACGCTGCGTCGTCTGCGGGTTGGAGCTCTCCCGGTCGGACCCGCGGTGCTCGCGATCTCGTCGGGCCTGGGCTCGATCCGCACCGAAATGCCTCCCAGTCGGCGCGCGCACTGGGGGACGCCTACTGATCCGGATAGCGTCTGGCAGTCTTCGCCGCTTCTTCGCTGCTCCGGAATGATGTGTCAACGTTCCGCCGCCGAGCGGGCCCCGCGACGGTGAGCGACCTCTAGGAGGGTTCGCGCAGCTTGCCGCTGTTGGCGAGGTTCGGGTCGGTGCACGAGGCCAGGTCAAAGCAGCAGGGCCGCCGCTTCCCGCCGTCCATCTTCGACATGCTCACCTGGACCCGTCGTTGGCGCGTCTGCGGGTTGCGCGTCGCCTGCACCCAGCGGACCCACTCCCACCGAGCCATCGGCGTGATCGCCGCCCACACGTCGCGGATCCTGGCGGGTGCCTCGGCCAAGGCGTCGGCGAGGTCATCGGGGACGCTTGGCTCCGGCCACTCGGGTGCCACCTGAAGGGTGAGCTCGGAGGTGTCACCCGGACTGACCCCGGCGACCCGCTGAAGAACCTCGTCGATGCGGATCCAGTGACCACGGCGGCCGTCCGGCTCCACGACGGTCTCGAAGTCGCGCCCGCCGATCGACGCATGCGCGGCCACCTGTCCGCGCGACGGGAGCCGCTCGCTGACGTCCTGCGGCAACCGCACGAGAGTCGCGTCGTCGATGGTGGACAGCGCGGCCGTGAAACTGATTGGCGCCTGCTCAGCAGATCGAACATCGGATGCCATGACACGACCTCCACTGGTCTCCGGGCTGTCGGCTCAGTGCCCTCACACCTGCCTGCCCTCACGTGTGGCTCCAGGCTACTGCGGCCTGAACGCGCGAAACCGGGCCAATGCTCGAGGCTGGGTACATCTGGGCGTCCTCCCGCTGTTTCCGCCGACTAGTGCCCGGGGCTTTCACGATCCGTTGTGAAGTTGCGCGTGTCGTTGAACTGAAAGGTGCTGCTGGCCAGCCAAGACAGGACTTGCTGAGGGTCCGTCTGGCGTCGATCGAGGTGCGCCTTCCAGGTGAAAAGCGGCACTTCGAACTTGAGGGGGAACGACACGATCTTGCAGTGAGGTTGGGCGTCCCGGGTTGAGGCCCGTGGCCCCTCAACGCTGGCGGTGGATTCGAGCCGACAGCAGAGGGGCCACGAGTGAGTCAGGACGGTACGTCGATCCTGTTCGGGTTGCGTGGAGTCAAGGTCCGCGGCGTCGATCGCGACGGCGGCGCTCACCTTCGTCCCGGCATCGAGGGCGTCGGTGGGCGCGTCGTGCACGTGCTGACCGACGACCCGTCCGAGGGCGCCTGCCCGGCGTGCGGGGTGTTGTCGACGAGCGTTCGGCAGCGCCGCACGACGCGGCCGCGGGATCTGCCCTACGGCGAGGACGCCCTGGTCGTGCGGTGGCACAAGACCCAGTGGACCTGCCGAGAGACCGGCTGCTCGAGGAAGGCGTTCACCGACCAGATCGCCGAGCTCCCGGCCGGGGCTCGGGTGACCGGCCGGCTGCGTCGGCACGTCGCGGTCCGGGTCGCCGACGGTCTCGCGGTCAGCGTCGCCGGCGGGGCGTTGCTGAGCTGGCCGATGAGCCATGCGGCGTTCGTGCTTCACGCTGATGACCTGCTGGTCGAGCCCGCGCCGGTGGTGGTGCTCGGGATCGATGAGACCCGTCGCGGCCGGCCGGCTTGGACCCAGCACCCCGACACGCACAGGTGGTCGGTGTCGGAGCGGTTCGAGACCAACTTCGTCGACCTGGCAGGCGATCAGGGCCTGCTCGGGCAGACCGCAGGGCGCACCAAGCAGGCCGTCACGGCCTGGCTCGACGAGCGCGGGCAGGCCTGGAAGGACAGCGTCCAGGTCGTCGCGATGGACCCGTGCGCGTCCTACCGGGCCGCGGTTCGCGAGGCGCTCCCGCAGGCCAGGATCGTCGCCGACCACTTCCACCTGGTGCGGCTGGCGAACCAGGCGGTGACCGACGTCCGCCGCCGGGTCACCTGGGACACCCATGGCCGACGCGGTCGCAAGACCGACCCGGCCTGGGCCGCCCGACGGCGGCTGCTGCGCGGCTGGGAACGCCTCTCGCCGGCCCAGTTCATCAAGATGTGGAACGACCTGATGGACGGCGACCCGAGCAGCAAGATCCTCACTGCTTGGATCGCCAAGGAGGAGCTCCGCAAGCTCCTGGCGACCGCGAGGACCGGCGGGCAGCGGCACGACGTCGCGCACCGGCTGCACCGGTTCAACAGCTGGTGCGCCCAGTCCGGCCTGCCCGAGCTCGAGCGCCTCGCCAGCACGATCCAGGCGTGGTGGCCCGAGGTCCTCGGGTTCCTGCAGACCAGCGTCACCAACGCCGGCACCGAAGCCACCAACCGCACCGTGAAGACGGCCGCCCGCACGGCCTACGGGTTCAGGAACCTGGAGAACCAACGCCGCCGGGTACGGTTCGCCTGCACCCGACGATCACGTCGGGCCACCGCCTACTGAGGTGAACTTCCCCCTCAAGTTCGAAGAGCCGATAAGTGGTTCACCAACCGGGGCGTGATGCGGTGTTGCTGCCGGCGTTGCCCGGCCGGAGCAGCACCGCCAGCGGCTCGCCGGTGCCGGCGGCGCCGTGGTCGGCGAACGCCCACAGCGGATGGTGTCCGAACCCCCGCTTGAACGTCGGCCGGGCCGCCTCCTTGTCCGAGTGCGAGGTCACCAGCGTCGCGTCGATGTCCACCACCAGCGGCTGTTCCGCGCTTACCTCGTGGTCGGGGGCGTGCTCGCCGGCGAGCTCCCACACCCGGGCCCGGGCCGCCGCCCTGGCCGCGTTGATCGCCGCCAGCGCCCGCGGCGCGTCCTTGGCCAGGGCATCGATCGTGCGGGAAACCGTCGGGTCTGACGCCACCGAGCCATAGACCCCGGGCTCGGCCCGCAGGACCGCGACGTCGGCGAGGCAGCCACCGCCCAGCGCGAGCGTGACGGCCAGGTCCAGCAGCACCTGCGCCGGATCGTGGA